>Ga0209640_10003182_pt1 | contig 14359 bp, 17 predicted proteins | sample RifCSP10_1_FD_184018 | JGI IMG/M metagenome (GOLD analysis project Ga0209640, IMG submission 184018) | Soil microbial communities from Rifle, Colorado - Rifle CSP2_sed 10_1 (SPAdes) (version 2) | ecosystem: Environmental > Terrestrial > Deep subsurface > Rock core/Sediment | place: Rifle...
GCAGGCCGCCCAGCTTTTCGGCCCAGCCCTTCAAACTGGGAGCGGGGTCGGCGCTGATATTCAGTATTTCGACGTTCAGCTTCTTGAATTCTTCGTAGTTCGCACGGAACCCGTTGACCTGGTTCGTTCACCCGCCGGTGAAGGCGAAGGGCATGAACGTGACCACGACCGGCCGCCCGCGGAAACTGGCGAGTGAAACCTTCTGGTCGGTGTGAGAGGGGAGCGTGAAATCGGGCGCCGTGCTGCCGGTTTGTATGGCCATTCGGGTTCTCCTTTAAACGTTAACGCAGGGTCGATGGGGAAGAATACACGCGCGCGCCGCGGCCGGCAATTTCAGCCTGCGCGGGCGCGCGGCGCGTGACGGGTGGCAGGACGCACTCATACGAGCTTGTAGTACTCCGACCCCAGCGCCTCCAGCGCCTCCAGCGCCTCCCACTGACTCTCCCCCGTCGAGGGGGAGGGGATAACGGATCATGCCGCGCCCGCCGCCGCACAACGCGCCGCGAGCCGCTCCGAAAACTCGGCCGTCATGCGCTTCACCACCAGCTTCGCGCCGCTCTCCACGAGGGAGGCGAGCCGGCCGGAAATCTCGACCTGCGCCGTGATCGGGACTGTCGACCCCGGCGGCGGCGCCTGCTCCGTGACCCCGAAATTCATCGTGGCGCGAAAGCGCGTCCCGCCCTGGTTGTCCTTGCCCCGCGCCGTGACATGTCCGGTCATTGCCGCCGCATCCAGCTCGAGCGTGACGTGCGCGCGAAACGTGATTTTGGCGGGCCCGAACTTGACCACCATGGTCGCGTTAAACGATCCGTCTTCCTGCTGTTCCCCCAACGCCGCCCCCGGCACGCAATCGACGACGGCGCGCGGCTCCGACAACAGGTTCCATACGACCTGCGGCGTCGCCGACACGTCGATTCGTTCGTTGACTTCGATCATGATGAGCTCGGAGAAAAACATCCCGCGACCGGCCGCGCGCGCGTCCGTCATGTGGAACTCGCGGCGGGGCCTGGGCGGACAGGAGCAGGATGATAACAGGGACTGCGCCCTATCGTACACGCGGTGTAGCCGGTAATGATTGCCCTACCCTCAATGTGGAATCCGGGCCCGGCAACCAGCCGATCGGATAACATGCGCGGATGGCTGTCGCATCGGCGCTCAGTTTCTTGCAGCGGAGGAAAAAAGTGTGACGACATCGTTCTGGACACTGCTGCGACTCTTCCTGGTCGCGCTCACCGTGACCGCGCCGCAAACGGCGCCCGCCCAGGAAACGCGGATCGGCATCGTGATCATGCACGGCAAGGGGGGATCGCCAACGCGGTACGTATCGGATCTGGCGGGCACGCTGGAAGGCAGGGGTTATCTCGTCGCCAATCTGGAAATGCCCTGGTCGGGGCGCCGCAATTACGATGCACCCGTCAGCCGGGCCGAGGGAGAAGTAGAGGCCGCCGTGGCGGGTCTCCGCAACCAAGGCGCCGGGAAGGTGTTCGTTGCCGGGCACAGCCAGGGCGGATTATTCGCACTCCACGTTGCGGGGAAACTCGCGGTCGACGGTATTATCGCCATTGTCCCGGGCGGCAACGTCGGCAATCGCCTATACAGGGAAAAGCTTGGCGATTCGGTCGCCCGCGCGCGTGAGCTTGTCGCTGGCGGCAAGGGCAACGAACCCGCCCGGCTGGAGGACTACGAGGGCAGCCGGGGCACGTATCGAATCGTGACGTTGCCGGTTGCGTACCTCACGTGGTTTGAACCCGATGGCGCCATGAACATGGAGCGCGCGGCCCGCGCCGCAAGCCCGCAGGTACCGATCTTGTGGCTCGTCGCGAAGCGCGACTATCCCGGGCTGCGCAAGACGAACATTCCGATGTTCGCCGCCTTGCCCCCCAATTCTCTCAGCCGCTTGTACGAGCCCGATTCCGACCACCTGGGCGCACCGGCCGCCTCGGCCGAGGAAATCGTGCGCTGGACGCGGGAAGTGGCGAGCGCCCCGAAGCGCTGATCATCCGCGAACCGTGCAGCGGCCGGGGTCAACGCGCCATCATCGCGTTCCGGGTCGATCAAAGGAGCGGCGCGCTGACACCCACCGGCGAGGTCGTGGAGACCGGGACCCCGTCCTGCGTCGTATTCGCAGGCAATTGACGCCATGGGCGTGAAATAGTGCGCAAATTAGCCTTTGCTTCCCTGATTACAATAGCCATCAGGAACCTGTCACTGAAGCTGCGGGTCTTACACGGATGTCATCCTGGGAAAGGAGATTCGACATGTTGATGAATCATGCGCTGGCCCTGGTAATTGCGGGGTTGCTGGCTGCGGGTCCCGCGTTCGCGGACAAACCGGCCTGGGCCGGCAATAAAGGCGGGCAGTGGGAGGAGGGCGACAAAGGCAAGGGCAAAGGCAAGGGCAAGTCGCGAGATCGTGATTACGACCGGCGGGACGTGCGCGGCGGCGGACACTTCATCGATCGCCAGAAGGTGGTCGTGCGCGAATACTACGGCAGGGAGTATAGCCGCGGTTTCTGCCCACCCGGACTCGCCAAGAAGCGCAACGGCTGCATGCCGCCGGGCCAGGCGAAGAAGTGGCACGTGGGCCGGCCGCTGCCGCGCGACGTCATCTACTACGATCTGCCGCCAACGCTCATTGTCGAGTTCGGCCCGCCTCCCGCGGGCCATCGCTTCGTGCGCGTGGCGGCCGACATCCTGTTGATCGCCGTCGGCACCGGGATGGTGATCGACGCGATCGAGGATCTGGGCAGGAGATAGCGCGACGTTTCGTCTGGAGAAAAGTTACACTCCCCTTTCCTTGAGACGGGGAGCAACCGGACATGAGCGTCATCAGCCCGTGGTACCAGCTCGGCTACGTCATTCCTCACCTCTACACTGATCTCGACGCCTACCAGTTCTACCGCGTCGCGCCTGAAGGCGCGATGCTGGTGACGACCGGTCTCAACCTCACCGATTACGCGCTCGCGGCCGTCGAGCGCGAGCTGCCCACGCTGTGGCAGCGCTTCGAGCTTCTTGCCTCGAAGAAAGTGGACCGAATCTCGCTCTCCGGCGTGCCGGTCGCCTCCGTGCTCGGGCGCACCAGGATGCGCGAAATCCTCGCCGAGGGCGAAGCGCGGACCGGGCTGCCTTGCGACACGGACCTCGAGGCGCATATCACGACGTTGCAGCACTTTGGCGTGACCCGCATCGCGCTCGCGACCCGTTGGCCCGATGCCGTCAATGAAGCGCTCACGCGCTACCTGGCCGAGGCCGGCATTGACGTCATCGCCCGCCGCTCGCGCGCACGCTCGCTCGAGGCCAACAAGCACTCCAGCGCGGCCGACGATCATCTGCTCGCGCTCGAACTGGGCGGGCAGGTCCTCAGCGAGACGCCGGACGCGCAGGCGCTGCTGATGCCGGGGGGATTGTGGTTCGCCATTCACGCCGTTCCGCTGCTGGAAGCCCGCTACGGCAAACCGGTGCTGCTCAACTTTCTTTCGACTACCTGGGCGGCGCTCCATGCGGCGGGCAAACGCATGCTGCACCGCCCCGATCCGCGCTGGGGCAAGGTGCTGGCGAGCCTGTAGCCCGGGCGCTATGATAGTTTGCTGTACGGGAGGAAATGTCATGGAAACTGTGAGCGACGAGCATCGGATCGCCGACATCGCGACATTGGAACGCCTCTATGGCGCGCCTTCGGGCGCCGCGGTCGAAAAGGAAGTCGATTACCTGCACCCACACTACCGGACGCTGATCGCCGCCTCGCCCTTCGTCGTGCTTGCCACCAGCGGGCCGGACGGGCTCGATACCTCCCCGCGCGGCGATCCGGCGGGCTTCGTCGTCGTCGAAGACGAGAAGACCGTGCTGATTCCGGACCGGCGCGGCAACAACCGCATCGACAGCCTGCGCAACATCGTCGGCAATCCGCACGTTGCGCTGCTGTTCCTGATTCCGGGAGTGGGCGAGACGCTCCGGGTGAACGGGCGGGCGACGATCTCCACGGCGCCTGAGCTGCTGGAGCGGTTCAGCATGGGCGGCAGGCTTCCGCGTTCGGTCATCGTGGTGCACGTCGACACGGTTTTCTTCCAGTGCTCCCGCGCCATCTTCCGCTCGCGGCTGTGGGACCCGGCGCAGCACATCGACCGGGGCAGCCTGCCCAGCCTTGGCACGATCGTCTCCGATATCAGCCGCTCGCGGATCGATGCCGAGAGTTACGATCGCGGTCTGTACGAGCGCCTGAAGGGCTCGTTGTACTAGCCCGCTGTCTTTCGAGCGTGAAGAGCGTCGACCGTGAATGCGACGGCGAAGGATCCGCTGCTGCGCGAGCGCGTGGGCTGACGGAAACAACCCCTCTCATATTTGAGGAGAACACGGAATGAAGCTGACGCTGTACTATGCCCCCATGACCTGCGCGCTCGTGCCCTACGTTACGTTGACCGAGGCGGGCGCCGAGTTCGAGGTTCAGAACGTCAACACGCGCAGCGGCGGAAACCGCACGCCCGAGTTCCTCGCGTTGAATCCCAAGCACAAGGTGCCGGTGCTCGTGATCGACGGCGAGCCGCTGACGGAGAACGTCGCCATCCAGATCTGGATCGCGCGCCGGTTTCCCGCGGCGCGGCTCCTTCCCGCCGAACCCGGGGCGGAGATCAAGGCGATCTCGCTCATGGCGTGGTGCGCCTCGGGCATTCATCCGCACCTCACGCCCAACGCCCGGCCGCAGAATTACTGCGATCTGCCCGGCTCGGAGGAGAGCGTGAAGCGCGCCGCCAACAAGCTGCTCAACGAGGATTTCACGCTCGCCGACGCTCTCCTCGCCGGCCGCGAGTGGTTCTTCGAGCACTTCACTGCGCCCGATGCGTACTTTTTCTGGTGTTTCCGGCGCGCGATCTCCTTCAAAGTCGACGTCTCGGGTTTCAGAAATTGCGTCGCGCACTTCGAGCGCATGCGAGAGCGCCCGAGCGTCAAAAAAGTCCTCGCCTACGAGAAGCAGGTGCAGGATGCTTTCGCCAGGGCGGCGTGAGCGCTTAAACGCACACGCGCATCACTCGAACAACGTCGCCGTGTGCTCGCTGCGCGATAACGCATCGCGCGCCGTCTCGGGTTCCGATCGGCTCAGCGCTCCCATGCGCACGCCGAGGAGCCGAATGCGGCGATCGAGCGGCACGCGCTTCAGACATTCACCCGCGGCGCGGCGTATCGCGCCGGCGTCGCGCGTCGGGGCCTCGAGGGTGCGGTCGCGCGTGATGGTCTTGAAGTTGTCGTAGCGCAGCTTCAAGCCGATCGTCTTGCCGACGTAGCCCTTGCGGCGCAGATCCTCGGCCACCCGCACGCACAGGTCGGTGAAGATGCGCGAGAGCCGTTCGCGGTCGCGCACCGGGTGCAGGTCGTTCTCGAACGTCGTCTCGCGGCTCACCGACTTCGGCTCGCTGTGGGTGATGACCGCCCGGTCGTCGCGTCCATGCGCGGCCTCGTGCATCCACGCACCGTAACTCCTGCCGAAGTGCTCGATGAGCAGCAACGGGTCCGCCCGCGCCAATTCGCCGATGGTGCGAATGCCAAGGTTTTCCAGCCGCGCGCTCGCCTTGGGCCCGACACCGTTCAACTTCCGCGCGGGAAGAGGCCAGATGCGGACCGCGATGTCGGCTTCGGTGAGCACCGTCAACCCGCCGGGCTTGTCGAGATCGGAGGCGATCTTGGAGAGCAGCTTGTTGGGCGTCACGCCGATCGAGCACGAGAGCCCCGTCGCATCGCGCACCGCGCGCTGGATGTCGATAGCAACTGCCCGCGCGCGCGCCCACGGGTCCGGTGCGCCCTCCTCGGCAGTGGACGTGACGAGCGCGGTCAGGTCGATGTAGATTTCGTCGATGCCGCGGTCCTCGATTTCCGGCGCCACCGCGCGCACCGCGTCCTTGAACCTGCGGGAATAGCGCCGGTACTCGTCGAAATCCGCCGGCAGCAGCAGTGCCTCGGGAGCAAGCTTCGCGGCTTTCATCAGCCCCATGCCCGAGTGAACGCCGAGCGCCCGCGCTTCATAGGTGGCGGTAGTGATCACGCCGCGCCCTGAGTAGTGGCGCAGCGTGGGGATGGCTGCACTCGACGACTGGTCCACCGCGCTGCGCCGCCGCCCGCCGACTACCACCGGCCGGCCGCGAAGCTGCGGGTAACGCAGCAATTCGACCGACGCGTAGAACGCGTCCATGTCGAGGTGGGCGATGAAGCGCTGGGCCATGACAGCCAAGAGCGTATACCAAAACGATCCCTCCTTCCTTGAAAAACCGCCCGGTTCCGCCTTCCGTTCCGCCCGCATCCTGCATACCGTCCTCCCGGGTCAAGGCCCGATCATCGATAGAAACGCCGACAGATTCCGGCGGCGGAAAGCGGGTTGGAAAATCCGTCGCGCTCCCGTTCCCGGATCACCCGCGGCCGCGCTCGTGCCGTCCGCAGGTCGACGCCGGGAGATGCGTGCGCGATGCTGCTATCATGGCGCCCTTCACCCTGGCGTGCGCCGCGGGGCTCGTGCGCGACCCCGGATTGAACCAGACATGGACGAGTTCGAGTTCTTTCTCGAGAAACAGTGGTCGGACGGCTTCCCGGTCGTCACTCCTACCGAGGAACGCGTCGCGCGTATGCTCGCCGGCACCCGCGCCGAACCCGACCAGGCGCTTGGCGATATTCCGCCGGCGATGGGCCCCGCGACGGTTCGCACCGTGGCGATACACGCCGTCATGGCGGGGTGCAAACCGGAATACCTGCCTATCCTCCTCGGCGCAATTCCGCTCCTGCTGCGCCCGGAACTCAACCTCAACGCCGTGCAGGGCACGATGGGGTCGGCCGCGCCGCTGCTGATCGTGAACGGGCCGTACGCGAAGCAGGTCGGCGTGCATGGCGGAAACGGCTGCTTCGGGCCCGGTTTTCGGGCCAACGCGAGCATCGGCCGGGCGGTCCGGTTGATGCTGACCAACCTCGGAAGCGGCATTCCCGGGATCGGCTCTTCCACCGTGTTCGCGTCCCCGCTGCGATACACGGCGTGCCTCACCGAAAACATGGAACTGAGTCCGTGGGAAAGCCTCGCGGTGGCGCGGGGATATGCGCCGGACGCCAATGTCATCACCTGCGCGATGGTGGATCCGCCGCGTTACGGCTTCGACGATTTCAGCACCGAACCCGGACGGCTCCTCACCGGCATCGCCGACAGCATGAGCGCGCTCAACATGATGAACATGAGCGTGCCCCGTTGCGCCATGGTGGTCGCGATGTGCCCCACGCAGGCCCGGATCTGCGCGCAGGCGGGGATGGGCCGCGCCGCGGTGGTTGAGCGCCTGCGCGAACTCGCAGGCCGTCCGGTGCGCGAATTGCGGCGCGGCGGCACGTGGCGCACGGAGCGGGCGGAGAAGCTGAATATCGACTTCCACAACGAGGACCTGTTCGTGCCTGCGATCAAGCACCCGGACGACCTGCACCTGATCGTCGCCGGTGGACTGGGCCCCATTACCGCGGTATTGCCCGGTTGGGGCGGCGGCAGCATCGCGGTGCACGGCGAGTACGAGGTCTGAGGCCGCGCGCCGGCGGCAAATAGTACCCGCGACATCACGCTGAGGAGGAGTACATGGAGATCAAGGGTTTCATCGATCCGACTTTTTCGGCGGTCCAGGCCAAGGTGCCGCCGGCGCGCCGTCCCGCGAGCCTCGCCGGCAAGGTGATCGGCCTCCTCGACAATACCAAGGAAGGCGCGGACATCATCCTGCAGACCATCGGCGATGCCCTCGTCGAGCGCTATGGCGCGGCGCGGGCCGTCATTCGCAAGAAGGAAATGTTTTCGAAGGTCGCGGCCCCGGAGATCATCAATGAAATGGCGGGCGAGGTGCAGATCGCCGTCGCCGCGCTGGGCGGGTGAGGCTCGTGCACGTTGTGCAGTGTGCACGACACGGTTGAATTCGAGAAGCGGGGCATTCCGGCGGCGGTGATCATCACCGAGGCGTTCGCCCGGGCCGCGACGTTCCAGTTCCGCAGCAAAGGCATGGAGGGGCATCCCTACATCGAGCTGCCGCACCCCATCAGCAACCTCACTGCCGGCCAGATACGAGAAGTGACGCTGCGCCAGATCGACGCGTTGGCGCGCCAGCTCACCGCGTGAAGGAAAGGGGTGACGAGACCCTGCGCGCTGCCCTGTGGATGGGAGGCGCGCTGCTCTCCTTCGTCCTCATGGCGGTGGCCGTGCGCGAACTGGCGCACGCGATGGGCATCTTCGAGATCCTGTTCCTGCGCAGCGTCGTCGCGCTCGCGATCCTGCTCGTCATCCTGCCGCGTTTCGGCGCGCGCGCGCTGCGCACGGAGCGCTTCGGCTTGCACGTGGTGCGCAACGTGCTGCACTTCGGCGGCCAGTACGCGTGGGTCTACGCGATCGGATTGCTGCCGCTCGCAACCGTGTTCGCCATCGAGTTCACCATGCCGGTATGGACCGCCGTGCTCGCGGCGCTGATCCTGGGCGAGCGCCTGAACCGCGGCCGGGTCGTGATGCTCGTGCTGGGCTTCGCGGGCATTCTCATCATTCTCAGACCCGGCCTGGAACATGTTCCGCCCGCGGCGCTGGTGATGCTCGCGGGGGCGTTCGCCTACGCCTCGACCATGATCGCGACCAAGCGCATCGCCGGGCACGATACGGCGTTCGCATTGCTGTTCTACATGTCGGCGATCCAGCTTCCGCTCGGCATGGCGCTCGCGCTGCCGGTGTGGGTTACTCCCCGGCTTGCCGAGTGGCCGTGGATCGTCGTGGTCGGCGCGACCGGCCTCACCGCGCACTTCTGTCTCGCGCGCGCCTTGCGCATCGCCGACGCAACGCTCGTCGTGCCGTTCGATTTTCTGCGGCTGCCGTTCATCGCCGCGGTCGGCGTGTTGTTCTACGGCGAGCCGCTCGAATTCTCGATCTTCCTCGGCGCCGCGGTGATCTTTACGGGCACTTACTACAGCATCCGCCGCGAGAGCCGTGCGCCACCCGCCCCGCGTGGCGTATCATCGTAGAGATCGCAGCCGGTCACGAGCCGCGCCCCCTCACCAGTCACGCCTTTCAATCCGGAGGATCGATGCCCTTCTTCAAACTTGACGAGATTCCAGGCGCGGTCGTGGCGCCGGGGCATTCCACCGCGTACGGCCCGACCATCACCGGCGACGAACTGGAGATCGGCTGGTACACCGAGCCCAAGGGCACCGGCGCCAAAGCGCACCACCACAAGAGCGAGCAGATGATGCTGGTGGTCTCCGGGCGTTTGCGCATGAGGATCGCAGACGAAACACGCGAGATCGGCCCCGGCGAGGTGGCGCTGATCCTCAGCGATCAGGAGCACGAGCAGATCGCTCTGGAAGAGGGCACGCGCTTCGTGAGCTTCAAGACTTCCACCGGGCAACTGCCGGACGGCGAGTAGCCGAAGCATGAATTGATGCAGCACGGGCGGGTTCGAGGGTTGTCGGGAGCGCGTCTCGTCGCGGTCGTGTGCGCGGCGCAGGTGCTGGTCCAGATCGGAGCGTACTTCTGGCCGGCGCTGCTCCCTTCGATGATCCCGCTGTGGGGCATCAGCAACAGCGAGGCGGGGTGGATCACCGGCATCTTCTACGCGGCCTACATGGTCGCGGTGCCCATCCTCGTGACCCTGACGGACCGGGTCGATGCGAGGCGCGTCTATCTCTTCGGGGTCGGCTGCACCATCGCGGGCCACCTGCTGTTCGGCATCTACGCGGAGGGCTTCTGGTCGGCGCTGGCGACGCGCGCGCTCGCCGGCATCGGCTGGGCGGGCACCTACATGACGGGCCTCAAGCTGCTCGCGGACCAGGTCGATGCGAGGCTCATGTCGCGCGCCGTGGCCGGGCACGCCGCCAGCATCGGCGTCTCCGGCGCGCTGTCCTTTTCGTGCGCCGGCCTGCTTGCGGGATTCTATGGCTGGCAGACTGCGTTCATCGTCGCCGGACTGAGCGCGGCGGTTGCATGGGTGATCGTGGCGTGGTCGGCGCCGCGCCGCCCGCAACCGGCACCCGCGGCCGGCGAGGGTTTCAAGCTGTTCGATTTCCGCCCCGTGTTCCGCAATCGCTCGGCCATGGCTTATGCGCTGGCTTACTGCGTCCATACGCTCGAGATGAATGCGCTGCGAGGCTGGGGCGTGGCCTTTCTCGGCTACGTGGCAATCAGCACCGGCGCCGCCGACACGCCGCTCTCCCCGACGTTCGTGCTGACTGCCCTCGGCCTGATCGGAACGGCAGCGAGCGTCTTCGGCAATGAGGCGGCGATCCGTTTCGGCCGGCGCAGGCTGATCGGCATCGCCATGCTGGCGTCGGCCGTGGTCGGCAGTGCGATCGGATTCGTGGGCACCCTGTCGTACGCGGTCGCCGTCGGCCTGCTACTGCTTTATGGGTTTATCGTGTGGCTCGATTCGTCGTCGCTGACGGCAGGCGCCGCCGGTACCGCCGAGCCCGCGCGCCGCGGGGCGACGCTGGCCGTGCATTCGACATTGGGTTACGCCGGCGGATTCGTCGGGCCGCTGATGGTGGGCGTCATACTCGATCTTGCCGGCGGCATGTCGCGCACGGCGTGGGCCGCCGCGTTCCTGGCGGTGGCCGTTTTGATGCTGCTCGCGCTGGCGGCGTTCTGGGTGATCCGGCCGCGCGAACTTGCCGGGGACCGCGGCGAATCGAGATAAGGCCGGCCGCCCGGCGACGGGCTACCGGATCCCTACTTCGCTTCTTTCAATATTCCGGCCTTGCCCATGATTTCCCGCACGGCGACTCTGCGCTTGTCGAAGGCGGGGACAACGTTGCCCGGGGCAATGTATTCCCAGCGCGTGTTTCTCTCGATGGCGAACTTGACGAACGCGGGGTCCTTCGCCGCTTTCTCGATGGCAGGGACGAGGATCGCCACGATTTCCTTCGGCAATTTAGGCGGGCCCATTATGAAATTGGTCGACTCCCAACTCACGTCATATCCGAGTTCTCTTACGGTGGGAATCTTGTCGTACGGCGCGGGCGCCCGCCCTTCGCCCAGCGTCGCCAGAAACTTTACCTGTCCGCTCTCGACCATGCTCTTTGCCGAACCCATGGCTGCAACCCCCAGTTCGGCATGTCCGCCTGCCACCTGGGCGACGACCAGGGCACCGGCTCCCGGCTGGGGAATCGTGTTGACCTTCATGCCCGTTCCACCCAGAAAGGACATCGCGGCGACCCACCAGCTCTGCCCGACTCCCGCCGTCGACATGTTCATTTTTCCGGGGTTGGCCTTCGCATAGGCGATGGCCTCCTGGATGGTGTTGAGCGGCGCCTTGCTCTTGGTGGAGGCAATGACAATCGGGAAAAAGGTCGCGTAACCGCCCAGGTGGGTGAAGTCATGATAGTCGAGCGGCGAGACGCCCTGCAGCTTGTTGGTGATGATCGTCGCCGATCCCCAGCCGATGGTATAGCCGTCGGGCTTCGCGCCATGGATTTCGCGGTAGGCGATGGAGCTGCCGCCCCCGGGCTTGTTCACAATGACGATGGGCTGGCCCAGCATCTTGGAGACGCGCTGCATGATGGGGCGCACCAGCACGTCTCCATCGCCGCCGGCCTCGACTCCGACGATGCACGTGATCGGTTTTGCGGGGTACTTGTCCGCCGCCTGGGCGGCGACGGGGCCGGAAATCAACCAGACGCTCGCAATGGCAGTCAAGAATCGTTTCATGTTCCTGTTCCTTCCTCTGATCGGATCGGGTCTCGTCGAAACTTCGCGCTTCCTTCCACGAATCATCCTACCTCTTTCCGGCGCTGTCCAGAACAGAACCCGGAGCCTGCGACAAAATGCCGCAGGCGCACTGCACCATGGATTTCCGGTCACCGACCGCCGATTACCGATCACAGGTCACCGCATTCAGAGCGACTTGCCCTCGTCGACGTTGACCGCAAGCTTCGTCCCGAACCGCGGCCCCAGGAACTTGTAGGCGAGAAACGCCGTTGCCAAAGCGAGCAGCGTGATGGACAACGGCCGGCCCACGATGAGAGATACGTCCCCCTTGAACATCAGCAAGGTCTGGCGAAGACTGTTTTCCGTTGTCGGACCCAGCACGAGCCCGATGATGAAGGGGGCGATCGGATATTTCCATTGACGCAGAAAATATCCGACGACGCCCGCGCCGATCATCACCCACACATCGAACAGGGCGTTCCTCACGCTGTAGACGCCGACCAGGCAGATCAGGCTGATGACGGGCAGTAGCACCTGGGGCCGGATCACCGCGATCTTCGCGAAAGCGCCGACGAGCGGCAGATTGAGGATCAGGAGCATGAGGTTGCCCAGGTACATCGCCGCGATGAATGTCCAGAACACGTCCGGGTGGGTGACGAAGAGCATCGGGCCCGGTTCGACGTTGTGCATACGCAGTCCCGCCAGCATGATGGCGCTCGGCGCCGCGAACGGGATGCCCAGCGTGAGGAGCGGAATCATCGACCCCATCACCGCACTGTTGTTTGCGGACTCGGGCCCGACCACGCCTTCCACGGCGCCGTGTCCGAATCGCTCCGGGGTCCTGGATATTCTCTTCTCGAGCGCATACGCGACGAACGTGGAAATCACCGTGCACGGCCCCGGCAGCAGTCCCATGAAAAATCCGAGTATCGAACCCCGCAGCATCGGATTCACGGAACGCCTGATTTCGTCCCGGTTAGGATAAAGATCTCTCAAGCGGACTTTGCTGACCACCGGTTTCACGTATTTTTCGACGGCGATGCTCAATACTTCGGAGATGCCAAAGAGACCCACGGCGACGGGCAGAAAGTCGATGCCCAGCATCAGTTTTTCGAAACCGAAAGTGAATCGGGGGTAGCTGTCCATGGGATTGATGCCGACGGTCGCGAGGAAAAGCCCCAGCGCGATCATCAACGCCCCTTTGAGCGGCGCCTCGGCCGAGAGATTGGATAGCAGCACAAAAGCGAGGATCATGAAGCTGAGAAACTCGGGCGGGCCGAAAGAAAGTGCCGCGTTGCCCAGGAGGGGCGCGAAGAACTGCAGTCCCAGAAGGCCGATGGTTCCCGCGACAAACGAGCCGATCGCCACCAGCGCAAGCGCCGCGCCTGCGCGCCCGTTCTTGCACATCTGGTAGCCGTCGATGCATGTCACCACGCTCGCGGCTTCTCCCGGTATGTTGACCAGCACCGAGGTGGTCGAGCCTCCATACATGGCTCCGTACCAGACACCCGTCATCATGATCAATCCCGTCGTCGGCCCATAGGGCAGGGTGAACGGCAGCATCAGCACCATCGTCGCCGTCGGCCCCAGACCCGGCAGCACGCCGACGACGGTGCCGATCAAAGCGCCGATGAAACAGGCGACGAGATTGACCGTCGTGAAGGAATTGATGAATCCGCTGTAGAGAAGACTTAACCCCTCCATGCCGGCCGCTCCTTATCCCAGAATCCCGCGCGGCAGGTCGACGTACAGCCAGTAATCGAAGAGCAGATAGATGAACAGGGCCGTCCCGGCGGACACTGCCAGCGGCTTGCGCCACCCCTCGAGTTTCATGACCTTGCAGAAGGCGTACGTGGCGAGCATGCTGACCACGACATAGCCCAGGAGCGGCATTGCGAGGATCCAGAAACAGAACGTCAGCGTCATGAGGGCGAGCGTCCGGGCGCCCTCTCTGGCGGGCAGGCTCTTGCCCGTCCCGGACATCAATACCGCTATCAGAATGAAAAGGGAGAAAACCGAAATCGCCGCTCCGACGAAGAAGGGATACAGTCCCGGCCCGGGCTGCGCGAGGCTGCCGAAACCGTACCCCCAGGATATGACGCTGATGGCGGAACCCAGAACGAGCAGAACGAAGACGAAACCTGTTTCGAGCCTGAATCCAGGCGCCTTGTGCATACCGCTACCTTGTTGGTGCACCAAGCTGGTGGGCGCGACGCATGAGCGATTTCAACGATCGGTCCGTGCGGAAGATATCACAGCGGCGCGGCGTTCCGGAAAATTGAGCCACCGGCCTCCACGGGCATGATATAAACGCGGCAGTCGCCCTCCGTGCAAGCAAGGTGTTTCAATGCCGCTTTCCCCTCAGTTCCGCGAGCGTCTGCGGATTCCCGTGCTCGGCGCGCCGATGTTTCTCGTCTCCGGTCCCGACCTCGTGATCGAGCAATGCAAGGCTGGCGTGATCGGCTCGTTTCCCGCACTCAATGCGCGCCCCCAGGACGAGCTCGATCGCTGGCTGACGCGCATCGAGACCGAGCTTGCGCAATGCCGGCGCGAGCATCCCGCGAGGAAGGTCGCTCCGTTCGCTGTCAACCTGATCATGAACAAGGCCAACCAGCGGCTCGACGCCGATCTCGAAGTCGTCCTCGCCCACAAAGTGCCCATCGTCATCACGTCGCTCTCCGCGCCC
>Ga0209640_10003184_pt1 | contig 14355 bp, 13 predicted proteins | sample RifCSP10_1_FD_184018 | JGI IMG/M metagenome (GOLD analysis project Ga0209640, IMG submission 184018) | Soil microbial communities from Rifle, Colorado - Rifle CSP2_sed 10_1 (SPAdes) (version 2) | ecosystem: Environmental > Terrestrial > Deep subsurface > Rock core/Sediment | place: Rifle...
CTTCGCCGCCGACAGCTCGAGCAGGACCACGGACAGGAAGATGAAGACGGCCGCCATCGGCCTGCTCACCTCGTTCCTCGGGATGGCGCGGTCCCGGGTGCGCGGGTTCCTCGCGTCGATGTCGGCATCGACCAGCCGGTTGAACCCCATGGCGGCGCTTCTTCCGCCCACCATCGCCAAAACGATGTAGAAGAAGGTCCGGGTGGAGGGGAAGCCCCCGGCGGCCAGGAATGCCCCCATCAGGGCGAACGGCAGCGCGAAAACAGTGTGCGCCACCTTGATCATCTCGAGATAGACGCCTACCCGGCCGAGCATGTCAGCGTTCTGCCTCGCGTCGCGGGTTTCGCTCCGCAGCCTCGGAGGGGGGCTCCTTCGGTTTGCTGCGCCGTCGACCGGGGACCCTGGCTCGCGGAGGGGTCCCCTCGGCTACGCTCGCGACCTTCCGCCCGCTCGCTGCCGGTTCCGCTCGACGCGATTTCTTCCTTTCGGCGGGACACTCCTCCAACCGTACTACCGACAACCTCCAGGAGTGTCCCCCCGCCTCGTCGACCCCCCCGCATCGCCTAGGATCCCCGATAACCGACATCCCCGCAGCCGGCTGCACAGCCGCGGCACCCGCCGCAGGGGAGGAAGAGTTTTCGGGAACGTCCCCGTTCTTACGGATGCCGGTGATGACGCCCCGCAACGGGGCGCTATCGGCGGAGCAGCCGAAGGATGGGGGGTCCGACGAAGCGAGCGACCCCCCTCCGAGGATGCGGAAGCCGGTCATGACGCCCTATACCGGGGCGCTATCGGCGCAGCAGCCGAAGAAGGGGCCCATCAGAATCCGTACTCCTTCCACCGGCGCGTCACGAGGTCCACGATCGTTTCGTCCATCCGGATGTCCTCGGGCCACTCTCTCGCGAACCCCTCGGAGGCCCACTTCCTCGTGGCGTCGATCCCCATCTTCGAGCCGTAGTGCGGGACGGGGGAGGCGTGCTCCAGGGCGTCGACCGGCCCGTCGACGATCATCGTGTCGCGCCGGGGATCCACGTTGTTCCCGAGCCGCCAGAGGACCTCGGAGGGGTCCTGGATGTTCACGTCGGCGTCGAAGATGACGACGAACTTCGAGAACATGAGAAGCCCCAGGCCCCACACGGCGCTCATCACCTTCCTGGCATGCCCGGGATAGCGCTTGTCGATGGCGAAGAGGGCGACGTTGTGGAAGATCCCCTCGATGGGGAGGTTCATATCGACCACCTCCGGGACGATCTTGCGCAGCAGCGGCAAAAAGATCCGCTCGGTCGCCTTCCCGAGGTAGACATCCTCCATCGGGGGCTTGCCCACGATCGTCGCCGGGTAGATCGGTTTTTTGCGCCTCGTCACGCAAGTCACGTGGAAGACGGGGTATTCGTCGGCCAGGGAGTAGTATCCCGTATGGTCGCCGAAGGGCCCCTCCGTGCGCAGGTCGTCCGGGTCGACGTACCCCTCCAGGATCACCTCGGCGTGCGCCGGGACCTCGATGTCGACCGTCCTGCAGCGGACGAGCTCGACCGGCTGCCTTCGTAAAAAGCCGGCGAAGACCATCTCGTCCACGTCCTCGGGCAGCGGCGCCGAGGCCGCGTAGATCGTCGCCGGGTCGCCTCCCAGCGCCACCGCCAACGGCATCCTCTCCCGTTTCCTGCGGAATCCCCGGTAATGCTGCGCCCCCCCCTTGTGGACGTGCCAGTGCATCCCCGTGGTCGTCTCGTCGTAGACGTGCATCCGGTACATCCCCACGTTGCGGCGGCCCGTTTTCGGGTCCTTCGTGAAGACGAGGGGAAGGGTGATGAACGGACCCCCGTCGCCCGGCCACGTTTTCACGACGGGGAGGAAGGAGAGCGACGGTTTGTCCGTCTCCACCACCTCCTGGCAAGGCCCGGAGGATACCGTCTTCGGGATGAAGTCGGCCAGGCGGGCGAGCTTGGGGAGCAGCTTCAGTTTTTCGATGAGATTGGAGGGGATCTCCGGCTCGATCACCTCCACCATCCGTGCGCCGATCTCGTCCAGGGAGGAGACGCCGAGGGCCAGGCACATCCGGCCCATCGTGCCGAAGAGATTCATGGCGAGGGGGACGTCGTGCCCCTTCACGTTTTCGAACAGAAGCGCGGGTCCGCCGGATTTTACCGCCCGGTCGGCGATCTCCGCCGCTTCGAGATCCGCGGACACGGGGGCCTGGATCTTTTTGAGCTCTCCGCGCGCCTCGAGCGCGGAGAGGAACTCCCGCAGGTCCCGGAACGCCATTCTCCCTCCTGCCGGTTCTGTCCGGCGATGCGGATGGGAAATCATACCACACGCGCCGGCCGACCGGAGAAGCGTCCGCCCGCCTGGCGGCGGGCAGGGAGCCGCTCCCGCGTGCCGGGGCATTCCCCCCTGCTGCGAACGCACTTGTCCGGTTCCGAGGCAATGGCGCTACGCAGAGCCCTCCCGGTGCGGCCGACCGATGACGCGTGCGGGTTGGTCTCCTACGGGGGAGCCGGATCGCGGAAGGACGGGATCATTCATCCGCCAAGGGATCCCTCCGGTTCATCTCCGGGACTGGGACCGTTCCCGGGGGCATCCCCGGAGCGGGCTCCGGCAGCAGGTGCTTGGGGAGAGAGGTAGGCGGGAAGGACCGCCTCGCTTCCGGACCACAGGGCCAACCATCCAAGACCGAACAGGACCAGGAGAACCCACTTCGTCCGGATGGCCGCCGTACGGTGGGCGTACCGGCCCGTGATCCACGTGGTCAGCCGGGGCAGAAGAGCCAACACCACGGTACATACGCCGATCAAAATCAACGTCCGGACCGTGAAGGGCGCGAAAATTAGACCCAGGGCAAGGACCGTCCCGAGGTCGTTGATGAAACAGGCCCCGAGTATCGCCTTCCCGAAGTCCGTTCGATTGAACCCGGTTTCCAGCATGACGGCGTAGACGACGGCCATCGACGTGGTGGAGAGCGCCACCCCCACCAGCCAGCTCGCGGAAGGGTCCCATCCGAGCACGTACCGCGCCAGGGCGGCGCAGCCCAGGAAGGGGGCGAGGAATCCCACCAGGCCGACAACGGTGACCTCGCTCCACTTGGACCGCAGCACGGCGGGCACCAGTTCCGCCCCGGCGAGGAAGGTCAAAAGGATTGCCCCAGATCCCGCCAGGAAACGCAGCCACTCGACATCGGACCCGAGAGCGCCGTTCCCCAGGTAATGCTCGACAATCGCCGCGGAGAGACACCCACGCAGATCTCCATGAGCGCCATCGACACGCGCAGGTGGTTCGCCAGGATGGTCGAGAACACCGCGAGCCCAAGCCAGACCGTTGCAATCCCCAATGTTTCCGTCATGATTTCCTCCTTGTGCGTCGATATCCTTCCACAAAAAAAACCCGCCGCATGGCGGGCTTGGGAACCAAGCGATTCCCGCTCCTGCCGCACACACGCGCAACAGGAGTCATCAGCCCGTCAAGGGCGGTTTCCGGGGGAACTCCATCCCCGGGCCGGAAGCGGCGCCGAAGCGTCCGCCTCCGCCTGTTTCAAACCCGGTCGGCCGGGAGAATCGACCTTTCCATGAACTTTAGCTCTTCGAGCGCCTCCCGGAGGTCCGGGCTCCTGTCCTCGGCGCTGGAGACAAGGCGTTCGATCGTTGAAAGCTCATCCGTTACGAAGGCCATCGCCTGCCGGGCGAGATCATCGACGGAGGCATTCACGGCATCCGCCCACTGGGAGGCCAGCCGGGACAGGTTCTTCTCTGCCTCCCAGACGATCCGTTTCCGGAAATGGCGGAATACGAGCGGCCGCACCACTCCCATCGGGATGAGGAACCAGAGCAAATCGATGCTGACGTCGAAAATCCTCCCCACCCGGATGTTGGGACGGGTCGGCTCGGCGATCGCCGCATGAAAGCTCGCTCCCTCGAACGTAAGCCCCAAGGCCTGCTCGATCTCCTTCGCGACCCGGTCCTGGAAGGCGCGAACCGTCCGGTGAAGGCTCGTCTGTGCATTCAACAGGTACCCGGACAGATACTCCTCCCCTCGTCCGGAGAGATCCGAAAGCTCGCTTTCCAGATTCTCCGTAAGCCATTCCTGGAACCGGCGGGACGTGCGGGCGAGGTTCCCCTTCCATGCGGGTAATTCGGCATCCAGGGCCCGTTGAAGCCGATCCGCTACCTCTCCCCGGTGCGCATGGTATCGTTCTCCCGCCGTGGTACGGACCTGCGTATTTAGGTCCCGAACCTGGACACCGACCTCGCTCCGGATCGATTTGAGGTCCTCGCGCTCCCGAGCAAGGATCCGCTTCAGCTCCTCCCGGGCTTTTCCCACCGCTTCCGAGGCGGACTTCGCCAGGAGGAGATACGAACGACACTCCGCGGCGAGGGTGCGAAGCTTGTGGCTCATGATCGCGTGGAACCGTTCCTCCCGACCCGCCACGATCCGGTGCCGCAGATATTCCCGAACCTCCTCCCGAAACGCGTCGAAGCGGGGAAGGATGGAAAAGGAGAGGATCGGAAGCACCCGGCCGGTGTGATGAGCGACCTGCTGACGGGTGAACTCCGATACCGAATGGAGCTCGCTTTCCGTCACTAGGTCCGCCTTCGTGAGAAGAATCGCCACTTCGGGCGTATGCAGGAACACCTCGGATAAAAGCGCCATATCTTCCTGGGAGAAAGGATGGTTCACGCTTACGGCTACCAGGGCTCCTCCCACGCGGGGCAGCCAGTCCATGGAGGTCTGCGTGTTGTGCGAAAAAATGCTGCCCAGGCCCGGAGTATCGACGAAGCGGATTCCCCTATACGATTCCAGCCCCGGAAGTTCCACGTCCACGATCGAGACCTGTTTCCGGTTCTCCGGGTTCTCCTTCTCGGTGACGAATTCCGGGAGTCGCGCCGTTGCGATCTCTTCCGATTTTCCGGAGAGGTGACGTACGACCGCGTGCTCCTGTTGACCGAAGCCGATCCGGGTCACTACCGATGTGGCGGGCAGGACGTGGACGGGGACCACCTCCTTCCCGAAGAGGCTGTTCAGGAACGAACTCTTCCCCGCCTTGAATTGCCCGAGGACGGCAACATCGACGACCCCTTCCCCCGACAGCCCTTCGGCGACAGCCGCAAGCCGGGCCTTGAGGGAATCGATCCGGAAGGAACTGCAGATCCTCTTAATCGTTTCGTATCCGGCGCGCAAATTCATCGCGGATCCGTCCTCTCCGTATTCTGTAGGGTTATTCCGGGAAGTCATCGGCCGGCCAGCGCAACGCGGAGTCTCCGGATCCGGGCGGAGATCCGGTTGCTGAAATGAACGGGTTCAGGAACCTGGCATTGGGGCTTCTCCGACGGGTCCGGGTCGAGGTCCGGTTTCGGCTCCCAATACATCCGGATCACCTTCCGGATCCATCGGTCGATCCCCGGAACAGATTCCTCCTCCGGGGGCCTCGGGAACCAGTGAGGACACCCGAAACAGGCGATCCATACCTCCGAGGGGAGAAATTTCGGTTTCAGGGAAGCAAACCACCGACAGGAAAACCCGGTCCGAAGCGCATCCTCCTCCCAGATCCGGACCGGAACCAGGAACAAACAGGGGCGCCTGGACGGGTCAAGTGCTGCAGGGATGGTGCAGGACCCGCAGATTCCGGCAACATTTCCCCGATTCCCGTTCTCCAGGCCGATCGGCAACCCCCCCGAGCATCCGCAGACGATAAAAGGATCTCCACCCGGTTCGGACGGCATGACCCGCCGGTAGGCACATGCAGGGATGGACGGGAACCCTTCCATGGTTCTCCAGTCAGGTGACGCTTTCGGGCCAAAAAAAAACTCCTGCGGCGCGCAAGCCAAGCAGGAGTCATCAGCCGTCTATTCGACGGGCGGTTCCGGGCGAACTCCATCACCCTCGGTTGGTTTTATTGATAGCACGCCCCCGGCGGGATTGTCAACGGGACTTCCTTGGTACGGGACTTCCCTGGCCGAAACGGATGTCGTATAATTTTATTAGCAAATCAAGGCGATGGAGTTCGCCGGAGACCGCCTCCTAAGGGGCTGATAACTCCTCCGAAGACATTCTTCAGGAGGAGTTTTTTCATGTGCGCGATCGGCGAAAGCCCGAGAGACCCCGCGCCAGGTGTCGAGCCGGGCGGTCACGAGCAATCCTCTATCGTCCCCGAAGGGCCGAAGTCGACTGCAGAACTTGCTGAAGCCCCTCCGTCGGGAAGTAAGGTTGTCCCTCCTGCACCGCAGTTCGAACCGTTGACGGCGCCCCCCGTGCCGGACATCTCGCGGGACCTGTACACACGCGGCTGTCCGGTCTGCGATCATCTGCGCCGGATCGCCTTCGACTTCCTCTCCCGGTGGCAGTACGCGCTCTCCACGAACGAGAAGGTTCAGGCCGAGTTTGCGGCGGGACTCGGCTTCTGCCATCACCATGCCTGGCAGCTCGAATCGGTGTCATCGCCTGTGGGCTCTTCCGTCGGCTACCTGCAACTCGCCGAACGCATCGCCGGTGTACTCGCCGACGCGGCCCGCGCGCCAAACGGGGGACAATCCGTGCACACCTTGCTCCGCGCCCAGCGGCAATGCCGCGTCTGCGAACTGCTTCACGAGGCCGAACGCAGCTACATCGAGCGGTTGGCCATGTTTGTCGCCGAACCTGAAGGGCAAAGATCGTACGACCGCGCCCAGGGTCCATGCCTTTCTCATCTGGTCCTCCTGGTAGAGACCTCCAGGGACGCGGAAATCACGGCCGATCTCTTGACCAAGGCGGCGCACCGATTTGAGGAAGTTGCGGAGAACATGCGGGCGTTCGCGTTGAAGAGCGCGCCGAGCGACCGCGGGATGCGGAGTGATGACGAAAAGGAGGCGTACTGGCGTGCGATTACCCACATCGTCGGCGCAAAATGATCGGTTTCGTACATACGGGAATGGTTCGTAAAGAGGAGATGATGGAAGCCAAGGACCTTTCAAAGTCCGACGCGCTTAAGTTCGTCCTGATCCTGGGAGTATCCAGCCTTTTCGCGGACATGACCTATGAAGGAGCTCGCAGCATCACCGGTCCCTATCTTGCCGTTCTCGGGGCAAGCGCAACGGTGGTTGGGACTGTTGCAGGATTGGGGGAGCTGGTCGGGTATGGCCTGCGTCTTTTCTCCGGATATGCCAGCGACAGGACCGGGAAATACTGGACCATCACGTTGGCGGGTTATTTTTTGAACATGGTGGCCGTGCCTCTTCTGGCGCTGGCGGGAAGCTGGGAGACGGCCGCTTTTCTCATGATCACGGAGCGAACAGGAAAAGCGATTCGTACCCCCGCCCGCGATGCAATGCTCTCGCATGCCACCCACCAGGTAGGGCGGGGATGGGGTTTCGGATTGCACGAAGCGATGGATCAAGTCGGTGCGACGCTTGGTCCCCTCGTCGTCGCCGCCGTTCTCTATCTTCGGGGGGATTATCGAAACGGGTTTGCCATCCTGCTCGTGCCCGCCCTCTTGACGTTGGGAGTGCTTCTTGCGGCGCGATGGTTCTATCCCCGTCCCCGCGACTTCGAGATCGAGACCCATATCGAGATGAAAGGTTTCCCCCGATCGTTCTGGCTCTATCTTGCGGCGGTTGCGCTCGTCGCCGCAGGGTATGCGGATTTCCCCTTGATCGCCTATCATTTCCATAAAGGATCTACGGTCCCGGAAAATTGGATTCCGATCTATTACGCCGTCGCGATGGGAATCGATGCCCTGGCGGCGCTTCTCTTCGGGCGTCTGTTCGACCGGATCGGCATCTCGATCCTGATCGTCGTCTCGTTGCTCTCTTCGATTTTTGCCCCGATGGTTTTCCTGGGAAATTTCTACGTTGCACTTGCGGGAATGGCCTTGTGGGGAGTGGGGATGGGGGCGCAGGAATCGATCATGAGGGCGGCCGTCGCCGGGATGGTTCCGATGAGCAGACGCGGTTCCGCGTACGGCATCTTCAACACCGCCTACGGGGTTTTTTGGTTTCTGGGCAGCGCCTTGATGGGAGTTCTCTATGACGTCTCGATCGTCGCAATCATTTCCTTCTCGGTTGCCGCGCAGCTGGCCTCGATCCCGATGTTCCTCCTCGTGGCAAGGGAGGGCAAACATTTGCACCATGAATGAGCTGCCATGTTGAACGATTATCAGAAAAGAGGACTTTCGATAACGCTCCGCATCGTGGAGGAAAACGTCGAGTACATCGAACAACTTCTGAAAAGCCGTGGATACTCCGGGGTTCTTTACGAAACCCGATATGATTTGACGGACGAAATCCGCGACGAGTTGTCGAAAAGGATCCCTCTGGTGCGAGCAGAGCTCGGAAGAATCGCCGACAAATTTCAACTTGGTAAGAAAAACGAAGCGGCAAGCAATGCGGCCTTCGGCAAGCTACCCTATTGCTGGGAGATCCTGGAGAATGCGAAAGCGAAACGTTTGAGACAGTACGGAGACATTGCGGAAGGTCTCGGGGGCAAGCTTGATCCCCATCTGGATACGTTGATCCGCATTCTTGGAGAAATGGAGCGCATCCTGCTTGTCGTTCGGAAGTCTTAGGAGGAGGTTCGGAATGCTTGAAATCGACATCCCGGGTTTCGGCTTTGTCCGGGCGGAGCATCTGGTGAGCGATTTCACGGGAACCCTGTCCGTGGACGGGAAATTGCTCGCGGGGGTCAAGGAGCGCCTGCAGGTTCTCTCGGAAATCCTGAAGATACACATTGTGACCTCCGACACCTTCGGGACGGTGCACTCCCAAATGAAGGACATGAGCTGCTGCGTCCACGTTCTTTCCGGAGTCAACCATGATCTTCAGAAGGAAGATTACATAATCAAACTGGGCTCGGAGAAGGTGATCGCGCTCGGTAACGGAAAGAATGACCGCAAGATGCTGAAGGCGGCAAGGATCGGAATTTCGGTGCTGGAAGGCGAAGGATGCTCCGCTGACGCCATGAAAGGTGCGGACATCCACGTCAGAGGCATCGAAGAGGGATTGAACCTCATGCTCCATCCCGACAGGTTGAAAGCAACATTGCGATTCTGACCTTGCGCCGATCTCCCTAAAGCTTGCGCGTCCTCGGCGAGGACGCTATAGTGAAATTCATAAAGGCGATGGAGTTCGCCTTTAACCGCCCGACGGGCTGATGACTCCTACGGATTCGATACAACGGAGGAGTCTTTGTGGTGGTGTCCCTCGCCAGGTACCTCGGCCCGCTTTGCGTGGGCGTCTCACGGCTTCAGCAACCTGTACAAAAGCATCGTCCATTCACACGTAGCATGAGGCACCCTGAAGATCGATCGCAGTGCGGAGGTGTCGCCGACCCTCCGCCCGAGCCGGTCGGAGCTCAAGGTGTCGTCCGATGACCTTCCGCAGCATTCTCTTTCCGAAGACAGGCGCCTGTGCCCCGGACGAGGAACTGGCCGCCCCCGATTTTTTTGTCGATCTCAATCTCGATCAGATTGTCGCTACCGCCACGGCCGGCAAAGAGGAATACAACCTGAAGCCTTTCTTCTACATGCCCCTGCACGATTCCGACGCCGTCACCTGGCGTCACGAAATCATGCAGGATCTCGAGGCCGCCCCCCTGCTCGGCAACATCAACGCATTCGCCCAAAAGATGCGCGCAATGCGCGAGCATCTTACTCAATCCGAGAGGCTGCGCTACAAACTTCAGAAAGTGCGCTGGTTCCTTGATGCAGTCGACATCTATTGCGATGCCGTGACCCGCTTGGCTCACGACCTGTCCGTTGCAGAACTGAGATCGCGTGGTCTGTTAGCGTTCCGGGAATATGTAACCCTCTATGCCGGGTCCGATTCCTTCACCTCCCTTTTTGAACGAACCAAAAAGCTCATAGCCGGTCTCTCCGCGATCCGTTACACCTTGCTTATCAACGGTCTCCGCGTAGAAGTCCGTCACTACGAGGGCGAGCTCGATTACGCCGCGGAGGTCGCGGCAACATTCGAGAAATTCAAACGGGGAGCCGTCAATGAATACGCTTTCAAATTCCTCGACTCACTGCAGATGGACAGCGTGGAAGAAAAAATCGTCGCACTGGTGGCCCGTTTGCATCCGGAGATCTTTTCCGCACTTGAACAATACTGCACGGCAAACAAGGACTTTCAAGACCGCACGATCGTCACATTCGATCGTGAGATCCAATTCTATGTCGCCTATCTGAAGCATGTCGCCTCCCTAAGAAAAGCGGGCTTGAATTTCTGTTATCCGAGCGTCGTCCGGGAATCCAAGGAGGTCCGCAGCGTTCAGGGGTTCGATCTGGCCCTGGCCGGCAAGCTCACCGCCGAAGGCGGCGCCGTTGTCTGCAACGACTTTCACCTCAAGGACAGCGAGCGCGTCATCGTTGTCTCCGGTCCGAACCAGGGCGGCAAGACGACATTCGCCCGCACCTTCGGTCAGCTGCATTACCTTGCGATCCTGGGCTGTCCCGTCCCCGGCACGCACGCGCGGCTCTTCCTCTTCGACCGCCTTTTCACGCATTTCGAAAAAGAGGAAAACATCCAGAATCTCCGTGGCAAGCTCCAGGACGACCTCATAAGGATTTACCAAATCCTGGAGCGCGCCACTCCGAACAGCATTATCGTCATGAACGAGGTCTTCATGTCCACGACCTTGCGGGATGCCATCGCCCTGAGCAGGAAGATCGCGGACAAGATTATGGCGCTGGACCTTCTGTGCGTCTGGGTGACGTTCATCGACGAGTTGGCGTCCTTGAGTGAGAAGACCGTGAGCATGGTCAGCACGGTCGTCCCCGAGAATCCGGCGCTGCGGACCTTCAAGATCCTGAGAAGACCCGCGGACGGGCTCGCCTACGCGATGTGCATCGCGGAGAAATACCGCCTTACCTACGCTATGGTCAAGGAGCGAATCGGCTCATGAAGGCGTGCCTCCTGCATCCAGAGCAGGATGTCGACCTGCGACAGCCGTTGCCGTGGAATGCGGAAGCGCTGGTGAAGGACCTAGGGTTGGACACCCTGTTCCACGCAATGGCAGGGTCCGACATATTCGTTCTCGACGTGGTAAGAAGGGTGGTCTTGTCGAACGCGGATAATGATATTGAAACGATCCGATACCGGCAGGGCGTTCTGCAAGATTGCCTGAACCAATCCGCCGTGGTTCGAGATCTTTACGCTGTTGCCGTCGAGGCGGCAGAACACGAGAAGAAGCATTTTTTCGGCACCACGCTCATGCGCTATCCCGATTGGGTGTTACGGCGGTCGATCGAACTATCGGAAATGTTTCTCGGCACGATCAAGAAGCTGAGGAAGATTACCGATTTGCATGCCGACAAGTTCGTCTCAGAGGGGTGGACCGCCTTTTTTGCAACCTTGCAGGAAGAGCTCAGTGACGAGTACATCGCCCGCGCCCACGATCACGTGGAGCTACTGAAGTTTCGCAACGGGATGTTACTCGGCGCCGGATTGGGCAAGGGGAATATGGGCACACGCTATGCCCTCCACGTCCCGCCCCAGGCGTCGCGGGGAAAATGGGAGCGGCTGAAATCGCTCGTTCCAGAGTGGTTGACACGGTTCTTCGCACGGCGGCCGCCGGTTCTTGGCTTCTCGCTTCATCCTCGCGACGAAAGTGGCGCCAGGGCCCTCAGGGAATTACAAAACCGGGGGATCGGCGCTGTCGCCAACGCCCTCGCCCAATCGACCGATCATATGCGCGACTTTTTTGGCCTGTTGCGGTCGGAACTAGCGTTCTACGTCGGTTGTGTGAACCTGCACGAGCAGCTCTCCCGGAAGGGGCAACCCATCTGCTTTCCCCTGCCCGCGGCAGCCTACGAGCGCAGACTGTCGTTTCACGGACTCTGCGATGTCTGTCTGGCGCTGATTGTGGATCAACGCGTGGTCGATAACGGGGCGAATGCCGACAAGCAAAACCTCGTGATCATCACGGGCGCCAACCAGGGCGGAAAATCGACGTTCCTTCGCAGCATCGGCCTGGCGCAGCTAATGATGCAGTGCGGGATGTTCGTGGCCGCCGAGTCATACTGTTCCAGCGTCTACGACGGTGTTTTCACCCATTACAAACGTGAAGAAGACGCCGGTATGAAAAGCGGGAAACTCGATGAAGAACTCGGCCGGATGAGCGATATCGTTGACCATATCACGACGCATTCCTTGGTCCTGTTCAATGAGTCGTTCGCAGCGACCAATGAGCGCGAAGGCTCGGAAATCGCGCGGCAGATACTATTGTCTCTGTCCGACCGTGGCGTCAAGGTCGTGTGTGTGACGCATCTTTATGAACTGGCGAAGAGCATATATCAGCGGAACACGGGCAACATCTTGTTCCTTCGAGCCCAACGGCATGCTAACGGAGCCCGGACGTTCAAATTGGTCGAAGGAGAGCCGTTGGAGACGAGTTTCGGCGAAGACTTGTATGAGAGCATCTTCCGTGTTGGGAGCGATCGGAGCGGAACCGCCGATCCCAAGGCGCGTGCGGGCGCCCCGTGAGTGTTCACGTTCCAGAGGGGAACGATTGAAACGGACGGCCGAGAAACCGAGAAAATGGAGCCCTGCCGCGGACCGCGCGCGGGAGGAGCTGCTTAGGCCCTGCCCTTACCTGGGATACGACCATGATCGCATCGGGGTCCACTGCCTTGGCAAGGAGGCATTCGGCGTGGCCGAGCGGTCCTTCCGGCGCGCGATCTGGCTGAATCCGTACGAGCCCCGATTCGTTCTTCACCTCGCCCACGGATTGTTCCGGCAAAAACGGCACGAAGAAGCCCTGGAGGTTCTGAAAGAACTGGAATTGAATTGGCCGGAATACGAGAAGGGAAAAGAGTTACACCATACGATCCGGAAGTTCATGCGCGGGTCGACGGAAAGGAAGGAATGATGGAGGGAAATGGCAGGTCTATGAGCGCAGGGAGCGCTGATTTGGACGACCTACGGAACCACAATGAAAAACTTCTTGCCGTGGTCAACGAGCTGTCCACCCGGTTTGCCGCGATCAATTTCAAGGCATATGAAATGTCGGAAGAGATCCGAAATCTGGAGATGCGGCTTTCGGGGACCGAGGCGTCTTACCGATGTATCGAGTGGGAAAACAGACAGCTTCGCCAGGAGATCCGGTTCCTCCGGAAGGTGCTCCTCGAATTTGGCGATCCTCCCCAGGAAATCAGGGAGCTGGTGGCCGCCTACCGCCGGGAAATGGAAGCGAGGGAACCGATCCCCGGTGATGGTGGAGAATAACGGGCTATTTTCATCGGTTTGCCCGGGTCGTCGTTTCTATCGGCCGAAAAAAATCTCTCCAAGGAGGAGGACGGATGAACAGAATCCAGAAGGTAGTCGCCAGGGAGATCCTCGATTCGCGCGGGAACCCGACCGTCGAAGTGGACGTTGTGCTGGAGAACGGAGTTCTCGGGCGGGCCGCGATCCCCTCGGGAGCCTCGACGGGAAAAAGGGAAGCCGTAGAGCTGCGCGACGGGGACAAGAAACGGTTCGGCGGGAAAGGGGTTCTTCGCGCGGTGAAAAACGTAAATGAAGTCATCGGACCGACCGTCATCGGAATGGACGCCGCCGAACAGCTTGTCATCGACCGCGCAATGATCCGTCTGGATGGAACGGTCCACAAGGAAAAGCTGGGGGCGAACGCCATTCTCGGCGTCTCCATTGCCGCCTGCAAGGCCGCGGCCCTCTCGCTAGGTTTGCCCGCTTACCGGTATCTCGGCGGTCCCACGGCGAATCTCCTTCCCGTCCCGATGATGAACGTCATCAACGGCGGGAAGCATGCCGACAACAACGTCGATCTTCAGGAGTTTATGATCGTTCCCCACGGTGCGCCCACGTTCTCCGAGAGCCTGCGCCTCGGAGTGGAAACGTTCCACGCCCTGAAAGGCGTCTTGCGGAAAAAAGGGTATCAGACGGCCGTAGGAGACGAGGGAGGATTCGCCCCCATGCTCAAGAGCAACCTGGAGGCGATCGAGGCGATCCTGGAAGGAATCTCGGCAGCGGGTTTTCGGCCGGGAAAGGACGTTGCGATCGCGCTGGACCCGGCGGCAAGCGAGTTTTTCGAGGATGGGAAGTACGTCTTTTCAAAATCCGACAGGTCCGCCCGGACCTCCGAGGAGATGGTCGCATTCTATGCGGACCTCGTCCGTCAGTTTCCGATCGTGTCAATTGAGGACGGGCTGGCGGAAAACGATTGGACCGGGTGGAAGATGCTTCAGGCGGAATTGGGAGAAAAGATCCAGATCGTGGGGGACGACATCTTCGTAACCAACACCGCTCTGCTTTCCCGGGGCATAGAAGAACGAGCGGCAAATTCCGTTCTGATCAAGCTGAACCAGATCGGGACCATCAGTGAAACCGTGGCTGCGGTGAATATGGCGAAAAATGCCGGCTGGACGGCGGTGGTCTCCCA
>Ga0209640_10003185_pt1 | contig 14354 bp, 12 predicted proteins | sample RifCSP10_1_FD_184018 | JGI IMG/M metagenome (GOLD analysis project Ga0209640, IMG submission 184018) | Soil microbial communities from Rifle, Colorado - Rifle CSP2_sed 10_1 (SPAdes) (version 2) | ecosystem: Environmental > Terrestrial > Deep subsurface > Rock core/Sediment | place: Rifle...
AGCCGCCTGCGGCGGCTGCTCCCGCCGCTGGTGGCGGTGCCGATGCAGGAGAGTCTGGAAGAGTGGCGGGAGCGGTTGGATCTGCTGGCGGGCGACGCGCGGGTGCAGGGCATCGTGCTGAAGATCGGGGGCCTGACCGCCGGGCTCACCACGCTGGAAGCGCTCCGGGGGGCGCTGCTGGCGTTCCGCGCCCGCGGCAAGCGGGTCGCGGCCTACCTTCCCGTGGCGACCCTCCCGCACTACTACCTGGCCAGCGCCGCCGACGTCATCGTCGCGCCGGACAGCCTCGAATGGGGGCTGTTTGGATTCCGCACCGAAGCCACGTTCCTGCGCGTCGCGCTGGACCGGCTCGGCGTCCTGCCGCAGTGGCACCATCTCGCCGAGTACAAGTCCGCGGCCAATCGGTTCCTCTACCCGCGGATGCCCGCCGCGCAGCGCGAAATGCTGGAGTCGATTCTCCACAGCGTCACCGCCGACGTCATCGATGCGGTCGCGGCCTCGCGGCGCCTGAGTCCGGGCGTGGTGCGCGACGCGGTCGACCTCGGCGTCGTGTCGTCGCAGGAGGCCGCCCGGATCGGGCTGGTTGACCGCCTCGCGTTTGAAGATGACCTCCCGGCGGTGCTCGCCGCCGGCGCCCGGCCGGCGACGGTGCTGCCCTGGCCGGCGGCCCGCGCGCGGATACGCGCGCCGCTGCGCTGGTGGGCGTTTCAGCCGCCGGCGATCGCCGTGGTCGAACTGCTCGGCGCCATCATTCCGGGGGAGAGCCGCGATCTGCCGATCCCGCTGCCCCTCTTCGGCCAGCGCGTCGCCGGCAGCGATACCGTGGCGCGCGCCTTCCGTGCCGCCGAGCGGATGCCGTGGGTGAAGGCGGTCGTGTTCCATGTCGATTCCCCCGGCGGGTCGGCCATTGCCTCGGACCTGATCTGGCGCGAGGTCGAACGCGTGCAGCGCACGAAGCCGGTGGTCGTCCACATGGGCAACGTGGCCGGGTCCGGCGGGTACTACGTGGCCTGCGGCGCGAAGCACATTGTGGCCGGTGCCACGACGCTGACGGGATCGATCGGTGTCGTCAGCGGGAAGTTCGATGCGAGCGCGCTGGCGCAGCGCGTCGGGGTGCACCGCGACGTGTTGGCCGTGGGGGAAACTGCGACGATGCCGTCGGCCTTCCGGCCGTACACCGAGGTCGAGTGGGCCCGCCTGCGCGGGTGGATGGAGGACGTGTACGTGCGGTTCAAGTCGCGCGTGGCCGCCGGCCGCGCCCTGTCCATCGACGACGTGGAGACGGTGGCCCGCGGCCGGGTGTGGACGGGCCGCCAGGCTCTCGAGCGCGGCCTGGTGGATGAACTCGGCGATCTGACCTCCGCGGTGCGGCGCGCGAAAGCGCTCGCCGGGATTCCCGAGCGCATCGAATCCCGCGTCCTCACCATGCGGCCGCCGAAAGTGGCGCTCCTGCCGGCGCCGGCCGCGCCGGCGGCGTGGCTGGACGAGATGCGCCGACTGATCGAGCTGACCACCGATCGCCCGCTGCTGCTGATGAGTGATCCCTCGGTGCTCTGAAGGCGGTCCGCCACCCACGCGGCGAGTTCTCGAACGGATCGCAGGAGAACAGTTCCTTTCCGGGAAAACGACGACTAATGATCGCCGCGGACCATCGGTCCTTTCGTCTACGCATCCTCCGCAGCGGCAGCAGCGGTAATGCGATCTTCGTCGACGCCGGCTCCACGCGGGTCTTGATCGACGCGGGCCTGCCCGCCGAGACCCTCACGCGCGATCTGCTGGCCTTTGCCGTGTCCGCGTCGGATCTGACCGCCGTCCTGCTCACCCACGAGCATGAGGACCATGCCAAGGGCGCCGCCGCCCTCGCCCGGCTCGCCGATGTCCCGCTGTATGCCAACGAACGGACGATTGCCGCCGCCCAGCTGGCCGGCCCGCGCGTCGAGCGCTTTGTGACGGGAGTTCCGTTTCGGGTCGGTGCGCTGACCGTGGACGCGTTCGCCGTGTCGCACGATGCCGTGGAACCCGTCGGGTTCGCCCTGGCCTGCAACGGGACGAAGGCGATCGTCGCGACCGATCTGGGCGCCGTCGGTGATGACCTCATCGCCCGTGCCCGGGATGCCGATGCGCTGGTCGTCGAAGCCAACTACGACGTGCGGCTGCTGGCCGTCAGCCCGTATCCGTGGTTCCTCAAGAACCGGATCGTCGGCGGCAGCGGCCATCTCTCCAACGATGCCGCCGCGCGCGCCGTGGTCGCGGCGGGGTCATCCGGGCGCCCGCAGGCCGTCGTGCTGGTCCATCTCAGCGAAATCAACAACCTGACGCCCCTGGCCCGGGACACCGTGCAGTGGGCGCTGGACCGCGACGGGATGAGCCACGTGCGGGTATCCGCGGTGCGCCCGAACGGGACGAGCGAGTTCATCGCCGTCTCTTAGAATGAAGGTCGCCGATTTCGCCGCTGGGAAACCCAACGAAACCTTGCGCCGCCATACCGCCGTGATCCTAGAGGCCGCGCTGGCGGCGGTCGATCCCGAACGCGCCGTCCGCCGGTTCGTGCGGCTGCGCGATGCCACCCTATGGATCGGCCGGCGGGCCTACGACCTGTCGGCGGTGAAGCGGGTCTTCGTCGTCGGCGCCGGCAAGGCCGGCGCGCCGATGGTCGCGGCGCTCGAAGCGATCCTGGGCGACCGCATCACGGCCGGCATCGTGAACGTCAAGTACGGCCACACCCGCCCCCTGGCGCGCGTCCAGCTGGTCGAGGCCGGGCATCCGCTGCCCGATGCCGCCGGCGTGCGCGGCGCCGAGGCGATGCTGGAACTGCTGGCCGACGCGTCGGGCGATGATCTCATCCTGTGCGTGATCTCCGGCGGCGGCTCGTCGCTGCTGCCGGCGCCGGTGCCGCCGGTGACGCTGGAGGAAAAGGCCGAGGTGACGGCGCTGCTGCTGCGCAGCGGCGCCACGATCCGCGAACTCAACACGGTCCGCAAGCACCTGTCCCGCGTCAAAGGCGGCGGCCTGGCGAACGCCGCCGCTCCCGCGCCGGTGGCGGCGATCGTGCTGTCCGACGTGATCGGCGACCCGGTCGACGCGATCGCCTCGGGGCCGACGGCCCCGGATCCGACGACGTTTGCCGATGCCCTGGACGTTCTGGAACGCTACGGGCTGGACGACCGCGTGGCGCCGGCGGTCCTGCAGCATCTGCGCGGCGGCGCCGCCGGGCGCATTGCTGAGACCGCCAAGCCCGGTGATCCGGTGTTCGCGCACGTGCACGTCGTCATCATCGGCAGCAATGAAGTGGCGGCGGCCGCCGCCGCCCGCAAAGCGTCCGCCCTCGGGTACTCGACCCTCCTGCTGACCACCTGTCTGGAAGGGGAATCGCGCGAGGCCGCCCGCGTGCTGGCGGGGATCGGCCGGAGCACGCGCAGTGCGGGCATCCCGCAGTCGCCCCCCGCGTGCGTGATCGCCGGCGGCGAGACCACCGTGACCGTGCGGGGATCGGGCAAGGGCGGCCGGTGCCAGGAGTTCGCGCTGTCGGCGGCCGTGGCGATGGAGGACTGGCCGGGTGTGGTCATCGCCGCGTTTGGGACCGACGGGACCGACGGGCCGACTGATGCGGCCGGCGCCGTGGCCGACGGGACGACCCTCGACCGGGCCCGGGCGCTGGGATTGAGCGCGCGCCGCGCCCTGGCCGACAACGATGCCTATCCGTTCTTCGCCGCGCTCGACGATCTCATCGTCACCGGCCCGACGAACACGAACGTGAACGACCTGTACGTGATGCTGGTGGGACGCGCAACGTGACGGGCCGAACCCCAAGGCCCGAGGCCCGTCAGTAATGCGTGTGCTGTTCTGCACCTCCGAGGCCGTCCCGTTCGCCAAGACCGGCGGGCTGGCGGACGTCTCCGGCGCGCTCCCGCAGGCCTTATCGGCGGCCGGGGTCGACGTCCGCGTGGTCTTGCCGCGCTACGGGACGATCGCGCTGGACGGATTGGAGCGGCTGGGCAGCGTCGACGTCGACGTGGCGGGCGCCGTCCTCAGCGGAACTGTCTACCGGGGACAGATGCCCAGGCGCCACTCGCCGCGCGAGGGTTCAGGGCACACCGTCGAGGTCTGGTTCGTCGACCGTCCGGAGTACTTCGACCGCCCGGAGTTGTACGGCGAAGGGGGCCGGGACTACGCCGACAGTCTGGCGCGCTTCGCCTTTTTCAGCCGCGCGGTCCTGCAGTGGACCGCGGCCCAGCGATGGCGTCCGGACGTGATCCACTGCAACGACTGGCAGAGTGCGCTGATTCCGGCCGTCATCGCGGCCGGCCAGGCCCCGGCCGCGGCAACGCTGCTGACGGTTCACAATCTTGCGTACCAGGGGCTGTTTCCCGCCGCGGAATTTTCGCTGACCGGCCTCCCGCCGTCGCTGTTCACGATGGCGGCCATGGAGTTCTGGGGCCAGGTCAACGTCCTCAAGGGGGGCATCGTCTTTTCCACGCTGCTGTCGACGGTGAGCGAGACCTACGCCGAGGAGATCCAGACCCCCGAGTTCGGCGCGGGGCTCGACGGCGTGCTGCGGGACCGGCGGTCGGATCTCTTTGGCATCCTCAACGGCGTGGACTACGGCGTGTGGGATCCGTCCGTCGATCCGCTCATTCCGGCCCGCTATACCCGAGGGGACCTGCGCGGTAAGGCTGAATGCAAACGCGCGCTGCAGCAGGCGTTCGGCGTCCAGGCAGACGGAACGGTGCCGCTCCTCGGCATGGTGACGCGCCTGGTGGATCAGAAGGGCTTGGACCTCGTCGCGGCGGTGATCGAGGACGTGCTGGCCGCGGGGGCGCAGCTGGTATTGCTGGGGACCGGCGAGCCGGCCTACCACCAGCGGTTCGGCGATCTGGCCGCGGCGCTCCCGCAGTCCTTCGGGGTACGGCTGGGTTTTGACAATCGTCTCGCCCACCTGATCGAAGCCGGCGCCGACATGTTCCTCATGCCCTCGCGGTACGAACCGTCGGGACTGAACCAGCTGTACAGTCTGCGCTACGGGACGGTGCCGATCGTCCGCCGCACCGGCGGCCTGGCCGACTCGATCGTGGACGCCACGCCGGCGGCGCTGGCCGGCGGCACGGCGAACGGGTTTGTGTTCGTGGACTACGCCCCGGACGCGCTGCTGGACGCCATCCGCCGCGCGCTGGAGACGTTTCGCGCTCCGGACACCTGGCGTAGGATTCAAAAGAACGGCATGCGGGCCGATTTCTCGTGGTCGGCGTCCGCGCAGCGGTACCTGGTGCTGTACGAACTCGCGGCGATGCGCCCGACCCAGACGGCACCCGACACGAGGGGATGACACTGCCGCCGCGAAGTGTCCGGCGGTTGGAGGTGGCGGTAGGTGCCTGAATTACGCAAAGATCCGATCACACGGCGGTGGGTCATCATCGCGACCGAGCGGGCTGCGCGTCCCACCGACCTCCCGCACGAAGAAATCGTACCCAGCGATTCGGAGACGTGTCCGTTCTGCGAGGGACGCGAGGACCGCACCCCGCCGGAGATCTACGCGATCCGGTCCCCCGGCACGGCGCCGAACACGCCGGGGTGGCGCGTGCGGGTGGTCTCCAACAAGTATCCTGCTCTCCGGATCGAGGGCGACACGGAACGCACGCCGGTGGGCATCTACAGCCGCATGGACGGCGTGGGGGCGCATGAGGTCATCATCGAGACCACCGACCACCACGCCCACCTCGGACTGCTGCCGGTGGACCAGGTGGCCGACGTCCTCCGCGCGTTCCTGCAGCGGTATCAAGATCTGCGCGGCGACACTCGCTTCGAGTACGTCCTGCTCTTCCGCAACCACGGCCGCGCCGCCGGCGCGTCGCTCTCGCACCCGCACTCGCAGCTCATCGCCCTGCCGATCGTGCCCAAGGTCGTCTCGGAGGAACTCGATGCCGCCGAGAAGTTCTTTGCCAAAGAGGGCCGATGCATCTACTGCGCGATGGTCGAGCAGGAGCGTGCGGCGCAGGAACGGGTCGTCTACGAGAACGGCGCGTTCGTGGTGATCGAGCCGTACGCGTCACGCTCCCCGTTCGAGACATGGATCCTGCCCACTCAGCACGAGGCGGATTTCGGCCTGCTCTCGCCCGAGGACATCCCCGCGCTGGCCGAAGCGCTGCACGAGGCGCTGTCCCGGCTCGACGCGACGCTGAAGAATCCACCCTACAACTTCATCATCCACACGCTCCCGTATAAGGAGGGCTCGAAGTACGCCTACCACTGGCACATTGAGATCATCCCGCAGCTGACGCGCGTGGCCGGGTTCGAGTGGGGCTCGGGCTTCTACATCAATCCCGTCGTCCCCGAGCACGCGGCGCGCTACCTGCGGGAGACGGCTGCCGGCGCCGAGGCAACCGTCGGCGCCACGATCGTGACCCGCGACTCGTGATCGCTTCGATGACGACGGCAGATCGCGTCTTATTGGGTCCCGGCCCCAGTCTGCTCCCGCCTACCGTGCAGGCCGCGTTGGCCAGGCCGCTGGTGGGCCACATGGATCCCTCGCTGTTCCCCATCCTCGAGGACATCTCCGCGCGCCTGCGGGAGACGTTCCAGACCGGCCATGAACTGACGCTGGCGGCCTCAGGCACCGGGACCGCGGGCATGGAAGCCTGCGTTGACTATCTGCTGGCTCCGGGGGAGCGGATCGCGGTGGCCTCGGCAGGGTATTTCGCGCAGCGGATTGCCGAGGTGGCCGCGCGCGCCGGCGCGGACGTCGTGTCCGTCGACGCCCCGTGGGGGCAGGCCGTTGATCCGTCAGCGCTCGAACGGGCGCTGCGCCGCAGTTCCGTGCGCGTGGTCGCGGCGGTGCACGTCGAGACGTCGACCGGCGTGCTGCAGCCGCTGGAGGATCTGGCGCGGATCGCCCACGATCACGGCGCGCTGTTCCTCGTCGACGCGGTGGCGTCGCTGGGCGGAGTGGATCTGCCCGTCGACCGGTGGGGCATCGACGCGTGCTACAGCGGGACGCAGAAGTGTCTCAGCGCGCCGCCCGGCCTCGCGCCGCTGACCGTCGCCGGCCGAGCCCGGCGCCGCCCGGAATACGCGGCGGGGCGCAGCTTCTATTTCGATCTGGACCTGCTGTGGCAGTATTGGGCTCCCCCGCACACCTACCATCACACCGTGCCGGTGCCACTGATCTATGCGCTGGATGAGGCGCTCCGCCTGATCGGCGACGAAGGGCTGCCGGCGCGCATCGCCAGACATCGGCGCAACGCGCAGGCGCTGTGGGCCGGCCTGGAGGCGATGGGTCTGTCCCTACTCGTCCCGCTGCCCGCGCGGTCCCCGACCGTGACCACCGTCGTCGTGCCCGAAGGCGTTGATGAAGCGGCCGTCCGCGGCCGGCTGCTGGGCGACTACAGCATCGAGATTGCGGGAGGCCTGGGGCCGCTGCGCGGGCGTATCTGGCGGATCGGACTGATGGGGTACTCGTCTCAGTCCCGCACGGTCCTGCAGGTGCTGGCCGCGCTCGAAGCCATCCTTGCCGACATGGGCGTGGATCTGCCGCGCGGTGCCGCCGCCGGCGCCGCCGAGCGTCTGCTGGCGGGCTAGTGCCAGGCGGCGGGAACGTCCACGTACGAGCGGTCGAGGGCGGCGACGGACGGACACCCCAACAGCCTGAGCGTGCGGTCGAGGTCGGTCCGCAGGATCTCCAGCGAGCGGGCCACGCCAGGTTCCCCCGCCGCGGCCAGCCCGTACGCGTAGGCGCGCCCGACCAGGACGGCCTGTGCGCCGAGGCAGAGCGCTTTGACCACGTCGGTGCCGCGCCGGACCCCGCCGTCCATCAGCACCGGCACGCGGGCCCCCACCGCGGCCACGACTTCGGGCAGGGCCCGTAAGGTGGCGGGCAGGTAGTCGAGCTGCCGGCCACCGTGATTCGAGACCACCACCGCCGCCGCCCCTTCGTCGACCGCGCGCCGCGCGTCATCGTTCGTCAGCACGCCTTTGATCACGATCGGCCCCGGCCAGAGCGGACGGATCCAGCGCAGATCCTCCCACGCGACGGCGTGGCGCGCGAGGGCGGCCGCCACGTCTAAGAGCGGCATCGGACCCCGGCCCGGGATCACGACGTTGGCCAGCGGCGGTGTCCCGCCGTCGAGGAGAAAGGCGACAAGCCAGCCGGGGTGGACCAGCACCTGGGGCAGGTAGCGGAGACGCTCGACGACGGTCCCGCTGAGCAGTTCACGCTGGCCGGCGCGGAGGTCGCGCTCGCGGAGGCCGGCCACCGGGGTGTCGATGGTGATGACCAGCGCGGTGAAGCCTGCGGCCTTGGCCCGTTCGATCGTCTGTTCCGCGACCTCGCGGCCTCCGATCAGGTACAGCTGGTACCAGACCCGCCCGGGCGACGCCGCGGCCACGTCTTCCAGGCGGTGGCCTGAGAGGGTGGACTGGATGTAGAGCGTTCCCGTGGCGCCGGCCACGCGCGCGGCGGTCACCTCGCCTCCGGGGTGCATGAGCCGGCTGTAGCCGACCGGCGCCAGCAGGACCGGCAGGGAGAGCTCGTTGCCCAGCACGGTCACGCGCAGGCCCGGCGCGGGCACCGTGACGGCGTGGCGGGCCCGAAACGTCACTTCGTCGAAGGCGAGCCGGTTCGCGCGCAGCGTGGCTTCGCCCTCGGCGCCCCCGTCGAGGTAATCGAACACCACTCTCGGCAGCCGCCGGCGTGCGAGGGCCCGCAGATCCTCGATGTTCACCACGTGCGGCGGCCCGATCCTCATCCGGCTGGATAGGTACTACGGGACACGGTCCGGCTCCTCGCAGGCGCGGGCGGATGCCGCGGCGGTGCGGCAGGCGGGTCCGGGGCAGGAAAGAATAGTACACGTAGGATTTCCCCGATTGGCTTCTGGAGGATCACATTCTCTTCTCAGGAGGTGAGTGATGGCACGACTCCTCAGGCAGCGGCGGTGGGAGGCGGGGATCACGACCGTCACGTGGGTGCTCATCGTCGTGCTGGTGATCGTCGTCGCCGGCGGGGCATACCTGTACACGCGCCGGCAGCCCGCCCAGCCGCCGCAACTGCAGCAGCTCGGTGGGACCGTGACCGTGCTGGGTGTGTGGGGCGGCAACGAACTCGAGAGTTTCCTGGCCATGGTCAAGCCGTTCGAGGACGCCACCGGCGTCAAAGTGCAGTTCGAGGGGACGCGCGATCTGAATGCCGTCCTCACGACGCGCCTCCAAGGTGGGAACCCGCCCGACGTGGCGGGACTGCCCGGCCCCGGACAGATGGCGGAGTTCGCGCGGGCCGGGAATCTCATCGCTCTTGATGACGTGCTGGACCTGACCGCGATGCGCGAGCAGTACGCGCAGAGCTGGATCGATCTCGCCACCGTGGACGGGAAAGTCTACGGGGTGTTCATCAAGGCGTCGCTGAAGGGGCTGGTCTGGTATAACCCCAAGGCATTCTCGGCGGCGGGGTATGAGGTGCCCCAGACCTGGGACGCGCTCATCCAGCTGACCGAGCGCATTGCCGCCGACGGCAAGGCGCCCTGGTGCATCGGGCTGGAGAGCGGTGCCGCCAGCGGCTGGCCGGCGACCGACTGGATCGAGGACATCATGCTCCGCAGCGCCGGGCCGCAGGTTTACGATCAGTGGTACCGCCACGAGATCGCCTGGACCGACCCGCAGGTCAAGCGGGCCTGGGAGCTGTTCGGCCAGATTGCCGCCAATCCCAAGTACGTCTACGGCGGCATCCAGTCCGAACTGTCTACCAACTTCGGCGAGTCCCCCTTCCCGCTGTTCACCGACCCGCCGGGCTGCTACCTCCACCACCAGGCGACGTTCATCCAGGATTTCATTCAGAAGCAGTTCCCCAACCGGAAGCCCGTCGACGACTTCGACTTCTTCGCGTTCCCGCCGATCGACGCCAGCCAGCCCAAAGCGGTGGAGGCGGCCGGGGACCTGTTCGGGATGTTCAAGGACACACCGCAGGCCCGCGCCCTGATCAAATACCTGACGACGCCCGAAGCGCAGGCGATCTGGGTGAAGCGGGGCGGGGCGCTGTCGCCGAACCGGAAGGTGTCGCTGGACGAGTATCCGGATCCGCTCAGCCGGCGGGCGGCGGAGATCCTGACCGGCGCGGAGGTCGCGCGGTTTGACGCCTCCGACCTCATGCCCGAAGCGGTGAACAACGCGTTCTGGAAGGGGACCCTGGATTACGTCCAGAACCCCAGCCGGCTCGACGAGATCCTGGCCACGCTGGAGCAGACGGCCAACGAATCCTACAAGAAGTAGGGACGTTTAGCCGGCGCGGGAGTAGGGTACGACAATAGAGCCAGCGGAAGCGGATCCAAGATAGCTCGGCAGTTCTTCGGAGCTACACCGACTAACTTGGGAAGCGCACCGCTGGCTTATTCTTGACCTGGCGCGTCGACTATTGCGGGTCCAGCCATTTGGTGGGATGCTGGGAACCAGATAGGCGGGTCGACGACTGTGCGGCAACCTCCAGTCGCCAGGGAGATGGCACATGGGGGCATGGTCGCTCAGCCGTCGCACCGAGCCAGCCATTCGATCCGACATCATCACGCTTCGCGGAGACATCGACCTCTCCAACGTCCACCAACTGCAGGGGCGACTGTCGGAGCTCGAGACGAATGGACGCCACCTCGTGCTGGACCTCAGCGGGCTGACGTTCTTCGACCTGCGCGGGGTGCGGCTGCTGGAGTCGGTGTCCGAGATCTGCCGGACGCAGGGCGTGCAGCTCCTGCTCACCGGCCCATCGATGCTCGTCCGCCGGGTCCTGGACACCGCCGGGTCCCGGCGGTCCATTCCCGTCCTGGAGAACCTGGACGCGGCGGCCCGGCACCTTCGGGACCAGGCCTCCGGCACACCTTAGCCCTTGATCGCTCCCGCCAGGATGCCCCGGATGAAGAACCGCTGCAGCGCGAGGAACACACACAGGGGCAGGGCCATCGAGATGAACGCGGCGGCGGTGAGCAGTTGCCAGTTGGCGCCCAGCGAATTCACCAGGTTGCTCACCGTGACCGTCAGGGGCGCCACCGACGGCGTCCCGCCCACGTAAATCAGCGCGACGAGCAGGTCGTTCCACACCCACAGGAACTGGAAGATCACCAGCGACGCGATGGCCGGCACCGACAGCGGCAGGATGAGGCGGAAGAACACGGTGAGCGCGTCGGCGCCGTCGATGTACGCCGACTCGAGCAGGTCTTTGGGCAGCGCCCCGATGAAGTTGCGCAGCAGGTAGATCGCCAGCGGCAGCCCATAGCCCGTGTGCGCCAGCCACACCGCCGGGAACGTCCCTACCAGGCCCACCGACGCGAACAGGCGCAGGACCGGGATCAGCGTCATCTGCAGCGGGATCACCAGCGCCCCGACGACCACCATGAACAAGACCTCGCGGCCCCAGAAGCGCATCCACGCAAACGCGTAGGCCGCGTAGGCTGCGACCATGATGGGGATGACCGTGGCCGGGATGGTGATGATGAGGCTGTTGAAGAAACTCCGCCCCATGTTGTACGATTCCAACACCCGGCCGTAGTTCTCCATCGTGAACGCAAACGGCGGCCACAGCGCCGTCCACCAGCCGCTCGTGCTGACGAGCTGGCTGGGCCGGAACGAGCTCACGAACAGCCCCAGCGTCGGCAGCAGCCACAACGCGCTGACGCCGATCACCGCGATGTGAATCGGGAGCCCGCTGAGACGCGTTCGGTTCCCGGTCATCATCGCCCCGCCTCCCGCTCCTGGAAGTGGCGGATGTTGGCCACCATCACCGGTACGGTTGCCAGAAAGAGGATGACGGCGATCGCGCTGGCCCGGCCGAAGTTGTGAAACGTGAACATCTCCTTGTACATGCGGTTGGCGATGACCTCGGTATTGAAGTTGCCGCTGGTCATGACGTAGACGATGTCGAACGCCTTCAGTGCGAAGATCACCATCGTCGTCGCCACCACGGTGATCGTGGGGGCCAGCAGCGGCAGGGTGACCGCGCGGAACACCTGCCACTCGTTGGCGCCGTCGACCCGGGCCGCTTCCAGCAGTTCGGCGGGGATGCCCTTCAGCGCGGCCGAGAGGATCACCAGGCAGAATCCGGCCCAGACCCACACCGCCACCGTGATCAGCGCGACGTTGTTGGCGGCCAGGTTCACCAGCCACGCGACCGGGGAGAATCCCGGGAACAGCGCGGTCAGCACCGCGTTCAGCGACCCGATCTGCGCGGTGCCGGCGGGGCGGAACTCGAAGACGAACTTCCAGATCACGCTGGCGGCCACGAACGAGATCGCCATCGGCACGAACATCACGGTCTTGGCCGCCCGCTCATAGCGCACGCGGTCGGTCAGCACCGCCATCAGCAGCCCCGCGCCCACCGCCCCCGCGGTGAAGACGACCAGCCACAGCAGGTTGTTGCGGAACGCGACCAGCATCGAGGGGTTGGTCAGGGCGAATGCGTAGTTGCGCAGGCCGACGAACGCGCGCGAGTCCGCGTCGAACAGACTGAGCACCAGCGTGCTGATCGCCGGATAGAACAGGAACACCGCCAGGAAGACCAGGGCCGGGGCCAGCCACAGCCACGGCCGGACCTGCGGCTGCCGGTGCCGCGGGATCCGGCTCAGCAGCCCCTCGATGAAGACGGCGTAGCCGACCTGAATCGCAGGCACGCCGACGAGGGCTATGAGAGCGAGCAAGATCGCTTCGGTCATGGACACCCTCTCCCGCGACCGGTTTCCGGAATTTAGTGCGGTCCCTTCCCCTGTTCGAGGTCACGCAGGTCCGAGCGGTCGATCAACCGCCGGAACTGACGGCGGAGCCGCCAGCGGCGCCACCATGCCAGCGGGTTGAGCACGGGGCTGGGTCGCCCGCGGCGTGGACGCGCCGGCGCCCACTCGGCGGGGCTCCGGCCGCGCAGCCCACCATAGCGCCCCTGCCGCACGTACCACCACGCGACCCCACAGCCGGCCAGCGCGAACACGCCCATCGGGAACGGATAGGAGAAGGCCACTAGCACGGCGACCAGCACGGCCAGCCAGCGGGCTTGGATCGGGATCACGAAGTACATCAACAGCCGCTCGTTTGGGTTGATGGTCGCCCAGGCCACCGTCGCCGCCGCCAGCGGCAGCCACAGGCCGCTGAGGACCACACCGCGTCCGGTCAGCGCCCCGCCGATCCACACGGCCGCCGCCGGGGCCGCGCTGACGAGGGCGAGGAACACGAGGTAATCACGCCGCCCCCACGCCCGTTCCAGACTGCCGCCGAACAGCCAGAACACGTACCCGCCGAGCAGTAGCCACAGAATGTGGCCGTCGAACACCAGCGGATAGGTCAGCACCGTCCACGGCGCCGACCAGATCGTAAACGAGCGAAACACCAGCGGCGCCCCCATCGGCGATCCGAGAAAGGCCGTGAGGAACGTGACGACGTTGCTGGCGAGTACGGCCCACGTGACGGGGCAGCCGCCGGGCAATCGAAACGAGTTCATGGTGGTATATCCTGAAGGCACGAGAGTCTCTCCTGCCATGCAACGAATCGTGGAGCCACGGGCGTGATGGAGCAGCTGGCCGGTCACCTCCGGTCGATCGGCCGGCACATGGCCGCCGATGGCGTCGGCACGCTGGCGTCGTCGATCGCCTACGCGGCGCTGCTGTCGATCTTTCCGACGCTCATCCTCGTCATCGCGCTGCTCAGCGTGTTCGTCGTGCCGACAGCGGCGCAGGAGGCGGTGATCGGCGCGCTGGCGCCGTACCTGCCCGCCAGCGCGATCGATGTCGTGCGGGGCACGCTGGAGGCCGTGGGGCATACCCGCGGCGCGGCGACCGTGATCGCGTCGTTGGTCCTGCTGTTGGGAGCGACGACCGCGGCGAGTTCCGTGCGCCATGCGCTCAACCGGGTCCTCCAGGTCAGCCGTCCACGATCGTTCGTGCGCTGGAAACTCGCCGAGTTCGCGCTGATCCTCGTGGGCGGGATCTTCGTGAGCCTGTCGGTGATGACGTCGACGGTTCTCACGCTGCTCGCCGTCGTGCGCCCGTTGGAGGCCGTGGGCGCCCTCCTGCGCCGGAGCGGTCTGGCCGAACTGGCCGCCACGGTCGGGCCCTGGCTCCTGTCCGCGGCGGCCTTCCTGATCGTCTATCGGTTCCTGCCCAACGAACGAGTCCGTTGGCGCAGTTTGCTCGCAGGCACGGCGGTCGCCGTCGTGTTGTTTGAATTGACCAAGGGCGTCTTTTTCTGGTACCTGCGCACGCTCACAGGGTACTCGCTCGTCTACGGTCCGCTGACGGGGGTCGTCGTGCTCCTGATCTGGGTCTACCTGGCGGCGATGATTCTGCTGGTGGGCGCGGAGGTGATTGCCGAGATGGAGCGCGCCCGGACAGTCGACCATGCCTGAT
>Ga0209640_10003186_pt1 | contig 14353 bp, 12 predicted proteins | sample RifCSP10_1_FD_184018 | JGI IMG/M metagenome (GOLD analysis project Ga0209640, IMG submission 184018) | Soil microbial communities from Rifle, Colorado - Rifle CSP2_sed 10_1 (SPAdes) (version 2) | ecosystem: Environmental > Terrestrial > Deep subsurface > Rock core/Sediment | place: Rifle...
GGATCAGCGCATCAGCCACGTCTGAGAACGTCTGCCCTTCCACCTTCACGCTCTGCTCGTAGACGAGGCGGGCGAAGGTGATGATGGACCATGGATCAAGGCTGTCGATGGTGCGCCGGGTTGCACCCTTCCCAGCGAATACGGCTCGAAGACCAAGGGGTCGGAGCGTCTCTGGTGTGTCTTTCGTCTTCATGATGTGGTGATTCCTTTCTGGTCGAGGTTTACTTCTTACGGATGATGAGCCGCTGACCTTCGAGCCGCCAGCCTGCGGTTACTACGTTGGGGTGGAGCAGTGCGGCTTCACGGGCACTGGTGAAGGTGTTGTCCCTGATACCGTCCGTCGCGAGGAGCATGAGTGTCCGTCGCATCGTCGGGATGTGGAGCTTGTTCACGTCGTCAGGTTGCTCCATGAGGTACTCGCGGATGGTCTGGGCAGTATCCGCTTCCTTTGCTCTGACAGAACGAAGGTAGTTGGTCTTCCAGTCTGCCCACTTCGCACCAGGGAACACCCGGTCGATCTGTTCCTTGAGCGCGTCGAGGTCACGATGGAACAGCCACGCCCGCATCGGACCGCACGTGTGGCCGTAGGTCTGACGGATGGTCCCGCGAGCGAGGGCTTGCTGTACCACCACGGCATCAGCGCTCAAGATTGTCTGCGTCACTTCGGCAGCGTTGATGTTGGCGTCGAGGCTACGTACGGCAGCGTGCAGGCTGCTGCGAACTTCAGCCTCATCGCGGGTGAGGACGCCCACGAGGATCACGTTGGAGCAGTAGGCGTACTTATTCGAGCCGCGTTCCTTGCCCCACGTTGAGAAACAGATGCGCGGGACCGCTTGGCCTTGGTCGTTCGTCACGGTGGCATTGAGATTGATGTGTGCGGCCACGAGCGCATCGCGGAGGAGGTCGGCCACGTTGATCAGGCGACCCATCCGCTTCTTCGGCAGGAAGGTGAACAACAGGACGGCCTCTTCCATCGGCAGTGCTTCGACCACTTCAACCACCGCCTTGATGATCGAGCCGGTGTCTTTGCGGTTGAGGCCAAGCAGGTTGTCGAAGACGGCTGTCTTGCCGCCTCCGCGTTGAAGCGCCTGAATACAGAGCGGGTTGTAATCCTTGACTGCCGAGGGGCAGTAGGGGTCGTGCTGAATGGTGATGTCCTTTCTCGCGAGAGCGTCGATCTCGTAGCTCGCGTCGAGGATGGCGATGCGGTTCAAGCTCTCGTCCACCGACACCGAGAAGGCGATGGCGTAGGTGCCGAGGTTGGCCTTGATGAGCGTGGCGTCGAGGTAGGATGACTCCAACACCGACGCAGCCGCACCCGTGAAGGCGTATCGGTCGGCTAGCACGTCAAGGGCGTCGAGGAGTGCCTTGCGCTGCTCGTACTCCAACTCCGGGAGCTTGAATGGGGACGGGCCGGCGTACTCCAACTCGGCCTCATGAGCCTCGAAGACCGTGAGACAGTTGGTCAGGTAGTTCTGAAGTTCCACAAACGGAGTCATGGCAGCGCTCTCGGCGGGGGTCGCGGTGGTCTTCCGGCCAAAGCGCTTCTCCAACTGGAACGGAAGAACTGCTACATCGCTCTTGAAGTCCGGGAGGTTGACGGCCACACCTTTTGCGGAGTACAGCGCCTCGTCGTACACAAGACAAGAACGAAGACCGTGCGGCCCTTGCATCATGTCCTTGAGCGAGCGCTTGGTGCCAACTCGGGCGTGTGTGACGAGCGCAACGGGACACTGTACGAGTGCCTCGATCTCGTCTGACGGATGCAACGAGACGGCGGTGGGATCAAGTTTGAGATCGGCGGCATGCTTCGCGGCAACTGCTTCGAGCGTGGTCCCGTAGCCGTGCCAGAGGCCGACGAACGAGTACGGCACGCCATGGTGATGCAGTAGGTTCTCGCGGAGGTCACAGAGGGAACGCACCTGCGACTGTGCGACGGCTAGGGTCCACGGCACCTCGTTGCGGAAGTGGTAGAGCGCTTCGATGAACGCCTCGATGGAGAGCGTCTTGCCGGCCCCAATGTCGAGCGGGTAGGCGATACGTGCCTCGATGAGTCCGGCGGCAAGGTAGCTGTAACCAACGATGATCCTGCGGAGCGCCAGGGCGTGCTTCGGGGTGAGCGTGTTGGAGTACGAGGCGATCCTGCGGTAGACGGTGGTGATGGCCCGCTCGGTGACCATCTCCAAGCGGCGGGCGTCAGCCTTGGTGATCGGGCGGATGAGTGGGGCGGGTGCGGGGTTGCACGTGAACCAGTCTCGGGTCTGCGTGGGCACTGCGGTGTTGCTCCTGTCTGGGTGGTGGTGGTGGTGGTGAAGTGTCAAGTCTCGGGCGCGCAAGCTGTCCTGGGTTGAGGACAGACGGGGCGGGTGGTGAAGCCTGTGGGCCGGCGTGTGGACGAATCCTTGGTGGGAACGTGTAGATGAGACTGAGGCTTCATCTGCGGCCCGGTGGCCGCTCAGTCATCCTCAGGTCACCAAGGTAGGGAAAGGCCGACTCCTCGGCTGCGCCTCGTCGTCAGGCAACAGCCGACATACTCAGCTACCCTCGCCCCCATTCCATGCCCCCGCAGCCCATAAGCTATCGGGGCTAGGGGGACTTGGAATCTGAGCTATCGGGGTCTGGAAGGCGGTTTACCTTCGGTCAGCCTGTGGTCAGCCTGTGGTCAGCCTGTGGTCAGCCTGTGGTAACTTCGGGCTTCAGTCCGTAGCCAAGAGGCTTCACCACCAAGTAGACAACTGAACAACTTCAGGCACTTGCAGATGGGTTTGTGGTGAGACTCGTGGTTTATCGCTAGGTTACGTTTGTGGATCAGAGTCTTGGCGCTTCTATCCGGCCAACCCCGTAGATAGTACCCGGACATGACCGGATGGAATCTGGCCTTGACCTGTCAGGTTCCAATCAACGTCTCAGACCCTCGACCTTCGATCCTGGCTACCCTTGTAACTACCTGAAAATATAGGGCTTGCTCACCCCGAAGCCATGAGGGTCGTTCCTCCCCCGAAGCTCGTGCGACAGCCTGCCTCGCGAGTTGAGGTTGGTCTCTGCCCTGGACTCTAACTCCCTGATTCTATTGCCCGAGAAGCGGGCTCGTTCCTCGCCACCCGCCAAGCATGTGAGCGGGAAGCGAACTCGCTTCGCTCGTGGCGTAGTGGCTTCTGGTGTTCTATATGGAGCGGATGCTCAGGGAATTGATCGCCTGTCTGGTCTTATGTGGTGGGTGAATTGATCGGCTACTTGGGTCTATGTGTAGCGTGAAAGGAACCTCGCCCCTCGCTCAACCTCGGCTGTCTGGTCGATATGCTGTCGGAATTGATCGGCTACGTCTGGTCTATGTTCCGGGTGAATTGATCGGCCAGTATGGGTCCTATAGTCGGAGGTATCCCCTTCACAACATGAGATATGTCATGCGGCTGCTGCCCACTTCTCCACAACGACGCCACCTTGGCATACCCCCTGGCCATTCGTGTGACCACGATCTGTGACCACGAGGGTGAATTCGAGGCCGACCATGGGTTACCAGGGTAGGGTACTGAGCCGAAGCGAAGCTGCTCCTGCCGTCGCTAGCCTCTGAGAGGGTCAGAATCGGCTCAAGAGCAACGTTCCCCGAAACCGGCTAGGGCGAGGTCAGGACGCTGCCGAAGGCGTCACCGGCTGGCAGCGGGAGCGGCTAGGCTGCGACTGAGCGCAGCGTGAGCAGTACGCTTCCCCCTGGATACGCTTGGGCAGGCGGCAGACAGGACAGCGGAGCCGGCAGGGGCCAGTGGCATAGAGGCGTGGGCGCAACTGGCGGATGAGCGCTTCCTCAGTCCCCTTGGCATCAGGGGCAGCATGGATCGTGAGCGTGTCACCCGGCTGGAACTGGCCGATCTTCTCGTGACTTCGGGTGATCGGGCGAGCGATACCCTCGTTACTCATGCCCACGTACAGCACGGTGTTCCCGCGAGACCAGATGTAGACGATGGGTTGCCGAAGTGTCACAAGCTGATCGTAGGTGAGGGTGAGAGGCAGAGTAGTTCCGTTGGCGAGCATGGTGTGGGTTTGGCGAGTTCCTTGGTTAGAGGTGAGCTACGGCTGGCAGGCGCGACTCGTCTGTCCTATGTGGTAGCTGAATCGAGGCAGCTTGGTCCTATGTTGCCCCCGAATCGCCAGCTTGGGTCCTATGTGTCACCCTAATGCTGCGAGGTCGCCGAGCCTCATCCGAGGCAGCTTGGGTCCTATGTTGGTGGTGAATGTAGCAACCGTCAGCCCGGCGATGTAGCAAGTACCGTCGTCCTATATGGCCGGCTAATGTACATCCCTTCCCGATCAGCGACTTGCCTACCACCCGGCGAAGACTGCTCGATTCGACGCCACTGAGCGAAGCGAGAGGCCAGTACGAAGCTCCTGTCGTCGCCACCGGGTAGATCGTCCTATGTGCGGGGTTTGCTCTGCGAAGAAGAGCCTGAGCGTGAAGTGCGTGCCAGCGTCACGCCTACGGGCGCGTGGGAAACCTCATGGACCTGGCCTCGGGCTCACGATGAGGGTCGGTAATAGTTCCGCGCAGGCGGGCGCGGGCACGAGCGCGTGAGGCGCTTCGGGCATTGCGCGAATTTTCACTTGCGCGAAATCGCTGGGCGAAACGCGGCTGTCGGCGAGTTTGGCCTACGAGCGCGTGTGCGGGCGCGTGGGCGCGGCGATGCGCGAGGCACTTGGCACGAACGCGAAGTCTCTCCCAGCGGCTAGAGTCCAGCCCAGTTCAGGCGTGCGTGTGGGTGTGTGCGCCTCGCTGCGCGGGTGTGGGTGCGCGTTAATGCGCCGGGGGCGGCGGGGGGAAATTGACTGGCCATCATTAGCGTATGAGGTCAGACAGATTGGAAAATTTTTTGGGGTTGTTCTGGGCTGGTTACTTCACCCTCACCACCCTGACGCTCCTCCTGACGTTCATCGGCAAGTCCGCCAGCGACTTCAGCACGAGGTAGCGAGGAATGAGAGGCCGGTAGGCCGAGCCTACGAGCCGGCTTCGCCAGCGATGCGCCTCTCGTTGTCCGCGTCGTAGGATCTTGTCGTTGGCTCGGCGAGGCTCAGCCGAGCTTCCGCCAATTGGCCTCTCGGTGATCGTGAAGCTCACCTTGAATCGAGCCATGGGTGAGCCTCCCGGTTTGGGATTGTGGTGAACTCCTGCGAGTCTCTGCAAGCCCTGGTGAGCGCTAGGTTACGCGTGGTTTCACGAGGGAGAACCAAGGTCCCACGAGCGGGACCATCCCACGTCTGACAGTAAGGACACGCCCGCACACGTTTCCCGGACGTTCCGCGAGTCGTGCCGAGCACTCCGCGCGTCACTCACGAGATGATCCCGGAAGCGGGAGCGATTCTTTCCTCTTGACGACCACTCACGTCGCGACGTACAAGCGGCTCGTAGAAGGGAGGAGCAGACGACTATGCCCGCGATCCCTGCATTCTGCCTGTCGTGCGGTCGAGTGTTTGCGTCACAGATGTTCGGGTTCGGTCCGGGCGCGCACGTGCGCATTTTCTCCGAAGGGAACATGGAAAGCTGTCCGTACTGCGGCGGGATGGCCCAGACGGCTGACGGGGTGTTCCAGGTCACCGACGACGTGCTTAAGGTGGTCTCGGCACCGCAGATCACGCGGGACATGTTGGCGGCATTGCAAGTGATCATCCGCAACGCGTTCACGGAGAAAAAGCCAGTTGAGGAAGTAGCTCAGGAAGTCGAGAAGATCGATGCGAGCCTCGGGCCGCTCATTCGGAGCAGCGCTACTCGCGGTAACTACCTGATAGCTCTGCTCCTGATCCTCTACACGATTCAGCGCATCCTATCGGTCTCGCTTGACATGAAGCTCGACGTAAACCAACTCCTTGATCAGATATTGAATGGGCCATCACCCGTGATCATGACACCTGCGCCACCTGCAAGGCCCGTTGAGCCGCCTGCGCCACTCCCCACACCTGAGACGAAACCGGAGAACCCTAGGACGATCTGAGAGACCGAGTGAACCCGCCCACGTGGCTTGACGAGCGCGGCCATCGCTTCGAGGGATCCCGGTGCCGGGTGAGGACGGGCGGTGGCAAGCCTGATCCCAATACTTGGTGAGGCGAGGTAAGAGCGCAGAGGACAAGGTTGATGAATGCGGCACTGCTGGTGGTTCTCATTGTGGGGATAGGCGTCTTGCTCGTCCAGACCTATCGGGTGGCAACCGTGCTTGAGCATCTCCTCCGCGAGTCGGACGCAGAGCGAACGCGGTTGAGACGGACGCTCAGGATGTTGGCGAAGTCGATCCCACATTGCCATGCCTGCGCTCTTGAATCCAAGGAGCGCGAACGGGCACGCTCTCGGGAGCAACGGGAGCGAGAGCGCCGAGAGAAAGGTATCACCGTGGTCTCGGTAGTCTGTCCGGTATGTCAAGCCGAGTGGGAGGTTGACGTGGACAGGGGCGGGGAAATAGTGACCATGCAGCAGCAGACACCGGGTTCTATCTGTTTGAGTGACAGTAACTACGACGCCCACCAAGGGCCGCTGTTCGCTGCGATCAAAGAGAAGTACGCCACCGAGAGGAAGTAAATCGGAGCCGGGAGGTCAGATGGAAGAGGGTCAGCAACAGCCTGAGCGCCCCGCAAGCCGCGGCGAACTGTTTTCTTCCGTAGTCACGGCGTATACCATCAACCTCCTGCGCGCGGTTGAGGCCATGGCAGCGCACACTGCGATGATGGGGGCACTTCCAGTCATTGCGGTAAGGCTTCGGCAAGTACCACCTGAGGTGCTGACACAGGTGCCTGATGACCTAAAAGCGGCGCTCCAGATGGTGACGATTAGTCACGACGAGTACGACGCATTTGTGTACGTGTCGAATGTGAGTATGTTGGTGTATCACACAACGTTGTTTGACACGTTCATACAAGATACGATCGAATTCTTGCTGTGCCTCCATCCGCAGTCGATTCGCGAATCGGCAGTCTCGTTTGATCGCGTGTTGAAGGCAAACTCGCGAGAGGAACTCCTGAATACGGCCATCAAGGCGAAAGTGCGTGACCTTGGGTTTGAGAGTTTTTCGGAGCGCCTCAGGTGGCTGCGGAAACGGTTCGGGGTCGATTGCAAGCTGTCGGAGGAAGCATCTGCGGAGATTGCTCACTTTGGCGATGTGAGGAACTCGATTGTTCACGATCAAGGCTTCTTCGACTTCTTCATTGATGGTAAGGGTGAGGTGGCTCTTCAACACCGCGCCTGTTCACGGCATCCGACTGTGGTGACCAGGCAAGACGTTAGCAAGGCGAGGTCTGCATTCACGCAGGCGGTTGTTTCAATCGCTACCGCCGTGATGGAGCAGGTGTTGAAGGAAGCGCCAAGTCAGCCGGTCGCTAGGATGCTGAACGAGTTGCGAGACGGTACCAGCAGTGCGCAACCTTGACTTCCTGTACCACCTTTTGATACACAACAAGTGGTACACGTGTTGCGGAACTAGCTGATTCCCTGATTCTCCGCAGAGACGGCCTAGACTCCCGCCGGGGTCACCACCGCCGCGGGTGTCATTCCTGTCCACTACTGGTTCATCCGTTCCATCAAGGATCAGCAGTATCACTTTGTCCGAGACTTCTTGATGCGCTTCGAGGAAGACCGACAAGCGAACCGGCAGAAGGCAGAAACCGGTGCCGAAGCGACAGGTGTCGATCGCCAACTCCTGAGTTGCGGTCTCAGTGCGTCGTTGGGTTGGCCGCAAAGGAATGGTTTAGATCGGGGCTGTGTCTAGCGTCCTCCGCCCCGCCGCTGGCCGGCGCCTATTTGGAGAACTCTCGCCCCCTGCGTCGCGGCTCCGGTTTGACCTTCCCGACGCACTCTGGCAGGATCGCCGCAGCCGGGGGGTTCTGGATACCCCCTGTATGGGTCACGCGATGCGAGCTGGGGTCGTTGTTTCGGGTGGGCTGGCGAGCCTCTGCTGCTCTACGGACGGCCGATCCTATCGGTCATGCGGGGAATGTCGAATGAGACCGCCGCCTGTGGCTTCCTTGCTGTGCCGCGGTGGATGGGGGAGGGGAACTTATGGCACCGATCGAGCTGAACCGTCGCGAGGTCATGGTGGGCGCGGGCGCGGCCCTGCTGACGGCGCGCAGCGCCTTCGCTCAGGGTGAGCCGCCGAAGCCGAAACAGATCGTGGTCAACGCCTCCGGCGGGTCGATGAACACGGCGTTGCGCAAGGCGTACTTCGACGCTTTCGAGAAGGATACTGGCATCCGCGTGGTGGAGACCTCACCGGTCGATCTCGGCAAGCTCAAGGCGATGGTCGGCTCCGGGAATATCGAGTGGAACCTGACGGAGATCGGTGGACAGGACGGGGCTCTCGTGCAGCGCCTCGGGCTGGTCGAGAAGATCGATCCGAAAATGGTCGATCGCTCCGCCTATCCGAAGGAGGCCAGGGGCGAGTACCTCTTCGCCTCCTCCGTGTACTCAACCGTTCTCGCCTATCGCACCGACGTGTTCGCGCCGGGCAAGCAGCCGAAGGGCTGGGCGGAGTTCTGGGATGTGAAGCGTTTCCCGGGACCGCGCAGCATGCGTAACCATCCCGTCGACAATCTCGAATACGCGCTGTTGGCTGACGGCGTGCCGGCCGACAAGCTCTATCCCATCGACATGGATCGCGCGTTCAAGAAGCTCGACGAGATCAAGCCGCACGTAAACGTGTGGTGGACCACCGGCCAGCAGCCGGCGCAGCTGCTGCTCGACAAGGAAGTCGTCCTCGCCACCGGGTGGAACGGTCGCTTCTACGACCTCATGAAGAAGGGCGCACCGATCGCGGTCGACTGGACCCAAGGCTCGCTCAAGCAGGGGACCTTCGTGATCCCGAAGGGCGCGAAGGATCTCTACTGGGCCAACAAGATGCTTGCCTACATGAGCGATCCCAAGCGCCAGGCGATCTACGCCAACGAGCTTGGCTATCCCGGGCTCAATCTCGAGAGCATCAAGTACATCGATCCGCAGGCCGCGCCGCACATGCCGACTTACCCGGAGAATCTCCCCAAGCAGTTCTGGCTCAGCGTCTCCTGGTGGGACGACAATCTGGAAAGGAGCATGGAACGCTGGAAGCAGTGGCTACTCAAGAAGTAAAGGACGCCGAGCTCCGGGTCGACGGGGTTGCCAAGCGCTACGGCGCCGTCGTCGCGCTCGGCGGGGTGTCACTTTCGGTCGCGGCCGGCGAGTTTTTGACCATCCTCGGCCCGAGCGGGTCGGGCAAGACGACGCTGCTGAAGGTGGTGGCCGGCTTCGAGTTCCCCGATGCCGGCCGCGTGACCGTCGGCGGCGCCGACATCACCGATGTCTCGCCGGCCAGGCGCAACATCGGGATGGTGTTCCAGAACTACGCGCTGTTCCCTCACATGAACGTGGCGCGCAATATCGCGTTCCCGCTGCAGATGCGCGGCGTGCCGAGATCCGAGGTCGAGCGCCGCGTTATCCAGGCGATGGCGCTGGTCGAGCTGCGAGGCTACGGCGAGCGCCTGCCCTCGCAGCTCTCCGGCGGGCAGCAGCAGCGTGTCGCGCTGGCGCGGGCCGTCGTCTTCGATCCAACGTTGCTGCTGCTCGACGAGCCGTTCGGTGCGCTCGACCGCAAGCTGCGCGAGTCGATGCAGCTCGAGGTTCGGCGCCTGCAGCGGCGGCTCGGGCTGACCACGGTGTTCATCACCCACGACCAGGAGGAGGCGCTGGTGCTGTCCGATCGCATCGCGGTGATGGACGGCGGCACGATCCGCCAGATCGGCGCGCCGGATGAGATCTACGACCGCCCGGCCGACGCGTTCGTCGCGCAGTTCATCGGCGAGTCCAACCTGCTCGTTGGTGAGATCGCCGCTCCGGATCGCGTCCTGCTCGACGACGGCACGAGCGTGACGGTGCGCGGACTTGGCGGCGGGCGCGGGCGCGTACGCTTGTTGGTGCGGCCGGAGAAGATGGCGATCGACTCGGCCACCAACCGGTTTACCGGCACCGTCGTGGAGGCGGTCTATCTTGGCGAGGCGCACAAGCTGCGGGTAAGGGTTGGCGAGGGGGTCGAGCTGATGGTGCGTGGGCATCACGCGGTGTCCGCGGGCGCAACCGTGACGGTCGGCTTCGCGCCCGAGGACGCACACGTGATCTGGGGGGCCGGGTGACGCCCGCCGATCGCGCCCGTCGCCGTGCCGCCGCCGGCGCGATCGCGCTGTCGGGGCCAGCGACGCTCCTGCTCCTGGCGCTGTTCGCCGCGCCGCTGCTGCGATTGCTCGCGCTGAGCGTCGCGGGCGGGAGCCTGGCCGCCTACGAGAGGGCGCTGACCAACGAGCTCTACCTGCGGGTGATCTTCGAGACCTTCAAGATTGCCGCGATCGTCACCCTGCTCACGCTCGCGCTGGGCTATCCGGTGGCTTACGTCATGGCGACGAGTGGCCGAACCTGGCAGCTCGTGGGCATCGCCTTCGTACTGCTGCCGTTCTGGACGTCGATTCTCGTACGCACCTATGCGTGGATGGTGATGCTCGGCCGCAACGGGGTGGTCAACCGCGCGCTTATCGGCTGGGGGGTGATCGACAGCCCGCTGCCGCTGCTCAACAACCTGGCGGGTGTGCTGATCGGCATGGTCCACGTGCTGCTGCCGTATATGATCCTGCCCGTGTTCAACGCGGTGAGGAACGTCGATCCGAACCTCGTGCTCGCCGCGGTGGGGCTGGGGGCTCCGCGCTGGCGCGCGTTCCTGCGCATCACGCTGCCGCTGACCATGAACGGCGTTGCAGCCGGGGTAACGCTGGTGTTCACGCTGTCTCTCGGCTTCTTCATCACCCCCGCTCTGCTCGGTGGTGGGCGGGTGGTGATGGTCGCCAACCTCATCGAGGAGCAGGTCCGCGAGCTGCTGAACTGGGCCTTTGCCGGCGCGTTGTCGACGATCCTGCTGGCACTCACGCTGGCGGCATTCTGGGGCATTTCGCGCATCGCCCGGACGAGGTCGGCATGAGACGCTTGCGCCCGGGCCGTCTACTGCTCGCGGGTGTCGCGGGCTTGGTCTATCTGTTTCTGCAGCTTCCGCTGTTGATCGTGTTCCCGATCTCGTTCAGCTCGGCGCAGTACCTGCAGTTTCCACCGCCCGGCTGGTCGCTGCAGTGGTACGAACGCTACCTGAACAGCCCGAACTGGCTGACGCCGACCTGGCTGAGCCTGAAGGTCGCGGTGGCGACGACGGTGCTGTCCCTACTGCTCGGCGTGCCGCTTGCGTTCGGTCTCACGCGGGCGCGGTTCTGGGGCCGCGACGCGATCGAGAAGCTGTCCATGGCGCCGATCATCGTGCCCACGATCGTGCTGTCGATCGCCCTCTATGGCCTGTTCGCCAAGCTCAAGCTGATTGGCGTGTGGTACGGGATTGCGGTCGCCCACACATTGCTCGCGCTTCCGTTCGTGGTGGCGTTGGTTGTTGCGGGCTTGCGCGACTTCGACGTGAACCAGGAACTGGCGGCGCTCGGCCTCGGCGCAAGCCGCTGGCGCGCGGTGTGGCACGTCACCTTACCGCAGATTCGACCGAGCGTGGTCTCCGCCGCCTTTTTCGCCTTCATCTCCTCGTTCGACGAGCTGGTGGTGGCGATGTTCCTGGGCGGAGCCAACATGACGCTGCCCAAGAAGATGTTCGACAACATCCGCATGGAGATCGATCCAACGATTGCGGCGATCTCGGCATTGCAGATCGTCCTCGTCTCTGCGTTGCTTGCGCTGGCTGCGCGCTTCGGCAGGGGCGGAGGAATGCCGGGCCGTTGAACCAGATGGCCGCCGACAGCGAAGGGGGAACGTGATGACCAAGGGCGGTGTCTTTCATCCGGATTTCAAGGCGATGCCGTGGTGGTGGGAGGCGTGGCGGCCGCAGGCCGAGCCGCCGATAGAGCTGTCGGCCGGCACCGACGTGGCGATCATCGGTGGCGGCTATGCCGGGCTGAACGCCGCGATCGAGCTGGCGCGGGCCGGGGTCGGGTGCACGGTGATGGAGGCGAACGATTTCGGCTTCGGCGCCTCGACCCTAAGCGGCGGTGCGGTCTCCGGCGGAGTGAGCCTGGGGAAGGGGTTGGGCGGCAAGCGCCGGGTCAGTGACGGCGCTGCCGAGGAGCTGGCTGGGCGTCTGCTGAGCGGGGCCTCCGACTCGCTCACCTTTGTCGAGGACATCATCAGGCGCGAGAAGATCGAATGCTTCTGGGAACGTAGCGGCCGCTTCGCCGGCGCCTGTACCCGCAGGCACTACGAGGAGCTCGCCGCCAAGGTTGAGATGTTCAACCGGAACGCCGACGCGCAATGCGTCATGGTGCCCAAGGCGCAGCAGCGCGAGGAGATCGACAGCGATTTCTACCAGGGGGGAATGCTGGTGAGGCGTTCGGGCAAGTTGCACCCGGCGCTCTACTACAAGGGCCTGCTGGATGCGGCGCGGCGGTACGGGGTCCGGCTGGCGTCAGGCACGAACGTGGAGCGGATCACCGGCAAGCGCGGCGCCTTCCGGCTGCGGACGTCGCGCGGCGAGATGACGGCGCAGCAGGTGATCGTCGCAACCAACGGCTATACCGGCGACGCCACGCCGCAGCTCAAGCGCAAGCTGATCCCCGTGGCGAGCCACATCATCGCCACCGAGGAGCTGCCGGAGGGTCTTGCCAAGAGTCTCATCCCCAACGGCCGCACGATCAGCGATACACCACGAGTGCTGTGCTACTACCGCCTCTCGCCCGACGGGAAGCGAATGCTCTTTGGGGGCCGCGCGCGCTTCACCGCGGTCACACCGGAAGTGTCGGCGCCGGTGCTGCACCGATTTATGACCGACCGGTTTCCGCAGCTGAAGGACGCCAAGGTGACGCATGCCTGGACCGGGAACGTCGCCTTCACCTTCGACTTCTTGCCGCACATGGGGCAGGTGCAGGACGGCATGCACTTCTGCCTGGGCTGCAACGGGTCGGGCGTGGCGATGATGACCTATCTCGGGCACCGGACCGCGCAAAGGATCATCGGCGGCGGCCATCGAGTCGGCCCATTCGAGGAACTCGAGCTGCCGGGACACGTCGGCTACGGCGGCACGCCGTGGTTCTTGCCGCTCGTTGGTTCCTACTATCGAGTCCGCGATCGATTGGATCGCTTCCTCGACTCGTGACCGTCAAGCTGCTCTCAAAGGCGGTTGTAACCCGTTGGGGAAGGAACCCGTCGCAGTCAGGCGGCGAGCGCGACGCCCCCGATGCTAAACGTGAAGAACGACGCGTTCCAACCCTCGGAATAACCCCCCGGGGTCACCACCCTGATGTCTCAGGGCGTTTCTGCCGGCTGCCGGCACCCTGTCTACCGAGATGGTGCGGGTGGTGCGATGATCCTGCGTTGTGGTGTGAGCATCCGATGACTCCTCGGAGATTCGGTTCGGCTCTCTTGCGGCACCTAAACGGCGGCATCACGGACGAGGGTCGACGCCAATCGTGCGGCGCCGCGTGGAGGCCGTGGACGATCGCGGCCACGGCCGGTCTTATGGTTCTCGCCGCGCTCGCGCTCCATCTCATGGGCCGGCGCATCTGGTGCTCGTGCGGGTCCCCGAGTCTCTGGTCGTGGGATATCTGGAGTCTCCACAATTCTCAACACGTCCTCGATCCGTACACATTCACTCACGTCCTCCACGGGGCGTTGTACTACGCGGTGTTGTGGCTGCTTCTGGGATCGCGCTGGCCGCCGCTGCGCGCGCTTCTGGCGGTAATGGTGGAGGTGGGCTGGGAGGTCGGCGAGAACACGAATGCGGTCATCGAGGCTTACCGCGAGTCGACGATTTCGCTCAACTACTACGGCGATAGCATCACGAACTCGGTGGGCGACGTGATCGCCTTCGCCCTCGGCTACACCGGCGCCATGCGGCTGCCGGCGTGGGTGTCGGCGCTGACCTTCCTGGCGGTCGAGGCCGCGCTCCTGCTCACGATCCGCGATAGCCTGCTGCTGAACGTCGTGATGCTGCTGCACCCGGTCGCGGCGATCAAGACGTGGCAGATGGGCGGATAGGCAAGGGGACGGCAGGATAGAGGACGGAGCGGACGCCGCGCCTCGGCGGTCTCGTGCTTCGGGCGTTCTGCCGTTCCTCCGGACACTATACCGGGACGTGAGGGGCATGATGGGAGCATTTCCGCGGGGTTCTGCACATGGCATTCCGGATGCCTGTAGCTCGAGATCGTGGGCGAACGAGCTCGCGTCGCCGATCCTGACCACCCCTTCCATGAGGAGTCTGACGATGACCACTGAAGTTCATCCGAGCGATTCCCTTCGCGCGCAGATGGCGGGGCCAGTCCTGTCGCCTTCGGATACGGCGTACGAGGACGCCCGGCATGTCCACAACGGACTGATCGATCGGCGGCCGGC
>Ga0209640_10003187_pt1 | contig 14351 bp, 18 predicted proteins | sample RifCSP10_1_FD_184018 | JGI IMG/M metagenome (GOLD analysis project Ga0209640, IMG submission 184018) | Soil microbial communities from Rifle, Colorado - Rifle CSP2_sed 10_1 (SPAdes) (version 2) | ecosystem: Environmental > Terrestrial > Deep subsurface > Rock core/Sediment | place: Rifle...
GGCCGCGCATGCGGGTGGTACTCCAAGCCTTCAGTTCCAGGGAGCTCAGATGGCAAACGTCACTCAGGAAGCCGCACAAGCGCGAACCGCACGGTTCGCCGGCGCGATGTACTTGATTCAAATGGCGACGGGCGTCTTCACCCAGCTCTACGCGAGGGGTTCGCTCATCGTGCGTGGCGACCCCTCACAGACCGCGCAAAACATCATCGATTCGGAGCGTCTCTTTCGCATCGGCATCGCGAGCGACCTTGCCTGTTACACCGCCGTATTGCTGGCGACTTGGGCGCTCTACGTGTTGCTGAGGTCGGTCGATCGCAATTTGGCCTTGCTTGCCGTGCTGCTGCGGCTCATCGAGCTGGCAATCCACTTTAACGTGACAACGAACAGCTTGACGGTACTCCGCCTCCTGAGCGGCGATGAGTATCTGAAGAGTATCGACATCAGCCAGTTGCAGTCCCTCGCCCAACTGGCACTCGGCGTTCAGGCGGCGGGAATGAACATGGGGTTTATTCCGCTCGGTTTGGGATCCGCCGTTTTCGCATACCTGTTCTTCCAGTCGCAGTACATACCACGAGTCCTCGCCGGCTGGGGCGTATTCTCGTCCCTGCTGTTGGCCGCGTATGCTCTGTCAATCATCATGTATCCGAAGGCTGGAGCATTGCAGCTCGTACCCATGCTTCCCATGGGCATCTATGAGGTCACACTTGGCTTCTGGCTGCTGCTGCGAGGGGCAAAGCTGAAATCATTCGCAACCAGTGCGGTCTGACAACCGGCAGGACCTGCCCGTGAGGGACTCAGTGCAAACATTCAATTTGCGGCGCGCGGTCGCCGAAGCAGGCCATTGGATTGCAGGAAAATGACCGACGTCGATCAGCGCCCCCCACTGGCCGTGGCGCACATCGTTCTGGAGACAGACCGCATGGAGGAATCTGGTCACTTCATGCGATCGATTGGCATGCGCCCGATATCCGAGGGACCACGGGTGTCCGTTTACGAGCTGCGCGGGGGAACGCACTTGATCCTGATGCTGAAAGACAAGATCGCTGTGGGTGATGCTCCGTTCGACCTCATGGTCGATGACCTGCATGCCACCCATCAGCAGTTTGCGTCTCTGGGGCTTGCCCCATCACCGATCGAAGCCCGCGCGGCTATCGACCACGAGGTTTTCACCGTCCGCGAGCCAGCTGGCCATGTCATCACTTTCTTCTCAAGCCACGTTTCCGGTAAGCCAACATAGAACGATGCCTGGTGCCCAACAACGCGCTCGGTGTGCTGGCCCGTTGGTCCGGGTCTCAGGCGCACCGTGGTCTCATGACAATCGCGAGGCCAGACCATGCTGAAGACATACAGAGGCAGCTGTCACTGCGGAGCGGTGAAGTTTGAAGCGGACCTCGACCTGACCCAGAGCAGCTACCGCTGCAACTGCTCGATCTGCCGGCGCACGCGGTTCTGGCCGGCCGTGGCGAAGCCCGAGGCCTTCCGTCTGCTGACAGGAGAAACCGACCTGATCCAATATCTGTTCAACACCAGGAAAAACCATCACTACTTCTGCAGGCATTGCGGCGTGCGCGCCTTTGGCGTCGGAAATGAAACTCCGATCGGAAAAATGTATGGCGTCAACATCGGCTGCCTCGAAGACGTCACTGAGGAGGAGCTGTCCCGCATTCCGATCACGTATGTCGATGGTCGCAACGACCGATGGCCGCATGCTCCGGAATTCTTCGCTCACTTGTGAGTTACGGATGGCGATAGCAGGTGCGCACTCGTGAGGTCGCCATGGCATCCTCCACGTCGATGAAATACGGCGTGAAACGGGCAAAGGAGCAAGTGCGCGCCTATCTTGCACTCTTGCCGCCAGACGCTCGGCGGGCGCTCAAGAAAGTTCGCGAAGCCATTCGTGCCGCGGCGCCTGATTCCGTGGAGGTGATCAGCTATCAGATGCCAGCATTCAAGTACAACGGGCGGATGCTCGTGTGGTACGCCGCCTGGAAGGACCATACCAGCATCTACCCGCTGACCACAGCGATGCGGCGTGCGCTCGCGGCCGACATCAAGGGATACGCGACGTCGAAAGGCACGATCCGATTTCCACTTCCGAAGCCGCCGCCGTCGGCTCTCGTAAAGCGACTGGTCAGGGCACGAATCGCCGAGATGCCGAGGTAAGCGTGTCGAGGTTGCGCTTCAGGATTTCGATGTCGCTCGATGGCTTCGTGGCGGGACCGAGCCAGAGCGTGGACAATCCGCTCGGCATCGGTGGCATGCGCCTGCACCAGTGGGTGTTCCCACTCAAAGTCTGGCGTGAGATGCATGGTCTTCCCGGCGGCGAGGTCAACGAAAGCACGGAAGTCGTCGAGCAGTCGCTCGCCAACATCGGCGCTACGGTGATGGGGCGAAACATGTTCGGCGGTCACCCCGGTCCGTGGAATGCAGACGACCCGTGGAACGGCTGGTGGGGACGCAATCCACCATTCCATCATCCTGTATTTGTCCTCACGCATCATGCACGCGAGTCGCTCGAGCTGGAGGGCGGAACGACTTTCGCGTTCGTGACCGACGGCATTGAAGCCGCGCTCGAGCTCGCACGGCGAGCCGCGGGCGTTCAGGATGTAGCGCTCGCTGGCGGCGCGAAAGCCGCCCAGCAGTATCTGGCGGCGGGGTTAGTCGATGAGATGGAGATCACCCTGGTGCCGACGCTGCTGGGCAGCGGCGAGCGATTGTTCGACGGCGTCGGCGATGACTTGCACGGCCTCGAACCGGTGCGGACGGTGGTTGCGCCAAACGCTCTGCACCTTGAATTCGCAAGGTGAGTCGGAGAGATCGGGCCCGGCGAGCACACACCAGATTGGCGCATCGAGCGCGTGTTGCATGAACAAGCGGGGGGACGATGCATGCATCGAACGGCAACTCTGATCTTTCTCGGATGCCTGGTGGGGTGCACGAATCCGACGTCATCCGTCAGGCCGGATGCGTACTATTCGGACGTGTCGCAGCTGAAGGCTGGTGAATCCTCGCTGTTCGCGGGTGACGCGGCAGTCCTGAGCGACGAGGCGATCGGCAAGATCCTTCAGTATCGCTATTCGGCGCCGAAAGTGAGCCGGGTGGCGATCCTGCCATTCGGCTGGAGCAACTGGTCTGGCTGGTCGGAGGAAATGGCGCTCTCGACCGAGCAGGTGAATGCCCGGGTGCTGGCGACGCTGAAGACGTCTTCAAAGGTGTACGACGCAGCGTTCCTTCCCTCGATACTCGTCCCTGAAAAGCGGACCGTTCCCTACCTTCGTGAAGCCGCCGCGCGCTTTCAGGCCGACCTGCTGGTGGTGTTTCGCTCGGCGTGTCAGTCATTCGAGAAGTACCGGATGTTCGGTTCGGACGAGACCAAGGCCTATTGCAGTGTCGAAGCGGTGCTCCTGGATACGCGCACGGGCCTGGTGCCATTCGTGGCGGCATCGCTGCAGAACTTCAGTACCACGCAGGCGGAGAAAGACATCAACTTCCGCGAAGCGATCCTGCGCGCGCAGCTCAATGCACTCGCAAGCGCGCTCGGTGATGTGTCCGAGCGGACCGTGAATTTCCTCGAGTCGGACTCCGTTAGTCCCACACCGGACGGAACATGATCTGACGTAAGGCTCTTGCAGCGGAGTCAACACGAATGACGTATGGCATTCTCTTCCTGCTGCACATCCTGGCGGCAACCGTCTGGACCGGAGGCCACCTGGTGCTGGCTCTGGCGGTCCTGCCGCGAGTACTCAGGGAGAAATCACCTTCCGAGCTGTTGCGGTTCGAATCCGCCTATGAACGAATCGGAATACCGGCCATGCTGATGCAGGTGGCGACGGGAATCTGGCTTGCCTACCGACTGGTTCCTGAAGTGGGTCAGTGGTTTGCGTTCGACGACCCGGCTGCGCGCCTCATCGGTATCAAATTACTCTTGCTGGTAGCCACGGTAGCGCTGGCGGCTGACGCGCGTTTGAGGATCATCCCGAAACTGTCTCAGGGCAATCTGATCGCGCTCGCCTGGCACATCGTTCCGGTGACTGTGATTTCAGTTCTGTTCGTGGTCGTCGGCGTTTCGTTCAGAACCGGGTGGTTCGTTTGAGCACGACATGATCGACCTTCGTTCCGACACCGTCACTCGGCCATCGCCCGCGATGCGTGAAGCAATCGCCGCAGCGCCGGTGGGCGACGATCAGTTTGGCGAAGATCCGACGGTAAACCTGCTGCAGGAGCGCATCGCGGCGCTGCTCGGGAAGGAGTCGGCGCTATGGTTGCCGACGGGAACGATGGCCAACCAGGTCGCGCTTCGGGTCCTGACGCGGCCCGGCGACGACGTGATCGTCAGTGAAGGGAGCCACGCGGTCTGGCACGAGACCGGCGGATCCGCCGCCAACGCGGGCGTTCAGTTCACCACAGTCGGCGAGAAAGGGCTCTTTACGGCCGAGGACTTCGTCGCTGCCGTGAAGCCGCGCGGCCACATCATCTATCCGCCGACCACGCTGGTCGAGATCGAGAATACTCATAACCGCGCTGGCGGAGTCATCTTCCCGCAGACTGATGCCGAGCGCATCTGCGCAGCGGCTGCGGAGCGCGACATCGCGACGTATCTCGACGGAGCGCGGCTCTGGAATGTTGCCGTCGCCTCGCGGCGGTCACTCAAGGAACTTGCCGCGCCTTTCGGCCTGGTTTCGGTAGCGCTCTCCAAAGGGCTCGGGGCGCCAGGCGGCGCCTTGCTCGCCGGCTCGAAAGAGATCATCGGGCGCTGCGTTCGGCACCGGAGAATGCTCGGGGGCGCGATGCGGCAGGTCGGAATCTTCGCGGCAGCCGGACTCTACGCGCTCGACCACAACATCGAGAGATTGGCCGAGGACCACGCCAACGCGCGGCTGATTGCGGAGCGGCTTTCCACGAGCAGAAAGTTCGTAATCGATCTGGCAACCGTTCAGACCAACATCCTCGTTTTTGGCCTGGCTGCTGATGCTCCCGACGCGCCCACGGTTGTAAGCCGGGCCAAAGAGCGCGGCGTTCTCATCTTTGCATTCGGTCCGCGCACCATCCGCGCCGTAACGCATCTCGACGTCTCGCGCGAGGCGTGCGAACGAGCCGCAGACGTGCTCCTGGAAGTCGCCGGAAAATGAGCCACTTGGCCACACCTCGCGTGAAGCGGGTGATCGGCCTTTGATTCGTGCTGCTCGCGGCCGCGACCCACCCGGTCCCTGCGGCGTCTCAGGGAAGCGCTGGCGGGGACCGGGCTCCCATCATCGACATGCACCTCCATGCGTTCGAACTTCCGGACGGCGCACCGGCCCTGAACAATCCGGCCACGGGTAAGCCCTCGGTCGCCGTCACCAGCGGTCCAGCCGAGACGGTCGCGCAGTGGCATGCCGCGGCACCGGACAGGATCATTGTCGGTGCGTTCGTCGACGAGGCCCATCCGCTGCCCGATCTCGCGAAACTCCGCGCCGAGATAGAGGCGGGCCGCGTGCAGGTGATCGGCGAGCTCGGCCTCGTTCCTCACGGAGGAAGAGAAGCGCGACATCCTCTACAACAACGCCGAGCGCTTCCTGCGGCTTGGCGGGAAGTGACGCAACTACCGGGCAATCTTTGAAAGGTCGATCTTCAGATCCTCCGCAAGCTTCACAGCCGTCGCGCGCCCCGCTCCAAACACACCGCCACCCGGATGCTGGAACGGTCCCACGAGGTAGAGTCGTTCGACACCTGGCACCGTGAACTGGCCGAGCTCGGGCGTGGGACGATGGGCGCCCGACTGGTAGGACGTCGTGGCGATGCCGTGCAGGTCTCCGCGCTGAAAGCTCGATGACGTGCGCTCCATGTCGGCGGGGCTGTCGCAGTGATACTGAAGAATGTCCACCGGACCGACGTTTTCGATGAAGCCGCCCATGTGAGCCAGCATGCGCTCGGCATAGTCGCGCTTGCTCTCGTCCCATGAGCGGCCATCCGGACGCTCGTACGGAACGTAATCCCAGGCATGCAGTTCCGCACAGCCCTTGGGCGCGCGTGACGGATCGAACATCGTGAGCGAGCCCAGGCCCACGAGCGGATACCGCGAAAGCCCGCCGTAGCGCAGATCGTCGAACGAGCGGCGCAGCTGCTCGTAGTTGTTCGGCAACAGCTCGATCATCGCGCCGCTGACGTGCGCGCCCGCCTTGAAACGCAGTGGCGCCTTGAGGGCGGCGAGTATGGTGATGCACGCAACCGGCGAGATCTGTGTCGCCTCGGCAGCCCGCACCACCTCGGCATCGAGCCCTCCGACCATTCGTCCGAGGTGATGCGGATGAATCGCGCCGATCACGGCATCGCGCGCCTCGTATTCCTGACCTTTCGTCGTGGCGACGCCGGTCGCCCGGCCATTCTTCGTCAACACATGCGCCACGTCGACGTTCGCGAGCACGTCACCGCCAAAGTCCTTGATGCACGCGATCAGCGCGTCCGTCAGCCGGCCGCTCCCGCCGATCGGCACGCCGATGCCGTACGCCTCCATGAATCCGACGAACACGAAGACGCCGAGGCCGGTCGATTTCTCGTCGGGTGAGATGAGATTCTCGCCGGCGATGCGTGCGAAGTGCATACGCACCTTGTCGTGCTCGAAGTATTCGCACAGCACGTCGTGCGTGCTCATCTGCACGATGCGCCAGAATTCGCGGCCCTCGCGGCTCTGGTCCAGCAGTGCAAACGATGCGCCGAGCGGCGCGGGCGCGGTGTATAGCGTTGACGCCACCATCGGCAGCCAGGCAGCCGCCTGGTTCGCGAGCCTGCGGTAGGCATCGGCGTCCTTCCTGGAGAACTTCGCAATGTCAGCGCAGGTCCGTTCGCGGTCGCGATACATCCCGAGCGTGCTGCCGTCCTCGAAGACTGACATCATCGGCGGGTCGGGAAAAACGTAGCGAAGGCCGTACTTGGCCTTGAGTTTCAGCTCATCGGCGGCCAGCAGGGGGTTGGCGTGGATGAAGATGTGCGCGATCGAATGCTGGTCGTGGAGGAAGCCCGGGAGGGTCAATTCCCGGGTAACGACCCCCCCGCCGAACCAGCCATTTCGCTCTAGGACCAGAACTCGCCGGCCGGCCGCCGCAAGATAGGCGGCGGCAACAAGACCGTTGTGCCCCGATCCGATAACGACAATATCGATCTTGCCCATGGTCGCCACCTACGAAGTCTTCGCCATCTGCTACGCCCACCTCGAGCGCACGGCCCGGCACAATTTCCTGGGCGGCGACGAGCACGACCGGCCGATGCCGCTCGACTACTACGTGTGGGCGATCGTCAACTCCGACCGCACGGTGATCGTCGACACCGGCTTCGACGAAATCGCCGCGCGGCGCCACGGCCGCCAGATCGTCCGCCCGGTCGCGGAGGGACTCAAGGCCATCGGCATCTCACCGGATGGGGTCGAGCATATCGTGATTTCCCACATGCATTACGACCATGCGGGCAATCAGGACCTGTTCCCGCGCGCGCGTTACCACCTCCAGGACGCCGAAATGGCTTACTGCACCGGCCGCTGCATGGGCGACTCCGACGTCGGCGGCGTGTTCGATGCGGACGCCGTATCCGCCATGATCCACAAGGTATTCGCGGGGCGCGTGCAGTTTCACGATGGCGACGACGAGATCGCTCCCGGCATCACCGTGCACAAGGTCGGCGGGCATACCCGGGGCATGCAGATCGTGCGTGTGGCGACGCAGCGGGGCTGGGTCGTGCTCGGCTCGGACAGCGCGCATTTCTATGCCAACCTCGAGCCCGGCCGGCCGTTTCCGATCCTCGACAACCTGCCGGCTTACGTCGAAGCGCAGCGCACGGCGTTGCGGCTCGCCAGCTCGCCACGGCATTTCATTCCGGGCCACGATCCACTCGTGCTCGCGCGCTACCCGAGCGCAAAGCCGGGACTCGAGGGCGTGGCGAGACTCGACCTGGCGCCGCTAGCCTGAGGGAAGACGTGTGACCAAGGAAGAATCAGGAAGCCGCGAGCCGATTGGTTTCATCGGCGTCGGGCGCATGGGCGGCGCGATGGCCGCGCGGCTGCTGGATGCGGGCTATCCAGTGACCCTGTGCGACTCCGATGATGCGGCTGTGCGTTCGCTGTTGACGGCGGGCGCCAAGCGAGCGAATTCTCCGGCTGCCGTCGCGTCCGCCGCACGCATCGTGCTCGCGAGCCTGCCGACGCCGCAGATCGTGCTCGACGTCGTGACGGGCGCAAATGGTGTCCGTAACGGTACGGCCATTCGCACGTTCATCGACCTCTCGACCTCGGGTGCGGCCGCGGCGGTCGCAATCGATCGGGTCCTGCGAGAGCGGGGTGTCAATGCATTCGACGCGCCGGTCAGCGGCGGAGTTGCGGGTGCGCGAGCCGGAACGCTCGCGATCATGGTGTCGGGCCCGCGACACGCCTTCGCACAGGTAGAGCCGATTCTCAGGCTTCTCGGGCGCGTATTCTTTGTGGGCGAGAAGCCCGGCCTGGGCCAGACGCTCAAGCTCGCCAACAATCTCATGTCGCAGGCCGCGATCGCGATCACAGCGGAGGCCATGGCGATGGGAGTGAAAGCGGGCATCGATCCGCAAGTGATGCTCGACGTGCTGAACGCGTCCAGCGGGCGCAACACCGCCTCGGCCGAGAAATTCCCGAAACATGTGTTGACGCGCTGTTTCGACTTCGGGTTCTCGACCGGCCTCGCCCTCAAGGACGTGCGTCTGTGCCTCGACGAGGCCGCGGCACTCGGCGTCCCGATGATGCTCGGTCATGCCGTCCGCGAGGTGCTCTCCGATACCCAGGACAAATATGGCCCCGATTCCGACTGCACGTGCGTCGCACGCACGGTCGAGGAACGCGCGGGCTGCGAAATCACAGCCAACCGAGGAAACAAGTCATGAACGAGGATCTCTATCAACGCGGCCTGGAAATCCGCAAAGCCGTGCTCGGCACGGACTACGTCGCGAAGTCGATCGCCGGCACGGACGAATTCAGCCGTCCAATGCAGGAGCTCGCCACCGAATACTGCTGGGGCCGCGTCTGGAGCCGTCCGGGGCTCGAGCGACGCGACCGCAGCCTCATCAATCTCGCGATGATCAGCGCGCTCAACCGGCCTCACGAGCTCAAGATCCACGTGAAGGCGGCGCTGACCAACGGCGTGACGCGCGCAGAAATCTGCGAGATCTTCCTGCAGGTCGCCATTTATTGCGGCGTGCCCGCCGGCATCGACTCGGTCCGCATCGCGCGCGAGGCGTTCGCCGAAGTTGACGCGGCCGGTCGCTAAAGAAGGAGCCCATCATGGTCAACGCCGATAACGACAACGAACGTGTATTCCTGAAATTCTTCGAGACTCTGAGCAGCGGAGATCTCGAGCGGCTCCGGGACCTCTTTCACGAGGACGCCATCTGGCAGGTGCAGGTGAAGGGTATCGCCGGCGAGGGATCGCACCGGGGGAAGAAGGAAATCGTCGACGAGTTTCTCGCGCCCGTGCGCGGCATGTTCAGACCCGGTGAACCCAAGATCCACGTAACGTCGATCGCCTCGAAGGGCCCGCTGGTGATCGGCGAATCGACGGGGCGCGGCACCTTCACGGATGGCCGTAAGTACGAGAATCTGTACGCCTGGGCGATGGAGATCAAGGACGGCAAGGTCTATCGACTGCGGGAGTACATGGACAGCTTCCACGTGGCGAAGCTGCAGGGGCTTGCAAAGTGAGGCGCGCAAACAGGAAGAATGCGGGCGGAATGGACGCCGTAAGGCTCAAGCGGCTGATGGCCGTGATGCAGGAGGATATCGACAAGGATCTGTATTTCGGCGGCACGCTGGCGATCGGACGGCACGGCAAGCTCGCCCTGCACGAAGCGATCGGCCATGCCGACTCGAAACGGACACGTCCGGTGAAGAGGGACTCGGTCTTCAGCCTCTTCTCGGTCACCAAGGCATTTACGGTGACACTCGTGCTGCGCGCCATCGATCGCGGCCAGCTCGCGCTTACCACGCCGATCTCGGACGTCGTGCCAGAGTTCTCCGGCCGCGGGCGCGAGGCGATCACGATCTATCATCTGCTGACGCACTCCTCCGGTTTGCCGAGCGTCTATTCGGTGCGAGATGGCATGTGCATCGACCGGCTCGACGACGTGGTCGCCGCCATCTGCGAGAGCATTTTCCCGATGGAGCCACCGGGTCGGCACGTCAGATACGCACCGATCGTCCATCACGCGCTGATGGGTGACGCCCTGCGGCGCATCGATCCCAGGAAGCGCTCGTTTCGCCAGATCGTGGACGAAGACCTGCTCAGGCCGCTCGGCATGAAGGACACGGCCATCGGCGTCCGCAAGGATCTGCGCAAGCGTCACCTGGTGCCGGAATTTCGCGGCAATGCGCCGGTGCAGCACTTGGGCCACAGCAATCTCGGACCGAACGGCGCCTTCGAGGAAGAGCTCGCGGAAATGCCGTGGGTGGGAGCCGTTTCGTCCGCGGCGGACATGTATCGCTTCGGCGAGATGCTGAGGCGCGGCGGCGAGCTCGACGGCGCGCGCATCCTCTCGCCCACCATCGTCGAGCGGGCGCACCGCTGCTGGACCGGCGACAAGCCGAATGAGCTCTATCGCGTGATCTTCGAGGGACGCGGCTGGGAGGTCCTGCCGGCCTACATCGGACTCGGGTTCTCGCTGCGCGGCGACAGGATGGGCCACGCGCTCTTCGGCACGCTGACCTCGCCTGAGACGTTCGGCAACCACGGCGCCGGCACGACGCTCTTCTGGGTCGATCCGGAGCTCGACATGACGTTTGTCGGGCTCACGACCGGCGTGATGAATTCCGATGTCAACATCGAGCGCTGGCAGCGGCTCTCGGATATCGCGGTCTCGGCGGCGGTGTAAATGGCCGATACTTTCGATTACCTCGTCGTCGGCGCCGGCACCGCCGGGTGCGTGCTCGCGGCCCGGTTGTCGGAGGATCGGAAGAACTCGGTGTGCCTGATCGAGGCGGGCGGCGAGGATCGTCACCCGTTCATACATGTTCCTGCCGCCGTCGCCGCGGCGATCGCGCGCCCCGCGCTCAACTGGAGATTTCTGACCGCGCCGCAGCCGCGACTCAACGGCCGCCGCATTCCGGTGCCGCGCGGTCGCGTCATCGGCGGCTCGGGCTCGATCAACGGCATGGTCTATTTCCGTGGCCATCCAAAGGATTTCGACGACTGGGCGGCGATGGGCAATCCCGGCTGGAGCCATCGCGAAGTCGTGCCGTACTTCATCCGTTCGGAAAACAATGATTCCTACGTGGATTCGCCGTATCACGGACATGACGGACCCATCCGGGTTGCGCACATCCCCCGCCCCAATCCGATGATCGCGGCGTTTTTGGAAGCCATGCGCACGCTTGGCTTCAAGCACTGCGCGGATTTCAACGGCCCCGATCCGGAGGGTTACGGTCCGCGGCAGGGAACGATCCGCGACGGCCGGCGCGACTCCACGGCGACTGCCTACCTGCGCCCCGCGCGCTCACGCGGCAATCTCACAGTCCTCACGGACGCCCTGGTCACGCGCATCGTCATCGACAACCGGCGTGCGGCTGCGGTCGACGTGCAGCTCGATGGCAAGACGCAGCGCCTGAATGCCCGTCGCGAAATTGTGATCTCGGCTGGCTCCATCCAGTCGCCGCAGATCCTGATGCTGTCCGGCGTCGGTGACGGCGCGGCGCTGCAAGCGCTCGGCATCGAGACCCGGCATCACTTGCCCGGCGTCGGCACCAACTATCACGATCATCTGGCCGCCGCTATCCTCATGGAGATGCGCAACAGCGAGTCCTACGGCATCTCACTGCGTGCTGCGCCGCGCGGTGTCCTGAATTTGCTCGAGTACGCATTGCTCCGCCGTGGACCGCTGGCGAGCAACGTCTTCGAAGCGAACGCTTTCGTTCGCTCGACGCCGGGTCTCGATCGGCCCGACCTGCAGATCGTCTTTCAGCCAGCGCGGCGTAATCCGGGCACGTTTCCGTTTCCGCTCGGACACGGCTTTGCACTGAGCGTCGTGAATCTCTACCCGAAAAGCCGCGGGCGCATTTCGCTGGCCAGCCCCGATCCGCGCACGCCGCCCATCATCGATCCGAATATTCTCGGTGATCCCGACGATCTGGCGCCGACGTTGCGTGGGCTGGAACTTTCGCGGCGGATCATCGCGTCGCCAGCGCTCGCACGCTATCGCGGTGTCGAAGTGCAGCCGGGACCAGCGGTGCAAGGCGCCGACGCGCTTGCCGAGTACGTCCGCCGGGTCGCTGCAACCGTTCACCACCCGGTCAGCAGCTGCCGCATGGGCCGGGACCCGAATGCCGTGGTCGACGCGCAACTTCGCGTGCATGGCATCGAAGGTCTGCGCGTCGCAGATGCCTCGATCTTCCCGCGTATCGTCGGTGGCAACACCAACGCCGTGGTCGTGATGGTGGCGGAGAAGGCGGCGGATATGATGCTGGGGCTGCCACCTCCGCGGCCCTTCGACACGGGTCACTGAAGAACGAGGAGAGACGCATGGCGACCGAGAACATCCGTCATTGGAAGATCGGCGACGTCGAGGTGGCCCGCATCGTCGAGGTCAACGCGTGGGAAGACGACATCGCGATGTTGCTGCCGGACGGCAAGCCCGAGTACGTCCAGAAGTTCCCGTGGCTCCTGCCGCACTTCGCCACGTCAGCCGGCAGGATGCTGATCTCCTTCCAGTGCTTTGTGCTGCGATCGCGTGACAAGCGGGTGATGATCGACACCTGCATCGGCGCCGACCGGCAACGCGAGTTCCCGGTGTTCTGCAATCTGCAGACAACCTTCCTTCAGGATCTTGCCACCGCAGGCTTTCCGCCGGATACGATCAACACGGTGATGTGCACGCATCTGCACTTCGACCACGTGGGCTGGAACACGCGTCTGTTGAACGGCAAATGGGTGCCGACGTTTCCGCAGGCGCGCTATCTGTTTGGCAGACAGGAATACGAACACTGGCAACACCTTAGAGACACCGGCGGCTACCACAGCTTCGATCACCTGGTCGATTCGATCGATCCGATCATCGAAGCAAAGCTCGCGGAGCTCATCGGCCCCGATTACCGATTGACCGATGAAGTGTGGCTCGAACCGACGCCGGGTCATACACCCGGCCACGTGAGCGTGCACATTCGCTCCAAGGGCGAAGAAGCGGTCATCACCGGCGACATGATGCATCACCCGATTCAGCTCGCCGCGCCGGACGTCCACGGCAATTTCGACATGGACAAGGAACTGGGTGCGAGGACACGTCGCGCCTTTGTCGAGCGCTACGCCGACAAGAAGGTGATGATCATCGGCAGTCACTTCTGCGAGCCGACCTCCGGCTGGATCGTGCGTGACGGCGCTGCGTGGAAGCTCGCCCTCAAATAGCCGGGGTACGCATGGCAATCCAGCACGATTTCACCGAGCTTGCGGTCCTCATCACCGGCGCCGGCCGCGGTCTTGGCCGCTCGACGGCGGAAAAGCTCGCCAGCTGTGGAGCCACCGTGGGCCTGGTAGACGTCGATGGCGAAAATTGCAATGCGGCGGCGGCTGGCATTCGCAACGCCGGTGGCCGGTCGCTCGCCTACGTGGCAGATGTTGCGAACCGGGCGGCTTTTGCCGAGGCTGCGGCGAGGTTTGCATCTGAACGCGGCCGAATCGATGCCGTGGTCAACAATGCGATGCTGCTGCGGTACGAGCCGATCGAGAAGGTGACCGACGAAGTGCTCGACCGGATGCTCGCGATTGGCATCAAGGGCGCCGTCTGGGGCGCGCAGCTTCTGCTCGCGCATATGGATGCTGAGCGCGGGGGCGCCATCATCAACATGGCGTCGCCGGTCGCCGAGCGCGGCTATCCGAATACGGCGATCTACAGCCTGGTGAAAGGCGCGATCGTCACGCTGACGAAGACACTGGCCGCGGAATTGGGCCCGCGTCGCGTGCGGGTGAACGCCGTGGCTCCGGGATCGGTCCCGACCCCCGGGGCGATGGGTCTGAACGACCCGGCCGAATACGAACGGCGCGCGCGGACGATCCCGCTGCGTCGCATCGGGCGCGAAGTCGACAACGCTGAAGCTGTGGCGTTTCTTCTGAGCCCCGAGGCCTCGTTCATCAACGGAGAAATCCTGCACGTCGACGGCGGCATCGCCGCGGCGAATTAGCGCTCATGCTCACACCGACACCGGTTTGCCAGGACGACGTTTTCGGGCGCGAAGCGGTGCGCAACGCGCGCGCAGTCGACGACGCGCTGCGCGAGATGGCCCCGGTCGTGAAGCTGGCACGCGAGGACATCACGATCGTCGCGCGTTACCAGCACGTGGCCGAGGGCCTCAAGGAATGGCAGGCGTTCTCGTCCACGTC
>Ga0209640_10003188_pt1 | contig 14350 bp, 10 predicted proteins | sample RifCSP10_1_FD_184018 | JGI IMG/M metagenome (GOLD analysis project Ga0209640, IMG submission 184018) | Soil microbial communities from Rifle, Colorado - Rifle CSP2_sed 10_1 (SPAdes) (version 2) | ecosystem: Environmental > Terrestrial > Deep subsurface > Rock core/Sediment | place: Rifle...
TGATCGAACTCTGCACCGAGACCTGCTCCAATTGCAGAAATTATTGCTCTTATTTCGTTGTTCTCAAGTATCTTGTTCATCTTTGCTTTTTCCACATTTAATATTTTTCCCCTCAATGGAAGTATCGCCTGAAATTTTCTATCTCTTCCTTGCTTCGCTGAACCTCCTGCAGAATCTCCCTCAACAATGTATATTTCACAGTGCTCGGGATCGGTGATACTGCAGTCGGCTAGTTTGCCGGGAAGGTTCATATTATCAAGTGCGTTCTTCCTCCTTGAAAGATCACGAGCTTTTCTTGCTGCCTCTCTTGCTTCTGCTGCACGCATACATTTCTCAATAATCTTTCTTCCGACTGGTGGATTTTCTTCGAGAAACTCAGCAAGCTTTTCACCAACAAGAGTTTCAACAGCAGATTTTGTTTCGCTGTTGCCAAGTTTTGTTTTTGTTTGTCCCTCAAACTGAGGCTCGGCAACCTTAACAGAAAGTACCCCCGTCAATCCTTCCCGGAAATCATCCCCAGTGAGTGTAATCTTTCCTTCTTTTATAAGATTGTTTTTATAAGCATAATTGTTAAGCGTTCTGGTGAGTGCTGTTTTAAATCCAACGAGATGTGTTCCGCCCTCGTGCGTGTTAATGTTGTTTACATATGAAAAAATATTTTCAGAATAGCCGTCTGTATACTGGAAGGCTATTTCAACGGGCGTGTTGTCTTTTTCGCCCTCTATATAAACTGTCTTGTGAAGTGCCTGCCTGGAAGCATCCAGATATTTAACAAACTCTACTAATCCACCTTTAAAATGATAGCTCACTTCCTCGCCGCCGTTTCTCTCGTCCTTTATGTTAATTGTTATGTTCTTGTTAAGATATGCAAGCTCTCTCATTCTTTCGGTAAGAATATCAAAACGAAATTCTGTTACTTTAAAAATTTCGGGGTCGGGATAGAAAGTAACTGTTGTTCCTCGCTCACCACGTTTTGTTTTGCCTATTTCTTTTACGGGTTTTACAGGAGCTCCCCTTTTGTATTCTTGAAAATATATTTTGCCGTCTCTTTTAACTTCTACCTTAAGCCATTCAGATAGTGCATTCACAACCGAAACGCCTACGCCATGTAAACCGCCAGAAACCTTGTAAGAACTTTTATCAAATTTACCACCAGCATGCAAAACCGTCATTACTACTTCCAGCGCAGAACGCTTTTCAACCGGGTGAATATCTACTGGAATGCCTCTTCCATTATCAGTCACAGCAACCGAGCCATCTTTATTTATCTGAACATCTATTCTGTCACAGTACCCAACCATGGCTTCATCTATGCTATTATCAACAACTTCGTTAACTAGGTGATGAAGCCCGCGGCTGCTTACATCTCCGATATACATTGCAGGTCTCTTGCGAACTGCCTCAAGTCCCTTTAGAACATTAATGTTTTTGGCACTATACTCTGCTTGCTTACTTTCTTTGGTCATAATTCATCCGATAAATCTTATTAGATTAATTCTCTTTTCATTAAAGTGGTTGTTTATTTTTTCTATCATTTCCGATTCCATGAACTTCAGCTCATTTCTCCAGGCGGGATTTTCTACCTTAATTTTCAAAACCTTTTTTTCGCATGACTGCGGTATGGCCACTTTTTCAAGATTTGGAAACATTTCATAAAAATCTACTATTACATCAGATGATTCAACCATCTCCCGAACACCTGCTAATAATTTTTCTTTTTTGAAAACTTCTTTTAGGCTTTTAAAGCTGCTACGCATATGTAACGCTACCATCTGCAGATATTTTTATAACTCTGTCTTCTTTACCCATTTTCAAAAATGAAATGTTTCCAAAATCAGTTAGAGTAATAATTGCCTGACCAACAGTAGAAAGATAATTGCTAATCGCAGCGGCTCTTTCGGCATCAAGTTCGCCGAATACATCATCAAGTAGAAAAAGCGGGGAGTTTTCTGTTTTATCCTTAAGATAAAAAAACTCCGCAAATCTTAGCACGGTCTGAAAAGTTTTGTGCTGCCCTTGTGAGCCATAACCTTTTAAACTTATTCCGTCAATGTCAAATATGAAATCGTCCCTGTGTGGTCCAACAAGGTTGGTTCCTCGTCTTATTTCATCCTCTGCCCTTTGATCAAGTGACTGTTTAAAACAATCTTCCAAACTATCCGGGCAACTTCCATCCAGAAAATAATAATTAATTTTTGGTTCTTCTTTGTTGAATAGTATTTTTTGATATGAGTCGCTTATGTATGATTCAAATTCTTCAACAAACTCTTTTCTGCGTTTTATTATTTCCGCCCCGGCATTAATTAACTTTTCATTCCAGGCGCCCAGCTCGCTAATATCTTTACTGGCATTTTCCCTTATTCTGTTAAGTAAATAGGAGCGTTGTTTCAGCGTCCTGTTATATTCAATAAGAAGATTTAAATATGTTCTACTGGCCTGTGAAATCACTGAATCTACAAATCTTCTTCTCTCTGCCGGATAACCCTGTGTTATAGAGTGATCTGCCGGAGAAAGTAATACTACCGGGAATTTTCCTATAATGTCTGAAAGTCTCGCAACTGGTTTGTTGCTTAACATATAAACTTTTTTATTCTCATTATACGCGTAGTTAATTTGAACGCTGTCGTTGGTCAATCCTGTAAAATGGCCATGAATAGCAAAACTGTTTTCTCCAATCTTAACAACTTCTGAATCTGATGAAGTAACACAGCTTTTGGTAGTACATAGGTAATAAATCGATTCCAGAATAGTTGTTTTACCAACACCATTTCCACCAACTATATAGTTTAGTTTATTAGCAAATTCAATTTTGGTGTCGATGTGTTTTCTAATGTTTCTCAGGCTAATTGAAGATAGGAACATTTTAAGTATTTAATCGTACCGGCATCAGAAGAAGCATAAGATCCTCTCCCTCCAGCTTTTTCCCGGGCTCTATAATACACGCCTTGGTTGGAGAATGGAGTTTGAATAATACTTCCTCATCATCTACATGAGTTAAAATGTCGTTTACATACTGGGTGTTGAATCCAATATCCATTTGTTCACCGCTATACTCACAGGAAATATTCTCAACAGCACTTGAACCCAAGTCAATATCTTCGGCTGATACAACAACATTATTTTTACTTATTGAAAATTTCACCTGTTTAGAATTAGATGAAGAAAAAAGCAACATTCTTTTTATTGTAGATAAAAGATCATACCTTTTAATTCTGAGTATGTTTTCATTTTCAAGTGGAATTACGCTGCTATATGCTGGATATTTTTCAGCAATGAGTCTGGAGCTAAATTCAACATCTCCTATTATAAAAGTTATGTGTGATTTGCCAAGATAAATTTTTACGTCGGCTTCTCCCAAAAGTTTAGACAGAACTGAAATGGCCCTTTCGGGAACAATGTATTGTTCGTCGGCACCGGTTTTAACATTCTTGTAAACCAAACGAACGAGTCTGTGTCCATCCGTTGTAACAAACTTTAACCCATCTGCTGTAAATTCTAATAGGGTTCCTGTCATCGCTGGTCTCATATCTTCTTTACTCATGGCAAAAGACGTTTGATCAATGGCTTTTTTTAAATCTTTGCCGCTTATTGTAATTTCTTTGCCTTTAGATGCGGTCGGTGATTCAGGAAAATCCTCCGAGTGAGAAAAACTAATATTGTAAACGCCGTTCTCTGTTGTAAGTTTAAGTTTAGTATTTCCCTCGACACTGAAATTAATTTGAACATCCTCCATTGATCTTATTACATCATAAATTAACCTGGCCGGTACGACGATGCTTAAATTCTCATTTGCTGCTACGTTTATTGATGATTTAAGAGAAATTTCAAGGTCTGTTGCATGAATAACTAGCAAGCCACTCTTTATTTCGAAAAGGAAATTCTCTAAAATTGGCATTGGTGTTCTAGCAGGAACGGCCGGAATAATTTTAGAAAGAATCTTTTCTAGTATTTTACTATTTACTTTGAATTCCATTAATTGCTCTCCTATTAAAGCACAGAAAAATACTAAAAAAGGAAGGTAATAACAACGATTTTAAGCGCACCGAAGTGCGCTTAAAGTAAGACTATAGATGTAATTAAGATGGTTGGTTTTTAAACAATAACTATGGATCTATCGGATTTATCCCATCATCCCAGTTTATATCATCAGAGACGGTAACGCTGGCATATATGGTATACGCGCCATCGGTAAGAACGCTTGTGTACATAACTAAAATTTTAGTGCCTGCTCTAAAAATAAAGGTACCCGATATATCTCCTTCTGAAGAAAAACTTGTTGTACCATAAGGAATTAAAAATACAGTTTCATATTCATATTCACCTTTGTCTATATCCTCCAATACAACTGATGTCTGACTAGGTACTTCTATTTGAGATCCTTTAAAATTAACGTATACATCACCAGCCGCTAAGTTCTGAAATGTAATTTTGTTAATTGGACCCTCAGAACAGCTTAATAAGCTAATAGACAGTATTGCTAATAAAAGATAAAACGTTCTTTGTTTCATAACTTTACTCAGTATTGTTATATAATTTTTATTGTATTGAATGAGCAAAAAATAGACCAAAAAAACTGCACAAATCAACCTAAATTTATGCTTTCATATTATGATTAAAACAAAATTTTACTAACAACATATTATTTAATATTATCTATATTTTTACTTAATAATAGTAATTATTACCGTGTTAGTATGTTAATTATACAGTAAACCGGGATATTCAAACAACTTATAGTAAGCGCTAAAATCTGAACAAAGTGTATTATATCTGAACAAACTCAATTCAAATATTTTTTTGTTGAAAACCCTTAATTATGAACAAACTATCTTAGTTATAGTAACAAATTATTAACAACACAAAAATGCCATTATAATAAAATCTTTATGATGATAGCTCTACTTTGTTTCTTATTCCCTCAAGGATCTTGGCGAAAGACACATCCGTTACTTTATACTCTTCAATAGTATTACAAGCATGAATTACTGTTGAATGATCTCTGCCTCCAAAGTGAAGCCCAATTGTTTTCAAAGAAGAAAGAGTTAAGTTCTTAACTAAATACATTGCTATTTGTCTTGCAAGCACAATTTCTTTTTTTCGTGTCTTGTCTCTTATTTTATTTTCAGCAACGCCAAGGTGTTCGCAAACAACACGTGTAATCGTTTCTATAGTTAGTGTTGTGGTTTTTCTATCGGTAGCAATTTCTTTTACAGTTTTTTTAGCAAGTTCGAATGTTATTTCTTTATAGCTTAATGATACGCTGGCAAGTAGTTTTATAAGGCAGCCCTCAAGTTCCCGAATATTTGAGGTTATATTTGTGGCTATGTATTCTAGTATCTCGTTAGACACCAGCATACCGTAAGTTTCAGCCTTCCTCTTTAAAATTGCTATTCTTGTCTCAAGCTCGGGAGGCTGAATATCGGCAGTCAGTCCCCACTGAAATCTTGATATTAATCTCTCGTCTAGTCCTTTTAGATCTTTAGGTGGTTTATCGCTTGATAAAATTATTTGTTTTCTTGACTGATGAAGCGTATTGAATATATGGAAGAAAAGATCCTGGGTTTTTTCCTTACCAATTAAGAATTGAATGTCATCAATTATAAGCACATCCATGCTTCTGTAAAAATTGGAAAATTCATTTACTCGGTTTGTTTGAATCGACTCAACAAATTCTACTGTGAATATATCGGAAGACAAATAAATTACTTTTTTCTCCGGGAAGGTTTTTACTATTTGGTTTCCGATTGCTTGTATGAGATGTGTTTTACCAAGACCAACACCGCCATAGAGAAACAGAGGATTAAATGATGTTCCTCCAGGATTGTCGCTGATTGCACCAGCCGCAGCCCTTGCTAACTGGTTTCCTTCTCCCTTTATAAAATTATCAAACGTATATCTTGGATTTAAATTTGATTCAAAAGAATGCTTGGGTTTTGGTTTATCAATCGGAGTTGTTCGTGAAACAGAATTTTCAGAAACGGTATCGCCGCCATCGATAAAAGACAGATCCTCTGCAATAACATAGGTTAGTTTCGCTTCCTTTCCCAGCACATCCGTAATAGACCGCGTTATTAAACTATTAAAGTGTTCGTCAATCCACTCCCAAAAAAACTGGCTTGGAATCTGAACCTTAAGTGTAGAATCAATAAGTTCAATTGGCTTAATAGGCAAAAACCAAGTATTGTAGGTCATCATGGAAACATTTTCCTTTATCTTTAAAAGGCAGGCTTTCCATATATTTATAGGATCTTTAATAGAAATCTTTTCTGTAATCTCAAGCTCTTCCATTATACTTATCCACAGGTTTAGATTTAAGCAAAGATAGTATTATGAGGTTAAAGATAAAAAAATGTTTAACCCACACAGGGTATTATAAACAACTTATAAACATCAGGTGTTGCCGTATAATGTCTTATAATTAAACGTTTTGGGGGTTTTAACAAAATTTTTTCACACAGGTCCCAAAGGATTATTAACCAAGTTTAAGAGACTACCAATGTGAAACGTTTTCACAAGGGCAAGCAACTCACAACTTATCAACAACAATGGACATGCGCCGCTCAATCAAAAATTAACATATGGCTGTATACGAAGCAAATTAATTTTTACTATTGAATCAATATGGTTTTGTGGGAAAATAAATAAAAAGAAACTTCTTGATAATAATAACATTAGGAAGTACTTTTGGGCTCTTTTTTAATGAATTTGGAGAAATAAAATGAAAAGAACATATCAGCCGAGTAATAGGAAAAGGAAAAATAAACATGGCTTTCGCGAAAGAATGAAAACCAAAAACGGAAGAACCGTACTTTCAAAAAGACGATCAAAAGGTAGAAAAAAATTAACAGTCAGCGACGAATAAACATTTTGCAGAGATGTTGACAAAAGAAGTCAAAATCTTTGAGAGGCTAAAAATTAAGAACGATATTAATGCCGTGTACAAAAAAGGCAAAGTTTTTATTTCGGTAGATAGAAAACTAAAGGCCAACCACCTTTTTTCTGAGAGCGTAACAAATCGAGTAAGGGTTGCAATAACAATCTCATCAAAAGCAGGCAATAGTGTTTGGCGAAACAGATTAAGAAGAATTATAAGAGAATCATTAAGACAAGAGAAAAAATATTTGAGAGAAATAGTGAACAATAATAAACAGGGGCTCTCAATAATTTTTTCTCCATATAGAATTAATCAAGTCAACTTTGAACACCTGTCTCTAAAAGATGTAAAACCCGCCGTTACAGACATATTAAATAAGATAAGTAGAACAGCGATTAGAAATTAAAAGAAAGATGTACATGTTACTGTTGATAACAAATTGTAAAGAGATGAAACAGATTGGATAGAAACACAACCATAGCGTTTATCCTAATTGGTGCCATATTGGTAGTGTGGCTATTTATAAACACGCCAGAGCGGACAGAACAAACCAGAAAAGAGCAAGACACCACAACTGTCGTCGAGAAGAAGGCAGAAGAGTTATCCAAAATTATGGTTGAAGAAAAAAGAATATCGCACTCTGATAACGAGCAAACAGAAGAATCCTCACTCGGAATGTTTTCTAAGGCCGTAACAGATTCAGGAAGAATAATCACCATTGAAACGGACCTAGCTATTTATGAGCTATCCACAAGGGGTGGAAATTTTCATAAGGTTTTCTTAAAGGCATTTAACAACTGGTATTCTGCCGGAGCTAATGACGAGGGGGATTTTTATAAAACATCAGTACAGCTGATTAATAGTTCTATTAGCAACACCTATAACATCTCCTTTATAAGCACTGAGGGAAAAGCAATAAGCACCGGAAACCTTAACTTTGAAACAGCCGACCAAAGCAAATATTACTTAACTGCCGAAGACTCATTATTAATTACCTTCCGCATGGAACTTGGCCCAGACAAAGCAATTGAAAAAAAATATCTATTCAAAGCCGGAACATATTTAATAAAAAGCGATATTGAGTTTATCGGATTTAGGGGGCTGATAACGGACAACACCTATGATATTTCGTGGGAATCTGGAATCCGGTTTATAGAAAAAAACAGCGTTAATGAAGCTGGCTTTTCAAGTGCAGATGTTTATTATGGTGATGAGAAAGTAGTAATAGACGCACCTGGAGATGGCGAAAAAATCACCAGGGATTTTAATGGTAGAGTAGACTGGCTGGCTGTTAGGAATAAATATTTTGCCGCTATTATGATTCCTACCGATCCCACCCTGGTAGAAGGCGCTTATATTGAGGGTCAAACTTTTCCCACCACCAATCTTGGGCTCAAAGAGATATACAATGTTCGATTAGTAGTACCATTTAAAGGCTCTGATTTGGAAAGAAGATCAATAAACCTATATATCGGTCCCGTTGATTATGATTTGCTTAAAGAGGTCAGCTTAAATCTCACGGCACTTGTTGATTTTGGATCCTTTTTCGGACTGAAGTTTATTGTCAGACCCATTGCCGAGTATGTGCTATTACCCCTTCTTAAATTCTTAAACATGTTTATTCCTAACTACGGTTTTGTAATCATTATCTTCTCGTTAATAATAAAAATTGTTGTTTACCCGCTGACACGCAAGAGTTTTCAGTCAATGAAAAAAATGCAGCTCCTCCAACCCAAGATAACAGAGCTAAAAGAAAAATTTAAAGATGATCCGCAAAAGATGAACAAGGAGACGATGAAGCTATATCAAACGTATGGAGTCAATCCCGCCGGGGGTTGTTTACCGATACTCCTGCAGATGCCTATTTTTATTGCTTTGTGGGGACTTTTTCAGGCGGCAACCGAGCTTCGCCAGCAGCCATTTATCTTTTGGATTAATGATCTTTCTACACCGGATGTAATATATGACCTTGGTTTTAAACTTCCTTTGTTTGGCATTCAGGAAATTAGTGGGCTTGCTATTCTAATGGGTGTGACAACATTCTTTCAACAAAAGATGTCAATTAAAGATCCAAAACAACAAGCACTTGTTTACATGATGCCAATAATGCTGACCATTCTTTTTATGACTTTTCCTTCCGGGTTAAACCTGTATTACTTTATGTTTAATGTTTTCTCCATTGCACAGCAGTATTATATAAATCATAAGCAAAGCGATGTAGAGCTGGTTCCTGTTGATCCATCAAAGAGAAAGACGGGTTTTATGCAACGGCTTATGGCGGCTGCCGAACAGCAATCGAAGCAGCAAAAGGGAAAAAAGTAGCCCAAAAGTTTACGTTTACCGTAAAAAGCACATCTTCTTTAAATTCCTTTTTTTAATTTTGAACAGTGAACTTATTTAAGCAAATATTAATTTTGATTTCTCTCTTGCAACTACCCCTTTTATATGCGCAGGAAGAGAAATCAATTTCTTTAAAAACAAAAATAATTAAGCTACCGTACGGACTCAGTCAAAATGTTTTGGAAGACGAGCCGGTGATTGGACTTGCACTAAGTGGTGGTGGTGCTCGCGGCCTTGCACAAATTGGTGTAATCGGCGCCCTGGAAGAAGCAGGAATAAATATTGGAGCGATAGCAGGAACAAGCATGGGCAGCATTATTGGAGGCGCATATGCTTCTGGCTACACCGTGGATGAAATGGATTCGATCGTTATGAGTACGGATTGGGACAGACTGCTTTCGTTAAGCAATCCTTCAGAAAGAAGAGAACTTTTTATTGATCAAAAAATAAGCGAGGACCGATCGCTGTTCACACTCAGACTAAACGGCTTTAGTCCGGTATTGCCAACATCTTTTAATGAGGGAATAAGGCTTTCAAACTATTTAACATTACTGTGTTTGTCTTCACCAGTTATTTCTGAAGATAGTTTTGATGATCTGCTTATTAAATATAGAGCTGTATGCACAAATTTGATAAATGGCGGCCCGGTAATTCTTTCAAGTGGATCTCTTGCACGGGCTATGAGAGCCAGCTCAAGCGTTTCTTTCCTCCTGGCTCCAATTGTTATGGACTCATTAACGTTAGTTGATGGCGGACTCGTCTCTAACATTCCGGTCAGCGCTGCTTTAGACCTGGGTGTTGATTATGTAATTGCCGTTAATACCACAAGCAACTTACGAAAAGATGAAGAGCTGGAGCTTCCCTGGAACATTGCCGATCAAACAGTTAGCATTCCTATGAAAAGACTTGAGCTGGCAGAACTATTAAAAGCCAATTTTCATTTGCAGCCCAACGTTGATAATTGGACGGCAACAGACTTTAATAATATAGATTCATTGATATTGACTGGTTACAATTACACGAAAAGCAAACTTCCACAAATTAAAACACAAATAGATTCTTTGACCAGAGCAAAATCAGGACTAAAACTTTTTTGGATAAAAAATGTCGAGTCAACTTCAGAATGGGCCGATTTTGAAAAACCATATTTACGAAAGTACTCTTTAATGGATTCTGTTTCGAGCCACGAAATCTTTGAAGACATGGCAGAACTTTATAAAACAGGAAGGTTCGACTCGTTGTCCGTTTCCTGTGTTCAGGATGGCGATTCCACCAAAATAAATTTTCAATACACGCTTACTCCCCTAATAAAAGAAGTAGAAATATTATCAGATGGAACGATTGATTCATCCTGCGTCGGATATTTGTTTAAAGCACTTAAAGACAAACCATCTAACGGCAGAGTAATTTTTGATGTGGTTAGAAAGTTAATAGTAGATTATAAGAGACGGGATTTCATTTTATTCGGCCTGAAAAATCATAATTTTGATGTTGAGACGGGAAAGTTAAGCCTGGAATTTAATGCCGGTACAATATCAAGAATTAATATTAATAGCGAGACGAGTAAAACCGTTATAGACAGAGAGTTTAACGTAAAGGTGGGAGACAAACTATTATACTCCAATCTAGAAGATGGTCTGATGAGGCTTAGAGCAATCGGTTTATTCGAAGACATTAATTTGTCCGTAGAACAAGGTGATGAAGGTGCAGAACTTAATTTATATGTGAGTGAAAAAATATCAAGCTTGTTAAAAGTTGGCTTCCTCGTTGATTATACTTACAACGCCCAGCTTGCTATAGATATTAGAGACGTTAATCTTTTTTATTCAGGAACGGAGCTTGGGCTTTTCCTTTTTGGCGGCGCAAGCAACAGAGCCTATATTCTTGAACACATATCATATAGAATCCTTGATACATATCTTACATATAAACTCAGCGCGTATTATAAATTCAACGATGTAGATGTATATACCCAAACAAACTCTGAGACCGGAAACACCTTTACTAGTAATTATATTGGAAAATGCAGACAGATTTTTTACGGGGGTTCTCTTTCTGTTGGAACGCAACTCGAAAAGTTTGGCAAACTGATATTTACAGGCAAGTACCAATATGATGAGATAAAGAACAAAGAAGGTTCAGTTATAAGCACGTATGATACCAAAATCGTGAGTCTGAGGATCGGAGGTATCGTTGATAATCAAAATAAATATCCCTATCCCGAAGACGGTCTTTTTTTCAACGGATTTTATGAAACTGCTCAAAGATTTTTAGGCGGAGATGAAAGTTATTTATTATTCAGTGCCGATCTAAGATATTATTTTAAACTAGCTTCACAACACGTTATTTCACCAAAAATACAAATTGGCTTCGGAGATAAAACCCTTCCTCTAAGTGAACAATTTACTTTGGGCGGCCTTTATTCGTTTTTTGGCGCTCACGAGAACGAGTTCAGGGGGAGACAAATTTTTCTTACCTCTCTTATGTATCAGTACAAATTTCCTTTCAAAATATTTTTTGACACATACGTCTGGCTCAGGTACGATGTTGGCTCTACCTGGGAAGAGCAAGAGCAAATCAGGTTTAAGGATTTGAGACATGGAATTGGTGGGGCTATTTCTTTCGACACACCGATTGGCCCCGCAGATTTTTCAATCGGCAGAAGTTTTATCATCAGCCGGGGTTTGACAGAAGATTCTTTTGTTTGGGGAGATGTTTTGTTTTACTTTTCGATCGGGCATGCAATCAGTTTTTAACGCACAAGCAAGTCACTATAGGAACTTGCTATCAAATCTTCCTTAGAAATGTAAAGAAGGTTAAGATAGTACTTGCATTGTTCCAGCAATTTTTCGTTTCCGATTGAGCCATCCTTATCGATCGCTTCTATTTCAACAAACATTCCCAAACCTCCAACATTATCCAAATGAAACTTAACGTTTTCAATAAAATAAATCTCTCTGTATTTATCCACCACAGCAAGAACACCAAGACAGCTTGTTAATATCTCCTTTAAATTAGAATCGGGGTTGTTTTTATAAAGCATTACTCTGGATTTTTTGGGACCGCTTGAGTCTTCTCTATCATAATAAATAAGATGGTTTTCAATATTTCCTTCTCTTATTTTTAAACGACCGGAATGAACTTTAAAGTAAGTGTCTACTTGGTGATCAACTCCTATATATTCCGCATTGTTTGATTTAAGTATTTCTCTAATTCTGTCTTGTTCTGTTGTTCTTGCCTTTATTTCGATGTTGAGATGTGGCAACGTGGATAGTGTCAATGTTTGAAATAATTAAATCAATATGAAAAATTTTATGGCTGCTGACGATTTTCCACAGCTAATTTATAAAGCTCTAAATACTTTTCGGCAGATCGCGTCCAGCTAAAATCTAATTTCATTCCATTCATTTGAATTTTCTTCCAAATATCCTTGTGCTTAAAAACATTCACAGCCCTCTCCACGGATTTGTAAAGTGCGAATCCGGAGTAATCGTAAAATGAAAATCCATTTCCGTCTTTAAATCCATAATGATTTTGTTCATCCCAATCTTTTACGGTGTCAGCAAGGCCGCCTGTTTTTCTAACGATAGGCACGGTTCCATATTTCAAGCTGTAAATCTGATTTAGACCGCAAGGCTCATATCTCGATGGCATCAAAAACATATCTGCCCCAGCTTCTATCAGATGAGATAGCTCATTATTATAACCGATGTATGTGCCGACTTTACCGGGAAGCAGATTTGAAAGTTTGCGGAACAATTCTTCAAACCGGTCTTCACCGCTGCCGAGAATTATCCATTGCGCATCAAGGCTCATAAGTTCATTGATTGCATCGGCAAAAATATCAAAGCCCTTCTGCAGCACCATCCTTGACACAATTCCTATTAACGGAATATCTTCGTAGGGACTAATTCCAAAATGCTTTAGAAGATATTTTTTGTTAAGATACTTTCCACTCAGATCATTTATTGTATAGTGATAGGGAAGATGTTTGTCTGTTTCCGGATTCCAGATATTATAATCAACACCATTGAGTATTCCATATATGTCATCCTCTCTTTGTTTTAAGGTTACTTCCAGCCCGGCGCCGTATTCAGGCGTTAGAATTTCGTGTGCATACGTATTGCTGACAGTATTTATTATGTCGGCAAAAGATATTCCAGCCTTTATAAAAGAAACCCCGCCACCCTGTTCGACTGGCCCACCCGGATAAAATAAGTTTCCGTTAATCTCACCACTAAAGAGAACAGTTTTAGAAAACAATCCTTGATAACCTATATTGTGAATTGTGAAAAGAGTTGCAGTATTCTCGAAAAGCCTGTCCCAGCCGTAATTATCTTTAATGAATAGTGGAAGCAACCCCGTTTGCCAGTCGTTACAGTGAATTACGTCGGGGGCCCATTGCAGCCGTTGCAGCGTTTCAATAACTGCTTTTGAGAAAAGAATAAATCTCTCATCCTCATCAAGGTCGTTTGTATATATTATGTGTCGATAAAAGTAATGAGGGCAATCAACAAAATATACATCTACGTCTGTACCCGGAAGCTTGCTCTGCAGGATGTGAACCGACCTGATGACCCCATTAATCCTTATCGGCATTTCGCTAATATCCCAATTATACATTAAGCCATGACGGCCCTCATCAATCAGAGAATATTTGGGGATGAAAATTTTAACCTCACAGCCAAGCCTTGCAAGTTCGGCAGGAAGTGAGCCTGCAACATCAGCAAGCCCGCCAGTCTTTGCGTATGGAACGCACTCTGTTGAGACAAATGAAATTTTCATTTTTTAGCTTTCAATAAACTTCTTTTTTCAGGCAAGTAATAAATACTTTTATTTTCTTATATGAATAATAAGGCATAAAGAATTAAATTTCATTTAGTTATACTAAAATTTTTAGAGGGTGATTATGAAAAAAATAATCAATGGGCTTTCAATTTTTTTAGCGGGAAGTAATGAATCCAAAGCGATAATATTTGTTCACGGATTTCCATTTGACCACACAATGTGGCAGGCACAGGTTGATGAGTTTAGCAAAAATTATTTGTGTATTTCTTATGATATTCGCGGGCTGGGAGATTCTCCCGCCGGAGACGGACAATTTACGATGGAATCTTTCGTTGATGATCTCGAAAC
>Ga0209640_10003189_pt1 | contig 14346 bp, 9 predicted proteins | sample RifCSP10_1_FD_184018 | JGI IMG/M metagenome (GOLD analysis project Ga0209640, IMG submission 184018) | Soil microbial communities from Rifle, Colorado - Rifle CSP2_sed 10_1 (SPAdes) (version 2) | ecosystem: Environmental > Terrestrial > Deep subsurface > Rock core/Sediment | place: Rifle...
TACTTCGTGAGAGTCTCGAACTTGGTGTCCCCGCGCTTGTCGTCGACGGTGCGGGTTCCCCTCTGTCGCAAGTAGGAGTCCTTGGTCCGCTCGTAGCGGAAGCCGAGGTCCCGGAGAATCCGGGCGGAGAGTCCCGCGGGCTCCCGGTGGAGCGCCAGGAACATGGCCCCGACACCGACGAAGCGGTCGCCCATCTGGTCCGCTTCCTCCTTCGCCATCCGCAGCACTTCCGCGGTCTGGGGCGAGACCAGGATCTGGAGCGAGCCTTCGCGGCGGAGCTTGAGCTTGTTCCGCTGCGCCGCGAGGATCAGATCGACGATCGACTTCTTGGTCTGGGCCGACACCAGGCCCAGGTCCTCGATGAGGCGGAGGGTCTCGGAGCCGTCCTGCTCGAGAAGACCCAGGAGGACGAACTCCGGAGTGAGCTCGTTCTGGCGGAGGTTCACGAGCTCCATCGAGCCAATGTTGACGGCTTCGATGACGCGCTCGGTGCAGTGGCGGAAAAGGACGTTATTCATGCGGATCCCTGCGTCATCAAGGAATGCATGGGGGTTCTCAGGGGGAAGAATAGCACATGAGGGTAGCGGAATCGCGCGGTGTATAATCGAGTCTCTCCGCCGTGAGAATCCTCACCGTCACGACCTCTTTTCCCAAGTTCGAAGGCGATACGACGGCGCCCTTCATCGAGTCCATCACCCGGGAGCTCGCCTCCCGCGGACACGAGGTGACGGTGGTGCTTCCCGCGCGGTCCGATCTGAGGCCCGCCCCCATCGAAGGAGTTCGATTCCGTCCCTATCGCTATGCCCCCTCGGCTGCGCTCGAGGTTTTTGGCTACGCAGAGGCGCTCCGGGCCGATGTCGCTCTCCGCGGCGCGACGTACCTCGTGCTCCCTCTCGCCGTCCTCTCCGGCCTTCGCTCGCTCCGGAATGCCGCTGATCGCCGACGATACGAGATCGAGACCAGGCGGGAGGGAACCTTTCGTGACGTCGATATTGTACGGCGGCGTGCCGCCGCTGATTTGCAACTCAAAATTATAAGGCACGCCCACTTCGCCGTTGGGGAGGACCGTAGACGTTATGGTCAGGGCCGAGACGGTGGAAACGAAGAGGACCGAGATTAAACAGCTAACGGCAATGCACCAAATGGCCCTTGAGGTCTTTGTGCTCTTCCCTTTTGGCATAGGTTCCCGACGGAAAATAAAGCTTACTTCCTGATTGCGCAGACGAGAGCGGGACTGTTCCGCCGCACGCCGTCGGACATCGATCAGGCTTTTAAAATTTTTCATTGAGTCGCCCCACCCATCAGACTGATGGCGACACGGGAGCGATGGCAGATTCGGTCAAAAACATCCCCATTGGAGTAGGTCTGCGTCTCCACAGTCGGCTCACGGTGAGCGAGCGTGAGAGTCTTGTGGTCCTGCGAGATCAAACCGACCAGATCAGGGAAGTTCTCAATAGTGAACGTCTGGCCTGCGCGGGGGCCGGTGAGAACGGTTCCGTTAAGCGTCGTAGTCTCGACCGTAACGCTCCGGTCAGGCGCGACCTGGTAGGTGGCATCAGCCTCAATGTCGACCGAACTGGCTGAGCCCACCCCCGTAGTCGCAGTGGGGTGACGGATGCTCACGACCCGCACGACACGCGTTGCCGTCCCGTCACCGTTAAACCTTACAACCCCTTGAACGCTGAAAGACCTCACGAACGGAAATGGCGCGCCGGTATTAACGGGCGTGAGATCGGCACCAAAGCCTTCATCTGACACCAGGCACGCGGCCTCGCCGCTGAATGCATACTCCCCACGGAGCAGGTTGTTCAGGCCCTGCTCCTGTTGTGCCTCGGCGGCGCTCTTGGTGAACAGCATCACCGCGATGACCCCGGCTACGACAAGGGCAAAGATAGAAGTTTTGCGCATATAGTTACTCCTCCTTTTTTTGATCCTTTTTTCACGGCAGACTGCGACCCAATCCCCCCCGGCTACTGAACCGCACCTCGTTTTTTGACTCATTGTTTGCAAACTAATCGAGGCCTTATCAGCCAACCTCCTAATTGCTTCATGGCGCCACGCGCCAAGGATTCGCCTTTCCTTCGAGGATTTAACAGTCCTACGACTTTTGTGGCAATGGCCAAACGGTAAAAATATGGTAAAAGTAGTACGCGGCCAGCGATTGAGGAAGCGGCCGAGGCGCCCATGAGCGATGGAAATCAGCTCTTTTTTCCTCCTTTTGTTCTGGATATCACCAACGGGTATCTGCTCCGTGACTCCGAGAAGGTGCCCCTGCGCCCCAAAAGCTTCGCTATTCTTCGCTATCTCGTCGAACACGCGCACCACTTGGTAACCAAGGACGAGCTTCTAAGCGCCATCTGGCCGCGCACCACAGTGGTTGACGCGGCGCTGAAGGTAAGCATCGGCGAAATCAGAAAATCCCTGGGAGACGCCACAGGCAATCCAAAATATATTCAGACGGAAGGCAGGAAAGGTTACCGCTAACGGTGAAGGTATAATTCGCTCGATGCTCGGTTCGAAAAAATGCTTTGTCGGGTTAGGGTTCAGTCTCCTGGTCTTAGTATTCGTCACGCTTGTCGTGGCGCAGTTCTCGTCCTCTAATTCCAAAAGCAATCAGGTGCTTATTCGTGAAAGACTGCTCACGCTTCACGATGAACTCTATGCCGTTGACGTCGTCTCAAGCGGACAAGGCTGGGCCGTCGGCAAATTCGGGTTGATCCTCCATACCGCGAATTGCGGCAAGAGCTGGAGCCGGCAAAAAAGTGGGACCACAAAAGCTCTCACTTCGGTGTCGTTTGCCGACGAGCGCCATGGTTTCGCCGTCGGCGGAGGCGGGACGATTCTGACTACGACAGACACGGGTCGCTCCTGGCAACTTAAGAACTCGGGTACCAAAGGGCACCTCCTCGGAGTCCATGCTCTTAGCGACAAAGCGGCCTTTGCGGTCGGCGCGTTCGGGACCGTGCTTTCCACCCACGATGGCGGTGTGAATTGGACAAAGCACAAGCTGCCATGGCAAGAGCTCCTACCGAGCGTCATGCTCGAAGTCGGCGACGTGGAGCCAAACCTCAATACGATTCACTTTGCCAACTCGAAGCAAGGCTGGTTAGGCGGGGAATTCGGTCTGATTCTTTATACTCGCAATGGCGGCGAGACATGGATCACACAGCGAGCCGGGAGCCATTTCCCGCAAATCGCGGCGATTGAATTTCGCGATGCATCTAACGGTTGGGCCGTCGGGCAGAAGGGGACTCTTCTGAAGACGTCCGACGGTGGAAAAATTTGGCAACCGATCGGAATCGACGGGCAGCGAGATCTTTACGGGATTTCTCTCGCTGAGAAAATCGTCGTGATCGTGGGAGCGGGTGTCATGCTGAAAACCAGCAACGGCGGACTGGATTGGGCTCCCGTGGTTTCCCCGCCAGTAAATATTTGGTTCAGCGGCGTGGCTATTAGCGGCGGTATCGCCCTTGTGGTGGGTCAGTCGGGAACGATCCAGACTATCGGCCTGAGCCAGGTCGATAGCGGGGAGCCGACAACGGAAAAGCTGGCGCCGTGAGAAAGTGGAGCGAGCGGCTATATGCTCACCGGATCGCGGTGGGCTGGGTCATCCTGCTGCTGACGGCGTTTTTCGCCTGGCAAATTTCACACCTAGTCGTCGCGACCTATTTTCGTGACCTGTATCCGAAGCGCCATCCCCACTCAAAACTTTTCGAAAAATATCCTCAGTTTGGTTCGCCACTTTCAGTTTTTTTGGTCGTGCAGGTTAAAAACGGAACGATTTACAACCCGCAAACTCTGGCAAAGATCCAGCAGGCGACAAGGCAAATCGACCTCATCCCCGGGGTGGACCATAATCAGGTACTTTCCATCGCGTCGCCCAAAATAAAGCATTTGGAAGCGACCGTCGGTGGGATCCAAGCGAGTAGTTTTCTTGTCGGACCGGTTCCCCACGATGTTCACGATTTGGAGAAGCTCCGGATCAAGATTCGTTCCGCACCCGAAGTCATGAATGTTCTGGTCTCCCGGCAGGAAGATGCCGCACTCATTCAAGCAACCTTCATAGAGAGGCTGGCGGACTACACCGTGATCTTCCGAGGCGTCAACGACATTATCGAGCGCCTCGACGATGACAACCACGCTATTTATGCCGCCGGCCAACCGCTCCTGAGCGGCTGGGTTTATTTTTACCAGCGAGAGACGCTTCTGATCTTCGCGGCGACCCTCGCCGCTATGATTCTCCTGCTGGCTGTTCACGTGGGCAACCTGTGCGGCATCGCAACCCCGATCATCGTCTCGGCCACCGCCGCAGTGTGGGGGTTAGGAATTGCCGCGCTTCTCAAGGTTAGCCTCGATCCGTTGATCATGGTCCTGCCGGTGCTCTTGATCGCGCGCTCGTTTAGCCATGCGATTCAAGCTTGCGGCCGTTACTTTGAGATTTACGCGGACACAAAAGATCAGAAAAAGGCCTGTATTGGATCCGTCGTGTCGATATTTCCGCCCGGCGTTCTGAGCATTTTAACGGACGCCGCGGGGCTTTTCCTGATCGGGATGGCTCCGATTCCTCTTATGGAAAAGGCGGCGATCGTGTCTGGTTTTTGGGCCTTAAGCTTGATTCCGGCCAACGTCGTTTTCACCCCGATCGTTCTGTCGCTTTTGCCCCCGCCGCGCCATGCCGCGGCAATAGTGGGACGAGCCACTTCTAAAAACAACGCCCCCTGGCTTTCGTGGATCGTCGCAAGATTCCATCTCATGCTCAAGAGAGTGCTTAATGCCGTGGCCAGTTTGAGCCAAGGGAAGTACGCTGGAGCCACCGCACTTACGCTGCTCATTGTCATCGTGTGGTCCGGGTTCACCGCTAAACAACTCGCCGTAGGAGATGAGCACCCTGGCGTGTCGCTTCTATGGCCAGACTCGGCGTACAACTCGGCCGTTGGTAAAATCAATGAAAGATTTCCGGGATTCGACCTGCTTCAAATCGTATTGGAAAGCGGCGACCCGCATGCTTCCGTACTAAGCCCAGACGGTTTGGACCTCATGCAGCGAGTCCAACGTTATATGGCGATCGACCCTGAAGTCGGCGGCACATTCTCCTTCGCCGACCTTGTGACCTCAACCCATCGTCTCGTTCACGGCGGATTGCCCAAATGGGGAGTGGTACCGGAGAATGAGCGCGACGCTGCCATGATCTCGCAATTGGCGCTGAGCGGCGCGGGCCCGGGTGACGCCGACCGGTTCTTCACGGGGAATTTGGAGGCGGCAAACATAAACATATGGTACAAAGACCACCGCAGCACGACCATCGAGCGAGCATTGAGCAGAGCCAGAGCGTTCCAAAAAAGCGAGGAAGCCAGCCACGGCCATACTTTCAGCCTCCGGCTTGCTTCCGGCACGATAGGACTTCTCGCGGCGATCCATGAGACCGTAGCGCGAGCGCAATTGGAGATTCTGTTGAGCGTGTTGGCGGTAATCTTTGTCATGTGCAGCATCACCTACAGGTCGTTGGCCGCCGCGCTCCTCCTGCTTATTCCGGTCAGTGTCTCGAACCTCGTTGCCGCCGCGCTGATGGTTTGCCTAGACATCGGCTTGGACGTGAATACGCTTCCGGTGCTTGCCGTCGGCACCGGCGTTGGAATAGATTACGGCATTTATCTCGTGAGCCGTATCCGTGAAGAGTTTCCGTATCGTAGGCACTACGCGCCAACATTGTTTCACGCGATTACGACGACTGGGCAAGCGATATTATTCACCGCCAGCGCGCTGGCCCTCGGCGTGGCGCCGTGGTATTTCCTGTCGAGTCTTCGGTTCCAAGCCAACATGGGGCTTTTGATCGCTGTGCTCATGATCATCAATATGATTGCCGCGCTGGTTATTATCCCGCTCCTCATTTCGGCTCTTAAACCCAGATTTATCAGTCGGGCGTAAACTTTGTTTCGAGCGGAGAAACGATAGCACCTCGTTAGACGAAAAATGAAACGAATCATTCGGTGGCGACGTTCCGACGAGAGGGGGACAGTCCCCTTTCCGGAAGGGGGACTGTCCCCTTGGGTTTTCGCAGCGACTTTTCTCATCCTCGTGACGCCCCGTTTCACCGCGGCTCAGATCCGGCTTGGTTCGTTCGAGATTACCGGCTTTTACCAGCTCTCGGCAAATCCATCATCAGGGCATGTCAACCCGAATAACCTTGGCTTGTTGGACCGTCCTGGCGCGCCGAATTTTTTGCTGCTGCGCCAGCTTCTCGACTTGAGAATCTATAGCCAGTTCGACGAAAACTGGAGCGCTTTTGTCCAACCGCGCCTGTTTCACGACATCACGAAATCGGCGGATTCTCGCTTGCGGCAGTACGAATCATTGCCGGCGGATTTCAGCGGCGGCAACGGAGTGCTGCTGCGCACCGGCGGTAAGGACGTCAAGGCCGAGCTATGGCAAGCTTACGTGGACTACCGGAAAGGGAATCTCTGGGTGCGCTTGGGGAAACAATCCATCGCGTGGGGCGAGGCGGTTGCGCTGCGGGTTTTGGATACGGTGAATCCACTGGATCTCAGCCAATCGCTTTTCTTTGACCGGGCGGCGGAAGAATTCGACGCGATACGTATACCGCAATGGTTTCTCCGCGCGAATCATGGCCTTCAGAACGAAACCATTCCCGATTTGACAGCCGAGTTTCTGCTGAATCCGGGAGCTGTCGTTCCGACGCTGCTTCCGCCCCAGGGCTCGCCGTACAACGTCGTGCCCAGCATCGTAAAAATTAACGAGAAGGTGAGCCAAGGGGAACCGACCGTTGGAGGACGATTGACGGGAACCGTGGCCGACATACAATTTTCGCTCAACTTCATCACCAAACCCAACGATGATGCCGTTGGCGTCTTCAAAAGCATTTCTTTTCTTCCTTCACCACCGTTCGCGCAAATTCGACTGGATGGGAAACATCCGCGGGTTTACATCGTTGGGGGTTCCGCCAATTACGTGTGGCATAAAGTCGGCGCCGTATTACGCGCAGAGACGACGGTTACACCGAACGCGCCATTTCAGCGGGGAGCGGCCGCGACTCGGATTGTTGAACGGCCTGTGTGGAAGAGCGTGCTGGCCGTGGACCGGCCGACGTACGTATTCCCCGATCAGGATTCCATGAACATCGGTTTTCAGTTTTTCGAGACCTTCACCGGCGGCAACGGTCTAAACAAGGTTAGATCGGGCGGCGCCAAAGTGGATCAAGCGCTGCATCAGTTTTCGATTCTTCTTCAACAACCGCTTTTTCAAAAACGTCTGACGTTGGAGTTCCTTTGGGTTTACGACAACGACGACGCCCATTGGCTGCAAGCGGGAATTCACTGGGAAATCGGAACAAACATGCGGTTCGATTTGTTCCACAACGAGTTCGGCGGTGCCGAAAAGAGACCCGGGCGCCTGGGGAGTTTTTTCTGGGCAGACGGGACGTTCTTGCGTTTCACCTATGGTTTTTAAGGAAAGCGGGGAGTTAACCACAGAGGCGCAGAGCACTCAGAGGATTTTGTTTCATCCTGTTCCCTCCGCGTCCTCAGCGTCTCTGCGGTGAATTATTTTTCTGTCGCCTCCGAGACTCGGACCGTCATCAAATTTGTGCAAAGGGAGCAAACTTTTATGAAGCACTTTGAATGGTCACGCCGAGATTTTCTCAAAAAGACCGGCGCATGGGCCGGCGCGGGCTTGCTGCAGCCAGTGCTGTCTCTGGTTGATGCAGGAAAAAGCATTGCCGCCGCGTATCCGGAGGAAGTGCTTTCTATAGAAAAGTTCACCAACGGTAAAGTCAAGCCGGGCATGGTCATATCAAAGGACAACGCCGAGCTGGTCAAAGACATTAGCCCGGAAGGGCTTTATCTCGAGTTGACGAGAGGAGCGCAGATCAAAATCGCTGAAGCGACCACGGCTCCCGACGGGATCATCGCTCCTTACTGGGTTCAAGCGACGCTGCGCAACAAGGGCAGGGCGATGTTGGATAACAAGGGGCAGCTATGGACGAAAGAGGGAGATCCATGGATCGGCGGCGATCCGTTTCCTGAACCAAAAAGCGGCATCGAGGCGATGTGGAATCACGTCTTTAACCATGTCCGCTACGATGACACCAGGGAGATAGCCAGCGAGAAGGATATCGATGCAAGCGGCGCCGTTGTTCGGGAAGGAGCGGCGTTCGTTGTAGTGATTTACACCGTGGGACGGCTAGTTCATGAGCCCAAACCAGTCATTCCGGCGTACAGGCGAGAGCATTATCGAGTGGCTCTCACTTTTCTCAAGCCCTTCGACGTTTATGGGCTCGCCTCGCTCAGTACGGTCTATTACGACAGCACCAGGCTTCCCGACACCGATCTCTACATTCCTGCGTTGAGGCGCACTCGCAGGGTTCCTTCAACCCAGAGGTTCGAACCGGTCAGCCCATACTCGGCATTATTCGTCAGTGATTTGGGACTTCACAATGATCCTCTGCTTACCTGGTCTTGGAAGCTGGTGGGGAGAAAACCGATGCTTGCGCCTTCGCCATCGAACAAAGGCTACTTTGCGCCGCCCGGCAAAGGGGATCCGTTCACCTTTCAAGATTCCAATGACAAATTTCCGCGCTCTACCTGGGAGCTACGCCCGGAGATTTTACTAGTCGACGGGGTGCCGTTAATCGATTCGCCCTACGGCAAAAAAAGAATGTATATAGACGCGATTTATAATCGCGCCCAAACGGCCGACATTTGGGACAGGGCGGGGAGGCTTTGGAGGTTCTTGGTTTTCGCCCTTTGCGACACCGGCATTTCAGACAACATGGGCTCAACCGCCAGAGAGCTTTCCGGCGTAACGTACGCGGACTTGCAGAAAGATTACCACACCAACTATTTCCTGCAGCCGCGGATCGGCGATATCGAATTCAAAGTCAACGGCGGCTTCAGGATCGAAGACTGGGCCACGCCGACCGCGATGCTGCGCCGCGGAAGGCGATAGATCGGCACCTCGTGCAAAGCCATAGGCGAAGGGAAAAGGGAAAACTGCGGAACTACTCACCATCGATCACAGATTACGCGCGGTGCCATGCACTTCCCATTTCGACTGTCCTCACACACGACCCGCACCTCAGATGTTTTTAGCCCTCGAACCTCTCCAGCCCTGAAATGGATCGGCTCCTTAAGCCGATATTTGATCCCCGTCCTTTTTTAAACGAACCCTATTGAACGATGATTTGTATCACTATGGTATCTGTGCGGCCCATAGCAGCGTCTCTCACTAAAAGTGAAACGCTGTAAGTCCCTGGTGAAGCGAATGTGTGACTGATATTTACTGTGGTTGGAGGAAGTTGGGTACCGTCACCAAATTTCCACCCATAAAGATCAATCCCATTCGGACTCCCCGACAATCCCGCATCAAAATCGATGGTCAACGTGCCGTCATCGCGTTGGGCAAAATCAAAGTAAGCGCTCGGGCCAGAGGCAAAAACATTCACCGCCGGCTGATCTGTCGCGGTACGGCCCAAGGAGTCCGTCACCGTCAAGGTCACAATATGCAAGCCGTCGGCAAAGTCGTGCTAGGCTCCGGGAGACGGAACTTTACTCGATCGGCTCGCAGATGGGTCCCACCTCTTCTACCTCGTCCGGCGACAGGAACCTGATTATTTCCGTCACCTGACCATTGCACGGGCGGCAGCAATTGCTGCATTTGCATTTAGCCTCGAAGCCGCTCTGGACATGGGCTTGCACAGAATTTCACCGCAGAGTACGAAAGATACGGGCAGCGCTAACTACCTCCTGACAATTGCCATCGGAATATACCCGAACAAAATAAATCGTGTTAATTTTTAGGTTAGTGGCTGTCACAGAATGGGATGTTGTCAAATTCGTATCCACGGCTGTGAGAAAGGTTACTCCTGTGAGGGCCTCGGTAACTTCCAGCTGCGAAGTCGCCTGAATGTCCGTAGTCCAAGTCACCGTAGCCGAGATGTTGGTAACCCCGCCTATAACTATATTGGTAATCACGGGTGCCGGCCCGTTCGGATCACCTGTTGCACAGGCAGGCTCCAGGGTCAGTGCAAGGACTTCGGTCTCAACCTCGGGTTTTGAACACCCGTCGCCCCCTTCGGTGTTCGGTGCCCGATCGCCGACCTTCTTGCCATGCGTATCGGCCCAAATGTAGACCGTATCGCCGATAAGCAGCGCCGGGTTTAGGTCGTTTACCGGAACCGTGAATGTCAGCCTGTTCGTGTCCGAGGAAATCATGCCGGGCCCAGTGTCCTTCTTGCTTCTGTGCATCATCGTGTCGTCAGAGGTGGTCGCACAGAAGTCATTCTCATCAACTACCTGGTCACTGTTGCGATCGGCATCATGAAACAATGGTGCCGTGTGGTCGAAATGAACGCGGTACTTATTCTTTGGGTCACCGTCCGTATTGCCGCACAGGACCATCTCGACGATGATGAGATCGTTGATAGCGTCAAAGGTAGCACTCAGCGTGTCGATATCCAGTGCTTCGTTCGCTGCACCAATGTCACAGCCATCATTTACACTCACATTGGCGTTCGATGTACCGACAAACCCAAAGGTGGCCAGCACAAGAACACCCGCCAAACTCATTACTTTTTTCATCTGTTACCTCCTGCCAATCTCGCCCTGCCTTTATCCGCCGCGCATCCCTTTCACACACCTCAACCTTACGAAACGCTAGGAGTGACTTGGAAATTATTTTGGCCCTCAGAAGCAATCTCGACTTCATTTCTTCCTGGCGTCAGAGTAGGGTGCTTTTCCATGCTTGCTTGTGGTGCATTTAACAGAAGTAGGGCTTTTGTGTTATAAGCAAACGGTAAAAATACGGTAAAAGTCGGGCCTGACCGGCACCTGAGCAGCCGGCCGAGGGTCAATGAGCAACGAAAGTCAGGTTTCTTTTCCTCCCTTTACTCTGGATACCGCCAACGAGTGCCTGCTGCACAACTCCGAGAAAATCCCCCTTCGTCCCAAAAGCCTAGCTATCCTTCGCTACCTCGTCGAACATCCGCACCAGTTGGTAACCAGAGAGGAGCTTCTGAGCGCCATCTGGCCGCATACCAAGGTGGTTGATGCGGCGGTGAAGGTGAGCATCCTGGAAATCAGAAAGACGCTCGGAGACCTAGCGAGCAAGTCAAAATATATTCAAACCGAGGGCAGGAAAGGTTACCGCTTCATTGCCCCTATTAGCCTGAGGCTGCCCGAGGAGCCCGGCGGTGATTCTTCCATCCATTTCGTGGGGCGCAACGCCGAGCTGGAACGCCTGCGGGGTTGCATTAAGTTATCCGCCAGCGGGAAACGCCAAGTCGTGTTCGTGACCGGGGAGCCGGGTATCGGTAAGACAACGCTGATCGAAGCGTTCAGCAAAACTCTACCAAAGTTCGATGGCTTCGTTATCGCCCAGGGACAGTGCATCGAACAGTACGGCGCCGGGGAGGCTTACATGCCCATCCTGGATGCCCTGGAGCGGATGTGCGAGGGGGAGGGCGGGAAAAACATAACCGGCTTGCTTCGCCGTTACGCGCCGAGCTGGTTGGCCAACCTTCCCGCAGTCGCCGAGCCTGAGGAGCGCGCAGAACTCGAACGGCGGAGCGTAGGGATGACACCCGAACGCCGGTTGCGGGAGATCGCCGCTTTCTTAGAGGCGACGGCGCAAGAAAAAACGGTCTTACTGGTTCTGGAAGATCTGCACTGGGTCGATCCTTCGACCTTGGCGTTGATTTCTTTTCTGGCGCGCAGGCCCGAAGCCGCCCGATTACTGCTCATCGGGACATACCGCGAGGGCGAGGTTGAAAGTTTGAACCATCCTTTAAAGAAAGTGAAGGAGGAACTCGATCTGCACCATTATTGCAGTCATCTGCCCCTCAAGCTTCTGAGCCCGAGCGCCGTGGGTGAGTATCTCCAGGCCCGATTTGCAACTTCGTTTGTCTCCGAGGAACTGACTGCGGCGGTCTATACCCGCTCGGAGGGCAATCCGCTTTTCATGGTCAATGTCACAGACTACCTGATCTCCCGAGGTTTCATCGTTCGACAAAACGCTACCCTCGAGAGCCACCAGCCGCTCAATGGCATCTCCACACCGACGACTCTCTTGCAACTCATCGAACGCCAATTCGAAGCGCTGGGACGAGACGAGCAGCGGTTGTTGGAAGCGGCCAGCGTTCGAGGCATGAGCTTCTCCGCGGCCGTGGTGGCGGCAGCTCTAGGGGAGACATTGGAGACTGTGGAGATGAGCTGCGAGCGGCTGGTCAAGCGGGAAGAGTTTTTAAAGCGGGAGGGGACCAGTCATTGGCCCGATGGCACCATCGCCTCTCGCTACGGCTTCATTCACGCGCTCTATCAGAACGTGATTTACCATCGGGTGAGCGATTCGAGAAAAGCGAGACTGCATCAAAGCATAGCGGAGCGTTTGGAAGCCGCCCATCGAGACGCGACCGAGGGCATTGCCGGCGAGTTGGCTCTCCACTTCGAGCGGTCGGGGGACGGCGCGCGGGCGGTGCCCTACTATATGCAGGCGGCACAAAGGGACTTTCGACACTCGGGTTTTCAAGAGGCCGTCCAGTACGCCGCGACGGCGCTGGCTCTTTTGGAACGCCAAAGACAACTTGTTCAATCAAAGGAACTGGAGGCGCGTCTTCATTTGCTTTTGGGCGCCTCTCACGCCTCCGCCAACGGCTATGCCTCAAATAAAGCGAACGAGGCGTACTCCAGGGCGCAAAGCCTGTGCGGCCAAATCAATGATCCTGGGATCCAATTACAAACGTTAGCGGGCCTGTGGGCGTTTCAAATTCTGCGCGGAAAATTACGCACCTCTTCGAATACCGCCCAGAAGATACTAAAGCTCGCCCGGCGCCTCGGTGATCCGGATGCGCTCCTTCACGCGCATATATCGCTCGGCATTTCTTTTTTTTACCAGGGTGACCCCCGAAGCGCTCACAGCCACTTGGCGCAGGCTATGCCTCACTATGACTTCGAACGTTATCGGCGCTCGGCCTCCGTATTAGGTTGGGACCCCGGCGTGCTCGGCCGGTACTACCATGCCCATGCTCTTTGTTTGCTCGGCTTGGCCGATAGAGCCGAGCAGGAAATCTTAAGGGCTTCCACTCTGGTCAAGGAACTGGCGAGCCCCTTTAACGAGGCCATTGCGCATGGAATGTTGTCTATTTATCACGCCTACCGCGGCGACGCGCCGAAGGCGCTTGAGGCCGCTGAGGCCTGCATCCGAGTGTCGAAGGACGGAGGATTTTTTCACTGGTTAGCAGTCGGCACACTGGTGAAAGGATGGCCGCTTTGCAAGCAAGGACGATTCGCGGAAGGACTCGATTGCCTGCTCGGCGGTTTGGAGAGATGGAAATCCACGGGCGCGGAGCTGGGCTTGTCCACGTATCTTGCGCTGCTCGCCGAAGCCTACTTGATCGCGGGAAAGTTCAGTGAATCGCAAAAACGGATCGAAGAGGCGCTGGCGATCAGCCGGCGCAACAATGACTGCTACTTCGACGCGGAACTTTACCGTCTGAAAGGCGAGTCGTTGCTTCATGAGGGGCGGCGGCACAGAAATTCACGGGAGCAGGAAGCCGAAGCTTGTTACCACAAGGCCATCAAAATCGCGCGCCGCCAACAAACGAATTTGCTGGAGCTGCGGGCAACGACAGGTTTATGTCGGGTCTGGCAGCGGTCCGGCAAGGTCAAGGAAGCGAGGAAAGCTCTATCCAAAATCTACGCGGCGTTTACCGAAGGATCCGACAGCCCGGATTTACTGGAGGCAAAAAATCTGCTCGGGAACCTTACCTGAAAAGTTCCAGACACAAAGACCGGGCCGAGGCGCCCATGAGCGATGGAAATCATCTCTTTTTTCCCTTCTTTTGTTCCGGACATCACCAACGGGTGTCGGCTTGTTGATTCCGAGAAGGTCGCCCTCCGCCCCAAAAGCTTCGCCATCCTTCGCTATCTCGTCGAACACGCGCACCACTGGGAAACCATGGTTCAGCAAAAATAGTCCACCATATTTTTCCTACCGGGGCGGCAGCGGACCGGCGGAATCGACTCGCCCGTGGCGAGCTATCGAATGATGCAGCGCGGTTGCCGGCTGATCTTCGTCCATTTCCACAGCGCGCCCTACCAGGATAAGACTTCCCAGGAAAAAGTTCGCGAGCTTCTCAAGAGGCTGACGCGCCATCAATTCAACTCGCGTCTGTTCCTGATTCTCTTCGACGAGATTCAAAGACAGATCGTCGCCGCCGTCAGCCGCCCCCTTCGGGTAGTTCTCTACCGGCGCATGATGCTCAGAATCGCCGAAGCGATAGCGAGACGGGAAAAGGCACAGGCTCTGGTCACCGGCGAAAGCCTCGGCCAGGTCGCG
>Ga0209640_10003190_pt1 | contig 14341 bp, 13 predicted proteins | sample RifCSP10_1_FD_184018 | JGI IMG/M metagenome (GOLD analysis project Ga0209640, IMG submission 184018) | Soil microbial communities from Rifle, Colorado - Rifle CSP2_sed 10_1 (SPAdes) (version 2) | ecosystem: Environmental > Terrestrial > Deep subsurface > Rock core/Sediment | place: Rifle...
CCCCCCGCCCGGCGGACTGGCCGCGCGCGGTGTGCATGTCCAGCGCGTAGTCGGGGATCGCCGGCCGCAGGCCCTCGCGCTCCACCGCCAGGCGCAGCCAGTTGTACAGCTCATCCGTACTGCGGTCCTTGTACTGGGTGGAGAGGTAGCGCACGGCGTGAATCGCAAAGAGGTCGCGGTCCCCGGACCCGCGCGCGAACCGCTGCGCCATCCGTTCCAGCGCGTCGATCACCGTCGGGGCGTGGGGGTCGCCGAACCCGATGTCTTCGACCGAGATCACCGCCAGCCGGTCCCACAGCTTCTGCTCCAGTTCCGGGCTGGTCGCGATCATCTCATAGGCGAGCAGCGCCGCGTTCTCGGTGCGCCCGCGGCGGATCTCCTTTTGCAGCGCCGAGATGACCTCGTCGGCGGCCAGGTCGTGCGCGGTCTTGACCTGCGTCCAGGGATCGACCGGCTGCGTCATGTGGTCACCTGGGCCCGTGTCCCCGGCCCCTGGTCCCACTGCGCGGCGTCCGCGGTGGCCAGCTTGTGCATCGCCCGCAGGGCGACCGAGATCGCCTGGTCCTCGCCCCGCCGGTACGCGGCGTCGCCCCACTCCGGCTTCACCTCCGTCGGCGTGCCGTCGGATGCGAAGATCGCACCGGTGCGCCAGCCGCGGTACTGCCCGACGATGAACAATGTATCAGCCTCCATCTCGACGGCGATGACGTGCGCGCGGATCAGCAGATCGCGGTCGCGGTGCTCACGCGGGGCGTAGAAGGCATCTCCGCTCGCGCTCACGCCGACCCGGACCACCACGCCCAGTTCGGCCGACGCGTCGACCAGGGCGCGGGTGACTTCAAACGTCGGGACGGCGGGGAAGGCCGGGGGGAGGTAGGCGGTGCCCGTGCCTCCGAATCGTACCGAGCCGCTGGAGATAATCACGTCGCCCGCGGTCATTCCCTCCTGCAGCACGCCGCACGACCCGACCCGGATGAACGTGTCGGCGCCCATGTGCGCGAGTTCTTCCACCGCGATGGCGACGGTCGGGCCGCCCATGCCGGTCGCGCAGACGGTCATGAAGATGCCGTCGTACGCGCCCGAGAACACGAGATAGCCGCGCGAGTCGGTCACCAACCGGGCGCCGGTGAACCGAGAGGCGATCTTCCGTGCACGGGCATGGTCGCCGGGCGTGAAGACGTACCGCGAGATGTCGCCCGGCTCACAGCGGATGTGGAATTCCACTCGTCGCCTCTGGGAGATGTCGGGAGTCCTGATTCGAAGAGCATGGACTCAGTCCTCCCGCACGTTCGACGTCCATCCGCTCAGGCGACCGCATTCCGCATCAGCGTCCAGAACCGGTCCCGATCGACCTGCAGCACGAGGCGGACGTGCGGGGTCCGGCCGGTGAGCCCGAACCAGTCCACGGTCGTCTGACCGCGGGTGTGCGACCCTGCGAGTTCGACGGCGACCGCGCGGGTCTCTTCAAGGGTTACCACGTCGGGTTCGATGGCGACCGCCACGGCCAGCGGGTCGGGGGCAAACAGGCCCGGTCGGTTGAGTTTGGCCAGGACAAACCGCAGCGTCTGTTCCGTGATGCGGCGGAAGAAGCGGCCGCGCGGGGTGGGCGCATTCATGAGTATGTCGACCTGGTCGGGTGCGAGCAGGTGCTCCATCGTCGTTTCCCAGGACACCAGCGTGAGGTTGGGCCAGGCCTCGAAGACGATCGCGGCGGCTTCCGGATCGCAGTGTACGTTGAACTCCGTCGATGGGTACGGCATGTTCCCGGTCGCGCGGATGGCGCCGCCCATCACCACGAGGCGGTGGAACTTGCGTGGCAGGGCTGGATCCAGCCGGGTCGCCAGCGCGATGTTCGTCAGCGGGCCGATCGCGACCAGGGTGAGGTCTCCCGGGGCGGCCGAGGCCAGGCGGATCAGGGCCAGCGATGCGTGTTCGGCTTCGACACGTCGCGGTGATGGCGGCACGCTGCTGTTGCCGAGCCCGTCCGCGCCGTGGATCTCCGACGCGTACACGCGGTAGCCTACCAGCGCGCGGTCACAGCCGGCGAATACCGGCGTCCGGTCCGGCGGGATTTCCAGCGCGTCGAGGATCGCGCAGGCGTTGGCCGTCGTCTTGGCGACGTCGACATTGCCGGCCACCGTGGTGATGGCTTCGACGCGCGCCTGCGGGTGGGCGAACGCCAGCATGATCGCGTGGGCATCGTCCACGCCGGGATCGGTGTCGATGATCAGTCGGACCATTTGAGCGCTCGTCTGGACGATGGGTGGGCGGCTACGCCGTGGAGTTAGGTGTGAGCCCCGGCGCTTCCTTGTGCCTATCGGGAGGGGAGGGGTGGGAGTGCGGCATTTTCCGCACTCCGGCAACTCGCAGCCGTGCACCGGCGCAGCGCCGCCAGGCGGGCGGCCAGCTCGGCAAGGATCCGCTGGTCGGTGCGGGCGGCAAGGTTCTCCAGCTCGAACGGGTCGCGGCGGAGATCGTACAGTTCCCGGTCCCCGGTGGCGTACTCGACGTAGACGTAGTCCTGCGTCCGCAGTCCCGAGAACGTCGGGACGGCGCGCAGTCCGGGACTTGCCGGCGCAGGATCGTCGGGCGGTTCGGGGTCGCGGTCACCGCCCCGAGTCCTCGGCTGGGCGACGTGCTCGATGAGGAACGTTCGGCGCCACTGGCTGAGCGGCGGCAGCGTGCTCCCCAGCAGGTGCACGAGTGTACGGCCGTCAACGAACGCCGGCATGGCCGCCCCGGCCAGGTCCGCCCACGTCGGGGCGAGGTCAATATTGACCGCGAGATGCTCCACGGTACGTCCGGCCGGCACGCCGGGACCGACCACGACCAGGGGTACGCGAACGTCTTCCTCATAGGGCGTGTTCTTGCCGGCCGGCAGGCGGTGTTCGCCGAGGTGGAATCCGTTGTCGGACGTGAAGAAGATGAACGTGCGTTGGAGTTCCCCGGTGGCGCGCAGCGTGTCGACCAGCGTGCCGATCACGTCGTCGACCGCCTGGAGCGACTGCAGCCTCCGCCGGTACAGTTGGTCCAGCCGGGCGATTTGCCGATCGGTCAACTGCGGGCGCCGCAGCCACTGCGGCTTGTCGCTCACGTCGGCCTCGTTGAAGGACGGCGGCCGCGGTGCGCGGGCGTCGGGGAACATCGACGCGTGGCGGGGGGCCGGGGTCGCCGGTCCGTGAGGGGCGTAGGTGGCCAGATGAACGAAGAACGGCTTTCCGCCCCGCCGGATAAAGGCGGCGGCCTTGGCCGCCAGGATGTCGGTGATGTAGTCCTCCGGCCGCGAGCCATACGAGACCATCCGGCCGTTCTCATTCATGCGGTAGTCGAACATCCGGTAGGCCGAATTCGTCACCGGACTTGCCCATTCGTCCCATCCCGGTGGGACGTACGTCGGTTCCACCCCAGTCGGGTAGCCGTTGAGGTACTTGCCGAAGTACCCCGTACGGTAGCCCGCAGCCTGCAGCCAGGTCGCGGCCGTCGAACTCTCACGTCCAAGTTCGTGGAACGTTTCGAAGCCTCCAATCGGCGGACGGTTGCCGAGGACCCCGGTGTTGTGCGCGTACTGCCCGCGGAGGATCGTCGCGCGGGAGGGGCAGCACAGCGGATATGAGACGAAGAAGTTGCTGAACGTCACGCCCCGGTCGACCAGGAGGGTCTTCAGTTTCGGCATGACCTCGATGGACCTCGCATCGAGGTCGTCGGTGAGGATGAAGACAATGTTCGGTTTCTGGACCGGCGCGGCGACCGACACGCCATCAGGGCTCATGATGGGCGTGACGGCAAGCACAGCGGCGCAGAGCAGGATCACGGTCTTCATCGGCCCCTCCTGAAACGTCCTTCCCCACAGTTGGACGGACCCTGGACGGGGGCGTTTAGGCCCCCGGCGTGAACCACCCGCTGCACTCGGGCTCAGGAGCACCGCCGCACTGGTTTTGTTCAGACAGGGCTGATAGGTTGAGGGTGGACTGGAGGGTCTGAACAGCGCCACAGGAGGGCTTCAGCCATGAGAACAGGTTCGATGTCGATCACCTTGACGTTGCTGATGGCCGGCGCCCTACTGGTAGGTGCCTGTCAGAGCCGGGGGGGGTCTGCGCCGCCTCCTCCAAGTACCGCGCCCGGCCCGGCCCCGGGCGCCGCCCAAGGGCCGGGCCTGCAGCGAAACACGCTCCACACGCTGGTTCTGCCCACCCTCCGTCAGGAAGACCTCAGTCATGCCGATCCCGCGAATTTCGCCGCCGCGTTGGGCAAGGATCCCGATCGGATCTTCGCCTTCATCCGTGACAGCATCGCCTTTGAAGCGTACCGCGGACTGTTGAGGGGGCCACGCGGCACTCTCCTGGCGGCAGCGGGGAACTCGGTGGACCGGGCTGCACTTCTGGCGGCGATGTTGGAAAAGGCGGGCCAGCGCGTGCGTTTTGCCCGCGGGACCCTGGACGAGCGTCACGCCCGAGATCTGGTCATGTCGATGTGGGCGCAGCGTGAGGAATTGCCGGCGGGTCCACTCCCAGACGTGCCCGCGGACATCAAGGCGATCTTGGACATCCTCCCGACTGCTGCGCGGCGTGACTTGAGCCTGATTCGCGACCGGCTGACAGCGCTGGGGATCCAGTCGAGACGCGACTCCGTGCCGTCTGTGGAGGCGCTGGTCCAGGAAACCCAGCAACATTACTGGGTCCAGTGGTCGAAGGATGGGCAGTGGATCGATCTCGATCCCTCGTTCGCTGACGCGCGCCCGGGGCAGGCGTATGCCAAGAACGAGGAAGTCCTTCCCACACTGCCTGAATCGCTGGCCCACCAGGTACGCGTCCGCGTCAAGGTAGAGGAGTACGCTGACGCACAGGCCTCGAGCAGAGAAATTCTTACCTTTTCGGCCAGAGCGGCCGAGCTCTCAGCCGTGGATCTGATCTTGGTACACGTGCCGGAGAATTGGAAGGGGCCGGCGACGAGCCTCACCGGAGGGATCAGCGAAGCGGTGTCGAGCACGGGCCGAATCAGACCCGTACTCTTGATGAAGACGCAGTACGTCACGGGCGAGCCGTTCCAGCCGCCGGGGGCGGCCAGAGGCATTGGATCGATCGGCCGGCTGTTAGGTGGTGCTCAGAGGGGCGCTGCGATCGCAACAGCAGAGTTCCTGGAATTGGAGTTCGTCGACCCCGCGGGGAGTACTGAGACTGTCAGCCGGGAGATCTACGATGCCATCGGCCCGGCGCGGCGCGCGGCCTCCCAGAGTCCCTCCGCCGACGACCTCCAGAGAATGGAGATTCAAGATTTGACGAACGGCGGCTATAGTCTCTATGTCACGACAGGCCGGGTCGACGCGGGACAGGTGCAAACGGCCTCTCGTCCCGCCCCTTCTCCCACCGCGGGAGACGGGATTGACGTGCGCGAGGAGCTGAACCGACTTCACCTCGCCTTCGTTGCTGCCTCGGACTTCCTGATGGCACGTGTGACGGACGCCGGCCGCGTGGACATCCTGTTCTACCCCGTATCGCCGCGGGTGACGATTCTCGATCTCGTGCTCCGCCGCGATACAGCACGGCTGAGACTGGACCTCCGACGTACACGCGCTCGGGCCGTGGCGGCGGGAGCCCACCCCGAGGACACCGTCTTCGCACGAATCCAGCGAGGGGTGATCGAGGGGACGCTGGAGCGGGTACTCCTTACCCTGTGGACCCGCGGGGGTTCACGGGACATTCGTCCGGGTACCGCGTTCGGTACCAGCATGCTCTTCGAGGCCGCGCAGTCCCAGGGACTCCAAATGCTGGCGCTCCCCGGTGAGCGAAACCAGATCGGTGGAGACGTGCCCCAGGATGCCCTGGCCAGACTGGATGCTGACGTCGCCCGGGGGCATGTCGCCGTGGTTCCTCAACGGGCCCCTTTGGTTGACGGCACCCCCCGATATGCCTGGTGGCGCATCGATCCCGCCTCTGGAGAAACGACCGCGGTGACTGACGAAGGTCTGCACGGGGCCGCTGAACAAGAGGGAGTCCGGGTCTTATCCAGGACGAACGTTCAGACCGGGGCGCCAGAGTTCTTCTGGCAGACGGTGACTTTGACCGGTTGGCGGAGCGTGATGATTACGGCAGAGGAGCTCGCCCGGATGGGAGGGATCCCTGGCCTACTGCAGCTCCTTCGCGCGGGGGGGATTCCTTATGTCCCTCGCCCTTGACGCTGCGAAATCGCCTATCGTCGGCATCGCGTTGTCGAGCCGACCTTCACGTGATTTAGGGCCCCAGCACCTGAACGCCGATCTCCTGTCCTTCCTTCTTCAGCAGGACCTTAGTGAGGCTACCGGGGCGACGCGGACGTCGCGCACGGTGATCGGAGTGCCCGCCGCCCGGACGACGATCGTGTACACACCCTCCGGCACGCTCGCGGCCGCCTGCCCCGTCGTGCCGCGCGCGACCACCTCGCCGGCGAAATCCTGCACCTCATACGGTACGGCCAGCGACTCCTGAATCGCTCGGGTTAAGGCTTTCGCGTTCGAGGCGTCGAAGAACCTGCCGCCGGTCAGCTTGGCGACGCAGGTTAGAGGCCGCAAAGGTCTTTGCCGCCCCGGTAGAAGTGACGCTCACGATGTGGCCCTCGAGCGCGGACAGGGCTACGTTGACGCCGAGGGGCGGGTCACGCGGATCTAGCAGCACGGCCGCGGTTGCCGGGGAGACTCCGGTCGGAGGTGCTCCGATGCTGACTGGAGCCGGAACTTGGGCGACGGCGACCAGGGCGAACAGAGCGGCCAGGACGCGCGGTGTCATTTCAGAGGCTTGCGACTACGCCGACGAGGATGAGCACTATCCCCGCCCCCGTCAGGATTACCCAAGCGTCCACACCATATCGCTGGTAGTAGAAACCGATGAGCGGCCATCCGCGCCGCCAATTAAGAAAGGGAATGCGCAGGTGCGAGGTGTAGCGCGCCATCTCGTGTCCCGGTAGCTCGTGCCGGATGCGGAGGAACATCCCGAACCATCCCGCAAGCAGTAGCGCGAAGCCGGCGACGGCCACGGTTTGCCACATCGCTTTCCGTCTCCTGTCGATTCAGTGTAACAGAGCTACCTGAACAGAACCTGGACGTGAGCCAGAGCTCAGGCCTGCCAGTACGGCCCGGTGAGGCCGATCCGGGTGAGGGTCGCTTTCATTTCCGTGGGGGTCTTGCCGCGGTAGTTGGGGTCCAGCCGGTCAGCGTACCAGTCTCGGGCGAGGCGCCATCCCTGCGCGACCGTGAGGAGCGCCCCTCTGGGCAACGTCCGTTCCGCGCACCACTGGGCGACGTGCTCTTCCGACCGGAAGAGCAGCATCGTCGATCAGGTGAAGACGATGTCGTCCCACCAGTGCGCCCGTGGGACCTGGAAGTGAATGATGCCCTGCGGATCAACTGGCTCGCCACCGGCGATGGTTACAGTCATGGCCTCGCCGCAGCCGTCGCCGCAGGAGGTGATGACGCGGCCAGTATCACCCAGCATGCCGATGATAGCCAGCGCATCCCAGATGCAGTTCCCAAAATACGACCGCCCGTGCGTCTCGACGGTGAATGGCGTCGGGACGGCAGAGAGAGGATGGGCCATGAGGATGTCCATCGTGCCTGGTCGAAGGACCAGCCGGCGACGCTCGGCCAGCCGGCGGTAGGAGTCAGCGGCTACCTGGGGCGTGATCCGGAGGTCGGCGGCTATCTCAATGACCGAAGGTGCGCGCCCGTCGTCGAGAAGGCGCTCGAATACCCTCAGCCGCACCCTGTCATCCAGCGCTTCCTGTGCTCCGTCCGCCATGGCACGCCACCCTGTTCGGCATTGACACAAACATACGTTCGATATTAGCCTTGAGCAAATGCCTCAGGAGTCTCTTCATCTAATAGAACCGACTCCTTCCCGCGATCCTGTGCAGATCGCGTTGCCCCGGGAAATGACCCCCCGCCTCTTCGCCGCAACGGGTACGCGGATTACGCCGCAGGTCGAGTGGGTTGAGATCCAGGTGAAGTCCGTTCTCAATCGCGTGCAAGGCATGGGCTTCGATTGGTCGATCAACCCATTCCGGGGGTGCGAGCATGCGTGCTCGTTTTGCTACGCTCGCAGGACCCACTGGTTTCTCGACCAGGACGGCGTCAACAACTGGTCGTCCCGCATCTTTGTGAAGGTGAACGCGCCGGCGGTGCTGCGGCGCGAACTGGCCAGATCCAGCTGGATGCGGGAAGAAGTCCACATCGGAACGGCGACCGATCCGTACCAACCCGCTGAAGGAGCCTACCGGATCACACGACAGGTTCTGGAAGCCCTCCGCGACTTCGAGACGCCAGCATCGATTGTCACGCGGTCCACGATGGTGATTAGGGACAAGGATATCTTGCGCGATCTGGCGCATGGCGCGGGCGCGACCGTTTGCTTCAGTATCACGACGATCGATCCGGATCTTTCACGCGAACTCGAACCGCAGGCTCCACCGCCTCTTCGTCGATTGGAAGTCATGCGGGAGCTACGCGACGCGGGGGTCGATACAGCGGTCCTCCTGGCGCCGGTGATTCCGGGCATCACCGATGCGCCGCATCAGCTGGAGGCCGTCGTCCGTGCCGCCAGAAAGTACCGTGCCGGCGCACTGTGGACGAATGCGCTGCACCTGGGTGACGTCACACGGCAAGCCTTTTTTGACTACCTGGTGAAGTACCGTCCGGCACTGGTGCCGGAGTATGAACAGCTCTACCGCGGCAAGTATGCTCCCGCGTCGTACCGCCGCCGGGTGCAGGAAATCGTCGCTGCCTTGAAACGGCGGGCTGGTTTCCCGGCGCATTCTCCCGATGTCGAACCCGCACCTCAGCCCACGCCTAGGCTCGAGCCCGACCAGATCCAGTTGTTTCGTGGGTGAGACCGACCTCTGAGGTCAAGGGGTCAGACCCCTTCACAATTAGACCCTCGGCTGCGGGGCAGAGCGTCTCGATCTCCCAAAGCAGGACTTTCGGATGCCAGGGAGAATGGACGCTTGTCCAACCAATGGACCATTCCTCACTTCCAAAATCGACAATAGCCGACGGCGAGTTGTCGGGGGCAGTCGGCGCGTTTGAGCCGGTTCGGAAGACCCGCATCTATGAGGAGGTTGCCGCCCAAATCCAGCGGCTGATTTCCGACGGGCGGCTCAAGCCCGGCGACCGGTTGCCGCCGGAGCGCGAACTGGCCGAGGCGTTCAGCGTCAGCCGCACATCCGTCCGTGATGCGATCCGCGTCCTCGAGATGATGGGGCTGCTCGAACCCCGTCAGGGTGAGGGCACGGTCGTGCGAGACCTCTCACCGGACTCTCTTGTAACTCCATTGGCGTCGCTACTGGTGCGGAACCGGATGCGGATGGCCGAACTCCTCGACGTCCGCAAGATGCTCGAGCCGCCGGTGGCCGGCCGCGCCGCCGTCCACGCCACGGACGCGGAACTGCAGCAGCTGCAGGACATCCTCCGGCGGCAGGAGGAGAAAGTCCACCGCGGCGAGCTCGCGATCGATGAGGACTCCGAATTCCACTATGCCGTTGCCCTGGCCGCTCGGAACAACGTGGTGCTGCGAGTGTTGGACGTGTTGATGGACTTGCTGCGGGAGAGCCGCGAGCGCTCCCTCCAGGTCTCCGGCCGGCTGCGGCGGTCGTTTGAGGGGCACCGCCGGATCATGGCCGCGCTGCTGGCACGGGACGCCGCGGCGGCGGAAGCCGCGATGCGCCAGCACATCGAGGAAATCGAAAATGTCCTGCTTCCCCCGCAGCAGGTCGAGGCGGGTCGAGGAGTCTGAGGAGCGCCGAGGAGGATTCGATGGGTCAACTCTATGCAGTCGAGATCGTGTACCGTGGGATCTTCCAGAAAAACCTTGCCAAGAACATCAGCCGCGGCATCGCGCTCGCCGCGAAGAACGACGGCAAGTTGGGCATCTCGTTCGGGCGGTACGGCGACAGCCCGGAACGCAACGGCATTCCAGCCAAAAACTTTGCCATCATCGCCACCGACGAGGAGACCCTGCAGGAAGGCATGGCGAAGTACGAGCCCAAGGAGGTGGATATCACCATCTCGGTCGACGACACGCTGGCCAAGGGCGTCGAGTCGTGGGCATGGTACGGGCTGCAGCCGATCAACCGGTTGCTCAAACCCGGCGGCACGCTGATCGTGACGTCGATGCTGGAGCCCGAGCACATTGTCGAGATGGCCCATCGTAAGGAGACGCCGTACAAGCTGGCGATCGTGAAAGCCATCCCGAGCTTCTCCGGTCTGTGGGTATACAAGGACGACCACACTGAAGTCAGGATCCTGGGGGCCATCGCCCGCGTGCTGCCCGATCTGTTCACGATCGAATCGGTGGAGCAGGCGATCATGGAAGAGTGGAACGATCCACTGAAGGCCATTTCGGCCCGCAAGTCGTACGACCGCACGACCACGCGCACCGTGCAGCCGACGGAAGGCAATCCCGAAAAACCGTACGAGTTCACATTCCCGAAGTGGTGGGAGATGCGTGAAGGGGTGGCGATTCCGAGCATCCCGATGGGCGCAGGCTTCGGCGATCCGGCCACCGGCGCGGTCGGCGGATACCGCCCCGACCGCAATCCGACGTTCAAGAAATTCTCCACGCGTACGATGCGGCCGGTCGTGGACTTCGACACCTGCGTGAAGTGCACGCTGTGCTGGCTGCAGTGTCCGGATTCCTGTTTCGACGTAACCCCCGACGGTTTCTACGACGCGAACATGGACGCGTGCTGCGGCTGTGGCGTGTGCGAGGCGGTCTGCCCGGTGACCAACTGCATCACGATGGTCAACGAGTCCGAGTTCGCGAACAACGCCAGCCAGTGGGAGATGTGGAAGAAGGACAAAGCCGTCTACAAGACGTGGCTGCAGCAGAAGATTGCGGTAGTCCCGGAGCGGTCCCACGGGTTTCGCTTCCGCGGCCAGTACGAGGAACAGGTCGCGACGCTGGTTGCCGAAGGGCTGGCGGGCGCCGCCGGCGGCGGCGAGGAGATCACGGAGAAGATCGTCAGCGACGCAGGCGAAGCCAGCGCAGGAGGAGTCGAATAATGGCCAAGGTCGTCGAGCAAGCCCAGAAGGAGAAGGAAGCGCTCATCAGCGGCAGCGAGGCGATCGCCGTCGCCTGCAAACTGGCCGACGTCGATGTCATCACCGCGTACCCGATCCGGCCCTACGATACCGTGATGCAGTACGTGGCCAAACTGGTGGCGAATGGCGAGCTGGACTGCGAATACATCGTGGCCGAGTCTGAACACTCGCAGTTCGAAATCGTCAAGCACGCGTCGGCGGCCGGTGCCCGCGTCTTCTGCGGCAGCAGCGGAGTCGGCTGGATGTACGCATTCGAAGCTCTCACCGTCACGCCGGCGCTCCGCATTCCCATGGTGGCGATGGTGGGCAACCGGGCGCTGGACGACCCCGGCGCGTTCGGTGTGGAGCATAACGACGCGCTGGCGGTGCGCGACCTGGGCTGGCAGCTGGTCTGGGTGGACACCGCACAAGAGGCGCTGGACACCGCGCTCATCGCCTACCGTGTGGCGGAGGACCGCCGGGTGTTTCTGCCGTGCGCCATCGGCTGTGACGGCGCCTTTCTCACGCACTCACAGACGATGGTCAAGATTCCGTCTCAGGAGGCGGTGAACGAATTTCTCCCGCCGTACAATCGGGGTGACCTGCTGCTCCATCCGGACAACCCGATCACCATCGCCCCGCAGGTGAACGAAGACTGGCTCATGGAGCTGCGCAAGCAGAACGACGAGGCGATGAAGCGAGCACAGAAGGTCATCCCCGAGGTGTATGCTGACTTCGCGCGCACCTTCGGGCGGTCGTACGGCAACCCGTTCTTCGAGGAGTACCAGACCGAGGACGCCGACGTCGTCCTGATCGGGATGGGCACCATGTCGATCCCGGTCAAGGTGGCCATCCGGCAGATGCGCAAGGAAGGCAAGAAAGTCGGGTTCGTGCGCCTGCGGTGGTTCCGGCCGTTCCCGGCCGACGAGCTGGCCGCGGTGCTCGGCCGATTCGCAGCCGTCGGTGTGATCGATCGAGACTACTCGTTCGGCTCGCCGCACTTCAGCGGTGTGCTGGCGACGGAAGTCCGGGCAGCGATGTACCCTGCCGCGTCCCGCCCGCCCGTGCTCGGGTTCATCTGCGGGCTGGGCGGCCGGGAAGTCACGGTCCCGGATGTGAAGCGCATGAGCGACATGCTGTTGACCGCCGCGTCCGGCGTGCCGGAACCGCAGACCACCTGGATCGGCGTGCGCGAATGACCATTGCAGGTGTAGCAGGGACGGAGTAGAAGGAGGAGGCCAATTATGGCAGACGCGGTCGAAACGCTGCCAACCCAGCAGCTCGATCCCTTCAAGGGGGTCAAGAAGGTCCCGCTGGAGGAGTTCTTCACCTCCGGCCACCGCACGTGTCAGGGTTGCGAATCGGCCCTGGTCATGAAGCTCATGGTGAAGGCCGCCGGCCAGCGCACGATTGTGCTTGGGAGCACCGGCTGCATGTACGTCGCCAACACGACCTACTACAGCACGTCGTGGGTCGTGCCCTGGATGCACACGCAGCTCGGCAGCAGCGGGTCGGCGGGCATGGGTACGGCCGCTGCGCTGAGGTCGTTGATGCGCAAAGGGAAGATCAAGGAGGAGCCGATCAACGTCATCGCGTTCTGCGGCGACGGTGGCGGCGCGGACATGGGGCTGTCGGCAATCTCCGCCGCGCTTACGCATCCCGAGTACAACTTCCTGATCCTGCTCTACGACAATGAGTCGTACGCCAACACCGACATCCAGCTCTCCGGCCTCACCCCCTACGGCGCGCACACCACGTTCAGCCCGCCTGGCAAAGCCAAGCGGCTGCTGCATACCCGCTGGAAGAAGAATGTCGCCGGGATGCTGGCGGCGGGGCATCCGGAATGCCGGTACGTCGGGACCGTTTGCGCCTCCTATGCCGTGGAGATGATGAACCGTGTGCGCAAGGCGCTCACCATCGGCGGGCCGACGTTCATCCATTCCCTCGATCCGTGCCCCAAGGGGTGGGACTATGATCCGATGCTGTCCCACGAACTGGGAGAGCTGGCTGTGAATGCCGGGATTTGGCCGCTGTATGAGGTCGAGAACGGGACCCTCAAGCTCTACGGCCGGACCAAGCAGATCGCCGAAAAGCGCGCCCGTCGCAAGCCGGTGCGCGACTACCTGCTGAAGCAAGGGCGCTTCGCGCATTTCATCGACGACGACATCGACTACTTCCAGCACAAGATCGACCAGATGTGGGACCGGTGGCTGATTCCAGGGGTCATCCCCTTCATGAAGGATATTGAACACGATCAACCGCCCGCCTAACTCGAGTGGAGCACGGTGATGCGACTCGGGCCTGTCCTCCAGCACAGCGACTGGGGCAGGCCCAAACCTTTTCAGTAGTAGTCCGGTTACTGAACTAGACTCACAGGGGGTGCGGCATGGCGAGATGGCAGGCGGTTCGGAGCGTCACAATTGCAGCCGTCGCGGCGGTGCTACTCGTTGCGACGATACCCGTTGCCGGTGCGCCGACAGCTTTCGTGCCCAACCGGCCGATCGAATGGAACATCCCCGCGGGCACGGGCGGCGGCGCGGACCAGCAGGCGCGCTTCATGGCGCCGTTAATCGCGAAGTACAACCTTTCCCCGGTCCCGTTCGTCCCGGTCAACCGCGCGGCGGGGGCGGGCGCGCAGGCGTTCATATACATGATTGAGAAGGCCGGCGAGGCCCATCAGATCCTGATCAGCCTCGACAACGTGTTCTTCACCCCGTTGAACCAGGACCTGAAGATGCCCGACGGCACCCGGTTCTCCTGGCAGGATATGACCCCGATCGCCCGGCTGCTGCTGGACAACTTCATCCTGTGGGTTCACAACGACTCGCCCTGGAAGACGGTGGCCGAATTCGAGCGCGCGGTGAAAGCGGCGCCTCGGGGCAGCATCAAGATGGCGGGGACCGGGTCGCGGCAGGAAGACGAAATCATCATGGTTCTGCTGGAGCAGACCTGGGGCGTGAAGTTCACCTACGTGCCGTTCGCCGGCGGCGGGGCCGTGGCGGCGGCGCTGGTGGGCAAGCAGGTCGACTTCACCGTCAACAACCCGTTGGAGGCCATCGGGCACTGGGAAGGAAACCGCGTGCGGCCGCTGGCGATCTTCGCCTCCCGGCGCGTGACAGCCGCCCCCTGGAACCGGGTTCCCACGATGCGAGAACAAGGCGTCAACATCGAGTACCAGATGCTGCGGGGCATCTTCGGACCGCCGAATATGCCTACGGCCGCAACGGTCTGGTACGTGGAACTGTTCCGGAAGTTGCTGGACACGCCGGACATGACGGATTTCATTGCCCGGGGCGGATT
>Ga0209640_10003191_pt1 | contig 14340 bp, 15 predicted proteins | sample RifCSP10_1_FD_184018 | JGI IMG/M metagenome (GOLD analysis project Ga0209640, IMG submission 184018) | Soil microbial communities from Rifle, Colorado - Rifle CSP2_sed 10_1 (SPAdes) (version 2) | ecosystem: Environmental > Terrestrial > Deep subsurface > Rock core/Sediment | place: Rifle...
CCCCGTGCGCGCGCGATGCATCGTGAACGCGGCCGGGCCGTGGTCCGACGAGGTCGCGCGCATGGCGGACCCTTCCGCCAAGCCGAGGCTCCGCCTCACGAAGGGCGTGCACGTTGTCGTCCCGCGGCATCGGCTCGGCCACATCCGCGCGCTCGTGCTCCGCACGCCCCAGGACCACCGCGTCTTCTTCGCGCTCCCCTGGGGGCCCTTAAGTCTCGTCGGCACGACAGACACGGACTTCGAGGGTGCCGTGTCGGAGCCGGTGGCAGAGGCGGAGGACGTGCGGTACTTGCTGAAGGCCGTAGCGAGCTACTTCCCCGGCGCCGACCTCACGAAGGACGACGTCGTGGGGGCCTACGCGGGGCTTCGCCCCCTGATGCGCCTCGAAGGCGTCGACCCGAGCGCGGTGACGCGCGAGCACGAGGTCAGCGTGGGCCCGCGGGGCTTCGCGAGCGTGGTTGGGGGCAAGCTCACGACCTACCGGCGGATGGCCGCGCAGGTCGTGGACGAAGCCGCCCTCTCGGTGGGGCTCCGGGCGCGGCGCTCGGGGACCTCAAGGCGCCCGCTGCCCGGCGGCCGCGCGGTCCCCGCGCAGCCTTCGGCCGCCGCCTCGGCGCTTGCGCGGCGGTTCTCGCTTAGCGAGGAGGAAGCGGACGCGCTCTACTTCCTGCACGGGTCCGAGGCTCCGGCCGTCCTGGAGGCGTCGCCCCTTGCAAAGCGCGCCCTCCTCGTCGAGGGCCAACCCTACCTCGAGGCCTCGCTGGTTTGGGGCTTCTCGCACGAGCGCGCCGTGACCCTCGAGGACGCGCTCTGCCGCCGCGTCCCCGTAGCGGTCCGCTTGCGCGACGGCGGCGCAGGTCTCGCGCAGCGGGCGGCGTCGATTGCCGGGAGCGCCGGGGGATGGGACAGCGCGAGGCGCGAAAGCGAGGTCGAGGCGTTCCTCAAGCGCGTCGAGCGCGAAAACGCGTGGCGGCGGGCGATCTAAGGGCGCCTTCAGGCGGCGCGCCAGTGCGGGGCGCCGGCGAGCATCGTTTTCTCCGCCCGCCCGGCCTTCAAAAGGGCCTTGAGCTTCGCCTTGGCCTGCGCGCTTTTCAGCGCAAAAACGCGCTCGATCTCCCGCTCGGGCGTGGGCCCGTGCTCTTTCAGGTAGCCAGCAACGTCCGTGGGGCGGCGCTTTCGCAACTTCCCGCCCGACAGGTAGTCGATCGCGCCCTCGGCGGCGCCGGGTTCGAAGGCGTGCTCGAGAACGACGTGGCGGTGCCCGTCGGAGACCACGATCCCGTAGAAGCTTAGCGGCAGGTCGGGGAAGCCGTGCCCCTGGCTGCCGTACTCTGCCTCGCGAGCCGGCGTATTGGCCACGTCGCGCGCGAATTTTCGGGGATCGAGCAGGGCCGAGGCGGCGGCGTCCCTCAGCACTGCCGCGTCAGAGACGTCCTGCGCCTCCACGCAGCTCCTGCGCAGGACCTCCCTCACGAATCGGACGCCTGCCCGTTCGCCCTGCCGGTAGGCGGCCATCGCCGCGAGCGAGGCCGGCATCACGTTGAAAGGCACCTGGCTCCGCTTGAGGGGGTACGCGACGGGGAGCCCGATCGTGCCCTTGATCTCCGCGAGCCACGGGTTGAACTCAGCCCACTTCATCGCGTATTCTTTCATGTAGTGCGTGAAGTTGTCCCACACGCACAGGGTCATCGTGCGGAACTCCACCTGGTTCCCGTAGACCAGGTGGAGCCGGTTGAAGACCGCCTCGTAGCCCCACGACCAGTGGCAAGTGGGGGCCGTCGCGTGGTAGACCTGGACCTTGTGCGAGTGGTCGTGCGCCATAGGGACGCGGGGCACGTCCCCTAGGCCCACTTAAAACGTGCGACACGCGAGGGCGGAAGGCGCCGCACAAGCGTCAGTTGCCTGACATCTCGGCGGAGGGCCAAACGACCTCAGCCTCGGGCGGCGCACGCGCCGCGGCGCGGCTGATGTGCGCAACGATCGCCTGTGCGCCGACGATGGCGTCCGAGACGCCGTCGGCAAGCTCGCCATCCACGTCGACAAGGAGCCTCCCCGCGCTGAACGTGGCGGTCACGCGCTTGCGGCCGTCCTCCGTCACCCACCGGAGGGCAACGGCCTCCTCGTGGGTCGTGAAGCCGACCCAGCGGAGGTTCGCGAACCACTTGAGCTTCAGGTGCTCGACGACGGCCTCGGCCGTCACGGTGGCAGGGACCATCGTGTCGAGGACTGTCAGGCGCTCGGTGCGCTCGCGCTCGGCAACCGGGACGGCGCGTACGCCCGCTTCGGTGAGTTTGTAGCCGTCCTTCGTCCGGGAGACGGCCCCGGCCTCCTCGAGGCGGCGAAGCGCCCGCGAGAGCTTTTCGGGGTGGAGGTTCAGAGAACGTCGGATCCCCTGGAAAGCGAGCGTGGCCTCCGCGTCGTCGGAAAAAGCCCGGAGGACGGCCCTGTCGCGTTCATCGACAGCCGGCAGCTCGTGAATGAGGTTGGGAACCATCTTGGCGCACCCCTTTTCAAAGCCTTTTGAGCGGGGCGAGCGTATTTAATGAGTCGGTTAACGGAGGTTGGAACGTTCCAGAAACTCGGGGAGGGACGGCGCGGCGCTCAGCCGCCGTACTGGAGCCCGGTGTCCTCAAGCGTGAGGCTTCGCCCCTCGCGCCGCGACTCGGCAGAAAGGACTTCACCGATGAACACGCGGTGGTCGCCGCCCTCGGTCTCCTGGACGACCTTGCACTCGAGCACGGCCGCGGCCGCTTTGAGGAGCGGCGCGCCCCCGCCGTTCGTTGCGAATTCGTAGCCGTTGGCCTTGTTGCCTTGGAAGGTCGGCGAGCGCAGGAACGCCTTGGCAACGTCGGCCTGCGTCGGGTCGAGGATGTTGATCGAAAAGAGCCGGCTCTTGCGGATCATCTCGTGGGACCCGGAGTCCTTGCGGCAGCCGAACGCGACGAGCGGCGGCTTGAAGGAGACTTGCGTGAGCCACGTGCCGACAAAGATGTGGAAGTTGCCCCCAAACGCGCACCCCACGAGGAAGACGGGGTGGGGGAGCATCCGCAGGGCGGAGCGCTTGGCCCCTTCGTTTAGAGCCACGGCCGCCGATTGGGGCGAGGGAAATAAAGCTGATGTTCGAAGGCGCGAAGGCGGGGCCCGTGTATTCCAATTGGACTCGCCGTAGTCAAGATAAGTCCAAACGGGCTTTCAGGGAGCCGTCTTGCCCGCCGCGGCGCCAAGCACCGTCGACATGTGGGGCATGAGTTGGCAGGTCGCCCAGGCCTTCTTCGCCTCGTTGCAGTATCCGAGGTGGAGGCACTTCGGCTGGAGGCGCTCGGCCAAAAAGGGAGAGACCGTGCGGACCTCGCGCTTCATGAGCGCGAAGAGCACGCGGATTTCCCACTGGGCGCGCGTGCAGAGCCGCTCGTCGGAGATGTCGTAGATCGCGCGGTAGTTCAACGTGGCCGTGAGGTTCGTCTTCATGCCGTTCGGGAACACGAACCGGGCGTCTTCGGGGGGCACGCCGCCCTTTACGAGCCGGTCGTACTCGAGGACGTCCTGTGCGTAGGAAGAGGCGAGCGCCCGCGCGCTTTCGGGGTGTCGGCGGATTGTCGGGGGGAACACGAAGTAGGCCTCAAGGGCCTTCACGGGGTCGGGGGATTCAGGCAGCCGCCCCGTGTCGCGAAACGCCGTCACGACGTCGTAAAGCGCCTTGTCAAACGCCTTGTCGTCGGGGTTGAGGAGGACCGTGAAGTCTACGTACCGCTGGCTCTGCTGGTCGAAGGTCGCGATCCGGTGGCGCACGAGCTGGTGGGAGCAGGCGCGCGAGACGCCTTCGATCGAGAAGGTGAAGTGGGCGTGCTCGAAGACGCCGTGGTGGCCGTGCTCGAGGCAGAACTTGAGGATGCCTTCCCAGCCGCCCCCGTCGTACTCCGTGATCTTGTGGGAGGGCCGGATGTCCGTGTCGCCCTTGGCGGCCCTCGCGCAAACGGCCTCGGGGTTCGGCGTGTGGCCGATGAGCTTGACTTTCACGTCGGTGCACCTAGCCCGTAGGGACTTCGAGCCGCGGGAACGCCCCCGGCCCTTGGGCCCGCGATGACGGGGCGCTCGTATTAAGGTTCACTTCCCGCCGCGCTCCCGACAGGCGCATAAGGGGCCCGAGAGATTGTCGGGGCGTGAAGATCCGGGCGGCGCGCCCCGGGGAACGCGCGGCGATCGCAAAGTTCTGCCTGAGCCAAGACCCGGAGGACTACATCCCGGCCTGGATGGACCGGTTCGAGCGCCAGGGCAGGTTCTTCATGCTGCAGGACGGCCGGAGGCTCGCGGGAATTGTCCACGGCCAGCGCGCGCCGGACGGCTCGGCGTGGATGAGCGCGGCGCGGGTCCACGAAGACTACCGGGGGCAGGGATGGATCAACCGGATGAACGACTTCGCGCTCGCGACCCCCGCGCTGCGCGGCGCGCGCGCCGCGCGGATGCTGATCACGAGCGACAACACCTCGTCGGCACGCGCCGCGCTGAAGGGCGGGTACCGCGTCGTGTCGACGCTCTCGTTCGTGGATTGGGAAGCGCCGTCGAAGGGCCGGCGGCCCCCGGAAAGCCCGTCGGGGTATGGACGGTGCTCCCCCGGCACCTTCCGCAAGGAGGCGGCAGAATCGAGGCTCCTCAAGGCGCAGGGTGGCTTGGTCTACGGCCCCTTCACGGGCGCCTTTGAGCCCACGCTCCGGGCGGCCCGGGCCAAGAAGGGCTGGCTCTTCCGGTCAAAGGCCTTGGGGCCGCTCATGGCCGGCATGTTTGCCGACACCGGTGAGCGTTGGATGGGAATCCAGGCGTTTGCCGCGTCGGAGGGCGCGGCCAAGCGCGCCATCGACTTCGCCGTCGAGCGGCGCGCCGAGAGCGCGACCGTGATCCTGCCGGCGGGCGAACGGTTCAGCAAGCCGTTCCTCGGAAGCGGCTTCACGCGCTCGGAATGGGCGAAGAAAGTGAACATCTGGCAGAAGGACCTCGCGCGGAGCCCGCGCAGGGCTACTTCTTCGCGGGCGGCGGCGGCGCCACGACGGAAAGCACGGTGAGCCGGTCGCGGCCGCGGTTGGCAATCGCGTGGGGCTCGCCGGCCTGAGCAAGGGCAAACGTGCCGGGCCCCATGTCCTCTGACGCTTTCCCTACGGTGACGTGCGCGGTCCCCTCAACCACGAAGTAGAGCTTGTCGGCGCCCTCGTGCGCGTGGAGCTCCTGGGCCTGGCCGTGTTCGAGGCAGAGCAGGCCCACGGCGAGCCGGTCGGTGTTAGCAAGGGCCGCCTTCACGATGGCGGCCTTGTCGAACTTCTGCGCTGCGAAAATGCTCCCGAACATAGGCGTCACGTCCCTGGGGTCTCCAAACGGCAAGGCGGCCTCTTAGCCCTGTGGGGGCCCCGGGGGGCCTTCGCGTGGAACCCAATCAAGAAGAAGGCGGAAGCCAAGGGGGAGGCGATGCCGGCAGCCACGACAGCCGACCGCCTCGCTTCCGCGAGGGGAATCCCCGAGGTCTTCGACGCGGTGAAGGAAGCCGTCCGCCGAGTGCTCGGCAAGGAGCGGGCGGGCCTCATGGTCGTGACCCAGGAAATCGGGAACATCCCCGACGGGTTCCTCGGCGCGTACTTCGTCGTGGGCGCGAACGCCATCGTCGTGAACCAAACCCCGCTGCGCCGGATCAAGGAAACGGAGCCCGCGCTCTACATCCCCTGGCTCTTCGGGGTCCTCCTCCACGAGTACCTGCACTCGCTGGGGATCCTCGACGAGGCCCAGGTGCGCAAGGCCACCGACGAGGTCGCGGCCGCGGCCCTCGGGCCCGACCACCCGGCCACCCGGATGGCGGCAAACCCGATGGAGTACATCGGGAACCTCGCGTGGCCCCACGTGTTTTGGGCGCCGGGCGATGTGCCCTTCGAAATCGTCAAGGGCTTGGACCGCGATTCGACCTCGTACATCCAGTAGGAGGGACCTACCGTGGCAAACGCGACGCGCTTCCCCCGGACCCGGCACCCCCGGCGCTCGAGGTTCGTTCATTGGTCGAGGCGGCCCTACCCTTAGCGTTTGAAGAAGAGCGCCATGTTGAGGCCGTCGACGTACCGGCCCTTGATCTTGAACTGCCGGCGCTGGCGGCCGTCGGGCTCGAAGCCGAGCGAGCGGTAGAGCGCGATCGCGCGCCGGTTCGATGCGAAAACGCCGAGCCAGAGCTTCTCGATTCCCTGCGCGCGTGCCCACGAGACCGCTTCGAGCATCAGGGCACGCCCGACCCCGCGCCGGCGGTGGGCGCGTGAAACGACAAGGGGGTCAAGGAATGCGGTGTGCTGGTTCTTCTTGCGCCGCCCGCGCTCGACGGCCACGAAGCCGACGCACTCTCCGCTTGGCCTGAATGCGGCGGCCATCATGCCCCGCCGCCCCGCGCGCGCCCGCACCCAAGCGCGCTCATCGGCCATGTCGAAGCGGTAGTGGTCCGTCCCAAAGTACACGCCCTCGCGGACGGCCTCGGCAAAGACCTTGCCGATGGCCCGCAGCTCTGCGTCCTTTGGGCGGCGCAGCACCACGGCCGTGCCATCCGGCAGGAGGGCCTTGCGCGAGACCACGGGGCCCGTTCGCCGCGACCCGCGATAAGGCTGCGCCCAAAACGCTCAAGTGGCCCACTTGGGGTGCCTCCTCCCCATGGCCTCGTTCCCCTTCGCGATGGCGGTCCCCGTCCGCTTCCGCGACCTCGACGGGATGGGCCACGTGAACAACGCGGTCTACTTCACGTACATCGAAGCCGCGCGCACGGAGTACCTCATGCGCGTGATGGAATCCAAGCGCCTCGAGGACGTGGACTGGATCGTCGCCTCCGCGAACCTGAACTTCCGGAAGCCGGCAGGGTACGGCGACCCGCTCGAGGTACGAGTGCGCCCGACGAAGGTCGGGACGACGAGCTTCACGCTCTACTACGAGGTCTGGGACACGAAGGAGGACGCGCTTGTCGCCGACGGCGAGACGGTGATCGTGATGTTCGACTACGCGAAGGGCGCGAAAAAGCCGATCGGGCACAAGGCGAGGAAGCGGCTCAACGCGGACGCGGCCAAGTGAAGCGCGCCTGCGAGGCGAACTTCAGAACGAGGCGTCGAAGAGCAGGAACGCGGCGGTGATCCACGTCCACTTGATGAGGCGCCCCGCAAGTGCGAGGACCGCGAATTTCTTGAAGGGGAAATCCGCAAGGCCGTAGGCCAAGGCGAAAACCTCGGGGACGGGCAGCGCGGCGGCCACCACGAGCAGGGTGGCGCCACCCTTCGACCTTGCGCGGGCGCCCCACTTGCTGATCTTCGCCTCCTCGCCCTTCTTGGCGATCCGGCGGTGCCTGAAGCGGGCGCCGATCCAATAGTTCGCGCACGCGCCAAGCGCGCTCCCCGCGGCCGCCACGAGGACCGTCGTGACGACCTGGCCGGAGCCCACGAGGAGCACGAAGAAGATCGGCTCGGAAGGCAGGAAGACAAAGAAGAGCGTCGAGACGGCCATGAAGAAGAAGAGCCCAAGCGGCCCGGTTGACACGACCCAGGAAATGAAGCCGCCCGCGAGCACGTCGGCACCGGGCATCGTGAGGGCGCCGGTCTGGAACTGCCGGTTGATGAGCGCCGCAAGGACCACGAGGAGCCCGAAGGCGACCCATCCGAGGACCTTCTCGCGCGTCCACGGCGGGTTCGAGGCGCGCTCGACAAACCGCCAGCCGCGTTCGACGATCCGGCCCCAGCGCGTGAGCTCCTTGACCCCGGCGTCGACCGCGTCTTTCGTGACCTCCGCAGCCTTCTGGCCGGCGGCCCCCACGGCGGGCCCGACGCCGTCCACGGCGGCCTTGACGCCTTCGGCGGCGGCGCCCACGGCATCGCTCATCGCGTCGCTCACGCCGTTGGCCATCTCGTTCAGCGAATTTGCCAGGTCGAGGCCTCGCGGGCCGGAAGCCGGGCCCGAGTTCTTGATGCTTTTTGGAACGAGAGCCGTCATCTTGGCGCCCTGGGCCTCAGGCCCGCCGGTGGCTTGACCCCAAGTCCGTGGCAGGAAACCCTTTTCAAACGCTTGGCGCCTGCGAACCTTCCCGAGAGGCGGCGCGCGTGAACCCCCATGGGCCACCGGTCGAGGGAAAACGGGCCAACCTGCTCGCGGGCGAGCCCTCCTCCTACTTGAGGAGCGCAGCCCACCAGCCGGTCGACTGGCACCCGTGGGGCGAGGAGGCCTTCGCGCAAGCCAAGCGCGAGGACAAGCCGATCCTGCTCGACATCGGGGCCGTGTGGTGCCACTGGTGCCACGTGATGGACGGCGAGTCCTACGAGAACGAGGAGACCGCGCGGCTCATCAATGAGAACTTCGTCGCGATCAAGGTCGACCGCGACGAGCGCCCGGACGTCGACGCGCGCTACCAGCCTGCGATCGCTGCGCTCTCCGGGGGCGGCGGGTGGCCTCTCACGGCGTTCCTCACGCCCGAGGGCCTCGTCTTCTCGGGCGGGACGTACTTCCCCCCCCGCGATGCCTTCGGCCGCCCCGGGTTCCCCAAGGTCCTCGGGATCGTCTCGGACGCCTACCGCAAGCAGAAGGCGCAGGTCGTGGCGCAGGCCGCCGACATCGCGAAAGCCCTATCGAAGGGCGACGGGGCGGCCAAGGCGGAGGGCACGGTGTCCTTTTCGATCGTGAAGCGCGCGCTCGACTCCTGCCTCATGAACTTCGACATCCGGAACGGCGGCTTTGGCGACGCGCCGAAGTTCCCGCACACGGGCGCCATCGAGGTGGCGCTCACCGAAGTGGCGGCCGCGGGTGACGAGTCGCTGAAGACAGTCGTCGAGGTGACGCTCACGCGGATGGCCCAAGGCGGCGTGGCAGACCAGATCGGGGGCGGGTTCCACCGGTACTCGACGGACGCGGAGTGGGTCGTCCCGCACTTCGAAAAGATGCTCTACGACAACGCGGAGATCCTCCGGAACTTCGCGCACGCGTTCCAGGTGCTCAAGGACCCGGCGTTCGCAGAGGTGGCCCGCGGCACGGTTGCCTACCTCGACCGTGTCCTGACCGACCGCGAGCGCGGGGGCTTCTTCGCGTCCCAGGACGCCGACGTGGGGAAAGGCGACGACGGAGACTACTGGACATGGACGAACCGGGAGCTCGAGGAGGCCCTCGGCAAGGGGACGGACGAGTACAAGGTCGCGGCGGAGCTTTACGACGTGAAGCCGCACGGCGAGATGCACCACAACGCCGCGAAGAACGTCCTCTGGGTCGCCGCGACGACCGAAGCGCTCGCCAAGCGCCACAAGAAGGGCGAGAAGGAGATCGAGTCGATCGTTGGCAGCGCGAAGGCCCGGATGCTCGCGGCGCGCGACGTGCGCGACGCGCCCTTCGTCGACCGAACGGTGTACACGTCTTGGAACGGGCTTGCGGTGTCCGCCTACGTCGAGGCCTGGAAGGCGCTCGGCGAAGAGGGCTGCCGCGACTTCGCGGTGAAGACCGCGGACTTCCTGCTCAAGGAGTGCTTTGACCCCGCGCGCGGCATGGCGCACCAGTGGCGCCCCGACTCGGGCGCGCGCGTCTGGGGGCTCCTTGACGACCAGGCGATGTTCGCGTTGGGGCTGCTCGACGTGTTCGAGGCGACGCAGGACGCGAAGTACCTCGAGGCGGCGCGCACGCTCGGAGACCTCCTGCTCAAGGAATTCCGAGACGCCGACGGCGCGCTCCTCGACACGGCGCCCGCCCTTGCTCAAACGGCAGGCTCACAGGCCTTCGGCGCGAAGGTGAAGCCCTTCCAGGACGCGCCGACGCCGGCCGGAAACGCCGTGGCGGCGATCGTGCTCGACCGCCTCGATGCGCTCACGGGCAACTCGGCGTACCGGGAGGGGGCCGGCGCGCTCCTCGCGTCCTTCGCGGAGGCGGCGCCGAAGTATGGAATTTTCGCGGGGACCTATGGGCAGGCCGTGCGCCTCCACCTCGAGCGCCCCGTGCATGTGACGGTCGCGGGAAGGAAGGGCGATGCGCGCGCGCGGGCGCTCTTCGAGGCGGCGGTCCGCGCGTTTCCGCCCCACAAGGCGGTCGTTTGGGTCGAGCCAGGTGCCGAGCCGCCCGCGGGCTTCCCCGAGTCGGCGAGGGACTTTGCCCGGGGCTACCCCCGCGAGAAACTCCCGGCGGCCTGCGTGTGTCGAGGCACGCACTGCAACATCCCGACGAGCGACCCCGCCGCGCTCATCCGGCAGGTCCAGGCGGCTCCGGAGAGGCCGGCGAATTGAGGGAGCCCGATGCCTCACGAAAACGCGGGCCCCTTCAACGAGTGGGCGCGAAGGGGCGCGGGCCCGAAGATGGAGGAGGCGCACGCCCACACGGGCCGGAAGGTGCTCGACCGCCTTCAGGTCGGTTACGACGAAGCCTTCATCGACCTCGGCTGCGGCACGGGGTGGGCCGCGCGCTACATCGCCGAAAAAGTCCCGACGATCGGCCTCTGCGTCGGCGTGGATGTGTCGGAGGAGCTCATCAAGCAGGCCCGGGCGCTTGCCTCGGGCAAGTACCCCGTCAAGTTCCTCGTCGCGCCCTTCGAGGATGTACCCTTTGGGGACGCCTCGTTCCACCACGCCTTCTCGATGGAGGCGCTGTACTACGCGAAGGACCCGCTCGCGGCGGCCAAGTCCGCGTGGCGGCTCCTCAAGCCCGGCGGCTCCTTCCACTTCCTCACGGATTTCTACCCGGAGAACCCCCCTTCGGCGGCCTGGAAGGACGACATCGCCGTGCCCATGCACTACCTTAGAGAGGCCGAGTGGGTTGCCCTCTTCAAGCGGGCGGGGTTCGCCGAGGTCGCTTCCGAGCGCGTGTTTGACGACCGGCCGATCCCCGAGGGCCTCGGCTTCCCGTGGGGCGGGTTCAAGACGCGCGAAGACCTGCACCGCTTCAGGACCGAATACGGTTCCCTTTACGTGTCGGGGCGCAAGGGCGAGGGGTCCCCCGGGCTTGACCCCTACATCGACCACGCCGTTGAATCGCTCGCGGCCGAGGAGGCCGGCGAGCCCTCGCCGGCGGGCCCGGCTGGCGGGCCGCGCAAGAAGGGGCGCGCCTTTCCCGGATCGCGCAGGGGCAAGAAATGACCGCGACTCTGCGCGCCGGTCACCCGCGCTTTTCCGAAAGGCCGGGCGCGACATCCTCATCGTAGAGCCGGAAGCGCGGCTCCTCGCCGCGGGCAAGCTGCGCGAGGACGGCCTGGTGCGCGGCGAAGAACCACTCCTCGGTCCGGAAACTCGTGACCCCCTCGGGTTCGGGCGTAAGCCATCGCTCCATGAGGGCCATTTTGCCGACGAGCGCGGCGTCGGCGCGGGCAAGGCCCTGGGCAAACTCAAGCTTGAGGAGGCGGGGCGTGTCGGGGAAGCGCAGGGCGAACTTCTTGAGGTCCGACATCCCCTGCGCGCCCATGTCCGCGACCACCGTGGCGTGGAACACGACCTGCGCGCGGCGCAGGTCGCCGCAGGCGACGGCCATGTACCCCGTGTCGTCGGAGCCTGCAAGGCCGCTTTCGGCAAACAGGCGCACGCCATCGGAAAACGCCGCGCGCGCGCGCTCGAGGTCGTCGGCGAAAAGCAGCGACGAGGCGAAGTGGAAGGCGGGCTCGCACTTCTGGGGCTCGGACGGGGCGGCGGCGACCGCCGCGCTCCAGTAGGCCGCGGCCCTTGCCGCCAGCGCCTTCGCCTCCTCCCATTCGCCCCGCAGGAACAGGCACTCGGAGAGGCGGTCGAAGCCGGGGTTCTGGCCCTGCGCCAGCGATCCGGCGTCAAAGGCCCCGATGCGGTCGCGAAGCCTCTCGACTTTCTGGTCGAGCTCGCGGCGGAACTTGCGGGTCGCGGGGCGCATCCTGCCTGGAAGGGGGGCCCAATGATTTCAACCCCCGCGCGCTCAAAACTCCCCGAGGCGCCGCTGCGCGGGGCCTCCCCCCTCGAGGAGGCTTCGCCAATCCACCGGGCTGCGCCCGACCTTCGAGAGGAACCGGTTCACGCTCTCGGGGCCAAACCCCTCGAAGTGGTTGTTGAAGAACACAAAGCCGTCCTTGAGGCCCTCCTCGTGTTCCTCGAGGCGTGCGGCCCACCTTGCCATCGGGGGATCCTTCCGTTCGACAGTCCGGCCCGCGGGCTCAAAGGACCGGTCGCCAATGAACCGGACGAGCGCGAAGTCGGCGGTCACTTGGGGCGGGACCTCCACGCCTGCAACTTCCGACCAGACCAGCGCGGCGTTTGCCTCGGAGAGCCGGCGGTACGTTGCCGGCTCGAACCAGGATTCGTGCCGGAACTCGAAGGCGCACCGCCGCCCGCCGAGCCCATCGAGCAGGCCTCGGAACTCTTCCGCGTGCCCTTTTTTCCCGTAGGTTGGCGGGAACTGGGCAACGAGCGGCCCGCGCTTGTCGCCGAGCCGGTCGATCGCGTGCAGGAACTCGCCGAGGACCTCGGCAGCCGGCGGTTCGGCCGGCGCCTTGCCGCTCGCGGGCGGCGTTCGCCGCCCGCCCGTCACCTCCTGGGGCAGTTTGGCGCAGAACACGAAACCCTCCGGCGTCTCCTTGCGCCACCGCTCGACTCGGGAAGGCTCAGGGACCCCGTAGAACGTCGAGTCGACCTCGACCACGTCGAATACCCGGGCGTAGCGCTTCAGGAAGTCGCCGCTCTGCGTGCCCCGGGGGTAGAACGGCCCCACCCACTCGGGGTACGACCAGCCGCTGCAGCCGACGCGGAGCCGCATCGCGGGCTCCCCGCCTTCAAGCGGCAGGCTCCGGCGCTGGCGCGGGGGGCGCGACCTTCTTGCCGGTCTTGAGGTGGTGGCGCAGCGCCTCCGTGAGGTCGGCTGCGGAGACCGCAGAGTCGGCGCCTTTCCCCGTTTCCTTCGCGTAGCGCAAGACCGCCGTGTCCCCCTGCCCCTGCCAGTGCGTGAGCCACTTGCCATCGCCCTTGTCCTTCTGGTTGAGGGTCTCGGCAAGGGGCCCAAAGTCGACCCATTCCACCTTCTCCCTCTGGACCGTGTCGGCCCAGCTCCAGTACGCGTAGTCGACCTCGAATGTCGAGCCCTTCTTCAGGGGCCCCGGCGTTGCAAGGAGGAACACCCGGCCCTGGCAGAAGCGGTCGACCGCCACGGGGTGCGGCGCGAAGGGCCCCTCGACGACCGTGAGCCAGTCGTCCCACAGCTCCTTCACGGCGAACTGCTTCGAGCGGAACGCGTCGAAGTGCCGGTTGACCTCCTCGAGGGGCTTCTCCCAGAGCGACTTGTGCCGCTCGATGTCCTGCCAGAGGTCGGGGAACATGTGGGAGAGCTTCTGGTACACGTAGCCGTCGGCTGCCGCCTGGTCGAGCCCCGCGATCGTCGCCGCGTACGGGGAACTTGGCGCGTGCCGGTACCCCTCGATCGCCGCGTCGACCTTGAACGCCTCGTCGGTCGAGTAGTGGTTGAAGTCGCCAGTCTCCGCGGCCTTGATCGCGACCTCCTTCGTGAGGACGGCGTCTTCCGGGAAGCACATGGCCCAGACGGCGAGCACGCCGTCCGTGTCGTAGTGGTTGTTCGTGCAGATCGGGACGCGGTTGCGGTCGAAGGACGAGTCCTCCGCGACCTTGATCGCGATCTCCGTCCCCGTGTCCGCCTTGTAGCGTGGGGGCGTCTTGTTGCCCTTGAAGTGGGAGAAGTGGAGCGAGACGGGGACGATGCCGTCCACCGAGAGCTTGGGCTTCTTGGCGAGCTTGTCGTTGTAGTAGCGGAATTCCACTGGAGACAGCCCCCGCGCGCGGCGCGACGGGCTCGGCAATCGCCAAGCGGCGGATAAATACCTTGTCCGGCCGCTCCGCACGCTGGGCGCAACTTCGGCATGCGTGCGACGGTTGCGGCGACCGCTGGGCGAGCGGGCCGCAGCGCCGCCACGACTCCCGCGTGGCCCGCTAACGAACGCCGAAAACGACCGCCGCAGAATTGGCAAAGACGCGCGTTAAACGCGCCGGGTCCCGGTCAAACCGCTGGATGTTCGCCGGAGAATCGAGGCCCACGTACAGGAACGTCACCGACCTCGCCGCGAGTACGCCCGCCGCGGTGGAAAGGCTGAGGGGGTGGGAGGCCGGCGCGCCATCCGGAAGCGCAGTGACCGTAACGGTCGCCAAGAGGGAGAACGAGGCATTTGACGCCGCGAAGCGGAGGCCGGCGCCGCGAACACCTGGCGAAAGGTAGGCCGGCACGAGGGCACCCGCCGACAGGTTTGTCCCGCGGAGTTCGAGCGTCGCCCGCTCGCGGCTAAACCCGAAGGAATCGGGGACCTGGAGGGCTACCCGGCCGCTCGGGAGGTCCTGGAATTCCGCCAGAGTGAGCGGGGGCATTGTA
>Ga0209640_10003192_pt1 | contig 14340 bp, 15 predicted proteins | sample RifCSP10_1_FD_184018 | JGI IMG/M metagenome (GOLD analysis project Ga0209640, IMG submission 184018) | Soil microbial communities from Rifle, Colorado - Rifle CSP2_sed 10_1 (SPAdes) (version 2) | ecosystem: Environmental > Terrestrial > Deep subsurface > Rock core/Sediment | place: Rifle...
CCTGCACGAGTCGACGAAGTTCCTTGAGCGGTTCGGGATGATCCTCAATGCGAAGTTCCATCACTCTGTCCGCCCACGGCCGGCCCGTGGATGTTCCCTTCACGATCAGGACTGCTGCAGACTGCTTCCCCCGGATATCGCCGCCCACCGATTGCGCTGCATCGAGCGCAGCGAGCATCCTCTCGGCTAGGTCACCTTTGGCGTTCTCATATGCCTTCGCCATCGCAGGCCATACCTTGTCATTGAGCATCAGGTTCGCTTGGACCGAGTATCCTTTTCCCATAATGTGTCCCGCGCCTTCGATGCACTTCACGCCGGTGTGTGCAGCAACGTTTCCCTTCGCATCGATCATTGCCACCTGGCGGACATCCTTGCCCGGATCCGTGGCGAGAAGTCCTTGAAGAGTCTGTTGCGCCGTCTTTCCCGCCCGCATCAGGTCGAGTCCCATGGGGCCGTACGCCGGGTCCACGAAAGACTGCGTTGCCACTGCACCTACACCTGCTTCAGCCCATGTTACTATCGAGCCAACAGAGAACCAGTGCGATTGAACGGCAACGCCGATGTGTCCCGTCAACGAGTCCCGGGCCACAATAGAGTACGTGTGAACTGGACGGCGTGTTTGACTGGCGACAAGGGCCGGTAGGATCACGCACAGGAGTGTCCATAGCGTTTTGACTATCATGATCATTTCTCCAGAAGGTGGTTTCTCATCAAGGGTCGGGACTGTCTCTTCCGCAAAGGTACTTAGGGATTCAGGGAGGCCCGAATCAGTAAGTAACCCGAACTTCCGCTCGTCGGGGTATGGAGCTCTGCGCACCCAGTTTTGTGACAGAGAGAGCGGCTGCTGCATTGGCAAATCGGACCGCCTCGACAATCCCTTGACCCTCAGCCATTGCCACGGCAAGAGCTCCACTAAAGACATCGCCCGCGGCAGTTGTGTCGATGGCGTTCACCTTGCTCGATGGGATGAGCTGAACATGTTCACTTGTTGATAAGAATGCCCCTTGAGCGCCCATCGTGATGATCACGATTTTAACTCCTTGCTGATGAAGTACTGCAGCAGCACGTGCGGCGCTCCGCTCATCCGAGACGTGAATGCCGGTAAGAACTTCCGCCTCAGTCTCATTGGGTGTGAGGATTGAGATATGAGAAAGGAGAGAGGCATCCAGCTTCTGGGCTGGTGCAGGGTTGAGGATTACCAGACGGCCAGCCGCGGCAGATTGCTCAATTCCGTACCGGACTGTCTCCAGAGGCGTTTCGAGCTGGAAGAGAACGGCGTCTGCCACCCGGATCTCCTGCAGTGCAGCATCGATCTCCTTCCTGGTCACGGTTGCATTCGCGCCAGGAGCCACAACAATGCTGTTCTCTCCCTTTGGATCAACGGTGATCAGGGCTATGCCCGATGGGTGCTGGCTCTCTCGCGTGACAAACCGTGTATCAATTCGTTCTGCGGCGAGTGCCGTCACCGCCTGGTTCCCGAACATGTCGTTCCCCACCTTGGCAACAAACACGACAGTTCCGCCGAGCCGTGCTGCGGCGACAGCCTGGTTGGCACCTTTTCCACCTCCCACCATAAGAAAATCGGAGCCCAACACCGTTTCACCGGGGGCCGGAATCTTCGGGGTCCGGACAACAATGTCCGTGTTCGAACTTCCCACCACAACAATTTTTGCCAATGGCAACCTACACGAATCGTGAGACAACAATTGCAACCAGACCGACCAAGTAGCAGATGAACATCGCTGTGATAAGCTTTGAGGTGCCCCGCGGCGCGCCCTTGAATTCCTTCCACACATACACACCCCAGAAGGCTGCCACCATTGTTGCGCCCTGTCCGAGACCGTACGAGATCGCAAATCCCGCTTGTCCCGACGCGACGATGCTGAACGTCATGCCGATATTCCAGATGATGCCTCCGAGGATGCCCATCACGTGGCTCTTCAGCGATCCGCTCCGGTAGTCCCCGAAATTCACGGGATTTCCCTGAACCGGTTTCTTCATCAGGATGGGATTGAAAATGAAGTTGCTGAAGAAAATGCCGAGCGTAAAGAGGAACACTGCTCCATATGGACCAAGTTTCCCCGCATCGAGTACTTCAAAATTCCCCGACATTGAACGCGCGACGAACTGGTAGAATGTCGCCATCATAACGCCGCTGATAACCGATAGTGTGAGGCCTTTGGTGGAAACGCCTTTAGTTGCAGCCGTCAGACTTTTGTACGCGCGTGCGTCCAGCAGGATTGCGGCGGTGACGAATGCTACCCCCAGGAAGAGCACGAGTGGGTTCCCGATGGGAAAGCCAAGATAGTTGAGCAGGACGCCAAAGACCAGCGCAATGCCGATGCCAACCGGGAACGCAACTGCCATGCCGGCCACTGCGATCGCCGCAATCAGGAGGATGTTTGCCGCGTTGAAAATGACTCCCCCGAGCAAGGCCGAACCAATGTTCGCCATGTCGGCCTGACCGATGTCAGACAGGAAGCCCCTGCCGTACTCTCCCATGCTGCCGAGCGTGAAGGCCGAGAGGATCGAGAAGAGGAGGATGCCCGTTACATAATCCCAGTAGAACAACTCGAAACGCCAGGAACGGTCGCAGAGTTTTTGTGCGTTTGCCCAGGAACCCCAGCAGAGCATTGTAATGAAACAGAAGACAACGGAAAGCGTGTAGCTCGTAAGGATAAACATAGCGGTGTCCCTCTTCAGTGAGACTTCGGTGAATAACGGTTTCCTGTTCCCTTCTACACGTTCGGCGGTTGCATTCCCCACTGGGCCCATTCTTCACGGGCAGGTCCGTAGATCCCGGGCATGCCCAGCCCGGCCTGCCGCATGAGCACGGTCATTTGTCCGCGATGGTGGATCTGATGGAACACAAGAACCTGGAGAGTGTATGAACGCTTCCATTTTTCTCCGTACATCTCATCCACAACCTGGAGCGTATCATCCTTCCACTCTTTCTTGATCTGTTCCAGCAATGAGATGGCGACGTCATTGTATGCCTGAAAGATCTCTTTCGCAGTGGCGGGAACAGGTGCATCGGGATGAGGGCCCCTCAGCTTCAACCCCGTTCGTTCCATCATTTCAGAAATGCTCGTGGTAATGTGCCAAGCGAGTCTGCCAAGCGTCCGCCCTTCGGCGTTGACGGCATGTGACAAGGAAGAATTGTTGAGATGTTTGAAGATCTTCTGCGTTGCCTCAAGCTCCGGCTCCCAAATATGTTCGAACTCAGAAATAGTGTGAATCATGATAGAATTGTGTGTCGTGTATTGAACGCGCTGCTGATCTCCCAAAACTACATTCCGGAATCGATGTGCACTTACCTGCCAACAATGGCCCATGCCGGAACAATCACCACATCGATTCGCCGGTTTTTTGCCCGACCCTCGAATGTGTCGTTGCTGGCAACAGGTTTGCTCTCACCGTACCCATGTGATGTAAGAGGCACGTTCGTGCCGATGTTTGCCTTGACATATGAGGTGACAGCTTCCGCACGGGTTTCGGAGAGGCGCTGGTTCGTCTCGTCACCTCCCTGGGAGTCCGTATGGCCCTCAATGGCAACCTGGCATCCCGCAAATTTCTTTATGGCGTCCTGCACCTTGGTAAGGAGCGGGAAAAACTGGGCATCAATAGTGTTCCTCCCTACCGGGAAAGTGAGCCCATACAGCCGGATGATAATGTTGTTGCCATCCCGAACGACATTTCCCTCGTCGCGTGTGAACATCGCCGCAACCTGTGCAACGGTCTCCTCCTGCTTCTTCTGTTCGTTCAGCTTGGTCTGCAGAGCCTTTTCGGCTTCTGTGAGTGAACCAAGGCGTCCCTCCATGGAGGCCGCCTGCTGTTTTAGGTTGGCGATTTCATTTTCTTGTCTTTTGATGACGTCGGCGGAATGCGTTGCGGTTTCTCCACGCTTTTCGATCTCACGCACCAGTTCTTTTACGGGAGGGTCGAACCCGGCATCGAAACGTGTGGTGATTTCCAGGGCGCTACCGACGGCGCGCAGAGGACCTTCGGCAGCAAGAAGGATCTCCTCGTAACCCTTGCCTTCTTTCTTGAGTTGGGTAATACGCTGATGCAGCGAGAGTGCATGTGCGGCCTCGTACTTTGCTTCCTGGGCGAGCTGTCGCGCTTCATCGGTGTCGTACCGATTTTGCTTGAGGAGTGTCTCCACCTGTAAGGATAGCTTGCGGGCTTTGTCAAGCGTCTTCGGGGCATTATCTCCGGCGTCTGCGTCCTCTGCTTTCTTCAAAAGGTCGCGGGCGGGTGCAAGATAGTTTGTCTTGATGGCCTCCAGCTCGGCGTTGCGGTAGAGGACTTCCGCTTCCCCAGCCTCCTTCTTTGCGGCGTTGACGTCGCCACCTTCCAGTTCTTCTGCAGCATCCCGAAATCCGGCCTCGGCGCTATTCCAGAGTTGTGTCGAATGTTTTGGCGCGTCTGCGCTGATGGCATCCGTCCGGGCGGCCATGACAGATGTGAATGTCACCTCACCGAGCTTGCACGCCTCCATCGCCTTGGCGAAATAGCTCGATGCACCCCGCAGTTTCCCCCGGATATCTTCCAGATTTCGTCCCCGCTTGAAATCATCTTCCGCGTCGGCGTAATACTCCATCCCCTTTTTGAAGCTTGTCGGTCCGTAGAGGTTGGCTTTCTTCTCCCTCGCCTGGGCAAGAACCTTGTCCGTTTCACCGAAGAGCTGGGCGCGGAGATTCTCCTGCGACCGGGCGGCAAGCGTGACAAAGAAGAGACAGATGAAGATAACAAGCATGGACCTGGTGTTGTGCATGAAGCCTCCGACATGAATGGAAGGAAGAGGTGAAGAGCAATCCGGGCACTGCATTTCGATCAGGATTCCAAACCGGTAAACAGCGAATGGAGATTCAGCGACGGCGACTTGGATTTGCTGGCAAGCGAGACATATTGCCGGGCAAGAGCGTCCTTCCCCGCACCGAGAACCGTGCTGACAAGACCCAACGCTTCTGCATAGTCCGCGGGCTGAAGGTCCCGGAGGATGTTCTGCCAGATCACTTCTTCGAGAACGTTGAATGCCGTCTGCACTTCCCAGAGATCGTATCCGGCCTGGAACCGTTCTCCAGCAATCGTGTCCGCATGGGCGATCATTGGGCCAAGGTTCTTCTCCTTCACACCGCGTGCGGTCAGAACGAAGAGCGCCTTGATTCGCTGATGGACGTGCTCTTCACCCGCATGATCGTAATGCTTCAGGTGTGCGCGTGTCATCGCTTCGCACGCGCTCCGAACGATGTCGTCCCCATGCGTGTGTAGGTATTCAGAGAGATTCATAAGTCGAACTTTCGGTTTCCATGGTAGTTACAGGGACGTTACCTCGCCCGCCGCATCCAATATACCTGTTGCGCAGACGTTTTTCAATCTACCTTCTGGAAGATCGGAGGTGAATGCCCTCAAATTCACCCCACTTATTCCATACGGGTATGATATTGTCGTTGGCGATGGTGAGTCCGACCAGATAGATCAATTGGAGGTCTTCCACAGCGCCAGTCACGTCTTAATTACTGGTTGTGTTCTCTTCCAGTCGATAAACATCTTCCGCGATGCAGGTTGACAAGAGGGACAAAAGAACACGTCGTGGCCGCGTACCCCTTCACGCCGGATAGTCGTTCCGCAACGGGGACAGGGTTCGCCCCGGCGGTTCCGGACTCGCATATGATCCCGGACCTTCACATGAATGGGCTGATGCGCCGCTTCGACTTTCTCAATTCCCCATTTGATCACGTTTATGATGGCTTCATACAGCCGTTGTAGCTCTTCTGCCGAGAGTTTGTTCACGAAGGTCTTCGGATGAATCCCCGCTTCGAACAGAATTTCATCGGCGTACGCGTTTCCGATTGCGCTGAGAATACTCTGGTCGTTGATAAACACACGGACCTGCTTGCGTGAGTTCTGCTTGGCAAGGTTCCGGAAACGGTCGGGTGTAAACTCGGGTGAGAGAATATCCACACCTTGCTCTCGATACCGCGGGATCTGCCGGTAATCATCGCTCCGAACGACATATACTTTCGCCATCTTCTGATCATCACAGAGGTTGAGTCGCTGGCCACTGCTGAGATGAAGCGCAACACAGAGATGTCCGAAAGGCTTTTCGTCTCCTCCCTGTAACTGTAGCTTGCCCGCAAGCATGAGATTAAGAATGAGTTCGACAGAACGGGACAGACCGAATCGAAGGAACGGGCCATGTACATCTACTGCGGTAATCTCGGATCCTATCAGGGTTGCTTCGAATGGCATGTCGATTGCAACGCGAAGGACAATCTGCTCCCTGATCGTCACCTGCGCGATTGCAGAGTGAACGATCTCCTGTGCCAGATGTTTTCTTATATACACCAGATCGGGTAGCTCGGGCATGCTCAGAATCCGGAAGGGCTCTCGATATCCATTTCTGACTTCAGGCTCGGATTGACGTAGATGATCGTCTTCCGCTGTGGTGGGATTTGAACGGCCCAGTCTCCTTTTGCGTTCCGCACTACTGACCCGAAGAGTTTGCGCAATTTGAGCTGGCTGAACTTCTCCCAGAATACCCAGCCAAAGTACGCCACACCATTCTCCAAATAGAACGCAGGCATCCTCTCCCCGGGTTGGACATTCGCCTGGTCGACAATCATCGGCTGGTACCCCGATTCCCGCAGCACTTCAACGAATTCCATTGAGACATCACGCATGTCCCAGCGTAGCTCGTGTCTCGCCCTCTTCACAATCTTCCCTTCAATGATGTCCGAGAGGACCTCACGAAGTTTCTTCACAACATATCCTTGTTTATTGAAGTGAGTATGGGAGAGGATCGCCGAGCGTGATTTCTTCCATCGTGATGCGCGCTCGGTGCACGAGGATTTCCACGTTCCCGCTCTGCGCAGCCAGTATGGCTTTCAAAAAATCCCGGTCGATCTGCTCCGCGGGCTTGAAGATGGTACAATCGCTCCGCTGGATGAAGAAAAAAGCCACGGCACGGTGCCCTTTTCCTGCGATCTCAGCCAGTTCGCGAACCGATTTTGCTATTCGTGCACTCGGTGCATCGGGAAAGAGGGCAATGCCATTCTCGCCCCATGTGACGCTGTAGACGTTGATGAAGCAGTTCTGTTCCATGCCGTGCAGCATCAGGGCAATCTTGCTTCCCCTCCCGTAGGAGGCATCACGCTGGATTTCATGGAAGTCTGTGAAGCCCTGCAGGGTTCTCGACTCGATTGCTTCATACAGTACCTTTCCCGGAACAGCTGCGTTGACACCGACCCAGGTATTGTTCACCTGAACGAGCTCCCATGTGAGTTGGTTCCGGCGCGATGGATCATTACTGTCCGAGAGCATCACCGGGCTACCTGGTTCACAGCAGCCGTTCATCGTACCCATTGTTGGACAATGCGCTGTGACGATCTTTCCCGTGGTGAGTTTCACGTCAACCAGGAAGCGGCGGTACTTCTTGACCAGAGTTCCCGGTATAAGGGGGCTGACGAATTTCATGTGATAAATATACCCAAAAAAATGGCAAAGGAAAAGGTGTCCCGCATCTGTAGTCTGCCTCAGTATTGAATCTCACCCCCGCGTTACTATCTTGATGGTTGACGATGTCTCATAAGAGTGTGGATGCAGGTGAAGAAGGTTGGCTTTCTTTATGAAGACATGTTTCTCGAGCACGCGACGCCGGTCGGTCATCCTGAACGGCCGGATCGGCTGCGCAAACTTGTGGCGCATCTGAAGAGCTCCGGCCGGTGGAAGGGTCTTCATCATGTCCAATCTATGCGCGCATCTGCGCAAAGCATCATTGCTGTGCACACACCGGATCATGTTGACTTCATTAAGCGGGTCTGTGATTCAGGTGGTGGCGCGCTGGATTCCGGCGACACGTATGCCAGTGCGCAGTCATATGAAGTTGCCCTCTTTGCGGCCGGGGCCGCTATTTCCGCAGTGGATGCAGTACTTAATCACCGTGTCGACTCGGCGTTTTGTGCAATCCGACCTCCGGGCCACCACGCGGAGCGGGACCAGTCGATGGGGTTCTGTTTGTTCAACAATGTTGCCATTGCGGCCGTGCATGCGCAGCGAGCGCACGGTGTCGACCGCGTTGCCATTCTGGACTGGGACGTCCATCATGGGAATGGGACACAGCACATTTTCGAGTCCGATCCGACAGTCCTGTACATCAGTCTGCACCAGTACCCGTTTTATCCCGGCACAGGCGCAAGCACCGAACGTGGCACGGGCGATGGTGTGGGGTACACGCTCAACTTTCCATTGCCTGGGGGAACGGGAGAGGAGGAGTATCTCGCCGCGTTCACCAACAAGATTGTTCCAGCGCTTGTGGCGTTCCGGCCGGAGATCCTGATTATCTCCGCTGGTTTTGATGCGCACAAGGACGACCCTCTGGGAGGAATGCTCCTGGATGAATCCTCTTTTGCGAAGATGACGCACCAGGTGAAAGGTGTCGCTCCAGTTGTTTCTGTGCTTGAGGGGGGGTATCATCTCGATGCGCTTGCCCTCAGTGTCGATGCCCATCTTGCCGAACTTGCCGCATAATGGTCGGTGACCAGCATTCCGGCAACCTTGACTTTCTCATAGAGTTTTGGTTATCTACTCCCAACAATTCCCACTTGTCCATCTGACGGTATGCCCAAACTCGATTCTCCGCTGTATTACGCCGATTATCTTCATCTTGAAAAACTTCTTTCCATTCAATCGCTGAAGAGCGACGAGCACAATCGCCACGCGCACGATGAGATGCTTTTCATCATCGTCCACCAGGTGTACGAACTCTGGTTCAAGCAGATCCTACATGAATTGAACTCTGTGATTGAGACCTTTGCGAAAGACTACGTCGATGAGAAGAACGTTGGCACGGCGGTGCTGCGACTTGGACGGATCACGGAAATCCAGAAGCTCCTGATCGACCAGCTTCGCGTTCTCGAAACCATGACCGCGCTGGATTTTCTGGAGTTCCGCGACCTTCTCTATCCCGCATCCGGATTTCAGAGCGCGCAGTTTCGCCTGATTGAAAACAAGCTGGGGATGAGACCTGAACAGCGACTTCTCTATAATAAGGAAGCATACTACACGCATCTGTCTTCGTACGATCAGGAAGTAATCAAGCAATCAGAACACGAGCACTCACTGTTTCAGCTCGTTGAGCGATGGCTCGAACGGACGCCGTTTCTCGATTTCCACGGCTTCAGTTTCTGGTCCCACTATCGTTCGGCCGTCGATGATATGCTGCGCGTCGACCGTGAGAATATTTTGCAGAATCCACTCTCAACAGAGGAGGAAAAGCGTCAGCAATTGCAGGAAGTCTCCGCCAACGAGGAGAACTTTGCTGCATTGCTGGACAGAGAGAAGCACGAAGAGCTGGTTGCCAAAGGCCGCCGCAGGCTTTCCCACCGCGCCACCCAGGCAGCGTTACTCATTGCATTATATCGGGATGAGCCAATCCTGCACATTCCGTTCCGTTTGCTTACGGTTCTCATGGACATGGATGAGCAGTTCACAACGTGGCGATATCGGCACGCACTGATGGCGCACCGGATGATCGGAAACAAGATTGGCACCGGCGGGTCAACAGGCTACAATTACCTGAAGGCTACGGTGGACAAATACAAAGTCTTCTCCGATCTTTTCAACCTTTCAACATTTCTGATTCAGCGATCACGGCTGCCTGAACTCCCGCTTGAAGTAAAGCGGAACCTCGGCTTTTACTATTCCGAACATTGACCATGGATCTCTCTCTGGCAGGGAAGCGCGCCATCGTCTGCGGCAGCACGCAGGGATTGGGCAAGGCAAGCGCCGTGGAACTTGCGCGTCTCGGCGCATCGGTCATTCTTGTTGCCCGGAATGAAGAATTGCTCCGGACAGTCCGCGACGAATTGAGCACGATGGACAAACAAGTGCACAGTTATATCGTTGCCGACTTCTTCCAGCCAGGGGACGTGGCAGGAAAAGTGAAGAACTGTTTAGCGGAGAATTCCCCGGTTCATATTCTCGTCAACAACGCCGGCGGCCCCCAAGGCGGACCAATCCTCGACGCGCAGACGGAGGAATTTGTAGGTGCACTCTCGAGCCATCTTCTCTTAAACCACCTACTCGTGCAAGCCGTCGTTCCGGGAATGAAATCTGCGGGGTACGGGAGGATCCTGAATATCATCTCCACGTCAGTGAAGCAACCGATCCCGGGACTGGGCGTTTCCAACACAACACGAGCGGCTGTGGCATCCTGGGCCAAGACGCTGGCCGGTGAGCTCGCGCCATTTGGGATCACGGTGAACAATGTGCTCCCCGGTATGACTCAGACGGGACGGCTGGATTCGCTCATTCAGACAAGGGCAGAGAATGCTGGGCGGACCGTGGCAGAAATTTCGAGGGCAATGATTGCCGAGATTCCCATGGGACGGTTCGGTCAACCCATCGAGTTGGCAGCCGCTGTGGCATTTCTTGCGTCACCGGCAGCTTCATACATCACGGGCATAAATCTGCCTGTAGATGGAGGAAGAACATCAAGTTTGTGAACGCAGGTTGAGAACATTCGCTCGAGAACCATTAGGACTCTGTATCTGAAATGGCCATGGATTGTTTGAGCAACTATATCAACGGCAAGCTCGTTCCTCCGAGGTCGCATCAATACATCGAGGGGCACAATCCAGCCACGGGAGAGGCATATGTGGGGATCCCTGATTCTGATGAACAAGACGTGGCAGCAGCCGTGCAGGCTGCCGAGTCCGCCTTCCCAGGATGGTCTGTGACGCCGACTGAAGAGCGCGCGAGGTTGATGTTTCGAATTGCGGATTTGATTGACCGTGACCGTGAGAAGCTCGCGATGGCGGAATCCGTTGACAATGGCAAGCCTGTTGCCCTTGCACGAAGCGTCGACATCCCGCGGGCATCGAGTAACTTCAGGTTCTTTGCTTCGGCAATCACCCAGTTTGCCAGCGAAGCACATCCGATGGAGGACCGGGCAATCAACTACACGCTCCGTAAACCTCTTGGCGTCGTTGGATGCATTTCGCCATGGAACCTGCCCCTCTATCTTTTCACATGGAAGATTGCACCCGCTCTCGCAACGGGGAACTGCGTTGTCGGAAAACCATCCGAGCTGACTCCCATGAGTGCATTTCTCCTCTCGAAGCTTTCCATCGAAGCCGGCCTCCCATCAGGCGTGTTAAACATCGTCCATGGTTACGGTCAAAAGGTCGGGGCTGCGATTGCCGCGCACCCGCGGGTTCCAGCCATCACGTTTACAGGAGGGACGAAGACAGGAGGTGAGATTGCCAAAGCCGCTGCGCCAATGTTCAAGAAACTCTCTCTCGAAATGGGAGGCAAGAACCCCACCATCATCTTTGCCGACTGTGACTATGAAAAAATGCTAGCCACCACACTCCGCTCGTCGTTCCTGAACCAGGGAGAGATCTGCTTCTGCGGATCGAGGATCTTTGTCGAACGTCCGCTGTACGAGAGGTTCAAAGCCGACTTCGTTGCACGAGCGCGAGCGATGAGGGTGAGTGATCCGCTCGACGAAAAGACTGACCTCGGGGCGATTGTCTCTCAAGCTCATCTCGATAAAATCCTCTCGTATATAGCCCTTGCTGGGAAAGAGGGTGGCACTATTCTATGTGGGGGAAAGAAAGTCACGCCACCGGGGCGGTGTGCGAACGGATGGTTCGTGGAGCCAACCGTTGTCGAGGGCCTCGCACCGACGTGTCGGACGAACCAGGAAGAGATTTTCGGTCCGGTGGTGACGCTGACTCCTTTCGACACGGAGGACGAAGTCCTGAGATATGCCGACAGTACGCAATACGGTCTTGCTGCAATTCTCTGGACACAGAACCTCTCGAGAGCACATCGGGTCGCTGGCCGGATTCACTCAGGCATTGTCTGGGTCAATTGCTGGATGCTGCGGGATCTGCGGACGCCATTTGGCGGGATGAAGAACTCGGGCCTCGGGAAGGAGGGAGGACTGGAAGCGCTCCGGTTTTTCACAGAACCCAAGAATGTGTGTATTGAAATATGAGTTCGTGGAGTTTGTAGAGTCAGACAGTGAATAGACTATGGGTCAATCCGGAAAAATAATCTCATCGCGAGCACCAGAACCTGTGGGAATGTATCCACATGCACGCAAGGTGGGGAATCTTCTGTTTCTCTCAGGCGTGGGGCCGCGTGAGCGTGGGACGAAGAAGATTCCCGGCGTGGAGCTTGATGAGCAAGGGAACATTCTCTCATACGATATCGAGAAGCAGTGCTATTCCGTCTTTAAGAACGTGAGAGCAATCCTTGAGGATGCCGGCTCAGGATGGGACAAGATCGTGGATGTAACTGTGTTCCTCACGAACATGAAAAAGGACTTCCCGACGTTCAATCGGATCTATGCCGAATACTTCAAAGAAAACCAACCCTGCCGGACGACAGTCGAAGTGAACGCGCTCCCAACACCGATTGCGATAGAATTGAAAGTCACAGCAACCATGTGACACTCGAAAATTTGTAGAGTTTATAGAGTCCTTGGGGTTGAGATGGCTAAGTTCGAGAGATTTGAAGATATCCTGGCGTGGCAGAAGGCAAGGGAACTGGTTGGAAAGATATACAGGATCACTGCGGATAGTAAGTTCGCCAAGGACTTCGGACTGCGCGACCAGATTCGGAGGGCTTCAGTTTCAATCATGTTGAACATCGCAGAAGGTTTCGCACGAAGAACGAATAAGGAGTTCGGTCAGTTTCTTTTCGTGGCACATGGCTCGACCGCCGAGGTCCAATCGGCCCTCTACATAGCAATGGATCAACAATATGTTAGCAAGGAATCGTTTGATAGGATCTATTCTGATTGTGCCGAAATATCTCGCATGATATCCGGACTCATCAAGTACCTCCGGAGCCCATAACTCTGATGAACTCCACAAACTCTATACACTAACAAGAGGCTCATCATGGCAAAACTCCTACCTCCCATTAATTTCCAAAGCTGGATCAACCAGCACCGTCATCTGCTCAAACCCCCCGTTGGCAACAAAATGGTGTACGAAGATGCCGATTTCATCATCATGGTTGTGGGCGGTCCGAACGCCCGGAAGGACTACCACTTTGACGAGGGTGAGGAATTCTTTTATCAGTTGGAGGGGGACATCACGCTGAAGGTGGTGGAGGATGGTGTGCAACGGGCTATCCCGATCCGTCAGGGAGAGATATTCCTCCTTCCGCCGAAAGTTCCCCACTCACCGCAACGTCCGGCAACTACCATTGGACTGGTGATCGAACGGAAACGGACGCCTGGCGAGACAGACGGCTTCCTTTGGTTCTGCGAGAAGTGTGGGAACAAGTTGTACGAAGAGTTTCTTCAGTTGACCAACATTGTCACGCAGTTGCCTCCCATATTCGAACGGTTTTACAGCGACCCTGACCATTGTACCTGCAAAAAGTGTGGGACGAAGATGGAACGTCCGCCCAAACCAACATAAGCACGACACCATGATCAATGCTGTGTGGCATACAAAGCATGTGATGCCGAAGAACGCTAAACTTGAACAGCGGATCGCATGGCACCTTGCACATCATCGGTACTGCAACTGCCGGCCAATTCCCCCGGGCGTTCTTGCTGCCATGAAAGTACACAGGCTCAATCGGAGCACGTCACGACATCGCAGAAGCGGCAAGACGACGTGAGTCTCTTCAGTTTTCCGACCTACACTCAATCGTACCGGCGGATCATTTGACAATCGATATTCACACACACATCCTTCCGAAAGAGCTACCCGACTTCAAAGCGAAGTACGGCTACGGCGGCTTTGTCAATCTTGAGCATCATCAGCCCGGTTGTGCGCGGATGATGGTCGATGGGAAGCTCTTTCGCGAAGTGAAGGAGAATCTCTGGGATGCCGATACACGCACAAAGGAGTGCGACAGACATGGCGTGGATATGCAAGTGCTTTCTACTGTTCCCGTCATGTTCAGTTATTGGGCGAAGCCGGCCGATGGTCTCGATCTCTCGAAGTTGCTGAATGATCATATTGCCGGTATTGTCCAGGGATATCCCAAACGATTCATCGGGTTGGGAACTATTCCTCTTCAAGGTCCCAATCTGGCAATCAGGGAGCTTGAGCGCTGTGTGAAGCAACTTGGGTTTGCGGGCATTGAAATCGGCTCGCACGTGAACGACTGGAACCTCGATGACGAACATCTGTTCCCGGTGTTCCAGGCGGCGGAAGAACTCGGCGCTGCGATCTTCGTCCATCCATGGGACATGATGGGCAAAGACAGAATGCCAAAGTACTGGCTTCCGTGGCTCGTCGGGATGCCGGCGGAAGTCTCGCTGGGAATTTGTTCAATGATCTTTGGCGGAGTGTTTGAGCGTCT
>Ga0209640_10003193_pt1 | contig 14339 bp, 14 predicted proteins | sample RifCSP10_1_FD_184018 | JGI IMG/M metagenome (GOLD analysis project Ga0209640, IMG submission 184018) | Soil microbial communities from Rifle, Colorado - Rifle CSP2_sed 10_1 (SPAdes) (version 2) | ecosystem: Environmental > Terrestrial > Deep subsurface > Rock core/Sediment | place: Rifle...
GGCGTCGGCAGCCGGTCCTCTTCCAGCACCGGGAACGGGTGATTGACGAAGATGATCGAGCCCGGCTCGCGCAGGTCGTTGGTCGAGCCGAAGCCGATGATGCTGCCCTCGCCCTTGGCGAGGCGGTAGATGAATCCGCGCGTCGCGCGATTGAACGGCAATTCGGCGCGGTCGCCCGCGAAGAAATACTGCCTGAAGTACTCGCCGAGGTCCTCGAAGAAAAAGCGCAGCCGGCCGACGACCGGAAAATTGCGCAGCACCGTGTGCTTCTTCTGGGTGACGTCGTGGATGATGAGCACGATCAGCCCGCCGATCAACAGGACCCCGAATATCGTGCCGATGCCGTAAGACAGTACGCTCAGCATGCCGTCCATCACTCCACCTCTAATGCGCTAGAATCGCCGCACGGCTGGCCGACAACTATAGATGAAATCGGTGGATCTGGCAGCGGAGATCGAGCGCAACGTGCGCGCCGCGCTGGCCGAGGACGTCGGCGGCGGCGATCTCACGGCGCCCCTCATTCCCTCCGGCAAGCGGGTGCGCGCAACCGTGCTGTGCCGCGAGCCGGCGGTCGTCTGCGGCGAGCCGTGGTTCGAGAGCTGCCTGCGCCTGCTCGATCCCTCGGTGGAAGTCGCGTGGGCGGTGCCGGAAGGCGCAAGCGTCGACGCGGGGGCCCGGGTCTGCTCCATTCGCGGCGAGGCGCGCGCGTTGCTCGCCGGCGAGCGCGTGGCGCTCAATTTCCTGCAGACGCTGTCCGGAGTCGCAACTGCCACGCGGCGCTACGTGGACGCGATCGCGGGCACGCGGGCGAGAATCGTCGATACCCGCAAGACGCTGCCGGGACTGCGCCTTGCCCAGAAATACGCCGTGCGGGTCGGCGGAGGATCGAATCATCGCATGGGGCTCTACGACGCGATGCTGATCAAGGAGAACCACATCGCCGCCGCGGGCGGGATCCGGCAGGCGGTCACGCAGGCGCGCAAGCTCGCAAGCAAGGGGAACTGGATACAGGTCGAGGTCGAAAACCTCGATCAGCTGCGCGAAGCCCTGGATGCCGGCGCCACCATGATTCTCCTCGACAACATGAGCGTCGGGCAGGTGCGCGAGGCGGTGAGAATCGCCGGCGATCGCGCGGAGCTGGAGGCTTCCGGCGGCATCACCCTGGAAAACGCCCGGGTAATCGCCGAAACCGGCGTGCATCGCATGTCGGTCGGCGCGCTTACCAAGGATGTCAGGGCGGCGGATTTTTCGATGCGCTTTGAGGCAGGTTAACGACTCGACGCAAGGGCGCCAGGTCAGCGACCGGGCCGGGTCGTCGGCCCCATCGTATAAGACACGTGGCGGTAGTCGAAGCCGTCCTTCTTGCCAAAATACGCGCTTCGCCCCGGGTCGTAATTCGTGCAGACCTTTCCGGTGATCCGGTCTTCGTCGTAATCCGCTTTCTTGATCACCGAGCCGTCCGCCGTCACGAAGGACGCGTTGTACACGCTTTGGCCGCTGAGACGCCCCTTTCTCACTACGACGTCCACTCGCACCGTGTCGCGGGTCAGGTCGTCGTACATCGCGCCCGGAAACCAGTCCGTGAACACGCGCTGCAACCGCTTGAGCTCGAGCTCGGTCAGGGCATAACCGTCGTCCACGCGCGTGCGCAGCACGACGCGTCGTTCGAGGTCCGGTCTCGCCGTCGCCATAATTGCGGATGCTGCCCCGTGACGTCCCTATGAGTCAAGAAGCGCGAGACCCGGGGACCCATCACGGCTTCCGATTTCGCCGGCCCGGGGTCGCGGCCGGTGCCCGGTTTTGCCCGCTGCATCAATCAGGTATTTGCGGGCGGCGCGGTCGCCGCGAACGACGGGCGCGCGGCAATGCGCTCGAACCATTCGCGCAGCCTGGGATGTCCCGCCCGCCAGCGAAAATCGGGAATCCTCGCTTCGAGCCCCAGGGCGCAGGCGAGCGTGAGCTGCACCCGGTTGAGCGCACCGTGCATCAGGGGGCTGGCAATTTCAGTTTCCCAAGCGTCCACCAACCGCTCGCTGCGATGCGCTTCGTGCAGGAGGACCGTTGGCGAGCGCTCGTTCTCGGGCCGCACGAGCTCGCGGCCCCACACCGCAATGCCGTCCAATAGGCTCCTGGCCAGGCCTTCGAGCCGGCGCGCCTCCCAGGCCTCTCCACCGGCCGGCACATCGAAGACGGGCTGGCCGTCCAAGCGATCGAGGTAATCGCAGATGAGCGCGGACTCTTCCATCCCGACGCCGTCATCGCGGATGAGATAGGGAACACGGCCCGACGGGTTGATCCGGTAGTACGGGCTGTCCGCGGCGCGCGTCCGGGCCGTGATGACTTCGACCCGCTTCTCGAGCCCCTTTTCGATCACCACGATCCGCGCCATCCGCGCGTAGGGAGATCCTGGAGTGATGTAGAGCTTCATGCGGACGCCCTCGAGCGCTCCGTGGCAAGTCTTCAGTCCGTCACATCATCGCAGCATCACTACGTCACTGCATTACTTCAGGTGCTGGCGGATCAGCCGCTCGATTGCCCCCAATTCCGCATCCGTGGTCAACGGCTTTGCGCTCTGCGCGATCGCAACGTCGGGATCCTTCAGCCCGTGGCCGGTCAGCGTGCAGACGATCGTGCTGCCTTCGCCGATCTTGCCCAGCTCGAGGTCCTTCAGCACACCGGCCAGCGCGATGGCGGACGCCGGCTCGCAGAATATCCCCTCGGTGCGCGCGAGCAGCTTCTGCACATGCAGGATCTCCTCGTCGGTGCACTCGGCGAACCAGCCGCCGGATTCGTGTCCCGCCGCCACTGCCTGCTGCCACGACACCGGATTGCCGATGCGAATCGCGGTCGCCACGGTCTCGGGATTCTCCACCGGCCGGCCGCGCACGATCGGCGCAGCCCCCGCCGCCTGATAGCCCACCATGATCGGCCGGCGCTCCAGGGTCTTCTGCGTCCGGTAGCGGCGCATGGCCGGGTCCACCCGGAGCGCCTGGGTGCTCTCGCCGGCCGCTTCCGAATAGCCGATCCAGTGGGCGGTGATGTTGCCCGCGTTGCCCACCGGCAGCGCGTGGTAATCCGGCGCATCGCCCAGCGCCTCGATGACCTCGAAGGCGACGGTCTTCTGCCCCTGAATGCGGTAGGGATTGATCGAGTTGACGATCTTGACCGGCAGCGCGGCGGCGATTTCCTGTACCAGCCGCATGCCCTCGTCGAAGTTGCCGCGGATCTGGATCACGACCGAGCCGTGCATCATCGCCTGCGAGAGCTTGCCGAGCGCGATCTTCCCTTCCGGGATGAGCACGAAGCAGGCAATGCCGGCGCGCGCGGCGTAGGCCGCGGCGGACGCCGAGGTGTTGCCGGTGGAGGCGCAGATGATCGCCCGCGCGCCCTCCTCGACCGCCTGCGTGACCGCCATCGTCATGCCGCGATCCTTGAACGAGCCGGTGGGATTCGCCCCCTCGAATTTGGCGTAGATGACGACCTTCTTCCGCACCAGCGCCGGCAGGTTCCTCAACTCGATCAGCGGCGTCGCGCCTTCGTTGAGCGAGATGGCGCGCGTGTCCGCCGCGACCGGCAGCCGGTCACGGTATTTGTCGATCAGTCCGGTGTAGTGGGACATCGAGAGCGCGTGACGGGCGACGGGCACCGCTAATTCAGCTCCTCGAGGCGGATGCGGGTGACCTTGCCGACGACGACCGGCAGTTTCTCGATCTTGGCGATGGCCGCGTCCACATGCTTCTCGACGGTGAGATGGGTGAGCATGATGATGTCGACCTCGACCTCGCCCACGCGCGGTTCTTTCTGGACCATCGCCTCGATCGAGATCCGCAGGTCCGCGAGGATGCGCGTGATGTCGGCCAGCACGCCCGGCTTGTCCTGCACCTTCATCCGCAGGTAGTAGCGGGTCTCGACCTCCCCCATCGGCAGGACTGGTGTATCCGCCAGCTGCCCCGGCTGGAATGCGAAGTGCGGCACGCGGTGCTCCGGGTCGACAGTCAGCATGCGCGCCACGTCGACCAGGTCGGCGATCACGGCCGAGGCGGTGGGCTCCGCGCCCGCCCCGGCGCCGTAGTACATCGTCTGGCCGACGGCGTCCCCTTTCACCAGGATGGCGTTCATCACGCCCTCCACGCTGGCGATCAGGCGCCGCGCGGGCACCAGTGTCGGGTGGACCCGGATCTCGATCCCCTTCGGCCTGCGCCGGGTGATGCCGAGCAGCTTGATGCGGTAGCCGAGCTCCTCCGCATACTTGATGTCGTCCTGCTTGAGCCGGGAGATGCCTTCGACGTAGGCCGACTCGAACCGCATCGGGATGCCGAAACCGATCGCCGCCATGATGGTCGTCTTGTGCGCCGCGTCCACGCCTTCGATATCGAAGGTCGGATCAGCCTCGGCGTAGCCGCGCCGCTGCGCTTCCTTGAGCACGTCGTCGAAGCTCGCGCCGCGCTCCCGCATCTCCGACAGGATGAAGTTGCAGGTGCCATTGACGATGCCCGCGATCCACTCGATCCGGTTGGCGGAGAGACCCTCGCGCAAGGACTTGATGATCGGGATGCCGCCGCCCACCGCCGCCTCGAACGCCACCATCACGTCCTTCTTCTGCGCCGCCGCGAAGATCTCGTTGCCGTGGCGCGCGAGGAGCGCCTTGTTGGCGGTGACGATGTGCTTGCCGTTGGCGATCGCCCGGAGAATCAGGTCCTTGGCGACCGTGGTCCCGCCGATCAGCTCGACCACGATGTCGATATCGGGATGGTTCACCACTTCTCCCGCATCGGCGGTTACCGTCGCACGCCCGCCGACGAGGCGGCGCGCCTTGTCCAGCTCCTTGTCGGCGACCATCTTCATGGTGATGGCGCAGCCGGCGCGGCGCGAGATCTCCTCGCGGTTGCGGTCGAGCACGGCGAAGGTGCCGCCGCCCACGGTGCCGATGCCCAGCAATCCCACGTTGATCGGCTTCATAGCAGCCCGTCCTTGCGGAACATCTCCTTGATGCCGCGCAGGGCCTGCCGGGTGCGGGCTTCGTTCTCGATCAGGGCAAATCGCACGTGCCCGTCGCCGTACTGGCCGAAGCCGACCCCGGGCGCCACCGCGAGCTTCGCGTCCGCCAGCAGCTTCTTGGAGAACTCGAGCGAGCCGAGCTTGCGATACGGCTCGGGAATCGGCGCCCACACGTACAGGGTCGCTTTCGGCACCTCGACGTCCCAGCCAATCGCCTTCATGCCGCTGCACAGCACGTCGCGGCGCCCCTGGTAGAGCCTGCGCACGGTCTCGACGCAATCCTGGGGGCCTTCCAGCGCGATGATGGAGGCCACCTGGATCGGAGTGAACATGCCGTAGTCATGATAGCTCTTCATGCGTGCGAGCGCGGTGACGAGCTCCCGGTTGCCGACCATGTAGCCCACGCGCCAGCCGGCCATGTTGTAGCTCTTCGACATGGTGAAGAACTCGACCGCGATGTCACGCGCGCCGGGCACTTGCAGGATGGACGGCGCCTGGTATCCGTCGAACACGATATCCGCGTACGCGAGATCGTGGACGACATAGACATGGTGCTCCCGCGCGAGCCCGACGAGCCGCTCGAAGAACGGCAGGTCCACGCACTGCGTCGTCGGATTGCTCGGGAAATTGACGATCAGCATCTTGGGCTTCGGGTACGAGTCCTTGAACGCGCGCTCGACCGCCTCGAAAAAATCGGCCTCCGGCGTCATCGGCACGTGCCGGATGTCGGCGCCGGATATTACCGGACCGTAGATGTGGATCGGGTAGCTCGGATTGGGCACCAGCACCGTGTCGCCGGTGTCGAGGGTGGCGAGCGCGAGATGCGCGATGCCCTCCTTAGAGCCGATGGTGACGATCGCCTCCGAGTCGGGATCGAGCTCGACGCCGTAGCGCGCCCGGTACCAGTTACAGATCGCTCGCCGCAGCCGCACGATGCCCTTCGACACCGAGTAACGATGCGTGTCGGGCCGCTGCACGGATTCGATCAGCTTGTCCACGATGTGCCGCGGCGTGGGCTGATCGGGATTGCCCATGCTGAAGTCGATGACGTCCTCGCCCCGCCGGCGCGCGGCGAGCTTCAGTTCGCCGGTGACATTAAAGACATACGGCGGGAGGCGCTTGATGCGGGCAAACTCTTCCATGGGCACGGCCAGTCGAGGCGCAAAAGCGTGTTATTCTAGCGAAGCGAGTAACCTTAAGCAAATCAGTAGCTTATGAAATTGCACCTGGCGCAGGGCGCGGGCCTGCAGTTGTTCTCCGGTTACGGCACGGGATTCGTGGCCGTGAACAACGTGCGTTATGAAAAGTGCGTGGTGGTCAGCCCGCAGGCGGTCATGGAGTGGGACGTGAGCGGCTTTGAGGCGCTGACGGTGCGGGATTTCGGCTTCATCGAATCGCTGAAGCCCGAGATCGTGATTCTGGGAACCGGAGCGGCGCAGCGCTTTCCACGGCAGGAGCTCTCGCGCGCGCTGACGGCCGCCGGCGTGGGGGTGGAGATCATGGACAGCCGCGCGGCGTGCCGGACCTACAACATCCTCGCGACCGAAGGCCGCAAGGTGGTGGCGGCAATATTGACGGTCTAGGCGGGTTCCACGAGAACGGGCCGTCCCTACCCCAGGTCGGCGCTCCCGTCTAGAGATCGCCCAGGACCTTGAGATGCGCCGCCACGCACCGCCCCAAAGCGTGTAACGCGTATCCGCCCTCCAGCAGGGAAACGACACGTCCGCCGGCGGAGCTTCCGGCAGCCTCCTTGATTCGTTCCGTGACCCAGGCGTAGTCCGCGTCCACCAGCTTGAGCATCGCCATATCGTCTTCGCGGTGCGCGTCGAAACCGGCCGAGACGAACAGCATCTCCGGCCTGAAACCGGCAAGCGCTGGCAGCCAGTACCGCTCCACTGCATCGCGGAATTCCGCGCCGCCGCTGTACGCGGCCAGCGGGACGTTCACCATGCGCTCCGAGCGTCCTTCCACGCCGCTGTAGGGGTAAAACGGGTGCTGAAATGTCGAGACCATCATGACGCGCGGGTCGTCGCGAAAGATTTCCTCCGTGCCATTGCCGTGATGGACGTCGAAGTCGACGATGGCAACCCGCTTCAAGCCATGGGCCTCCAGCGCATGCGCGGCGGCCACGGCGACGTTGTTGAAAAAACAGAAACCCATGGCGCGGGCGCGCCCGGCGTGGTGTCCGGGCGGCCGCACGCCGCAAAATGCGGTCTCTACCTTTCCCCGGAGCACCATCTCCGTCGCCGCACCCGCCGCACCCGCCGCACGCAGCGCGGCTCGCAGGGTGTGCGGATTCATCGCCGTATCAGGATCGAGGTGGATCAGCCCGTGTTCCGGCGCCGCCTGTTCCAGCGCGCTGATATACGCCGGCGCGTGCACGCGCTCCAGTTGCGCACGGTCTGCGAGCGGCGCGTCGACCTGCTCCAGAAAATGGCTCAGTCCCGAGGCGACCAGCTGGTCTTCGATGGCCCCGAGCCGCGCCGGACACTCGGGATGCTGGGCGCCCATGTCGTGCAGCCGGCAGTCGGGATGGGTTATGTATGCAATGGACACGATGAACCCGATGCGATGATTCGTGAGCGGCGCGGCGCGTCCGGCTCAAACGCACGTTGATCGGCGAGCATCGTCCGATCGAACGTGCGAAATTAAACTGGTGCGCAGCATCCGGCTTTAATGCTAATTATAATGTGGGCCCCGCCTCCCCCATGCGCTGCCGGGTATCGGTCCCGTGCCGACCATGCAACCCTACCCCTCCCATCTGGTCCAACAGCTGACGCTCGGCGACGGGACGGTTGTCACCATCCGCCCCATACGGCCGGAAGACGGGGGAATCGAGCAGGAATTCGTGCGCAACCTCTCCGATGAATCGCGGTACTTCCGCTTTCGTGATGCCGTCCGGGAGCTGTCGCCCCGGATGCTCTCGCACCTTACGCGAGTGGATTACGACCGGCACCTGGCGCTCATCGCCGTCATCGAGCGCGGGGGACGGGAAATCCAGGTCGGCGTTGCGCGCTATATCGCCGAAGGCGATTGCCGGTCGTGCGAGTTCGCGATCGCCGTCGCGGATGACTGGCAGCACAAGGGGCTCGGCTCGCGGCTCATGCAAGCGCTGATGGCCGCAGCTCGCGGGCGGGGCATGCGCGAAATGTACGGCGAGGTGCTGGCGGGCAACCGCAAGATGCTGGAGTTCACGGCACGGCTCGGCTTCAGCGCGCGCCCGGACGAAAGCGATCCCCGTGTTGTGCGGGTCGAAACGACGCTTGGGCCGGCGACGGAATCGAGCCGCAAGTCGTGACACGACGGGAGCGGCGTGAGAAACCGCACATTCCGGATCCTGCCGCGCGGTCCGCAGTGCGGCCGTTACTGGTCACGGTGCGCCGTGTTGTGGCACACTCAACGCAATGAATGACTTTCCCCAGCGCGCCGTGACGTTACAGCAGATCGACCGGGTGATCGCCCAGGTCGGGGGCATCATCCTCGGCAAGGATCACCAGATCCGGCTTGCGCTCGCCTGCCTGCTCGCGCGCGGCCACTTGCTGATCGAGGACATCCCCGGCGTGGGCAAGACCATGCTGGCTCACGCGCTCGCGACGTCGCTCGGCATGGATTTTCAGCGCATCCAGTTCACCAGCGATCTGCTTCCCGCCGATATCATCGGAGTCTCCGTCTACAGTCGGGACACCGGCGGCTTCCAGTTTCACTCCGGACCGATCTTCAGCCAGGTGGTGCTCGCGGACGAGGTCAACCGCGCCACGCCCAAGGCGCAAAGCGCGCTCCTCGAGGCGATGGAAGAGCACCAGGTGACGGCGGAGGGCGAGACGCGGCGCCTGCCCGAGCCGTTTTTCGTGATCGCCACGCAGAATCCCTCGTACCAGATCGGCACGTTCCCGCTGCCCGAATCGCAGCTCGATCGATTCCTGATGCGCATTCAGCTCGGTTATCCCGACAGCGAGGCCGAGCGCGCGCTGCTGCAGGGGGAAAACCGCCGCGATCTGCTCGCGACGCTCAAACCCGCCATGGCGGCGCAGGAGCTCAAGGACCTGCAGCATCGCGCACAGGAAATCCACACCTCGAGCGCGCTCTTCGACTATGTCCAGGCGCTCACCGATCATACGCGCCGCGCCGCCGATTACGTTCACGGCCTGTCTCCGCGCGCGGCGCTCGCGCTGCTGCACGCCGCCCGCGCCTGGGCGTTGATGGTGGGGCGCGGGCACGTGGTCCCGGAAGACGTGCAGGCCGTACTCCCCGCCGTGGTCGGTCACCGCCTGGTTTCCGCCAGCGAAGTCACCCATGCCAACGGCGTCGATGTCGCCCAACACCTGATCAAGCAGGTCGCCATCCCCTGATGGGTAATGGGTTATGGGTAATGGGTAATGCGCAAAACCCATTAGGTCTTCACCCATTACCCATCTCTCATCACCCATTACCGGTCCATTGATGTACGCGGCGCTCAAGAACCGCTTCTTCACCTGGCTCTTCCGCTGGCACGGCCCTGAAACCGGCGCGATCGTGCTGGTTCAGCGGCGGGTGTTCATCCTGCCCTCGCGCCAGGGACTGGTGTTCGCCACGGTACTGCTGGTCATGCTGGCCGGCTCCATCAACTACTCGCTCGGGCTGGGTTTCGTGCTCACCTTCCTGCTCGGCGCCATGGGCGTGAATGCCATGATCTACACGTTTCGCAATCTCGCGAATCTGCGGGTCACGGGCGGGCGCGCGCGGCCGGTGTTCGCCGGGGATACCGCGTTTTTCACGATCTATCTCGAGAACCGGGGCAACACCGACCGCTATGCCGTCGGTCTCACCCACGACCGCAGGCAGGCGTCCTTCGTCGATGTGATGGCACGCTCCACCACTTCGGCGAGCGCCGGGGTCCACGCGCCCCGGCGGGGTATCCTGAGGCCGGGGCGACTGACCCTGTTCACGCGCTTCCCGCTCGGCCTCTACACCGCGTGGGCCTATGTGGACCTCGACTTGCGTTGCATCGTCTATCCCCGCCCCGCCCCCACCCGCCTGCCGATGCCGCCTGCGGCGCCGAGCGCCGGAGCCGGCGCGGAGCGTGGCCAGGGCCAGGAAGACTTTTCGGGTATGCGCCCCTACCACCGCGGAGATTCGCCGCGCCACATCGCGTGGAAAGTTGCGGCGCGCGACCAGGGGCTGCACACCAAGCAATTCACCGGCCGCGCTGAGATCGAGCTGTGGCTCGATTGGGCGCAGCTGCCGCCCCAGATGGGCGTGGAGGAGCGCCTGTCGCACCTTGCACGCTGGGTGCTCGACGCACACGCCGCGGGGCTGACCTACGGCTTGCGCGTGCCGGGTGCAACCCTGGAAATGGCGGCGGGAGAGGCGCAACGCGATCGCTGCCTCGAGGCGCTCGCGCTCTTCGAGCATGACTGACCCGAAACAGCCGCTTTCCTGGCGTCACGTGCGCTGGGTGCTGGTGTCACTTGCGCTGGTGGCCGCGCCGCATGCCTCCCACATGCCCTGGTGGACCATCGGCCTGGTGGTGATGCTCATCGCCTGGCGTGCCTATGTCGGCTATGCGCGCGTCGCGCTGCCGAACCGCTGGCTGCTGCTGCTGATCGCCCTGGTCGCCACCATCGGCGTTTTTCTGGCCTACCGCACCATCTTCGGGCGGGAGGCGGGCGTCACATTGCTCGTCATCATGCTGGGGCTGAAGCTGATGGAGACCCGCACCTTGCGCGACGCGATGCTGCTGAGCTTCCTCGGCTATTTCCTGGTAATCACCAATTTTCTTTATTCGCAGACCATCGGAACCGGGCTCTATATGCTCGCGTGCACGGTGGTCATCACGGCGACCATGGTGAGCCTCAACTACGCCGACGCCCAGCCGCCGTTCCGCGTCCAGTTGCGCACCGCAGCTGTGCTGCTTGCCCAATCGGTGCCGCTGATGCTCGTGTTGTTCCTGCTGTTTCCCCGGGTACCGGGCCCGCTGTGGGGACTGCCGCGCGACGCGTTTGCCGGCGTGAGCGGCCTGTCGGACACCATGACGCCGGGCAGCCTGTCGAGCCTCGTTCTGTCGGACGCGGTTGCGTTTCGGGTGGAGTTCGAGTCCGAGATTCCCCCGGCCAAGAACCTCTATTGGCGCGGGCCGGTGATGTGGGACTTCGACGGCCGCACCTGGTCGGCGCAATCCTTCGTCTATACCGCGCCCCGCATCGCGGCCGAGGGCGACGCGGTGAGGTACGAGATAACGCTCGAGCCGCACCACCGGCGCTGGCTGTTCGCGCTGGACCTGCCCGCCGTGGCGCCGCCGCACTCCATCGTCGGGACCGACTATCAGATCTACTCGGTCCGGCCCGTGAACAACCGCCTGCGCTACGACATGACCTCGTTTCTCAACGCCCGCTTCGGAGCGGTCGAAAGCCGCTTTGCCTTGAACCGCGCGCTTCAGAATCCCTCCCGCGCCAACCCCCGCGCGAAGGAGCTGGGACGGGCGCTGCGCCAGAAGCATGCCGACGACCAGAGCATCATCAATGAAATGCTCGGCATGTTCCGCCGGAATTTCGTCTATACGCTCGAGCCCCCGCTCCTGGGCGAGCATCCGGTGGATGAGTTCCTGTTCTCCACCCGCACCGGCTTCTGCGAGCACTACGCCTCCGCGTTCGCGGTGGTCATGCGGGCCGCCGGGATCCCGACCCGCATCGTGACCGGTTACCAGGGCGGCGAAGTGAACGCACTGGGCAACTATCTCATCGTGCGGCAGGCCGATGCTCACGCGTGGACCGAGGTGTGGCTCAACGGCCGCGGCTGGGTGCGGGTCGATCCCACCTTTGCGGTGGCGCCGGTGCGCGTGGACACCGGCATCTCGGCGGCGGTACCGCGCACCGATCCCCTGCCGCTGATGATGCGCACGCCGCTCGCGTTCCTGCGCCACGTCAGACTCACGTGGGACTACGCGGCGAACGCCTGGAACCAATGGGTGCTGGGCTACACGCCGGAGCGCCAACGCTCGCTGCTCGCGATTGCGGGGCTGGACGACGCGACGTGGGAGAAGCTGACCGCGACGCTCTTCGTTCTGGCCGGAATCATCGTCGCGATGTTCGCCGTCGTCGCCCTGCGCCAGTTGAAAACACGTGTGCGGGACCCCGTGAAGATCGCCTATCTGAGGTTCTGCGACAAGCTGCGCCGGAAGGGCCTGTCGCGCGACCCGGCCGAAGGCCCGGTCGATTATGCGCGCCGTGTCGAGCGGCAGCGGCCCGAGCTCACGCCTGCAGTCGAAGCCATCACGCGGCTCTACGTCGCCCTGCGCTACGGCGCGGAATCAAGCGCCGCCGTGTTGATGGAACTGCAGCGGCGCGTCAGGCAGTTCACCGCCTGACCCGAAGGCTGACTTCTGCCTTCGCGTCATGCCGGCGGCAGGAGCTTGACCGGATCGACCGGCTTGCCAAATCGGCGGATCTCGAAGTGCAGCCGCACCTGATCGGTGTCGGTCGAGCCCATTTCCGCGATCTTCTGGCCCTTCGCGACGTTCTGGCCTTCCTTCACCAGCAGCTCGCTGTTGTGCGCGTATACGCTGAGGAAGGTGTTGTTGTGCTTGATCACGATCAGCTTGCCGAAGCCGCGGATGCCGGTGCCGCTGAAGATCACCCTGCCGGAAGCGCTGGCATGTACCGGCTGCCCCAGCTTGCCGGCGATGCTGATCCCCCTCTGGTTGGTGCCGTCGCTGAAGGCGCGAATCACCTTCCCGCTCGCCGGCCACGCCCATACCACCCCTTCCTCGCCGCCCTGGCCGGTTTTCGGCTCAACCGTGGGGGGTAACTCGGGCTTGAGACTCGCCATCTGGGCGTAAGTCTGGTCGGAATACGGCGCGCGCACGGCCCGCGGTTGCGTCTTGATGCTGCCATCGCCGCCGGCAAGCGGCGTCGCGTCGAGCGGCCTCGCCTGCACCACCGGCGCGGCTTTCAGCGGAGCAGCCACCGGCGCCGCTCCCGCCGGCGGGCTCAATCGCAGTTGCTGGCCAATGCTGATGACGCTCGCAGCCGTGACGCCGTTCCACTGGGCGAGCTCGCGGTATTCGAGCCCGTAATCGAGCGCGATGCTGTAGAGGGTTTCGCCTTTCCTGACCGTATGGAATGCCGGCCGCGCATCCGTCGGCCGCTGCGCGGATTTGACGCCCGCTGCAGGCTTCACGGGGGCGGCCTTGGCGTCGCGCGCGCGATCGATGACCGGGGCGCCAGTCCTCACGGAGCAGCCGGCAGCGATGACCGCCCCGAGGACGCACGCGACAATGGTTTTCAGGGTGGGCGGGCTCACGTCAGGGCGGCAATCAGCTCGGTTCTCGAAGGGCATGAATCAGCGTCGGGCCAGCGGCTCCAGCGCACGAATGATCGGGCATCTGCCGCCTAGCCCACTCCCGACAGCAGGGGAACGAATACGACCGGATCCATGCGGCGTTCGACCATGCCCTTCGCCGTGCGTTCGATCAGGAACAGGTGCTGCTCGTCGTCGCGCACGATAGGCAGGATCATTCTACCACCGACGTCGAGCTGCTCGAGCAGGGCGCGCGGCGCGTGCGGCGCGGCCGCCGTCAGCACGATGGCGTCGAACGGCGCAACCTCGGGCATGCCGGCGTGGCCGTCACCGTGGCGTAGATGGATGTTGCGCACGTCCGCCGCGCGCAGGTTCCTGCGCGCTCTCCGGATGAGAGCGGCCAGGCGCTCCATCGAGTAGACCTGGCGCGCGACGCGCCCGAGGACCGCGGTCTGGTAGCCGCACCCGGTACCGACCTCCAGCACCTTGCCGAGCGACCGGGCGTTGCGCGCCAGTTCCGTCATGCGCGCCACGGTATGGGGGCTCGAGATGGTCTGCCCGTAACCGAGCGGCAGCGCGATGTCCTCGTAGGCGCGGCTCGCCAGCGCCTCGTCCACGAAAATATGGCGCGGCACCTCTCCCATTGCAGCCAGCACGGTCTCGTCCCGGATTCCCTGCGCGCGCAGCCGCTCGACCATGCGCAGCCGCGTGCGCAGCGAGGTCATCCCGATTCCCGGGGCCCTGGTCACCGGCCTGTCCTGAGCGAGCCTGTCCTGAGCGTGTCGAGGGATCGTAGGGTCACCGCTCACTGGCCTGCAAGCCATACGCTCATCGCCTCGAGCTGGGCGTAGCGGGTAAGGTCCATCTGCAGCGGCGTGATCGAGACGCGCTGGTTGGCGATCGCGTGAAAGTCGGTGCCCGTCCCCGCGTCCTGCGCGCCGCCCGCGGCACCGATCCAGTAGACTTTTTCTCCGCGCGGCGTCGTGGTCTTCACCACCGGTTCCGCCTTGTGGCGTTTGCCGAGGCGCGTTACCTGGAAGCCGCGCAGCGCGGCGTATTCGACATCC
>Ga0209640_10003194_pt1 | contig 14337 bp, 9 predicted proteins | sample RifCSP10_1_FD_184018 | JGI IMG/M metagenome (GOLD analysis project Ga0209640, IMG submission 184018) | Soil microbial communities from Rifle, Colorado - Rifle CSP2_sed 10_1 (SPAdes) (version 2) | ecosystem: Environmental > Terrestrial > Deep subsurface > Rock core/Sediment | place: Rifle...
GCTTTCACCAAAGGACCAGGACTCGAGCTGGATCTCGCCGTTGTGGCCTTCAGCCTTGCTCTCGCCCTCCACCCCCCGGATCTTCAAGAAATAATCAACAGCCATTTTTGCCTTTCTCCTTTCTCAAACTAAGTGGTTATGAAAGCAGATTTGATCCGCCTTTTTAGTCGTCAATATGCAGGCAGACGGGCGCGGCGCAAGCAGTCCGCTTCCCGGCTGACGCTGCGGGGTTACTTCCGCACGGACTGAGGCAGTTCGGCCACCAGGCGCAGCGAAACCGTCAGTTCGTCGAGTTGGAAATGCGGCCTCATGAACGCGATGGCTTTGTAGCATCCCGGCTTCCCGGCTACTTCGGCCACCTCGATCCTCGCCTCTCTCAGCGGATAGCGCGCCTTCGTGTCGGCCGAAGCGGTGTCGTCGGGCGTCACGTAGTTCTGTATCCACTGATTGAGGAACATCTCGCAGTCCTTGCGCGACATGAAACTGCCGATCTTGTCCCGCATCATCGCCTTCAGATAATGCGCGAACCGCGACATCGCGAAGATGTAAGGAAGCTGAGTCGACAGACGCGCATTTGCGTTCGCAGAATCCAGATCGTACTTCTTCGCCTTCTGAGCCGACTGGGCGCCAAAGAACGCCGCGTAGTCGGTGTTCTTGCAGTGGACCAGCGGCATGAATCCGAGGTCCGAGAACTCCTTCTCACGCCGGTCGGTGATGGCGATTTCGGTCGGGCACTTCATTGCAACCTCGCCCTCATCGGTCTTGAAGGTGTGATACGGAAGCCCCTGCACGAGCCCGCCGCCTTCGACGCCCCGCACCGCAACGCACCAGTTGTACATCGCAAACGCCTCGGTCAGCCTGGTGCCGAACGAGTACGCCGCGTTGCCCCACAGGTACTTCTTGCTGTCGGTGCCGTCGACGTCCTCCTCGAGTTTGAACGTCTCGGTCGGAGAAGAGTCCTCGCCGTAGGGCAGCCGCATCAGCGTGTGCGGGAGGCACAGACCGACGTAGCGCGAGTCGTCGGAATCCCGGAACGAACGCCACTTCAGGTACTCGGTGCGGTCGAAGATCTTGGCCAGGTCGCGAACTTCGGTCAGGTCCGAATACGTGTCCCAGCCAAATAGCTCGGGCGAAGCGGCCGAGATGAACGGCGCGTGCGCGCCGGCCGCCACCTGCGCGACCTTTTCGAGCAGCAACTGGTCTTGCGGGTGATTGCTGAACTCGTAGTCGCCGATGAGACAGCCGAAAGGCGCGCCGCCGAAAGTCCCGAACTCCTCTTCGTAGATCTTCTTGAACATGGCCGACTGATCGAACTCAATCGCCTTTTCGAGATCCTTCAGCAGCTCCTTCTTGGTCGCGTTCATCACGCGGATCTTGAGCAGCGGGCTGGTCTCGGTCTCAAAGACCAGATGGTGAAGTCCGCGCCAGGAGCCTTCGAGAGCCTGGAACTCCTCGTGGTGCATGATCGCGTTGAGCTGCGCGGAACACAGCCGGTCGATCTCTGCGATGCGGGCGTTGATCGAGGTCTCGACGTCGCGGGTGAGGACCATCTGGCCTTCCATGCATGACTGCACGAACTCGGCGATCATGTCCTTGGCGCGCGCGGCTTGGACGTCGTCGCGGCCGAGCCGGCCTTCATCGAGTATCCGGGTCAGCAGATCGCCCTCGACCTCTTTTTCCTGAATTGCAGCGGATGCCTTTTCAGTCTTTTCCTTGGCCATGTTATTCCTCCTTCCCATCACCGGGCTTGGCGGCAGCGCCGAGTCCCAGCGCATCGCTGAGCTGTTTCTGCGCGCCGGAGCTTTGGATGATGTCAAGCAGAAGTGTTTCGAGCTTCTCGTTTCCGTCCATCTTCGACCGCAAGTCGGACAGCCGTTTCCGCGCCTCGACCAGCTTGCGAAGGGGTTCGACCTGCTGGGCGAGGTTGTCGGGCTCGAAGTCTTCAATGCTGTTGAACTTCAATTCGATGCCCAGCTTGCTGGCCTCGCCGCTGAGCTTGTTATCGACGTTGAAAGCAAGCCGCGGCTTCACTCCGGCGAGAACCTGATTGAAGTTGTCGCGGTCGATCTCGACGAACTTGCGTTCTTTGATTCGAGGCAGCGGCTCGGCGGGCTTGCCGGTGAAGTCACCCAGCACCCCGACCACGAACGGAATCTCCTTCAACTCGATTGCGCCGCCGATCTCCACGTCGTAGGTTATGTGCACGCGCGGCGGGCGCACTCGACTGAGCTTTTGTTGCACGCTTTCTTTCTTAGGCATGAATGCTCACTCCTTTCTTGTTTGACCCAGACTGGCGCACGCCTCGTTGTGATTTGTTACACCGGTCTTGAAGAAAGCGACGAAGGCACACGGAAAGTCCCTCCGCCGCGCGCGGCCCGCTTGTCACCCGCGCTTGTAGCCACCGACAACGGGGCCAAGCGGGGCGGTCACGGAGGTGACGCACGTACAGGATTCCCCCATCCTTCGTTCACTTCGATCTTGATCAGTCCCATCACCACTCCCGGTTCCCTCCGCCGTCAGAACCGCCTTTCATTCCGAGCGTCTCACGCAGATTACTCAGCACGCCGTCGTCCTTGATGACGTCCTGAAGCCACGTTTCCAACGGCATCTCGCCCCACTTGATCGCGCGCTGAACCAGATATGAAACCGGGCTGTGCGGCTCGGTAGCGCGAAAATACTGGGCAACCTCCGCAAGCCTTCGGAGCGCGTCTTGCCGGGTTTGAATCGGTCCGGTTGCCGCGCCAGGCACGGCTCCGCCGGTTGCTTGACCGTCTCCCGCTTCGCCCGATGACAGAGCATCCGAGGGGTCGGGCTCGAGCAGGCGCTTCTCCTTGACGACCTTGTCGATGAGCGTCCGAAACTCATCGAGCGATTTCTTGAGATCGCTCAAGCTCGGCGCCTGCCGGTCGAATTTTTCATCGACGACGCGTTCAAGAGCGCGAAACTCGTCCCAGCATTGACTGACGGCGGCCCACGTCTCCTCGTAGAAGGCGCGGCGAGTCGCGTTCTTCGCCTTGCGCCACTCCTCGCCCGTTACCTTACCCTCTTCCTGTGCGCGGGCTCTCAACGCCTCGGCCCGTTCGAGGTCGGCGCCGGACAGCTCGGCGTTCTCGGCGATGTCGAAGTCCTTCGAGGCCTGCCAGTCGAGGAACGTGCGATCGACGCCCGCCGCGGATTTCGTTATCACCACGTCCTTGATGGCAATCGCGAGCTGCCGGTCCATCCACGCAAGCGAGTTGGCGCGCGCTTCGAGGTCGCCTTCGTCGATCTCGGGATAGAGGTTGTCCCAGAACCGCTCGTGAAGCCCCCGCATCAAGTGAAGTCCGTCGCGCAGCCCGGCAAGGCCGTGGAGCTTCACCAGCGCTTCCGCCAGCCACGCGCACACCTGAAGGTCCTTTGTGCGGTTGGCGAGCGCGTCGGTTGCGAGGCTCTTGACTTGATGCCAGTCGGCGGCCTTCAGCTCGCGCTTCCAATCGCCCTGCGCGAGGTCGTCGTCGGCGCGGCGCGCCTCCCGGATCTCATCGTGCAGCCCGGAGTACTGAAGGCTCTCGCCGGCGGGACTCTGGCCCGCGATCGGCGCGAGCAACGCATCGACGTCAACGATCGCCGCCGGCGCGGTAGCTGTTACTGCTGCTGACGACATTGTGAGTCACCTCCTTTGTGTCTGCTCCCGGATCCGTTCCTCAGACGCGAGCCCGACGTCGCTCGGTCCCATCACGCGGCTGACGATTCTGCGTCCGCATTGAATTCGACCGATCTCACTCCGAGCAGCGCCTTGTCCTCGCCGTCGACGAGGAACAGACGTAACCCCGCCCCCGTACACAAGTCCTCGCCAAGCTCACGCCAGTCCGTCATTCGGCCGAGCCTCACTTGATCGTCTGAGTGCTCGCTCGAATTCGTGTAGAGTGCCGGAATGAAGACCTCGCCGATCGTGCCGTCGGCCGCCTCGATGCGCGCCGGCGCCCACAACAAGTCGCGGAGCTGTTTCGGCGCGCTCATCTCTACTCGTTTGATCTGCTCGAAGGGGAGCCAGACGTACTCGTTGCGCACGATCAGTTCGAGCACCGGGCCGACGAAATCGTCGTAGTCCCTGAAATCCTGAAACTCCACGCCATTCAGTTTGCCGCCAAGCGCCGGCCGCTCTTCTTCGGCCCGATCGAGCAGCGCGCGAGCCTCGGCGAAGTTGCCCTCGCGCAACCGGTTGATCGCATCGAGATGCCGATCGACGTAGGCGGGAGGCTCGGAGAGGAAATGCGGTTGGAGCCCATCCGAGAAGAGTCGCCGCCGCTCGCGTTCGGCTTTGATGTTGTTGTGGTAGACCTGAACGCCTACTTCCGCCTTGACGCTCTGGTTGCCGATCACGCCGAGCTGGCGCTCGGCGCGGTCGAAATCCCCTGCGAAGCAAAGCAGCTCGAACAGGAATACCCGCCGCTGCGCGTCGAGTGGGTTCGATTTGACCTCGCTGGTCATCTGGTCGATCGCGCCTTGCAGGTTGCCGGCATCGAGCAGGTCTTTTGCCGCTGCCATCGCTCTTCCTATCGCTGATTCCATCGTTCCTCCTTGTAGGGAGATGCTTCACCGCGGAGACGCAAAGAACGCCGAGAATGCGTAGAGGAGTGTTCGGCGCTTGCGGTGCTGGCTCCGTCTCTATGGTCGATCTCCATCGGTTGCTTGCCTCCCAAAGAGCCGTTTCTAATTCGGGCTTTGCGGAGCGCGCAGAGCGGTGAACAATCTGCGCTCGAATGGGTTGGTCGCGCTCGCCGGCCTCAGCGTCGCCCGCACAGTCGCCGTGCCTACGTTCCACGCCACCTGATACTGGTTCTCGGCGATCTTATTTGGACCGCCTGCCGCGAACATCTGGAAGAGCCCCCACTCACCCGGGAAGGTTCTTTCGGACGACTGCCCGCCGCTTTGAATCACCGTGATCCTCGCACCGGAGGCTCCGGCGCGAGCCGGCCAGATGAACTTCGACGATTGCGGCGAGGTGCCCCGCGTCTCGACCCTGTTGCCGTCAACTTCGATCACGACGTCGGCGCCCGGCACGGGCTGGAGCGTTATTTCATAGCCGACTTCGGGTTGCTGGCCGCCGTTTGGAAACAGCGCGTCGCGCAGCCGCCGCGTGCCGTTCAGGTAGTTCACGAAGCTGTCCGAGAGTTTCACCGCGCCCGATTCCTTCAGTTTCCACTGTCCCTGCGCATCGTCGAACGAAGTCGCGAGCCGCTCATTGAAGAAGGTCGTAATCTGCCCGTTCACAGGGTTGAGGAAACGGCCGAGGTCGGTCACGGGAGTTGCCGAGGAAGTGTCGGTAAACGGGAAGCCCGATTCGAGCGCATGCGCTTTCGGATAAACCTGCTCGCGCCAGCTCCGCTCTATCTGTTCGTAGCCCCCGCCATAGAACATCGCGCGGACATTTGAGAGAGGCTGTTTGAGCAGCTTGGCCACGTCGCTTGAGGCAGCGGTCTTGAATGAATCCACGAGTCCCGAGACTTCCTGCTCGGCCTTCTGTAGCCCTATCTCGTCTTTGCCGGTCAGCAGTGCCTTCGCGGTTTGCGCCAACTGGTCCTCGGAGCGGCTTTCGAGCGCGTCGAGAACGCGGCGGAGCGTCGCGCGGTACTGCGACATCGGCGCGCTCTCCTTCTTGTCTTCGGCGGCGACGAAAGAAAAGACCGGCCTGAATTCCTTCTCGACCTCGGTTGTGCCTCCGACATTCTCCTTCTTGCTCGAGAACAGCCCCTTGATCCAGGCGATCACGCCGCCGCCGCTCGGAGCAGCGCCGAGGTTCGTGTTGCGGTCCAGCTCGACCATCAACAACTCGACCGGCGAGTTACTTCCCGACAAAACCTTGAGCGCTTCGATCGCGTCGTCTCTGGTGCGGAAGGGCCGCACGCTGATGCCTTTGATGAACCGTTGCCATTGGGCGGTGTACTCGCGAAAGTACATCGACTGGAGTTTGCCAAGATCGGCGGTCTGATCTTTCGACGCCGTGCCTTGCGGACCCATCACCCAATCATCCTTGCTGATCTCTTCGGCGGCCGATCCCATCGCGTCGCCCCAGTACTCGCGATAGCCGGTGATGGTGAAACTCCCAGGCACGGAGTAGGACCCGGCGAGCACGCCGCGTCCGCGGTCCTGAACGACGCCTTCGAGCGTGACCGGAGCGACCTTCAGGTCGATTTCGCTGGTGATGCGTTTGAAGAATCGGTTGACGGGCGGATAGGCGGTGAGACGGTGGCGCGTTTCGGCGACGAGCTTGTCGTCAGGCTTATAGGCAGGCGCGTCGTCGCGGCCCGCCTGATGCGCGAAGAACTTCAACTGCTCTTCAGCGACGAGTTCCATATCGATCGGGGCGGATCGCCTCCAGTAATCGGCCAACAGGTTGGCCAGGAACGCCGGTTCGACCTTGTCGGGGTTGGACAACATCAAGTAGGCCTTCAGCAGATCGTAGTTACGGCCGAGGTCGGTTTCCTGGCTGAGGCCGGGGTTCGCTTCGGCTGCCGCGGACTTCGCGGTGAACGTGCGAAGGTCCTGCTCCATGGCGGCGATGGCGGGCTTGAAGAAGTCGCGAGCGACGGAATCGAAGTACATCGCGCGCGCGTATGGATTGACCTCGTTGCCAGCATACAGCCCGAACCTCAGGTACATCGGCGGCGAGTTCCGGTCGTACTCATCAAGCTCGCCGAGCGTCTTGCGCAGTTCCTCGACGGCTTCCAGTTGAACGCGGCGCGCCGCCGAGTCCTTCTTGCCCGGGTCTTTGCCGGCGTCGGCGCGGGTGATCTCGTCGACGCGTTTGCCTCGATCGAGCGCTTCGGCGACGAGCGTTCGGTTGCCGATGAATGACGCAATCATGCCGATGGCGATCAGGAACATCGCCGCCATCGCGACGCCGAGCAGCAGATCGCGGACCTGATGCGGGTTCTTCTTGCCGGCCTGGAAGAACGCGGCCAGATCTTTGTCGCGCATCAGCACGTCTTTGAACAGGTGCTCGGTGAAGTAACCTGCGCCGGCCACTTTGACCTGATCGCCGCCATCGTCGGCGGACGCCGCTGCCGGGCGCGACTCGACGCCGTTGCCGGTCCCGCTGCTCGTGAAGTAGAAGCCGCGCAGCAGCGGCTTCTCGCTGAACGGGTTGGGCCTGAACAGCGCCGAGGTGAACAGCCCCAGCTTTCGTCGTGTATCCGCCAGGTAAAGCGGGAAGTCGAAAACTCGCAACTGCTCGCCGGGCGGGGCGGGCGCGGCGAGCCTCATGAGCCTGCGCCGCATCAGCGCTTCGCAGAGGTAGTCGAACTCGACGTCGAACAGCGCGTGCGCGTTTTGCGACTGCTCGAGCGGGATCGTCGCGCCCCACACCTGAGCCCGTTCCGCGCGGTTGAACGCCGAGAAGAAGTCGTCGAACCCTTCGAGCGCGTCGAGGTGGGTGAAGACCAGATAAACAGGGAAGCGAGTCTGCGATCGCCGGATCACGTCGTCGAGCCGCGCGCGCAGCAGCTTGGCCTGCTGTTCGATGTCGGCCTCGCTTGAGCCGAGCACGCGAGCCGCGTTGACGACGATCAGCATGCCGTCGAGCGGGCGGGACTTTCGATGCTTCTTGGCGGTTTCGATCAAGGCCGCCCACTCATCCTGGTCCGGGCCTTCGGTCTGGTAGCGGCCGGCGGTGTCGAGCAGCACGGCGGAGTCCGTCACTCGCCACTCGCAATCTCGCGTCGGGCGAATGAGGTTCTGCTCGCGGTGGCGCTGGCTTGGGAGGGCCTGGAAATCGAGACTCGCCGAGAGAAGCAGCGATGTCTTGCCGCTCGCGGGCGGGCCGGCGACGAGAAACCACGGAAGGCCGTAGACTTGATCGCCCGACTTCGCGGCGAGCTTCGAACTGCGCAGCCATCTGACGGCCTCTTCCGCGCTGCGGGTCAGTTCATCGTAGGCCCGCGATGGCGCGGCGGGAGTTGTGGCCTGTTGCGCACCGGGCTGTGAGGCGTCGGTCTTTCCCGCTTGCCCCTTCTTGCGGAGGCGGTTGATCAGGATCGCGAAGGGCCAGGTCAGCAGTATCAGCGCAATCAGGACTATCTGAAAGCCGAGGCTCAGCCCCAGCGCCGGCCCGGCGTAATAGACGATCAGCCCGGCGATCGCGTAGAAGGACAGCAGGAACGATATGCCGAGCGTGTATCTGAGTTGCTGCCAGTGTGACATAAAGTGGTTCCTGGTCCGTGGTTCGTGGTCCGGCGTGACGGCTGACCACCGGCGACGGACAACTGACCAGTGACTACCGAAGCAATCTCTCCTTCGCCGCGTTCAACTCGGAGCTGAGCAGGAAACTCAGGATCATATAAATCAACACGACCAGCGCGAGAGCCGTGCCTCCGCCCAGCTTCGCCCATCCCGGCAAACCTGGATCGGTAGGCGGCTCAGGCTGGTCGGTCACCTTCCAATGGGGCGAAAGCCCGCCGCCTCGCAACCGGCCCGCGCGGCGCAGGTGATCGGCGACGTTCTCGATGACGCCCTTCACCTGGTCCTCGTAGTAGATGTTGTACTTGCCCCTATAGCCGAGCAGCAGACACAGGTAGCAGACCTCGATCACGTCGGCGTCGGCCTCATCACCGCCGGATTTCATCATCTCGTCGAGCCGCTCAAAGAAGGTCAGTCCCGCCAGTTGCTCGCCTACGTACTCGAGCTGCAGCGGGTACTTCTCCCATTCCTCGCGCAGCGGAAAGTCGGCTATAAGCACGGTCTCGTCGACAAACGCCGCGAGCACGAATTTCACGGTTTGAAGCTGGCGGTCCTTGTAACCGATCTGATCGCCACGCTCTTCGACTTCCTTGAGCATGCCGTCGATCGTGCTTCGGAGGCCGATCGAGGGCGTGACGAGTCCCGCCTTCACTCGCATGATCTCTTCGAGCACGGGCGTGGCCAGGCTGACCAGGCCGTTGTCTGATCGCGTCCGGCTTCGGGTTTCAACTGGTCTTCGTGAAATAGTCGCCTGCATCGTTTGACACCGTAAACACGGGCTGCCCGGAAAACACCGGAATAACACGGCAACGAGACGCCGCGTGCGCTCAAGGCTTGATCGCGTAGAGCTCGAGCTTCACGTCAGGGAATTCGTCCGGCACGTAGATCGCGATGGTCTTCGATCCGCGAATCGTGTCCCAGTACGGCCCGACACTGTCGAGCCCGAAGTAATGGAATCCCACGCGAACCGGAATCGGCGCGGGCGCCGGGGAAGCGTGGGTGAGGGTCACGCCGGGCAAGGCCGACGCGACCACTGCATCGATCACGTCGCGCGCAGCTATCTTGATTATTCGAGGCACCAGTTCTATCAGCCGGCCCTCGGGCATCTGCGCTCGCGCACCCAGGAAGAAGGTCGCCTCTTTGAGCAGTTGCTCATCCAGCACGCGGCCGAGGTAGAGCGACTTGCGCACGTTCTCGAGCGGTATGGCCACGCATCTGGTCGGGATGACCGTCTCGAGCAACTCGCGGATTTCCGCGCCAAGCTGGCTGAAGGTGGTGTAAAGGTCGGTGTGGTCGTAGCGCACTATGTCTTTCGGATGGCGCTCGCTCACGAAGGTCATCAACTCGCCCGCAAGCTCCGCCATCCGCGTGTAGAGCCGTTCGGGATGAACAACGCGAGTCCGGAACAGATGAGCAAGATGGGGGATCGCCGAATTGACCGTGTGCAACAACCAGAAGACCGCAACCTCGGAGGTGGTCAGATCCGCCAGGGACGGCGCGCGCTGGCGGCGCTGCTCGCTGAGCGTGCCGCTCTTGGTGATGAGTATTTCGACCAATTGCCGGAGCAGGTTCACAAGCCACGTAGATGCCCCAACGTTGAGGGCCGGCGGAATCCAGTTCTCCGACAGCGTGAGTTGTCCGGTCGGCGTCCGCTCCAACTCGGCTATCTTGATCGAGCTGTACCCCTCGCGCATCTCATCGCCGAACAGCAAGCGCAGGTTCCCGCGCGCGTATCCAATCTGCCTTTCATTATCGCCGGTCGTTTCGTCGGGCATCGCTCCGGCGTCAAGGGCGTAGCGGACCATTGCGCCCCCGTCCGAACCGTTCAACTGAAAGTTGATTGCACCGACTCGGCGGGCAGGGACCGCGAGGTGAACGTCGAGGCGGTCGGCGGCAGGATCGAAGTGACCCTCGACCGGCCGGGCGCTCGGAGCGGGATCGGTCTGAGGTATGCTAACCAGCAACCCATCCGGCATGACGGCGTTGCAGCGCAGCAACTCGAAGAAACCGTTGGCGACCGCCTCCCGATTGACTTGGAGGTCGAGGATGCCCCACTCGTAAGGCGCAAGCGAAGACAGACGTGCGTTGAGCAGCTCCTCGTGGTAATTGTCCCACTGCTGGAAGTGATGAGGGGTTAGAAGCATGCCCTCATCCCAGAGGATCTTGCGGTAGCGGCTCATAGTCGGCTCCGTCTTGGAGGAACGCCGATTTGGCAGAGTGGCGCTTGGTCCGGGACCAGAACGACCTGTGTGAGACGAAAACAAAACACGCCGGCGGTTTCTTCACTCAATGAAGCCGTCGGCCAACCTTCAACATGCCGGGCTTCCGGCGCGATAAATTATAGGGACTTGCAGGTACGCATTCCGTGACCCACGACACAGGAACGCGTGACAACGGTCACGTGTTCGCTAACGGCGGGCTGAAATGGAAGGTAGACGCTGGTGCTGCGGAATCGCGAGTCAGTCGCAAGAACCCCCCGTAGTAACGAATTCATTCGTCCCACGTTGGCGAGACGCGTATTCCTCAACAAACCGAACGAATGAATTCGTTACTACGTTGAAGCGCCTCGTTATTCCGACAGGCTCCTAGGACGTAGTAGGAGGCGCTCGTCATTTCGAAGTCTAAGTCGGGCCTGAATCACGGCCATTTCGGTCTCGACACCGGAATCCTGAACTTGCCCGGACTGACCAGTTCGTCTAGCGTTTGGCGAAGTTCCGACGGCAGGTAGTTTTGAATTCGCGACGAAACGCCGGCATCCGTCAGCACCTTGAGAGCCGCTTTCATCGTCGGGTCAAGTTCTCGCGCGTCGCTCTCGTAGCCCTCCCCGGCTTGCGTGTACGCCTTGCTCTCTTCGCCGCTAGTCTCCTGGCCCTTCTGCGTATAGAGCGCCGATAGGGCTAAATTGTTCCCGGCCATCTCGCCTGAGTCGTCGGTCTTGCCGCGATTCGCCGACGCGACCTCATACTGCTGAATGGCGCGATCCCTGTCTCCCAGCGCGTGATAGCAATATGCCAGCTCGCGTCGCGCCTCGTAGTAGTCCGGCCGCAGCTCCGTAGCCTTTTTCAACTGGGGAACCGCCTGTTGGTACTGCTTCATCAAGCGGTGTGTATATCCAATGCCGAAGTAGGCTTCGGGGTCGCCGGGCGCAGCAACCGAGCCACGGACGAATGCCGCCAACGCTTTCGGCCGGTCCGATTCCTCGAGAACGAACGCAAAACCTAGAGCGATGTGGGCCGCCGCAAGGCTCGGATCCTTTTGAGTAGCCAACTCACCAACCCGCACGGCTTCTTTGCGAGCAGACTTCTGTTTGATTGCTTTGTCGGGCCGGGGATTGGCCGATACATCCTGCGCCTCGTCAACCCTGGCCCAGGCGCTCAACGCGCGCGAGTAGCGAGCCAGCACTGAAGCGTCATTGGGGAGCTTCTGAGCCGCGATCGTCATCAGGTCAGCGGCGTCGCGATACCGATGGCTTTGAATATAGGCATCGGTCAGGCGGTCATAAGCCGCGACCAGGCCGGGGTCCTCGCGCAGGGCCTGCTCGTAGCTTGCAATCGCCTGCGGCCACAATGCCTGCGCCTCGAATTGAACGCCTTTATCGTAGCTGAGATTCGCCTTCGCGGGTGTCAACCTGATTGTGAATTCCTGTCCGTACCCCGCGAGCACCTCGATCTTAGTTTCAATAGGCTGAAATCCCGGGTGCGCCGCCCTCACCGTGTATTGACCAGCGGCAAGTTCTTTTTGAAGTGGGCCATTTCCCATCGCCTGGCCGTTGAGCGACAACGCCGCGCCCTCGGGCGAGGTGACCAGCGTAAGCGTTGCATTGCGCGGCGCGGGCGGCAGGCTCGCCGCAAACGGGGTCACGCGGACAACGACGATCGGTCCTCGGACCTCGGTCGCCGACATCGTCGGCGTCTGTTCCATTGCGAACTTGGTTCGCCGGCTCGCCTCGTCGGCCCACTTCCGCACGTTCGTTCGCAGGTACTCGGCGAGTTGTCCCGCTTCCACGCGGCCATCCGGCCGGCTCGCCAGTTCGCGTATGCCGCGCAGGATGAAGTAAGTGAAGATGCCATGCTCGAGGGTGGGATCTTCGTAGGCTCGCTCGCCGATCTGGCAGGAATAGAAGATGACCGAAGTCGGCGGCTCGACTCGCGCTGTTTGAGCCGGGCCGGCGGTGACGCGCAGTCCCCGACTCATCACATCGGTCATCGTGTTGCCTTTGATTCCACGGCCGGGAAAAGGATCCTCGCGGCACGTGTCCACAAAGATCGTGAACTGCGATGCCTTCAATGCTCCGACTTTGCGGGCAAGCTCCTCGATTTCGATGCCCGTTCGCTCGGTCGAGTCCTTGGACTGAGCATCCACGTCCGCGGGAAGGAAATAACACCGCGCCTGCGCCCCGAGTCCTCGCACAATTCCGTGACCGGCGAGAAAGACAATGACCTGATCGCCGTGCCGGACTCTCGGCGCCAGGTATTGATCGACAGCGGCGAAGATATTGTGTTTCGTAGCCTTCGCCTCGCCTGCGCCGTCGTCAGTCAGAAGGCGGATGTGGTCCTCGCGGACGCCGCCCGCCGATAAGAGCAGGTCCTTGACGGCCCGCGCGTCGTTACGCGCGAACCGAAGGTCTTGAATGTCACCGGGGTAGTCGCTTACCCCGATCAACAGGGCCCACTGCTCGGCTTGAGCGCCGGCCTGCTGAGCTTCGGTGTGCGCCGCGAGGGCGAGCAGCACTGCGCCCGCCATAACGACGCATTTCGTCCTGGGGAATCGCATTGTCTTTCTATCTCCTACGATGTATCACTCAAAAAGCAATCGGGGCCGCCGCAACTCCGAACTGACGCGGGTTCTGAGCGATGATCCCAAGCGCCAGAAACCTCACGACGAAGTTGTAGACCTCATCGTCGAGGCCGCCGTGCTCGTGCAGGTACCACACATTCCGCTCGGTTTGCGGGTCCTTCACAACGCGCCGCATCGTCGCGAGCAACGGATGAGACCGCCTGGTCTCGCCGCCAATCTTGTACGCCGCGACTACGATAAGGCTCTTATCCGCCAGCTCCGTTCCAAAGGTCGCCCTCAGCGACTTGAGCCGAGGCAAAACCTCTCGAGCGGTTGCCACGGGGTCGGATCGAGCTCGGCCGCCATCTGTTTCGGCCAATGAAATGTAAGCCAGCAGGTAGGGCTCCACTCCCTCGCGCCGCGCCTCGGCTGCTATCTGGGAGCCCCGCTCGGTGAGAGAGCCAAGCGCGCCTGAGAGCGCCGACGAAGTTCTATACTCGTTGACCTTTTGTTTTATGTCAACGACGGCACGGGTAGCGCCGGGGGGGAAGACATAGGACCGGTCGTCGCTGCTCACCCGGCGCATCACCTGCGCGGCGGCCTTTTCGATCTGCTCAATCGAAATCGGGTCGCGCTCAACGGCGGCATCTTCGTCTGAAATACCGGCGGGCACTTGTGCGTCGGCAGCGTCGTTCGTCGTGCGGGACGTTGAATCGCGGGGTAGCGGCGTTTGTTTTCTGCCATCACCCACCAGCAAGGCGACCGTCAGCGCCGACGCGAGCACGATCGTCACCGCTGTTATGGCGATGATGGCCGGATTGAGCAACGGGTTGGCCGAAGCGCTTGACGCGTTACCGCTGTCCAATTTCTCACGCTGTTTACCGGGCGCGCCAGTGACGGTCGCGTCGGGCCTCCCACTTATGCACACCGTGATGACGCAGGTCTCGCCGAGCGTGATCGCGTCGCCGTCTCTGAGAACCGCCGCATCGGAGACCGGAATGCCGTTGACGGAAGTCCCGTTCCTCGAGCCGCAATCCGATACCTGAACCACGCCGTCAAACGTTTCGATCACGGCGTGGCGTCGCGAGAGCGCGGGGTCGTCCACGGCGAGGTCGTTGTCGGGGCCGCGGCCTATTGTGAGGTCCGCAATCACGCTGCCTTCAACCGTGGCGCTTGGTAACTTCGATCGTCCCGCGGTAGCCCTTTCTCCGGACGGGAGCCGTCTTGCGTACGTGGGGACTGGTGGCGGGGCTCAACGGCTTTTCCTCCGGGCGTTGGACAGCCTGGAAGCGAAGCCCATCGAGGGAACCGAAGGGGCTACGATGCCTTTTTTCTCTCCCGGTG
>Ga0209640_10003195_pt1 | contig 14333 bp, 13 predicted proteins | sample RifCSP10_1_FD_184018 | JGI IMG/M metagenome (GOLD analysis project Ga0209640, IMG submission 184018) | Soil microbial communities from Rifle, Colorado - Rifle CSP2_sed 10_1 (SPAdes) (version 2) | ecosystem: Environmental > Terrestrial > Deep subsurface > Rock core/Sediment | place: Rifle...
CTGGTGGGGACCGCCGAGGAGCTGATCGAGCGCATCCGCGAGCTCGAGCGCGGCGGCCTGCGCGAGCTGATGTGGGCCACCGGCACGGACGAGAAGTGGCGCTTCAGCCGGGAATTTGCGCAGCGGGTCATGGCCCGCCTCTAGCCTCCTCCCCCCGGTGAGGGGGTCATTCCTGGTGACAGGGCACGGGGTCCTGCGCTAGACTCAGCCCGCGCAAGGCGGGACCCCGGCCGATTCCGGCCGCGGCCCGCCATGGTCGCGAGCCGTCCGGTCCCGCACTCACTCGAGGAGGCCACGCATGCGTATGCTCCGCGTCATCGCCGCCGTCGCGGTCCTGTCGTTCGTCGCCATACCGTGGAGCCCCGCCGTCCGGGCCGCCGGCCCCGTCACCGAGGTGCTGATCGGCGACCTGCTACCGCTGACCGGCAACTTCGCGAGCCTGGGCCAGCAGTACCTCTGGGCGGGGCAGACCGTCGAGGACATCGTCAACAACGACTACCCGGGCCTGAAGGTCCCGCTGGGGCCGGGCAAGGGCTTCCCTGGTCTGGGCGGCGCCAAGATGACGCTGGTGGTGCGCGACGACCAGAGCCGCGGCGACCAGGCCCGGACGCTGGCCGAGCAGCTCATCACCGTCAACAAGATCCACTGGCTCAACGGCGAGGGCACGAGCGGCAACACCTCGATCATCCAGCCGCTCGTCGAGAGCTACGGCATCCCGATGTCCTGCCACCCCTGCGCGTCCCCGACCCTCACGGAAAAGGGCTTCAAGTGGTTCTGGCGCACCGGGCCCAACGACAACACCATGGTGGCGAGCGTCTTCCAGTTCTTCAAGGAGTGGCCCTCGCACGGCGGGCCGGCCGGTCTCAAGACCATCGCGCTCTTCACCTGCGACAATCTCTTCTGCCAGGACAACCGCAAGATCGCGGCGGATCTCGCCGAGAAGAGCGGCTTCAAGATCGTGGCGGATCTCACCACCAAGACCGGGGCCACCACGCTGGCCTCGGAGGTGCAGCGGCTGCAATCGGCCAACCCGGACGTCCTCTTCTTCGTGCAGTATCCGGCGGAGACCACGGTGTTCCAGGCCGACGCCAAGCGCGCGGGGTTCATGCCGAAGGTGATCGCCACCAGCAACGGCGCCTATTCCGACCAGACCTGGCTGACCGCGCAGAAGGCGAACAACGGCGCCGCCGGCTGGCTGGGGCGCGACCCGACCGCCATCGACCTGGCGAGCAAGAAGCCGGCGTGGAAGCAGGTCAACGAGATCTACAAGAAGTACAGCCGCGGTCAGGACATGGGCGAGCTGTCCATGCGTGAGATCACCGGCCTGCTGTGGATGGCCGACACCATCAATCGCGCCAAGTCGGTGGAGCCGGCGGCGCTGGCCAAGGCGGCCAACGACACCACCATGACGCCGGAGCTGCTGATCATCGACTACAAGGGCATCAAGTTCGACAAGAACCGCCAGAACGAGCTGGCCACCGGCGTGGTGACCCAGGTCGGGTGGGACAACCAGAAGCACACCATCTGGCCCTGGGACCTCGCCACCCTGGCCGGTTTCAAGCCCATATTCCCGGCCCCGGGCTGGCAGGAGCGTGAGACCAAGAAATAGATCCTGACCCGTGACGCTCTTCCTCCAGGCGGTCGCCGACGGGCTCCAGATGGGGCTGCTCTACGCGCTCGTCGCGGTGGGGCTGACCATCATCTGGGGCCTGATGGAGATGATCAACTTCGCCCACGGCGAATTCATGATGCTCGGCATGTTCGGAGCCTGGGGGCTGAGCGTGTCGCTCGGCTGGGACCCGCTCGTCTCCATGGTTCCGCTCGCCGTGATCATGTACGGGGCGGGCGTGCTTGTCTATCGCCTGCTCATGCGGCGCGTGCAGCGCGGTGAGATCTTCACCCAGATCTTCGCGACCGTCGGCCTCTTCTTCTTCATCCAGAACGGCGTGGTGGCGCTCTTCACGAGCGACTACCGCTTCGTCAACAAGAGCCTGCTCACCGGGCTGAGCGGCGCCAACATCACCCTCGGCGACGTGCGCATCGGGGTGCCGCTCCTGGTGGGCGGCCTCATCGCGCTGGCCCTCTTCCTGATCCTCTATCTCCTGATCGACCGCACCGATTTCGGCTTGGCGCTCCAGGCCACCGCCGAGGACCGCGACGCGGCCATGCTGGTGGGCATCCGGCCCCAGCGCATGTACGCAGTGGCCTGGGGCCTGGGCACCGCGCTGGTGGCCGTCGCCGGCGTCATCCTCGCCAACTTCTTCGCGGTGTACCCGCAGGCCGGCCTCTCCTTCACCATCCTCGCCTACGCCATCGTCGCCCTCGGCGGCTTCGGCAGCATCCTCGGCACCCTGATGGCCGCCCTCCTGGTCGGCGTGGTCCAGAGCGTCACCGCCGCGTATTTCCCGCCGGCCTTCAAGGACGCCTTCGTCTTCGGGTCCTACATCCTGATCGGCCTGTTTCGGCCCCAGGGGCTGTTTGGCCGCTTCTAGCCCCCCGGCGCGCGCCGGCCGAGCCCGCCAGGTGGCCTGGGTGGCGGCCGCCCTCGTGGCCCTCCTCTACCCGATCCCCTTCGAGCGGAGCGGGTACATCTACTACGAGACCGTCGGCTTCCTGGTGCTGCTCAACGCCATGCTCGGCATCGGCTGGAACATCATCGGCGGCTGGGCGGGCCAGTTCGACTTCGGGCCCAACATCTTCTTCGCGATCGGCGCCTATACCGCGGCGCTCCTGTTCATTCATCTGGGCTGGAACGCCTGGCTCGGCCTGCTGGGGGCGGTGGTCGTCTCCGTGGTCATCTGCGCGGTGGTCACCTACCCGGTCACCCGGCTCCGCGGGCACTACTTCGCCATCGCCACCGTGGCCATGTGGATGATCGCCCAGCCCATCGGCGCGACCTGGGAGCTCATCAACGGCAGCCGCGGCCTCTTCATCCCGGTGGCGGCCGGGGGCGGCTTCGCGCACGGTATGCTCACCATGGAGTTCGCCGGACGCGGCAAGGGCCTGGGCTTCTACTACCTGGCCCTCCTGCTCTTCGCGCTCACGCTCTGGGGCGCCCGCGCGGTCGAGCGCTCCAAGCTGGGCTTCTATTTCCGCGCGGTGCGCGACGACCAGGAGGGCGCCGAGAGCATCGGCATCGACAGCCGGCTCTACAAGGTGATCGCCCGCTGCCTCATGGCCGCCGTCTTCGCGGCGGGCGGCGTGCTCTACGGCTTCTGGGCCCTGGCCGTCTTCCCCGATCAGGTCCTCGAGGTCAACTGGAACATCCTCCCCATGATGGCCGTGGTGGTGGGCGGTCTCGGGCGGCTGGGAGGCGCGGTGCTGGGCTCGATCATCCTCATCCCGATCTCCCAGCTCATGACGGCCACGCTCGGGGCGGGCCCGCTCGCCGGCCGCGGCATCGATATCATCATCTACGGCGCCGTCATCATGCTGATCGCGGGCTGGCGCCCCAACGGGCTGCTCTCGCTGCCGTGGCAGCGATGGGCGGGCCGGCTCCTCGGCCGCGCGCCGGCGCAGCCGGCCAAGGGCTGACGCGGTGCCCCCCCTGCTGCAGGTCGAGTCGTGCACCAAGCGCTTCGGCGGCCTCGTGGCCAACCGCGACGTCTCGCTCGTCATCGAGCCCGGTGAGATCGTGGGCCTGATCGGGCCCAACGGCGCGGGCAAGACGACGCTGTTCAACTGCATCAGCGGCGCGCTCCACCCGGACGAGGGGCGGATCCGGCTCGACGGCGCCGACATCTCCCACGCGCGGCTCGAGCGCGTCTGCCGCCTCGGCATCGCGCGGACCTGGCAGGTGGTCCGGAGCTTCGGGCGCATGACGGTGCTGGAGAACGTCATCTGCGGCGCGCTCCGGCGGACCAATCGCGTGGGCCCGGCGCGGGCGCGGGCGCTCGAGCTCATGGCCTTCACCGGGCTCGCGGGCAAGGAGGACACGCCGGCCGCCGGTCTGACCCTGGCCGACAAGAAGCGGCTCGAGATCACGCGGGCCCTCGCCACCGCCCCACGCCTGCTTCTCCTGGACGAAGCCATGTCCGGGCTCACGCCGATCGAGACCGCCGCCGCGGTGGAGCTGGTGCGCCGCATCCACCGCGAGCTGGGCCTGGCCATCTGCGTGGTGGAGCACGTGATGGAGGTGGTGATGCCGCTCTCGCATCGCGTGATCGTCCTGGACCACGGCGAGAAGCTCGCCGAGGGGCCGCCCGCGGAGATCGCCCGGGACGAGCGCGTGATCACCGCCTATCTGGGAGATCGCCACCGTGCCCGCGCCTAGCGCCGGGGGCGGCCCGCTGCTCAGCGCCGGCGGCCCTCTCCTCGAGGTCCGCGACGCCCACGTGGCCTACGATACCGGCGTGGTCGCGCTCCAGGGCGTGTCGCTGGAAGTCCGCGCCGGCGAGGCCGTCGCGCTGGTGGGCGCCAACGGCGCCGGCAAGACCACGCTGCTCAAGACCGTCGCCGGGCTGCTCGCCCCCCGGAGCGGCGAGATCTGGTTCGACGGCCGCCGCATCGACGACATCGAGGCGCCGGACCGCGTCGACCTCGGCATCGCGCTGGTGCCCGAGGGCCGCCGGCTCTTCAGCCGGCTCTCCGTCGCCGAGAACCTACGCCTCGGCACCTTCCGCGACCGCGACCCGCGGCGGCGCGAGGAGATGCTGGAGCGCGTGTTCGGCCTCTTCCCGGTGCTGCGCCAGCGCGTCGGCCAGCGGGCGGGCACGCTCTCGGGCGGCGAGGGCCAGATGCTCTCGATCGCGCGGGCGCTCATGTCGCGGCCGCGCTTTCTCATGCTGGACGAGCCGAGCCTCGGCATCATGCCGAGAGCCGTGGACGCGATCCTCGACGTCCTGCAGACGCTGCACCGGGAGGAGGGGCTCACCGTGCTCCTCGTGGAGCAGAACGTGCCGGCCGCGCTGGGCGCCGCGGAGCGCGGCTACGTGCTGCAGACCGGCCGCATCGTCGCCGAGGGCCCGAGCCGGACGCTGCTCGACAGCGACCTGGTGCGGCGGGCCTACCTGGGGATGTAGCCCTCAGGGGGCGACGGGCGGAGCACGAGGTTTCCGTGCTCGTCCACGGTGGCGGTCCAGCCGGGGTGCACGAGCGTGCTGGCGTCGTGCTCCTCGATGATCGCGGGGCCGTCGATGACATTGCCGCGCAAGAGCTTCCCGCGGTCGAGCACCAGGGTCGGGCAAAAGCCGCCGACTTCCGCGAACCAGATATCACGGCGGCCCTTCAGAGCGGGCGTGGCCGCGGGGCCGCCTTCGAGCAGCGGCGCGCGCCGGGGCTTCGGGGTCACGCCCACCGCGGCGAGCCGGACGTTCACCAGCTCCACGGGGTCGTCGGGCGCGGCGTAGCCGTAGGCCCGCTCGTGTATCGCGTGGAACTGCTCGCGCAGCCGCTCGACGTCGGCGGCCGACAGCGGGCCGGTCGGGACGGTCACCGGCAGCTCGAACGACTGGCCGTGGTATCGGAGGTCGGCGCTTCGCAGCATGCGCCGGTCGACGAGCGGTACGCCGTCGCGCGTCAGGCGCGCCTCGCCCTCCCGGACGAAGTCGGCGAAGAGCGCCTCCAGCACCGCGGGGGCGAGCCCGTCCAGCCGCAGCCGGCGCGTGGCGACGAACTCGTGGCGGATGTCGGTCACGAGCATGCCCACCGCGGAGGCGATGCCCGGGCTCGGAGGCACGAGCACGGTGGGGATGCCGAGCTCGCGCGCGAGCGCGTTGGCGTGCAGGGGGCCGGCGCCTCCGAAGGCGACGAGCACGAAGTCGCGCGGATCGTAGCCGCGCTGCACCGAGACGAGGCGCATGGCGCCGATCATGTGGGCGTTGGCGATCTCCACGATGCCGCTGGCCGCCGCGAGCGGATCGAGGGCGAGGGGCGCGGCCACGCGCTGGGCGATGGCGCGGCGGGCGGCGTCGGCGTCGAGCGTCATCTCGCCGCCCAGGAAGAACGACGGGTCGAGCCGGCCCAGCGCCAGATTCGCGTCCGTGATGGTCGGGGTGGCGCCGCCCAGGCCGTAGCACGCCGGCCCCGGCCGGGCCCCCGCGCTGCGCGGGCCGACGCGCAGCGCGCCGCCCGCGTCGATCCAGGCCTCGCTGCCCCCGCCCGCGCCCACCTCCACCAGGTCGATAACCGGCGTGCGCACCGGATAACCGCCGCCCCGCCCCTCGCCGAGCGGCGTCACGGCCTGCGCGCCCACCTCCATCTCGGTGGAGAGCCGGAGCCGCCCGTCCTGGATGAGGCCGACCTTGGCGGTGGTACCCCCCATGTCGAACGACAGGACGTTGCGATAGTTGTACGGTGCGGCGACCGCGCCGGCGGCGATGACCCCCGCGGCCGGCCCCGACTCGACCATGTAGACGGGCCGCTCCTTGGCCGACGCCGACGTCATCACCCCCCCGTTCGACTGCATCACGTAGAAAGGGGCCGTCGCGCCGAGCGCGGCGAGCCGCGACTCGAGCGCGTCCACGTAGCGCGACACGATGGGCATCACCGCCGCGTTCACCGCGGCGGTGCTCCCGCGCAGGTACTCGCGGAACTCCGGGCACACCTCCGACGAAACCGACAGCCACGCCTCCGGCATCTCCTCGCGCACGATCGCCGCCGCGGCGCGCTCGTGAGCGGGATTCAGGTAGGAATGCAGGAAGCAGATCACCACTGCTTCCACCCCTTCGTCCCGCAGCCGGCGCACTGCCGCGCGCACCTCCCCGGTGTCGAGCGGCTCCAGCACCCGGCCCTCGGCGTCGAGACGCTCGCCGACCTCGAGGCTCCATCGCCGGGGCACCAGCGGCGCCGGCTTCTGGAGATGCACGTCGTAGAGTCGGGAGCGGATCTGGCGGCCGATCTCCAGGATGTCGCGGAAGCCGCGCGTCACGAGCATGCCCACGCGCGCGATCTTGCCCTCGATGATGGCGTTGGTCGCCACGGTGGTGGCGTGGACCACCGCCGCCACGTCGCGGCCCCCGGCCCCGCATTCCGCGAGGCCACGCTCCAGCGCGGCCATGAAGCCCCGGGCCGGGTCCTCCGGCGTGGTGAGGACCTTGACCACCCGCACCTGGCCGGTCTCCCCGTCCACGAGGGCGGCGTCGGTGAAGGTGCCGCCGATGTCGATGCCCACGCGCCACGTCGTCATCGGGTCACCTCACTGCGAGTGACTTCGGTTGGGCGCCCAGGCCTCTTCGCGCAAGCGCTCATCGGGCCATCCTCGCCCGCGTGCCGGCGGTGGCGGCCGCGTCGAGCGTTTGGGCGGCCGGATCCACGACCACGCCGTAGACGGCGCGGGCGCGCTCCGCCGAGATCTTGCCCTGGGCCACGTCGGCGGCCACGAGCGATGGATCGCGCTCGAGCGGCGAGGCCGTCCCGCCCCCGCCCGGGGTCTGCACGCTCACCACGTCGCCGAGCGCCAGTTGGAGGGTGATCTTCGAGGGTAGCTCGCGCGCCGCGGGCGTGTCGGGGTTCAGGACGTACTTCGCAGGCCGCGCGGCCCCGCCGCCGAAGAGCCCCCACGGGGCGTACCGCGCCTTGTCGGAGAGGATGGAGAAGCTCGGTTCGTGGCCGGGGAAGGTGTAGTCACGCCGCACGCCGAGGCCGCCGCGATGCCGCCCACCGCCCTCCGAGTTCTCGATGAGGGCGTACCGCAGGATACGCACCGGGTAGTTGGCCTCCGTCTCCTCGACCGGCGCGTTCTCGGTGTTCTGGAAGTGCGCCTGCACCGCGTCCATGCCGTCGGTGGTGAGGGTGGCCCCGTAGCCGCCCGCGATGGTCTCGTAGTAGGTGAAGTACTCGCCGCTTACCGGGTTCACGCCCCCGAACGCGATGTTGCACACGCAGCCCTTGGTGCCCGCCACCACGCGATCGGGCAGCGCCGGGGCGAGCGCCTTGAACAGCAGGTCGCAGAGCTGCATGGCGATCTCCCAGCCCGCGGCCACCGCGGCGGGATGCCGCGCGTGCACCACCGAGCCGGGGCGGCTCCGGATGTCGATGAGGCGGTAGAAGCCGTCGTTCACCGGGATGTCCGGGTCGATCAGGCACTTGAGCACGTACACCACGCCCGAGTAGGTCTGCGACGACGTCGCGTTGGTGGGCGACTTGCGCTGGTCGTCGCAGCCGGTGAGATCGACGGACAGGCGGCCCTGCTCGATCGTCACGGTGGCCGCGAGCTTGACCGGCTGGTCGGTGACGCCGTCGCCGTCCATGAGCATGTCCGCGGCGAAGCGGCCGTCGGGAAACTCCGCGAAGGCCGCCCGCGTCCGCCGCTCCGTGTAGCGCAGGAGCTCGTCAAGGTAGTGGGCCAGGGTCGAGGCGCCGTGCTGCGCGGCCAGGGCGTCGATCCGCTGCGCCCCCAGGCGGTTGGCGGCGGTCTGCGCGCGGAAGTCGCCGGAGATCTCCCGCGTGCCGCGGAAGTTCGAGCGGATCATGGCGAAGAGGTCATGGTCGATCTGACCGCCCTTCACGAAGCGCACCGGCGGGATGACGAGCCCCTCCTGATAGATCTCGCTCGACACCCCGATGCTGCCCGGGGCGCCGCCGCCCACGTCGACGTGGTGCGCGATGTTCGCCACGTAGCCGAACAGCGCCCCCTCGTGGAACACCGGGGTGACGAGGGTGATGTCGTTCAGGTGCACGCCGCCCAGGTAGGGATCGTTGACGAGGATGCCGTCGCCGGGGGCGAGGTGCTCGACCCCGTAGGCCGCGATGGCCCGCGGCACGATGTGGGCGAGCGAGCCCAGGTGCGACGGCTGGGCGAAGGCCTGGGCGATGGTGCGCAGGTCGCGGTCGAAGAACGCGCAGGAGAAGTCACCACGCGTCTTGATGTTCGTCGAGTACGCGGCGCGCCGGAGCGTCGCTCCCATCTCCTCGGTGATGGCCAGGAGCGCGTTGCGGATGACCTCGAAGCGTACCGGATCGATGTCGGCCGCCAGGGCCCGGGTCGCCACCGGCCCGCTCACCACAGGGGAGCCTCGTTCATGGTGGAGACGTGGGCCGCGACCACCTTCCACCCGAGGCCGGGGAAGCGCACCCAGGTCTGGCTCTGACGGCCGACCAGCGCGCGGCCGCGCACCTTGAACTCGAGGTTCACGGTGGCGAGGTCGCGGCCGAGCGTGAGGATCTCCAGGCGGATGCGCTTCTCCTTGATGCCCGGCCCGGGCGGCCGTGCGACCCGGTGCGCGTGGATCTCGTCGAAGCCGTAGCCGTTCTCGTGCAGCGCGTAGCGGATGGTGTACGGGCTGTCCCAGAACGTGGCGTCGAGCCCCTCCACGTTCCGGTCGACGAGCGCCTGCTCGTAGCGCTCGAACAGGTCACGCACCTCGGCCACCACCTCGGGCAGGTTGGGAGTCACGTCGATCATCGGCCGGCCTCAAGCGCCTGCGCCACCGCCACCAGCGCCGCGTCGCTGCCGCGGGCGCCGACAATGGAGAGGCCCACCGGCAGCCCGTCGACGTGCGCGCCCGGAAGATTCACCTGCGGCACACCGGTCAGGCCGCCATGGGATGTCAGGCAGCTGATGCGCGCGCGCAGCGGCTCGAGCGTCGTGAGCGACTGGCCCTTCATCGGCGCCGGGAACGGCGTGGTCGGCATGCACACGATGGTTCCCGGCGGGAGCAGCCACGCGAGGCGCGCGCGCGCCTCGGCGCGCATCAGCTCCGCCCAGTGCCGGTCGCTGCCCGGGATCAGGCTGGCGAAGACGAGACCGCGGGCCACGCTGAACTGCGTCCGCGGGTTGTCGCGATCGATCCAGTCCTTGAAGGTGAGCCAGGCTTCGTAGATCTGTAGCGTGCGCTGTGCCCGCGCCCAGACCGACAGCCCGGGCGGCGCCAGGAGATCCTCGCGCACGTCCCGCACCACCGCCGACAGCCGGCGCACCATCGGCTGAAGCGCCGCGGCGGTCTCGGCATCCGCGAAGCCGAAGGCGTCGACCGCCACCACGAGCCGGGTCGGCAGGCTCGCCGGGATCGGCTCGCCGAGCAGCACCTCCGCGACGCGGGCGAAGGTGCCGGCGTCACGCGCGAACCATCCCGTCGTGTCGGAGCTCGGCGCCTGGGGCATCATGCCGCGGAGGTCGAGCCGGCCGTGGGTCGGCCGGATGCCGTAGAGGCCGCAGAAGCTCGCCGGCACGCGCACCGACCCGCCGGAGTCGGTGCCGAGCGCGGTGTCGCACAGGCCCTGGGCCACCGCGGAGGCCGAGCCGGACGAGGAGCCGCCGGGCACGCGGTCGGGCGCTTTTGGATTCAGCGGGGTGCCGTCGAAGGGGTTCTCACCGAGGATCCCGAGCGAGAGCTCGTCGGTGATGGTCTTGCCGACCAGCGTGAGGCCGGCGTCGAGCAGGCGCTGCACGGCCCAGGCGTGGCGAGTCGGAATCGGGTTCTGCCGCACCCAGTCCGGGCTGCCCCCGCCTGTCGGATGCCCGGCGACGTCGAAGAGATCCTTGGCCGCGAACGTCAGACCGGCGAGCGGGCCGCCGGGGGCACCGGCAATGCGCAGCGCCGGGCCGGGCAAGAAGGGGCTGGTCATGGCGATCCTCCGGACGGGGCCATGCTGCCCTCTCGAGAGCGCGGCGTCAAGGGCGGTCGGCCGGGCCCGTATCGCGGCCCGTATCGCGGCCGCGTGAGCGGTCCGCCGGCAGCACGATCTCGCGCGTGACCCGGCAGGGCGGATGGCCCCACGACGAGCAGTAGGCGTGCTGCGGGATCGGGAGATCGGCGCCGGCCACGATCAGCGTGATGTCGTCCGGATCCCGCACCGCCGGGATCGAGCCGTCGTTCTCCGCGGCCGCGCGGGCCCACGCGGGCCAGTCGCTCGCGCGGACGGCGCCGGCGATCCACGAGCGTCGCCACGTCTCGGCCGGGAGCCGCCCGCGCGCGAAGAGCTCCCGGCGCACGTCGGCCCGGGTCCAGCCCTCCCCGGCCAGTCGCCGCGCCGTGAACGGCGAGAAGATCACGCCCACTTTACCGCTGTGCAGGATGCCGAAGAGCGAGGCCGCCGATCCGATCACACTGGCCAGCTCGTCGAGGCCGCCGGTGACGTTGATCACGGTCTCGGCCCGCAGCACCGTGACCGTGCTCTGATCCGGCCGATAACCCAGTTCCACGTGCAGCGGCGGCCACGGCGTGTCGTCCTCGCGCTCGGCCAGGCAGAGGCTGTAGCGCGCCGGCTGGCCGAGCCCGGCGAAGGAGACCGCGCCGGGCCAGCCGCCGCCCAGGTTGTTCATGACCAGGCGCACCGCGCGGCCGATCGCCGCGTTGGCCGGCCAGCCCGGGCCGAGCGCGCCCCAGCCCGCGTTGACACCGATCCGCCGCGCCACGGGCCCGTTGACGACGAGCAGCGGCGCCACGTTCTCGTCGGTGGTCTGCACGCCGCGGAGGTTGAACGCGGGATCGAGAATCGCCTGGACCGCGGCCAGCACCACCGGGAAATGCGGAGGGTCGCAGCCCGCCATCACCGCGTTGGCCGCGACCTTCTCCACGCTGGCTACGCCCCCGAGCGGTTCCATCTCGCCGAGGACGACGTGGCGCTCGAGCGGGCTCGCGCTCAGCATCTCGTCCACCCGGCCGAGCGTCGGCGGGACGATGGGCAGCCCGTCCGTCCATCCGCGCGCCCGGAAGAGCCGGTTCACCTCGCTCACCGGATCCGCGTCGCGGATCAGCTCGACGCGTTGGCGCGGGAACTCGCCCACGCGCGGCGTCCGCGCGAGCAAGCCCTTTTCCACGACACGCTCCCGCAGCGTGTCGTCGATCCACTCGCCCGAAGCGCGCTGGCCTGTGGGCAGCAGCACCCAGAGCGAGTTCACTCTAGCGGGCCCGGGCCTCGCGGAGCAGCCGCGCCCAGTCCGCGGGCAGACGGATCGCCTTCGTGGTCGGAAATCCCAGGATGCCGTTGTGAGCGAAGGCGTAGGCGTTCGTCCGGAGCGGGTCCCCGCTCACCGCCACCATCAGGTCCTCCGCCCGGCACACGATGGGGACCAGCCGCTCCGGGTCCTCCGACTCCGCGAAGACCGCGGGGATCTGCCCCGCCTTCACGAGCGCGGTCAGCGACGGCCGCCCCGGCACGAGGTTGGTCCACTCGCCGACGTAGCGCTCGAACTGGGTGGCCGGGATGCGGACCAGCTCGAACAGCCGCTGCTTGAGCGCCGCCTTGTCGAGCCCGCTCCTGGCGAGCGTCTCGGCGAGGATCGGGCTCAGGAGGAGCAGCGGCCGCTGGCTCCCCACCCCCATGCCCACCGTGAACATCAGCTCCCAGCTCACCTTGCGCAGCAGCGAATCGGCCAGGTAGGGCAGCATCCGCTCCGGGGTATTGCCGAACACCGACGCGATCACACCGCCGCCCGTGTAGCGCGAGATCGTGACCGCATTGTCCGCGGTCACGCCCTCGTCCTCCGCGATGGTCGTCCAGCCGATGCGGCGCAGCGCGTCCTCGTTCTCGGCCAGCACCACCCGCCAGGTATTGCCGAAGGTGCTCTTGTCGGTGCGGTGGTGCAGGAAGCCCGCGACGTTGCGGAGGTACAGGCGCCAGAATCGGCCGATGGTGGTGTTGGCCTGGATGCCGTCGCGCAGAGCGCCCTGCTCGTAGTTGAAGCCCAGCTCCTTGATGAGGGACCCGTTCAGGATGATCAGGGTCTCGGCGCCCGGCGTGTTGCCGCTGTGCTCGACGCCGTAGCGCGGATCGGCCATGGCCTCCACCAGCGCCACCAGGATCGGCATGTACTCGGGGCGGCAGCCGGCCATGACGCCGTTGACGGCCACGTTCCACACGGTGGCGCGGCGCTGGTCGGGCAGGAGCACGCCCAGCTCGGTCTCGCCGGGCCGGTCCGCGAAGCGCAGGAACTCGGCGACGCGCTCTCCGGTGGGCGGCACGATGGGCAGGCCGTCGCTCCAGTCGTTCTCGTAGAAGAACCGGTTGACCTGGTCCAGGCTGCCCTCGAAGACGATGTCCGCGGCCGCGGGCTCGACGACGGCGCCGCCGGCGGGCGGAGGCGCCTCCGTAAGGTTTCGGATGACCGCGTCCACCGTGACCGCGACCACATTGCGCCGCAGCTCCTCGGCGCTCTGCACGTCGACGTGGCCGGGCACCAGGGCCGTCGGGAGGCCCGGCAGCCCGAGGCCCGCGGCGGTGGTCGCCGCCTGACCGCGGAAGCCCTCGCACACGAGCGACGCCGTCGGCACCCCCGCCCGCTCCGCCACCGCACTGGCCCGCAACACGGCGGGCGTGCAGCTTCCTCAGCAGGCCATCCCGGAGATGACCGCGTCCACCTCGTGCCGCTTCAGCATGGCCGGCAGATCCGCGAGCACCTGCTGCTCGTTGCGGCCGTGCGTGGAGCCGAACGTGTCGTAGCGAACGAAGCGCACCCCTGGGAAGCGACGGGTCAGCTCTTCCTCGAGGATCGGGAAGATCTCGTCCCCGCGAAAGAGGTCGTCCCAGAGCTGGCCGATGGTCTTGCCCTCGAGCGTCGGCAGCCGCGGGGCGACGTCGGCCGCCGGCACCGTCCTGGCCCCGCGCGGCCACACCACTCGGTAGATCTCACGTCCGTCCGATCCGTTCATGCGCCCACCTCCCTTGTGGATAGCGGAGAGGATAGCATCGGCGGCCCGTCAGACTCCGGAGACATTGCGAGCCGGGGTCCATAACATAACACCCGTTCTCAGTCATGACGCCCCGCGGCCCAGACTCTTCCCTCCTTGTCACAGCTCTTCCCCTTATCACAGCAGCGTCCCCACTTCGAGAAGACGCTCTACGATCAGGCGCTACTCGCGCCGCCCATCGCCGAGGCGTGGACGCTGACGGGTGAGCCGGTATTCGTCCAGGCCTGCGAACGGACCCTGGCGTTCGTCGACCGCGCCATGCGAAGCGCGCGGCCCTCGCCGAGCGACTCCGGAGTGGGAACCACGACGGATACCTGCCCGCCCCGAGCGTGGTGCTGCTGACGGCCCTGCGTCGGCCGGCGCGGCACAGGGACACGAACCAGTATCGGGAGACGGTCGACGCCGTCGCCGACCATGTTCGCAAGGCGTCTCTGGCCGATGGCCACGTCCAGGCGGAGATCACCAGGCTGGTCAGGGTCGGAGAGACGGTGGAGCTCGAACTCACCATCCGCATCGACGCGCGCTGGCACATCAATGCGCGTCGACCTTTGCAGGATCGCCTGAGCCCGACGCGAATCGCGGTCGAGGGAGCCTCGACGGTCGACGTCGCGGACCCGCCGGCAAGGGGAATCACGAAGAGTTTCGCCACCGGGCCGATGGGCGTGTGCGAAGGCACCGTCACGCCCTCCTTGGAAGACTGCAGCAAGCGGGTCTGCCTGCTTCCGGAATCGGTGCGGCTGTTTCGGTGAGCCGACTCAGGCG
>Ga0209640_10003196_pt1 | contig 14332 bp, 11 predicted proteins | sample RifCSP10_1_FD_184018 | JGI IMG/M metagenome (GOLD analysis project Ga0209640, IMG submission 184018) | Soil microbial communities from Rifle, Colorado - Rifle CSP2_sed 10_1 (SPAdes) (version 2) | ecosystem: Environmental > Terrestrial > Deep subsurface > Rock core/Sediment | place: Rifle...
TACCAGGTCATGCTGTCCGGTGTGCACTTGAACTTTCGCCTCGGCGGCCGCAGCCGCGAGGGCGTGGCTTTCGGCGGGCCGCAGGTCTACGGCGACCAGCGCGGCAACGCGCGCGTCGGGCTGCCCGGCAATACGTACCGCTATCAGATGGAGACCGCGCACCGGCTGTTTGCGTCGATGACGCCCGGGCAGCGCTCGGCGGCGCGCGTCGCGCAGGCCCCGGCACAGACGAACATCGGCGTGCAGGGGCGAGGCGGGCGTTTCGATGGCGTCCCCGTCGCCGAGCTTGCGCCCGCAAGCCGCAAGCTTGCGCGCGACGTCGTCGCCGGCATCCTCGAGAATTACGCGGATAACGACGCGGCCTATGCCTGGGACTGTCTCGACCGGAACGGCGGCGTCGATGTGCTCTACGTTGCCGATTACGACGAGGACTTCCAAGGCGGCCGTCGCGCCGGAAGCGGGCCGTCGCAGATTTTCCGTCTCGAAGGTCCCGCCGCGGTCTTCCACTTCCGCGGCGAGCCCCACCTCCATGCGTTCTTAAACGTCGCGATGGACAGTGAGCGTCCTTTGAGCCTCGGCGAGCCGCTCGGCGAAAACCCGGACGTGCTCGCAGGCGAGGATCTCAAGGCGTTTTTCGAGACCGCCATGCGCGAGCAGGGTCAGGCGGACGTTGCGTTCTATCCCTTGGGCGGCGTCGCCGGACGGCTGCGCGCGGGTACCGTCCGTACCGGCGACATCTGGGTAGCCGAAAGCTGGGTCGACGACTTCGTCGTCGTCGAAGCCAAGGGCGCGGATCTTGCGCCCGAGCTTGCCGCCTCGCTGCGCCTCCGCGGTGTCGAGCCGCGGTCTCGATCGACTTATCGGATCGCGACGATCGGTTACATCGCTGCCGAGGAAGCCCGCAAGCGGCTCGGCCGCATCGGGGCGGCGCGCTCCCTCGGGTTGCTCCGCGATGCGCTCGCGGCCCACGCCAAGGCGCATGGCTTCGGGCGGGAGACGTAGGACATTCCCGCGCCAACTGCCGATAACTTATGGGTTTGGCCAGCGCGGCGTCGTCACGCGTCGTCTGTCGGCGGAAGACGCAGCAGTCTTTCGCTGCGCCATATACGGACGATTTGCACGCGCGATTTCTCTCGGCGGTATACGATTCGGAAGGGCGGATGGATAAGTTCTCGCAAGGCCGGTTGATCGAATTCCGGTACCACACGCCCCATTTCCGGGTGCTGACGCAGTAGATCGATTCGATCCAAGATTTCGCTGAGGAAACGATCTCCGATTTCCGGAACGCCTTGCTCTTTGTACCACGTGCGAAGACTCTCGAGATCCGCAAGTGCGGATTCCGATACCCTGATTGTGATTCGGGGCACTGCTACTTGAGGCCGAGGCGCTTTCGAGCTTCAGCGAGACCGATATCGCGGCCCGACTCGAGATCACTTAGTCCTTCGACCACGGCGCGCATGAATGCGCGCTCTTCCTCGGCATTCTCGTACTCGGCAACGGACTGAACGACGGCAATACCGCGGCCTCTGCTGGTCAGCAACACGGGACGACGCGCTTCGGCAACGTGCTTGACCACGCGACCGGGGTTCTTCTTCAAATCGCCGAGAGGCACAATGTCTTTCGAGAAGCGAATGGACATAAACATAAAGACCCTTTTAACAGCTCCTGTTGATGGTACCTGTAAACAGTAGTGCTGAAAAGGCTATGGCGTCCCGCCGGAGCCACTACACTAGCGCCGTGACCACGAACAGAGTCGCCATCGTAACCGGCAGCAGCCGCGGCATCGGCGCGGCGACGGCGCGGTTGCTCGCCGAGCGTGGCTACGCGGTCTGCGTCAACTATCGCGCGAGCGAGCCGGCCGCGAGCTCGGTCGTCGGCGAGCTGCGCGAGCGCGGGGCGAAGGCCATCGCCGTTCGTGCCGACGTCTCCCAAGAAAGCGACGTCCGCGCGCTATTCGCCGACGTCGATCGCGATCTCGGCCGCGTCACGGCGCTTATCAACAACGCCGGCATCGTGTTGCCACAGGCGCGCGTCGAGGACATGAATGCCGAGCGCATCAACACGATGCTCGTGACGAACGTGACGAGCGCGTTCCTATGCTGCCGCGAGGCCGTGAAAACGAATTGCGCCGGCGGCAGGTAGGGCTACTGAATACGGGCTTACTCCTCTTCAGCGTCCGGCCGCACAACTACCGGCTGTCCGGGTGACGGCGGCGATGTCGGCGCCGGCTCGTCACGATCGAGAGCGAATCGGATGACGGTGTTTATGCCCGTCCTTTCGATGGGCCGACCGTCGGCGATCTGTGGCACATACCGCCACCTACGGAGCGCGGTGATCGAGGGTTCCTCGAAGAGCGGTGAGCTCGATTCGACCACGCGGATGTCCTTCGTCGTACCGCCTTGCGCGATCGTGAACTCGAGAACCACGTGCCCCGTCAAACCCTGCGCAAGCGCTTCAGGCGGGTAATCCGGCGCGATTCGCACGAGCGGCAGAACATCGGCATTGTCCTGCGCCAACGCGGCGCTCCCCGTCATGAGACCGACCGCGACCGGCACGACCAATGCGCCGAGCGCGGCGCCGACCAACAGGACCTTCTTGGCGATATTCAAGTGGCTCATGGCTCGATTCCTCATGATGTTCGTCACACGCTGTTTGAGATCGGCGCCGCTGACGCCCGCCGCGCAGGCAAGCGACGTCGCGACATAAAATTCGCAGACGTTCAATATTCCTTCGGAGTACGCGTGGGCATCGTGCCCGGAGCGCACCACGGCTTCATCGCAGGCGCGCTCCCGCTCGTCGACGAGGCGCGCTCCGATCCACCAGACGAGCGGATGAAACCAGAACATGGCTTCGACGAGCATGTGCACGGCGGCCGTGAGATTGTCGCGACGCCGCCAGTGGCAGAGCTCGTGCGCGACGATGGCGTCGAGCTGCTCGCGCGTGAGGCGTTCCGAGATCCCTCGAGGCAGCAGCAACACGGGCCGAACGATGCCGACCATGGACGGTTCGAGAAGAGCGTCCGACCAGTTGACCGCCGGCCGAAGATCTCGCAGCGGGGGATCGGAGCAGGGCACGGCGGAACGGAGCACCGAACGCAGGCGCCACATCCGAATCAGCCAGTAGCCGAGTACGGCGATGGACCCCGCGCCCCACGCGCCGAGCAGCGCGAGCACGAGGCCCATCGAGAGGGGCGACGCCGTCATCGGCGCGGCGAGCCGCTCGACCGTGGCCGTGAAGTCCGCGACGTAGATCGGCGCTCTCGTACCGGCGAGCCGGTCGCCGAGCAGCGTGAGCAGCGAGAACGGCACGAGGAACTTGACCGACGCCGCCCACCATAGCCAATAGCGCACGTGCGCGCCGTCGTTGCGCATGAGCGGCACGAGCAGCGCGACCGCACCGGCGAACAAGGTCGACTGCCAGAGATGATTGACGAGGAAGGTGAGCATGGTTGATTACTCCTTCTTGCCGAGGTCGCGCAGGGTTTTCCGCGCTTCCTCGATGTCGTCGAGCGTGAGCTGACCCGATTCGATCAAATGGGACATCAGGGGTTGTGCGCGGCCGCCGAATAGGGCGAGCAGCTCGTCGATGAGCCGTCCCTGGGCCGCGTTCCGCGAGATGACGGCTTCGAAAATGTGCGCGTTGCCGATCTTCTTGCTACGGCGCACGGCATTCTTGGCTTCGAGCCGGTACAGCATTGTTTGCACGGTCGTATAGGCCGGGCGACGTTTGGCCGGAAGGCTCTCCTGAATCTCGCGGACCGAGGAGGCGCCCTTGCTCCAAAGTGCTCCCATGATCTTGAGCTCGAGCTTGCTGAGCTTCGGCAACGCCATCGATGATCTCCTACATGTGTAGTAGAATCTACTACAGAGGCTCGGCGGCTGCAATGGGTGCTATAGTCGCGCCGCTATGTGGCGAAAACGAGCCGTGTTCCCCGCGTTGTTGCTTGCCTTCGTGGCGTGCGAGCCGGCGACCGACAGCGACGACGCGGGCACCGGCGCGACTACAAGCGCGATGAGCTTGGACGAAGTCGCCGAGCATTACGTCAAGCTCGCGCTGGCGTTTCGTCCGTATGACGCCGACTACGTCGACGCCTACTTCGGTCCCGCGGAGTGGGCGTCCGAAGCCGAAGCAACCGCGACGCCGCTCGCGGATTTGCGCGCGGCCGCGCACGATCTCGTCGATGCGTTACGGACGAGCGCCGGGCGCGGCACGGACGACATGATTCGTCTGCGCCGCTCGAGCCTCGAGAAGCGGCTCACGTCTGTGCTCACGCGCATGGAGATGGCGGAGGGCCGGCGCCTGCCATTCGACGACGAGAGCGCGGCACTGTTCGATGCCGTGGCACCGGACCACGATGCCGCGTATTTCCAGTCGGTCCACGAGAGGCTCGAAGCGCTCGTTCCGGGCGAGGGATCTCTCAACGAGCGGCTCGATGCCTTCCGGCAACAGTTCGAGATCCCCAAGGATCGACTCGCGGCCGTCTTCGACGCCGCCGTCGCGGAGTGTCGCCGCCGCACGCTCGAGCACATCGCGCTGCCCGCCGACGAAAGCTTCACGATCGAGTTCGTCACTGACCAGTCGTGGAGCGGATACAACTGGTACAAAGGCAACCGATTTAGCCTCATTCAAATCAACACGGACTTGCCGATTCCCATCAGCCGTGCCGTGGATCTCGGCTGTCACGAGGGTTATCCCGGCCATCACACGTTCAACGTGCTCACGGAAGAGAGGCTCGTCAATGAACGCGGCTGGATCGAATTCACGTTGCATCCGTTGTTTGGCCCGCAATCCCTGATCTCCGAGGGCAGCGCGAACTACGGCATCGAGATGGCTTTCCCCGACGACGAACGCAGGAACTTCGAGGAAACCGTGCTGTTCCCGATCGCGGGCCTCGACGCCTCGCAAGCGGACCTTTACTACGATGTCTTCGAGGCGCTCGAAGATCTGAGCTACGTCGACAACGAAGCGGCGCGAGACTACTTGAACGGCACGCTCACGAGGGAGGAGGCGGTGGAATGGCTCATGAGCACCGCCGTATCGCCGCGCCGGCGCGCGGAGCAGCGCGTGAGGTTCATCGAAACCTACCGCAGCTACGTCATCAACTACAACTTGGGGCGCGATCTCGTCGCCGCGTTCATCACGGCACGGGCAGGCGATGACCGCGACCGGCAGTGGGCCGAGTTCGAGCGCTTGCTGTCGGAGCCGTTCACGCCGAGCGATTTGCAATGAAGCAGGGTCGTAAGACTACTTCGCCAAGCCTTCGGCCCTGAGCGCCGCCTGCACCGCGGGGCGTGCGCCGACGCGCTTTTGGAACGCGAACACGTTCGCGAAATCCGAAATGTCGAGCTTCACGAAGTCAGCCCAGCTCACCATCACGAAGAGATAGGCGTCGGCGACCGTGAAGCGCTCGCCGAGCAGATACTTCTTGCCGGAGAGCATTTTGTCGACGAGCGAGAAGCGCTTGCGTAGAGTGTCGAGCTGCTCCTGACGCCGTTCGGGCGAAATCTTCGGGTTGAACAGCGGCCCGTAGCTCTTGTGAATCTCGGAATTGATGAAGCCGAGCGCCTCCTGAAGCCGATAACGCTCGAGAGTACCGGGCGGAGGCGCAAGACCCGATTCCGGCTTGCGATCCGCGAGGTACTGAACGATGACGGGGCCTTCGGTCAATACTTGGCCGTCGTCGAGCTCCAGCGCCGGAACGTAGCCCTTGGGGTTGACCGTATTGAAATCTCGCCCGCTCTCGGTCTTTCTCGTGCCGAACAAGTCCACCTTGTCGAGCTTCAAGTCCATGCCGGCTTCGCGCGCGACGATGTGCGGCGACAGCGAGCACGCACCGGGTGCGTAGTAGAGCTTCATAGAGGTGTCTCCTCGGCGGCTCACGCCGCGATCGTCGACCAATTCTCCACGAGATGCGCGGCCGTGCGCCAGGCGAGCGCCTGCGCCGTCAGCGTCGGGTTGTGCGCGCCGCTCGTGCCCATGACGGAGGCGCCCAAGATGCCGAGGTTCGGCACCTCGTGCGCAAAGCCGAAGCGATCGACGACGTTCGTCTCCTGATTGTCGCCCATGCGCGTGCCGCCGTACGCATGCGTCGAGACGCCCATCGTGCCGATCGGCCCGCGGAGCGTCGCAATCGCGCCGGCCTCGCGAAACCATTGCTCCATCTTGTCTTGAATGAACGCGGCGACCTTCTTCTCGTTGTCCTTGTGATCGGCCGTGATGCGGCACACGGGGAAGCCGAGCGGGTCCGTGATCGTCGGGTGCAGATCGAGATAATTGTCCTCGTAGGGCAGCGTCGTCTTTTGCAGATACGAGACGACCCAGCGGTCGGCATTCTCCATGACGAATTCTTTCCACCTTGAGCCCCAACGCGGCGCACGGTCGAACGTCGGCATGCTGGCGGCCGCGATGGGGCGCTGGTCGGAATAGACCCAGAGATTGCCGCCGCCGATGAACTCGACATCGCCGTGATCGAAGTTGTCGTCAGCCCAGTCGTCGATCGCAACGCCTTGCGCGGGCAATCCGTACCAGCGGTTGAGCTTGTGCGGGAACAACGCGAGCACGGGGGCGCCCTGATTGTGCGTGAAGTAATGCCGGCCGACTTGTCCGTGATTGTTCGCAAGCCCCTGCGGGAAGGCCTCCGATGACGAGAGCAGCAATAGGCGCACGTTTTCGTAGGTGTAACACGCGAGCAGCACCACGGCGGCGGGTTGCACGTAGGTCTCGCCGCCTTTGAGGTATTCGACGCCGCTTGCGCGGCCTTCTTGGTCTACATAGATGCGCGTGACCTCTGCTTCGGTCACGACGTCGAGGTTGCCCGTGCGTTGCGCCGCCGGGATCGTCGACACGGCCGTCGAGCTCTTGGCCGCGACGTGGCAGCCGCCGCGGCTGCAGAAACCGTGGTAAAGACATGCGCTACGGCCTTGATATTGCTCCGAATTAATAGCTGCCGGACCCGGGAAGGGATGCCACCCTAGGCTTCTCGCGGCGCTGTCCATGAGCTCCGTGAACTCGGTGCCGTGCAGCGGCGGCATCGGATAAGCGCGCGACCGCGGACCCTCGAAGATGTTGCCGCGCTCGTCGATGACGCCCAAGACGTTGCCGGCTTGACCCGAGACGCCGAGCGCGTATTCGACTTGATCGTAATAGCGCTCGAGCGCGTCGAGCCCAAACGGCCAATCTTCGACGGTCGAGCCCTTAGGAATGCGCGCCGCGCCGTAGCGCCGCGTCGTCGCGCTCACGACTTCGAAATCCCAAGGATTCAAGCGCCAGCTTTGCGCCCAATAGTGCAGCGTCGTGCCGCCGACGCCGTTCATCATCGGGTGGATCGCGGCGCGCGGCGAATCCGGCGACGCCGCGTTCGGCCGATGCACGGGAATCTCGCGGTTCGCTTTTTGCGCGGCTTGCGGCCACCCGCGATAGTTGTTGCGCAACTCGTCGGGCGCGAAGTCGCGCGGCGTGAGCCACGTGCCCGCTTCGAGGCCGACGACTTTGAGGCCCGCTTCGGTCAGCGGCTGCACCGCCACACCCCCGGCACCGCCGAGCCCGATGACGACAACGTCGGTCTTGCCGAGGCTAACCGTCATCGTGATCTCCCGCGTGCGGGGCGTCGGCGTCGAACATCGACAAGTCGTACGCGGAAACGCGCGTCGGCGTGAGCTCGGCGTTCATGCGCTGTTGCTCTTCGCTGACGGCGAGCCGGATGCCGGGATAACCGATGAGCTCCCAGCCGATGAAATCTCGGTTGCCACCGTAGTGCGGATCGCCGAACGTTCCTTCGATCGTGTGAGCCAGCACGAGGTTGAAGAACGTCGCCGAATCGGGCGCGAAGCCTGCGGCCGTGTTTTGCTCGAGGTCCTCGAGCACCTGATCTTGGCGCGCCGGCTCGAGGTCGGCAAACGAACGATCTGCGGCCCTTTGCGCATACGTCTCGAGCGTGGCCAGACCCGCCGAGTAGACCTCACGCGCACCGGCGAGCGCGTCGCCGAGCGCGCGGTCGATGTAGCGCGTGGCGCCGGCTTCGAGCGCACCCGGGCCGTTCTCGTCGCTCGGGATCAACCGCGCGACGACGGCTTCGAGCGTCTTGGCCTCGGCGGCCGTGAGGTTCGCATACGGCTCGCCGCGGGCTTGCGCCAGCGCGTAGCGGGGCACGGCCGTGGCCGCACTGACTGCCGCGGCACGCTTGAGCATCTCGCGGCGCGACAAGGCTCCGGCCATGAATGCTCCTAGACGAGGAACGGCAGAAGTTGCGCGAGCGTCTCGTCGGGGTGCGTCTCGTGGAACGAGTGGCCCCCCGGCATCGCATAGCCTGTGACGTTCGCGCCGCGCTCGCGCCAGATCCCGAGCACATCGTAGAGACGCCCCATCGTGCCTTGCTCGGCCCAGAGCACGAGCAGCGGGCACGCGACCTTGACGTGCAAGTCCGCTGCGTCGAGCTCGAGGTCGATCGACGCCGAGGCGCGATAGTCCTCGCACATCGCATGAATCGTCGCGGGGTTCGCGAACGTGCGTTGATACTCGGCCGCGACGATCGGGTTGGGGCCGCCGCGCGGACGGGCGGCCATTTGCTCGGCGATGATGTTCTCCGGAAACGGCGCCGGGCGAATGTAGAGGAACCAGTGGAAGTAGGCATCCACGAATTCCTTGGTCAGATGGTTGTACAAGTAATGCGCGGGCACGATGTCGAGCACGGCGGCCTTCTCGACGCGCTCGGGATGATCGAGCGCCATGCGATGCGTGACGCGTCCGCCGCGATCGTGACCGACGACGCGGAAACGCTCGAAGCCGAAGTGCTGCATGACCTCGACTTGATCGAGCGCCATGGGACGCTTCGAATAATTGGCATGGTTCTCGCCGTCCTCGGGTTTGCTGCTGTCCCCGTATCCGCGTAGATCCGCAGCGACGACCGTGTAGCGCTCCGCAAGCTTAGGCCCGCACGCGAACCAAGACGCATGCGACTGCGGCGCGCCGTGCAAGAGCAGCAGCGGCGGGCCGGCGCCGCCGATGACGCAATTGATCTCGGCGCCGCTCGTCTTGACGCGCTCGGTGCGAAAGCCCGGAAAAAGCTCTGCGTCGGCTTCGTTCGATTGCGCGTCGGCCGACTTGATATTCGCCGTGGCCGCGGCCGCAGTCACGGCCGCGACACCCTTGAGCAGATCGCGTCTCTCCATGAGTTCTCCTTATGCGTCGGGGGGCGGATCGAGATCGAGCGGTCCCGTGCTGTCGCCGAGCTCTGCCGTCTCGACGTCGAGTTGATTGAGTATCGTCACGAGCAGATTGCACATCGGCGTATCGAGCGGGTAGGCGAGGTGGCGGCCCGTCGGGATTTTGCCGCCCAGGGAGCCCAATGTCAGGCACGGGATATCCGAGTGACGATGCAAGTTGCCGTTGCCCAGGCCCCCGCCGTAGACGATGAGGCTCTGATCGAGCAGCGTGCCGTCGCCGTCTTGCGTCGCCGCGAGCTTTTCGACGAACTTGCCGAACACGCCGACGTTATGCGTGTCGATGCGTGACTTCTGCGCCATGCGCTCGGGTTGGTCGCGATGATGGGAGATGCCATGGTGGTCGCCGGGTACGCCGATCTGCGCGTAGCTCCGGCCGCTCAGCTCGCGCGAGAAGATCATCGTGAAGACGCGCGTCAAGTCGGTCTGGAATGCGAGACAGAGCAGGTCGAACATGAGACCTGCGTGCGCTTCGAACGTCTCCGGGATCGACGTCGGCCGGCTCGGCAGCTCGACAGCCTGCTCGCCGCGCGCTTCCGCGTTCGCGATGCGCTGCTCGATGTCGCGCACGGTATCGAGATACTCGTCGAGCTTCGAGCGATCACCGGCGCTCAAGGTTCGCGCCAAGCGCCGCGCCTCTTCTTGGACCGAGTCGAGCAAGCTGCTCGCGCTCTGGATACGCGCGAACCGCTCGGCGCTCGTGCCGCCGTCGCCGAAGAGCCGCTCGAAGACGACGCGCGGATGCGTCTCCGTCAAGTTCGGCGTCGTTTCGTTGCGCCATGAGACCGTGTTCACGTAGAAGCAGTCGCCGGAATCGCAGCTGCCCTGAAAGGGAAAGTCGACGCTGAGCTCGAGCGACTGCACGGGAGAGTCCTTGCCGATTCGTTGTGCCGCGAGCTGGTCGGCGCTCGTCGCGACCTTGACCTCGACGCCGGGGCGCGTGCGATCGTAGACGTGGACGCCCGTGAGCCACGCGGCCGACGCGCGCGTGTGGTCGCCGGAGCCGTCGCCCTTGGAATCGGCCTCGAGGTGCGAGAGCCCCGTGAGCACGTTGAGCTCGTCGCGCACGCTTTCGAGCGGCACGAGATTCGGCGGCAGCTCGAAGCCTGAGCCTGCCGTCTTCGGCTTCCAGTCGGCGTGAATGATGCCGTTGCCGACGTAGACGTATCCGAGCCGCGGCGGCGCCGCGGGCGCTTGCGCGAACGCCGGAACCATCGCGTCGAGCATCGGCAGCGCGAGCGAGGTGCCGAGTCCCCGTAGGAACGTGCGGCGTTCGATCGACTTCTGCGTGATGAACCTCATGGCTCCCTCTGCGCTCGCGCGTCCGCTACTTGCCGGGCGGGCTCTCGATTGCGCATCCGAAACGGCACACTCGCGACGATGCCCTTAACGATCGATGCGAAGGCGTAATCGTCGTTCGCCGCCGTGCGGACGATCGCGCGAATGGCCGGCGCATCGTAGTACTGGACATTGCGTCCGAGCGCATACATTAGCAGTTTTTCCGTAAACGCACGCGCGAACCGCTCGGGGTGGCTCGTCAAGAATTGCCTCAAGCCCAGAACGCCGTCGATGACGGTTCCGTCGGGCAGCATGCTCGTCGCGTCGATCGTCTCGCCGGCATCGCGCGTGCGCCACTGGCCGATCGCGTCGAAGTTCTCGAGCGCGAACCCTATGGCGTCCATCTCGACGTGGCACCCCGCGCAGGCCGGGTCGGCGCGGTGCCGGCCGAGCGCGGCGCGCATCGTGAGCGGCGCACCGTCCGTTTCGTCCTCGGTCACGAGGCTCGGGACGTTCGGCGGCGGCGGGGGCGGCGGCGAGGCGAGCAGGTTCTCGAGCACGTACTTGCCGCGCAGCACCGGCGACGTGCGCGTCGAATACGACGTCAGCGTCAGCAGCCCGGCCTTGCCGAGCAACCCCGCGCGCGGACTGTCCGCGGGCAGGACGATGCGCCGAAATTGGCTGCCCTGAACGTTCGGTATGCCGTAGTGGTCGGCGAGCCTTTCGTTGACGAACGTGTGGTCGGCCGTGATGAGATCGAGCACGCTGCGGTTTGCGCGCAGGATGCTGTCGACGAAGAGCTCCGCTTCGCGCGTTAACGCCGCGCGTAGCGTCTCGTCGTAGTCGCGAAACAGGAAGAGATCGGGATCTTTGCCCGCGACGTCGCGCAGGAACAGCCATTGTGCGGCGAAGTTCGTGACGAGCGTTCCCGAGCGCGCATCGGCCAGCATGCGAGCGACTTGCGCGTCGAGCACCGCAGCGTCGCGAAGCCGGCCCGCGATCGCGAGGTCCAAGAGCTCGTCGTCGGGAATACTGCTCCATAAGAAGAATGAGAGACGCGAGGCGAGCTCCACGTCGCTGACGGCAAAGGCGCGGCCCGCAACGGCGGGCGGATCCCTCTCGATGCGATAGAGGAACTGCGGGCTCACGAGTATCCGCTCGAGCGCACGCTCGATACCGAGCTCGAAGCCGCCGTCGGTGCGGCCCAATGCGTAGAACGGCAGCAGGTCGTCGAGGTCCGTGTCGGTCGCAGGCCGCCGATACGCTCGGCGCACCAAGCGCCCAAGGATCTCGCGCGCGCACGGGAGCTCTTGGGCTTCGGCCTCGGGCGTGCAGACGAAGATGCGGCGGCGGCTCGGCGTATCGCCGGGGCCGGTTGCGTCGTACGGGCCGCTGATCGTGACTTGCTCGATGTCGGGCAGTGTGCCGCGGCTTCTCTGCTTGACGCGCAGCGTCGACTCGTCGAACGCTTGCGTGTGCTCGATGAACGTGACGCCGACCTCGGCCGGTCCCGCTTTGACGGGGATGCGAAGCTCCACCGGTTGCGGTCTCTGCCGGCCACCGGGGCCCGCGGACGATCCGACCGTGGCACGCGCCATCGACTCACCATTGACGAGGATCTCGAGCTCGTGCGCATCGCCGCCGCGCGCGAGCTCGACGGTGAAGACGTAATCCGCGTCGAGCGGAAAGTAGCTATCGCGGACCAAACCGCCGCGCGTGCCGATCGGCAGCCCCGCGACGTGGCCGTCCTGCGGCAGTTGCAGCGGCAGCGTGTAGCGGTTGACGAGCAGCGGCGCGCCGGGATCGCCGACCGCGAGACGACTGACCTTTCGCGCCGCGTCCAGGTAGCGCTCCATGATGGCCGGTGACACGAACAGGAGCTCGGCGATGTTGTCGAACCCGCTGCTCGTGTTGTCTGCCGGTAGCAGGAGCTCGAAGTCGAGCTCCGCGGGCAAGTGCTCGAGCGCGAGCAAGTCGCGGATCGCGTTCCGGTACTCGGTACGCGTCAGGCGGTGCAACGACGGCAACTCGCCGGCATTCGGCTCTGCGGCGGCGTGCACGTCGAGCTCGGATTCGAGGAACGCTTGCATCGCCGCGTAAGTCGCTTCGTCGGGTCGCGGCTCGCCGGGCGGCGGCATCGCACGGTCGCTCAGCTTACGCACGACTTTTTCCCAAATCTCCGCGTGCCCAGCGACGTTCGCGAGCGCGTCCAGCTCGAGAACCAACCCTCCGGATTTCGTCTCGCCGTCGTGGCAGTCGACGCAGTTTGCGCTGATCGCTGCGCGCGTCGCACCGCGCTCGTCCCCGAGCCAGCCTAAACGATCCGTGACCCAAAGCGCCGCGAGCCCGGCCACACCGACGGCCGCGGCCGCGCCCGTGAGTCGCTTTGCTCGGGACCCTACGGCCATTCCGCTTCCCCCTCGCCGGCCACCGGACGCTTTCTATTGTTATCCCACATAACTATATACTGCCTGCTATAGTGTATCGAGCAGCTCGGGGGGAGCGTCATGGTAAATCGCCGCCGCGTCGGGCCCGGACCCTGGTTCTGCGCCGCCCTCGTACTTGCACTATCCCGTCCCGCAGTTTCCGCGGAGCCCTTGATTGCCGCCGTCGATGACCGCGATCAGGGCGCTCTACGCGTGCTGCTCGCCGCAGGCGCCGATGTCAACGCGACGGCAGCCGATGGCTCCACGGCGCTGCACGCGGCCGCGCGCAACGACGACGTCGCGGCCGCGGACATTTTGCTCGCCGCGGGGGCCGACGCCGGCGCCGCGACGCGCTACAACGTGACGCCCCTGGCGCTCGCCGCAATGAACGGCAGCGCGGCGATGATCGCGCGCCTGCTCGAGGCCGGCGCCGACCCGAACGAGACCTCGCGCGAAGGCCAGACGGCCCTCATGAGCGCGGCCCTGAACGGCAACGCGGACGCGGTTGCGCTGCTCATCGAGCGTGGCGCAGACGTCGAAGCGCGCGAGCCCTTCCGCGGGCAGACCACGCTCATGTGGGCGGCCGGCGAAGGCAACGCCGCAGCCGTCGAGGTGCTCGTGGCGGCAGGTGCCGACGTCGCCGCTCGGTCGAACGCCGGGTTCACGGCGCTTCTCTTCGCCGTTCGCGAGAATCGCATCGACGCAGCGCAGACGCTGCTTGAGCTCGGCGCGAACGTGGAGGACCACGCGCCCGACGGCACGACTGCGCTCAACGTGGCCGTGCTCAACGCCTATTACGATCTCGCCGCGATGCTGCTTGATTTCGGCGCCGACCCGAATGCGCCCGACGCGCGCGGTTCGGCGCTGCATACGCTGGCGTGGCTCCACAAGCCGGGCTCGACGTGGGATGCGGCGGCCCTGAGCGCGGAGCCGCAGACGGCCCCGCGCCCGACCGGGGATGTCACGGCGCTCGATCTCGGTCGCAAGCTTCTCGAGCGCGGTGCCGACCCAAACGTGCGCGCAACCTTTCGCGAGCAACGGTTCACGATCGGTCTCGGCACGACGATGAATCCGCCGGGACTCATGCTCGGCCGCCATTATCTGACCTATAACGGCGCAACGCCTTTTTACGTCGCTGCGCGCAACGGCGATATCCGCTTCATGGAGCTGCTCGTCGAGTTCGGCGCGGACGCGAGGATCGCCAACGTGACCGGCGTGACGCCGCTAATGGCCGCGGCGGGGCTCGACTACTACGAAGGCGAGACGCCGGGACCGCCCGTCGGCGTTCCCGAAGCCGAGCGCTTGGCGGCTGTCAAGCTCGCGCTCGAGCAGGGCAACGACGTCAACGCGCGCACGCGCTTCGGCGACTACGCGATGATCGGCGGCGCCGACTTCACGCTCATGACATAT
>Ga0209640_10003198_pt1 | contig 14328 bp, 20 predicted proteins | sample RifCSP10_1_FD_184018 | JGI IMG/M metagenome (GOLD analysis project Ga0209640, IMG submission 184018) | Soil microbial communities from Rifle, Colorado - Rifle CSP2_sed 10_1 (SPAdes) (version 2) | ecosystem: Environmental > Terrestrial > Deep subsurface > Rock core/Sediment | place: Rifle...
TGTCGGCCGGCGGCAAATTGAACATATCGGCATACGCGACGATGCCGAGGTCCGGCAAGTACGCGACGAGCATGCCGTCGGCATGCGGCAGACCCTTGACGTTGTGCACCTCGACGGTTCGTGTACCGTCGGTGAACACACGCATGTCGCCGACCGTCTCGATGACGGCGCGCTTTCCCGAGCGCGACATCGCGTCGGGCGCGAGCGTGCGCGGTTGGGCGAGCGCACGCTCGAAGAAGTCCTTGTTGACTTCATGCGTGACGATCGTCACACCTTCGGCGACCACGGCCGGCAACCCGCTCGTGTGGTCGAAATGATGGTGCGAAAGCACGCCATAGCGGATCGGCTTGTTCGGAATCACGCGTTTCGCTTCTGCCATGACTTGCTGCGAGCGCATTTCGTTTTGTCCGGCCGGCTCGAACATGAAGATGTGATCGTCGAACTCGACGGCTAAAGCCACGTAGCCGCCGGTGATGCGATAAACGCCGTCCGCGAGCCGCTCTGACGCTATGGGCGGCGGGCTTCCCGCAGGCGGAGCGCCGCCGCCGGGCGCGGGCGGCGGGGGTTGCATGAGCGCCGCGAGATTCGCGGGGTTCGCGTCGGCGCCCAAGATCTGCGCTTCGAACGTCGGCCAACCCGCGCGCTTTTGCACGATCGTCGTCGGGTACTTGAGCCCGTTGTTGTCGCGATAGTCCGTGTAGCTCGTCTCGACCATGAGGTCGCCGAAAATCGGGTTCTCGACCCAAGTCTCCACTTTGTCGACGAGATTCGTGCGCGCGTTGATGTAACCGACGACGCGGTACGAGATTCCCGACGGCGCCTTCTGCGGTGTTTCCCAGGTCACGACCTCGTAGCGCGTGCCATCGATCGTCTGCGCGCGTCGCGTCGCTTCGTTCGCCGCCGCACCTTTGAGAAAGCCCCAAGGCGACGTCCAGATCTCGAGGTGCTGCGCCCACGCCGGATTCGCGGGCGTGAAGTACTGATTGAATGGGTTTTGCGCGGCCGCTCCGCCGGTGACGGGCACGGCGAGCGTGACTGCCGTCGTCCGCAACGCGGGTTGCGTGAAATCGATGGTGCGTCGAAAGTCGTTCAAGTTCACTCTCGGCCATGGACCGTTCGCATTGTTGTTCTGGCCGAGGTTGAAATTCGCGCCCGAACCGTAAAACGTGATGGAATCGAGATCGCCGACGCCCATCGCGCGCGAGGCATTGGCGATCACGCTGGCCGCCTCCTGCGCGAACGCGGAGAATGACAGCAAGCTCGAGAATGCGACGGCGGCTAGGAGTTTCTTGATCATTGTTTTCCCCTGAGCTTTAGGACCAGTGGCGTCGTGAGTATGTCTTAAAAGGCCCGCAGCACACCACAAGTCGGTGCGCTCCGTTTGACGCGGCGCACCAAGCTTGACGGTCTCCAGGACGGCATTCAGGCTCTCAAGTCAGCGTGACGAGAAGCGACAATAAGAGGGGAAGCCCATGACGTCTCAGCTCAAGAAATTCCTGATTATGGCTTGCTTGGGATTGATGGCCGCGGTCGGGTTATCCGCGGCGCACGCGCAAGACGAGCCGTTGAAGATCGGCATCATCGGCACGGGCCGTATCGGCGGCGCGCTTGCGAGGCACTGGGTCAACGCCGGTCACGAAGTATTCATGTCGTCGCGCCATCCCGAGGAGCTCGAGCCTCTGGCTGCGGAGCTCGGGCCGCGCGCGCACGTCGGCACGCCGCGCGAGGCAGCGGCCTTTGGCGAGGTCGTGCTCGTCTCCGTGCCCTACTCGGCCATGCCGCAGATCGGCGGCGACTATGCCGCAGAGCTCGACGGCAAGATCGTGCTCGACACAAGCAACCCCGTCGAGAATCGCGACGGGCCGATGGCTGTCGAAGCCAAACGTAAAGGCAGCGGTATCGCCACGGCCGAGTTTCTCCCGGGAACACGCGTCGTGCGTGCCTTCAACTGCATCCCGGCCGCGTCGCTCGCCAACGAGGCCAACCGGGCTCCCGAGCGCATCACGATTCCGCTCGCCGCCGACGATGCCGAAGCGCTCGCGATGGGGCAGCGCCTCGTCGACGACGCAGGTTTCGATTCGATCGTGATCGGCGGGCTCGAGGATGCGCGGCTGTTCGATCTCGGCGAACCGCTCGCGCGTGGGAACTGGACGGTCGCGCAATTCCGCGAAGCCGCGGCGTTGCGTTGAGGTGAGGTCCGGCGGCGACCTGCCGTGGAAGCGGCGTCTCTTGTGGGAGCGTCGTCCCGCCGCGATTCCTTAATATCGATCGCGGCCGGAGGCCGCTCCTACGACTTGTCGTAGGGGTTGTAGCCTTTCGGGCGGCGCTTCGGTTTCGCGCCGTCGCTCTCGTCGGCAATCTCGAGCGCATCGCTATCGAGGCATTTGAGATAGTCGATCGTATCGTCATCCGCGCGGCGCGCCGGCTCCGTCGTTCGCCATTCCAGAATCGGGTTGCCTTTCGCGTCGAACCCGACCTTGGAATGCGTGCTGTTCTTGAGCGACGCCACGCGCCGCGCCTCGGCATCCTTGGCAGCCGATGACTTGGCGGCACGTCGATCCCGGCGCTCCTTGCCACCGGAACCCGGGGCTCGACGATCTTTCTTCGAGGTCACGGGTCGTATTCTACCGCGGCGACTCTGGCGCACAATTGGGCACCGCGGCTAGGATAGATGCATGCGTCCAGTTCTCACGGCCGTGCTGTTGCTCTGTTGCAGCAACGTGTTCATGACGTTTGCCTGGTACGCGCATCTAAAGGAGCCGCTCAAGCTCGATTACCTCTGGGCGGCGTTGTGCATCCTCGGCGCCGTGTTCTTCATGTTCCGCGGCCGTTTGCTCGGCGCGTGAACGCGTGACGCTCGAGACTTTCATTGCGTTCTGCGCCGTCGAGCTCGTGCTGTGCCTCACGCCCGGTCCCGCCGTGCTGTACGTGATCTCGACGGCGCTCGCGCGCGGTCCCCGCGCGGGGCTCGCGGGCTCGCTCGGCATCGTCGCCGGCAATACCTTCTATTTCGTTCTTTCCGGCATAGGTGTCGCCGCGATCATTCTCGCGTCGAGCACGTTGTTCACGGCCGTCAAATGGATCGGCGCAGCCTACTTGATGTACCTCGGGCTCCGCATGCTGTTCTCGCGGCGGAGCGGCGCGGCGGACGATCGCCCGCCCCTCGTCACGCGCGCGTTCGCGCGCGGCTTCGCCGTGCAAGCCGCCAATCCCAAAGCACTCGCGTTCTTCATTGCGCTGTTGCCGCAGTTCATCGATCCGGCGGCACCCGTGGCGATCCAGGTTGTGGTTTTGGGCGTCGCCTCGCAAGTCATCGAAATTGCGGTGTTGTCCCTTTACGTGTGGGTCAGCGTACGCGCCCGCGCCTACGCTTCCGGGCGCTTCGGTAACGTCGTTCAGCGGCTCGCCGGCGGATTCCTGATCGCGGCGGGCGCGCGCCTGGCTTTCGTGCGCTAACGAGCGTGCGCGATTCCATGTATAACGTAGGTCCCACCGATGTCCGCGTTCAGCCTCAACGAGTTCTACCAACGCAACCGACGCGTCGTCATCTGGGTCATCCTGTTCGTGCTGCTGTGGCTGCTGCGGGACTTCTTCGGCCTGGTATTCCTGTCGTTCGTGTTGGCGATCATCGCCGGGCCAGTCGCGGAATTCGTCAAGCGACGGCTGAAGCTGCCGTACTGGCTGGCCTTGTCGCTCGTTTACCTGCTGTTTCTCGTCGTGCTCGCGTCGTTCGTGCGCTTCGTTGCGCCGAGCGTCGCGTCCGAAGTCAACCGGATGATAGGCAATCTGCCGGCGACGGAGCTGCGCCTGATCGAAACCAAGAACCGCTTCATCGATCGGTATCCAACGCTGCGCCAACCGCTGACCGGCTTTCTGCGCAGCGCCCTGCCGGATGACCTCGCGGTCGCCGTCGATCGACAGCTCGTCAATGAACGTTTACGGCTGACGCTGACCGAGGCGCAGATCGCCGAGGCGACGGAGGCCGATACCCCTCCGACGGGCGTACTGGCAGAGTATTTCAGCCGGCAGGATCAACTCTATCTGAACGCACTGATGACCGAGCAATTTCAGCGCGTTCGGGCGTATGCGCCGGCCGTCATCAACATGCTCTATCGCGTCACTGCGACGATGCTGCTCGCGCTATTGTTCAGCTTCCTGATCCTGATCGACCTCGAGCGCATCAAACGCGGCCTCGGCCGCCTGAAAAACTCACGGATCGGCGATTTTTACGAGGAAGCGGCCCAGCCGATCGCGCGGTTCGGGGTTCTGGTCGGTCGCGCCATCGAGGCGCAGGCCTCGATTGCCTGCGTGAACACCGTGCTGACATTGATCGGCTTGTTGCTGCTCGACATACCGCTGATCGCGATGTTGTCGGTCATCGTGTTCGTCTGCAGCTTCATTCCCGTGCTCGGCGTATTCATTTCCACCATGCCGATCGTCCTGGTGGCACTGAACGCCGGCGGATTCTCACTGTCGCTTGCCGCCATCGGCCTCGTCATAGTCGTGCACGCAATCGAATCCTACCTGCTGAATCCCATGATCTACAGCCAGCATCTGAAGCTCAACCCGGTTCTGACGCTGATCATTCTCTACGTCGGCTACCACGTGTTCGGCCTATGGGGCATGTTGCTCGGCGTACCGGTCGCTCGCTATTTCATTCACGATGTTCTCGGCGTTCCGTTCCGGGATCGCGGCGCGACGGTTAAGTGATTGTCGTCGCGGGCTTGCCCGGCGGCCGAATACTACGAGCGATTCTGAGCAGCCCCGCGACCGAGCATGGGCAATTGATCGAGGCCATTGCGCCTCGACCATCCGAGCAGAATATCGAGTCTCCAATACTCTTGCCGGTACGGCAATCGAGGCAGCGGCGTCAGTCCAAGCCGCTCAACGCGCAGTTGACAATCACCGACGCTGCGCATCCCGAGCTGCTCAGGGGTCACGACTAGATGCCGGCTTTGCCACTCGGAGCTGGCCGGCCGGAGGGAATCGAGCATCGGGGAAAGCTCTACGCAGGTAAGTGTCTGCCATTGTACGCCTTCGCCGCCGCACCCGTGCGAATAAGAACCGGCTCGCTACCGAGCACGCTCGGCGGCGCGGGACTGCGAGCCTTGTCGCGGTACATGGCGAGGTCCGACACCTGCATCAGCTCGCCGTAGCCTTCCCCGTCGAGCGGGGAGACGGCCATGCCGATACTCGTCGTGATTTTGATTCCGATGCCGTCAATGACGTAGGGCCTTGCCAGATGAGCGCGAATCTTCTCTGCGGCCGCAACCACGCATCTGCGGCCTTCGAACTCCGGCAGCAGCACGACAAATTCGTCGCCCCCGTAACGGCATGCGGTGTCGGACGCACGAATACATGCGGTCAGGCGCGCGGCTACTTGCTTGAGTAAGTCATCCCCCGCCGCATGCCCAAGCGCATCGTTGATGCCCTTGAATCCGTCCAGATCGAGGAGCACCAACGACACGCGCTTGTGCCGCCGTGCTCCCCCGGCCACCGCTTGGTTGAACCGGTCCGCCAAAAGCCGGCGATTGGGAAGACCGGTCAGCTCGTCGTAATACGCGAACCGGCGCGCTTTCTCGATCTCGCGCTCGAGTCGTACGACGTCTTGCTCGAGCAGCGAATGTCGTATTCGAAGCGCGTCGATCTGCTGCAGCGCTGCGCCCAGTGCTTGTCCGTTGGCCGCGAGGTCGTCGTCGAGCGCCCGAGCTGGGGCGCCCCCGTTCAAGATCTGTGCTCTCATCCGCGCTCCACCGGGCCGTCGTCTATCCGTTCACTCTAAATCGGCGTCTGATCGCGAGCCCCAACCCGCCCAGCAAAGACGCGAGCCCCCCAAGGAGGAGCAACGGCAGCGGGCCGGCGGTATCCGGAAGTCGCTGTGCTGTAATGCGGGTCGGCGCGGGCTCTGCTTGTGCCAGTAGCTCTGCAGGTTCCGCCTGCGCCGCCGTCACGGGTGCCGGCACGATCTGTGCCAGTAACTCGGCCGGAGCACCGGGCTCGACAGAGACGGCGAACATCCTCTCGGGGACGTATACGTTCAACTGCTGACCGCGTGTCAGCTCGGAGAACTGATATTCGCGGCCTTGGATGGACACTCGTTGCTCCGGCGCGGGCAACACGGTGATCTCTTCCATCGATCGGCCTTGACGATCCTTGAAATCCATCGTGACGCCGTCGCGATCCCTGCGCACGAATTCAGCATCGAAACGGGCCCATTTCACGCCCTCGACGACGACAACCTCCTGACAACCCTCTCCGATCCGCGGATACTGCTCGAGCAGGTTCTGTTCCCATTCCACGTCGGCGCAAGTCGCCGCCTGAACTCTCGGCTCGGCCAGGTTCCTCGTATCGAGTTGCTGAGCACCAACGGTGCCAGCGCAAATAATGCCGATCAGCGTCGCCGCCAGCCGGACCTCACCCATCGTGCTCATCTTCGTTTCCATTTCCCTTTTTCCTCTAACAGACAATTTAGGCGGCCCGCCGCACTACCTTTAAAAGAGCCAGAAGGATGACGGCTCCCAGAAGGGACACTAGCAATCCGGATAGGCTGAAATTGCCCTGATTGATCGTGGATGTTCCGAAGAAGTTGCTCAAAAGAAATCCGCCGAGAAAGGCCCCGACGATTCCGACCACGACATTGAGAAAGATCCCCTGCCGCCCGTCGGTTCCCATGAGCATGCTTGCTATCCAGCCGACCAATCCGCCAACTACAAGCCAAATGATGATGTACATGGAGCGTTACCTCATTTCTCTACGATGACAGTGACGTTACGCGCGGTTCATACGCGAGTCTGTGCGCTGGCGTACGTAGCGAATCGCGCGGCCGAGGCGTACTACGTGCGCCAACGTACAGACACTCGCGACTAAAAGCCGTGACGATTCGCGTCGGCACTATCGAAGTGCCGATCGTTCCTGAACAAACGCGGAGATCACATGAAGAAGTTTGCGGTGGTAATACCAATGATGTTGCTGCTATTGGCTTGCGAGAAAGAGGGCCCGCTCGAGAGAGCCGGCGAAGAAATCGACGAGGCAGTCGAGGACATCAGAGCCGGCGGCGAAACCACAGAAAATCAGATCGACGACGCCATAGACGACGTGCGCGAAGAGCTCGACGAAAATTGATCGCCGACCGGACCCAGCGGACTATCTTGGACACGACTCCAACGCGGCGCTCATGGAAGCATCTACTTCCCCCGCTGCCGTATCCTCGTGCGGCGCTCGAGCCCTACGTCGACGCGCAGACCATGATGCTGCATCACGATGAGCATCACGCGTCCTATGTGGCCAAGCTGAATGCGACGCTCGAAGACTTCCCAGAGCTTCAGAAGCACGATGCCTGGTGGCTGCTGCTCAACTCGAGCGCTCTTCCCAAAGGTATCCGGGCCTCCATCCGCAACAACGCCGGCGGGCACGTGAACCATAGTCTGTTCTGGCGGGCTATGTCTCCGGCAGCCGGCAGCGCACCGGCGGGCCCGCTCGCCGAGGCGATCGACCGTGATTTCGGGGGGCTCGAGCAGTTCAAGGTGAGATTTGCGGCAGCCGGCGAGCAACTCTTCGGGTCCGGGTGGGTCTGGCTCGCAAGGACGAACCAGGAAGGCGGCGGGCTAGAGATCTATGCGACCTCCGGTCATGACAACCCCATGATGCAGGGGCACTTCCCCATTCTGGTCAACGATGTTTGGGAGCATGCCTACTACCTCAAGTATCAAAACCGGCGCAGTGACTATTTGCAGGCCTGGTGGTCGGTCGTAAATTGGGAAGAGGCCGCCCGCCGCTTTGAGCACTCCGATCAGTCGGCAGAGCAGGATTGGGAGGGCGAGGGCGGCCAAAGGCTGATGACGAGCCGCGTTACTTGATGCGCATATCGTTCTCGACCGAAACCACTCCTTCAATGCTGTTCGCGACCTCGACTGCCTGATTCATCGCAGTCGCGGAGCTCACGAAGCCGCTGAGTTGCACCACTCCCCTGAAGGTCTCGACGTTGACCTCGGTGGCTTTCACTTGCGTATCTCCGACTAGAGCCGCCTTCACTTTCGTCGTGATCCAGCTGTCGGTGATGTACTCGCCGGTGCTGTCCCGCGTTGCAGTGGCCGTGCAACCCAGAACCGCCACCAGCAGGATTGCGGGGACGAAAGCGGCTAAGCGCGTAAATTTGTTCATGATCGAATTCTCCAACCTAAACTTTGATGCTGCCGCTATTGTCGTCTCTTCCATAACGGAGCTCTGTGCGTTCGCGTACATACGGCACCGATAACTCATCCGAGGACGCGCTCGTAGGTATTCTTCCCAGCCCGGTAGCAATTGCACGAGACCGCCTCGAGCCCGGCCCGGTCGAGAACGACGATGTCGCCGCGGCTATAGCTGAGCAGGTCTTGCTTTTGCAGCAACCCAGCGGCGTTAGTGACGCCGACGCGGCGCACTCCAAGAATTTGCGCGAGGAATTCGTGGGTAAGATGGAACTCGTTCGAGTGCGCGCGATCGTGCGTCATCAGCAGCCAGCGGGCCAGGCGTGCTTCCAATAGATGGAAACTGATGCACGCCTTCGCCTGGGAGAGCTGTTCCAACAGCACGTAGGTGTAACGGTTCAACGCCCGTTGCAGCGCGGGGTTCGACTCTCGCTCGCGGCGAAGCGATGCGGCGGTCATTCGCAGCGCAGCTCCGGAGCCTTGCACCACGGCCCGCAGCGGCGAAATGTCGACGCCGAGCATGAGGGAGACGCCGAGCATGCCCTCGTTGCCGACCAGTCGTACCTCCGGGCTCGGGTGGCCGTCGATCGGCATCAATAAACAGATCATGCTGTCGAGCGGAAAGTAGACATGCCGAATTCGCGCGGCGGATTCCCAAAGGACGTCGGCCAACGTCAACTCGACCCGCTGGCAATTCTCGAGCAGCCGTCGACGGCCGGCGGGCTGCAGGGCGGCCAGCAAACGATTCACGACGGGACGCCTTGCCATCGGACGATTGTCCCCTACCTGGCAAGGCCGTCTGTGCCTTAGCACACATAGGACGAGCTGCCGAGCCCCTAGGCGGCGGATTCGCTAAGTGGAATATCCGAAAGAAGCCGATCGAATTCCTTCTTGACCACCGAGTAGCACTCACAGACCTCTTGCTCCAAACGCGGCCGGTCGAGCACTGTAATGCGTCCGCGGTTGTAGCGAATCACACCGGCATCTCGCAGCTTCCCCGCGGCCTCGGTGACTCCCTCGCGCCGCACGCCGAGCATGTTGGCGATCAGTTCCTGGGTCATCGTCAATTCGAGAGTGGCAAGACGGTCGAGGCTCAGCAGCAGCCAGCGGCACAGTTGCTGCTCCACCGAGTGGTGCCGATTGCATACGGCCGTCTGCGCCATCTGCGTGATCAACGCCTGCGTGTAGCGCAGCAGCAGGTGCATCATCGGTCCGGCGCGCTTGAATTCCTGCTTCAGCAGCTGCGATTTCAACCGATAGCCGTAGCCCGCGCTCTGCACTACGGCCCGGCTCGGCGTGGTTTCGCCGCCCATGAACAGGGATATGCCGAGCACGCCCTCGTTGCCGACTACCGCGATCTCGGCGGACGCGCCGTCCGCCATCACGTAGAGCAACGACACGATCGAGGTCGTCGGGAAGTAGACGTGCTGCAAGCGCCCGCCGGACTCGTAAAGGACTTCGCCGAGCGGCATGCGGACTAGCTCCAAATGGGAAGACAAACGCTCGTAGTCGGCCGCCGGCAAGCCGGCGAGAAGGTGGTTTTGCTTTGGCGTATGGGGAGCGGCCATGAACGAGCCCGCGTATCAATCAAAATCGTCCGATCGGCCATAGTACCACTGGCGACGACCCCGATGTGCGGTTCCGAACAATCCCCGCGCGTGGCGGCGAAACCCCGGCTTCCCCCCGGCGCATGCGAGCTCGGCACTCTGTGCGCTACCGCACGGAACGAGTCGACGGTTTGCGTCTAGGATCAACAGTGAATTTGCGTCGAGGAATCCCCAATTCCCGGTCTTGACGGACCTCCCCCCGGCCGCTGGACTAATCGTGAGTTCATTTTATTCCCGTTCGTGGGTCTGGACCCACGAACGGGCTTCTTTTGTGGGGCGGGCCTATTTGGGGGAGATGATGCTGGCGACAAGCAAAAGTCATGACGCGCAACGTGATGCCGGCGCCTGGGCGCGAAAGCTGCGCGAGTATCGCAACGCAGATGCGCTGCGCGGCTCCTATGAGCTCGCAATCACGGCGGCGCCTTTCGCGCTCGCCTGGTTCTCGATGTTCTTGGCGTTAGACCAGGGTTACTTCTGGCTCTACGGCCTGCTGGTCTTGCCCACGGCCGGTCTTCTGGTCCGCCTGTTCATGATCCAACACGACTGCGGCCACGGCTCGTTCTTGCCGAGTAGAGCCGGCAACGACTGGGTGGGGCGTGTTATCGGCGTTCTGACATTCACGCCTTATTATCACTGGCGCCGGGGTCACGCCATTCACCATGCGACGTCCGGCAATCTCGATCGCCGTGGCACGGGCGATGTCATTACACTGACCGTTGCCGAGTATCTGGCCCGCTCGGGCTGGGGGCGCTTCTGGTACCGGCTTTATCGTCATCCCGCCGTGATGTTCGGCCTCGGTCCCATTTATCTTTTCGTGTTGCGGAATCGTCTACCGATCGGCTTCGAGCGGGCGGGGTGGAGGTCATGGCTCAGCACGATGGCCACCAACGCGGCGATCGTTGCCGTGGTGGGCGCGATGATCTGGATCGTCGGCCCGCGCTCGTTCATCTTGATTCACGTGCCGGTCGTGCTCTTGAGTGCCGCGGCGGGCGTCTGGCTCTTTTATTTGCAGCATCAGTTCGAGCAAACATACTGGGCGACGACGGACGGCTGGAATGCATATGAAGCAGGGCTCCATGGAAGCTCCTACTACGATCTCCCGAGAGTTCTGAAATGGTTCACGGCGAACATCGGAGTGCACCACGTGCATCATCTGGCGAGCCGGATTCCATACTATCGCCTGCCCGAGGTGCTGCATGACTTTCCCGAGCTACGATATCTTGGACGGCTTACGCTGTTCCAAAGCCTCAAGGGCCTGCGTCTGGCCCTCTGGGACGAGCAGCGCCGGCGACTCGTCTCGTTCAAGGAGCTGCGTTGCCACACGCCATTGCAAACAGCCCTGTGCGCTAGCGTACAGAAGGGGTCTGGTCTTTTTGATTACGAGGAGGTAAATTTAAACTAGGGTATTTGTCATCAAGCACCTGTGCGCATGCGTGACATCTCAGCCGTATCCGGACGGCAGAGCCCGCGGCAAAACCACTTGCTCGCCGCGCTGCCCGCGCCGGACTACGAGCGCCTACTTCGCGACCTGGAGCTCGTGACGCTGCCGCTCGGCTGGGCGGTTTACGAGGCCGGCGGCGAGCTGCGCTACGTGTACTTCCCCACCAATAGCATTATTTCTTTGCTCTACGTCATGAACAACGGGGCGGCGGCGGAAATCGCCGTGACCGGCAGCGATGGCCTGGTCGGCATCGCGTTATTCATGGGTGGGGAAACCACGCCGAGCCGGGCCGTGGTGCAAAGCGCGGGCTACGGTTACCGGCTCAAAGCGGCGGTACTGAAAAAGGAATTCGACCAGGGCGGCACACTGCAGCATCTGGCGCTGCGCTACACGCAGGCATTGATTACGCAAATGGCGCAAACCGCCGTCTGCAACCGGCACCACTCCGTGGAGCAGCAACTATGCCGCTGGCTCTTGTTGAGCCTCGACCGTTTGCCGTCGAACGAATTGAGCATGACTCAGGAATTGATCGCCAACATGTTGGGGGTGCGCCGCGAGGGTGTGACCGAGGCCGCCGGAAAGTTGCAAAAGGGCGGATTGATTCACTATAGCCGCGGCCACATCACCGTGCTGGACCGTGCAAAGCTCGAAACCCGCGTATGCGAGTGCTACGCAGTCGTCAAAAAGGAATACGATCGCCTTCTCCCGGACAGAATTGCGAGCTGACCTAAGTCAACGACGCTCTGTGCGGGACCGTACAGAACGAGAATCGATCTCGGCGTAAACGCTATTGGCGTGTGGCGATTTTCTGTCGTCGCCGGATCATCTTCAACAACGAAAAGGCTTACCCCATGAATATCACGTTGAGTCTTGGTCCTTTGGTATCGCTGATCGCAGGGATCCTCATTCTGGTCGTGCCTCGGCTACTCAACTATATCGTCGCCATCTATTTGATTGTCAGCGGATTGATTGGCTTATTCGACGTCAACGACTTCAACATCTGATCGCGCAATAGCCTTTTAGCGTGCGAGTTTGAGGACGCTCGGCGCGGCGGGACCGCGCGCCTTGTTGACGTACATTGCGCGATCCGACACCCGCACCAGATCGGCGCACCTGCTCCCATCGACCGGACAGATGGCCATCCCCACGCTAGCTGTGATCTTGATCGACGTCCCGTCGACGACATACGGCATCTCGAGATGAGCGCGTATTTTTTCCGCCGCCGCAACTGCGCCCTCACGACCATCGAGATCCGGAAGCAAGACGACAAATTCGTCGCCGCCGTAACGGCACGCGGTGTCGGAAGTACGGATACACGCGGCCAGACGTGTTGCCACTTGCTGCAGCAGTCCGTCACCCCCTGGATGCCCAAGCGAGTCATTGATGCTCTTGAATCCGTCGAGATCAAGGAACAGCAACGCCACCTGCTTGTCCTGTCGCACCGCCCGAACCGCCGCCTGATTGAACCGGTCCATCAGTAGGTAGCGATTGGGAAGGCCCGTCAGCTCGTCGTGATATGCGAAGCGGCGCGCCTTCCCGACCGCTTTCGCGAGCAGGGCCACTTTTTGCTCGAGAAGCGCATCTTGTCGTTGTAGCGCATCGATCCGCCGCAGCATCGCTGCCGCCAACTTTTGCTCGGGGGCCGCCAAGGTGCGGGAAACCTTCGTTGTGTCCGGGAACGCTTCGACCCAGCGTGGCGGTGCCGAACCCACGGCGTCGGGGGTAATTTCGTCCGCCGCGTCGCACGGCAGGTACTGCGCCCTTGGTGGTGTCGTTACGGCGGTAGGCTTACTGCCGTTCAGGGTTCCACTTCCCATTTGTGCACAATAGGCGCGGCCAACGCTCTCCGTCTGTACGGTAACGTACATAAAAGGCACGCGACACATGCGCGTAGCGCGCATGCGGACAGCCCACGACGCGGGTCAGATCCGGCCCATCAAGACGAGAACCAGCAGCACGATCAGCACCACGCCGACGATCCCGCTAGGTCTGTAGCCCCATTGCCTGCTATGCGGCCAGCGGGGAAGGACGCCCAAAAGAACCAGTACGAGCAGTATTAGCAGTATTGTGCCCAGGCTCATCTTCAATGCCTCGCAAGACTATTCCGACGCCAACCTACCTCGAATGCCATTGGGAATCGGTACGGCACCGCACAGAGAGCGACGCGTACGCGCCCCTCGACGCGACACGACCGCTACCTAGCGCGTCGCCTGGTAAAGCGGCGCCACGCGCGGCAATAGCGCCGCCAGATCGGCGATCCGCGACTCATTGGAGGGATGGGTGCTCAAGAATTCAGGCGGCTGACCAGATCTGGTGGCCGTCATTTTCTGCCAAACCGAGATAGCCGCCTGCGGGTCGTAGCCGGCCCGCGCCATGAGCTCCAGTCCGATTTGATCGGCCTCGGATTCCTGCTCGCGGCTGTGCGGAAGCTGGAAAGTCACCTGGCCTATCGCGTTGGCCAATTCGCGGATGGACTCTTCTGCGCCGAGCGCGGCGCCGCCGAACGCCACTAGGAGCTCTTGACCATAGGCGTTCGAGACTCGCTCGCGCGCATGCTCACGTAACGTGTGAGCGATCTCGTGACCGACGACCGCGGCAATCTCGGCATCGGTTAGGTCGAGCGCACTGATCAAGCCGGAGTAGACCATGATCTTGCCGCCAGGCATCGCGTAGGCGTTGCGCTCCGGCGATGACAGCACGTTGACCTCCCATGGCCAGCTACGCGCGTCCTCTCGAAACACGGTCGTCTGTTGGATCAGGCGTTCGCTGACTGCTTTCACTCGCTGGACTAGCGCGGCGTCTGTGTTGAGCTTTCCTTCCCCCTGCGCCTTTTGCAGTTGCTGAGAGTAGGCCTCGGCCGCGGACCGCTGCATGTCCTGCTCCGAGATGAACGACAACACCCGCTGTTCCCGATCCACTTGGACCGCGCCGGGTCGAGTCGTCTGCAGTGTTTGGCACGCCGCCGTGAGACAGCACACCGTAATGCCAACGATCATTCGTCTCATACGTGATCACTTCTCGTTGAGGTTGTCCTTGATATCGCCATAGACCGCTTGGACCTTGCCGGCGGTTTTCTGGGCCTCGCCCTTCTCTT
>Ga0209640_10003199_pt1 | contig 14327 bp, 14 predicted proteins | sample RifCSP10_1_FD_184018 | JGI IMG/M metagenome (GOLD analysis project Ga0209640, IMG submission 184018) | Soil microbial communities from Rifle, Colorado - Rifle CSP2_sed 10_1 (SPAdes) (version 2) | ecosystem: Environmental > Terrestrial > Deep subsurface > Rock core/Sediment | place: Rifle...
TGGCAATGAGGATCCCCAGCACCGGCGCCCAGTGTTTGACTTGCGGTCGCAGGCCCGGCGCCAGCGCAATCAGGAGCCCGGCGGCGAGCATTATGCAGCCCGCCGAACGTGCCCACACCGGCGTGGCCCGCGGCGCTTCGCCCGCCAGCAGGTTGAGGCCGGCAAAGAGTAGCAGCAGCCCTGCCGCCGGGACGAAGGCACGGCTGCGGGCGTCTGCGAGGATGCGTGACGCCCTGGCTGCCAGCAGGAGCGCGAGCGGTACAGTCGGAGCGATGTAGCGGTTGGCGAAGGCGTAGTCTTCCCAGGCATCGCCGCCGACCCAGACGGAGTAGGCGCAGACTGAGGCGAACAACGCGACGATCAGCATCTCGGCGGCTGTGAGGCGAAGGCGCTGCCGCAAGAGGTAGAGCGCCGGGATGATCATCAGCCCGCCGAGGTGCTGGATGCCGCTGAAGAACAGCGTCCCGATGCCGCGCGCCAGGCGGACGTCCAGCGGAATGCCCGCTAGCTTGAGGTAGTAGGTGTTCGGCAGCAGCTCGCCGTAGTACGAAAGACGCCACGCGGTCAGCGCAGCAAACGTCCCGAAGATCGCGATTCCCAGCGTCAGAGCCACAGCCGGCCGTCTGTCTTTGCAGCCGTAGAGGACGAACGCCGCGACGATCAACGCCGGTACAGCCATCTCCATGCGCGTCAGCAGCGCCAGCGAAGTCACCGCGGACAGGCAGAGCAGATCGCTTGTCCGGTACGTCTTCTGCAGGCGCAGCACCAGCAGGACTGAGAGGGCCAGCAGCAGCGCGATGAGCCCAGCCTCCATGCCGCGCAACGACCAGAAGACCAGTGGGTAGTAGGTCAGGGTGCCCCAGAAGCCGATGGTGGAGACGAGTCCGTCCCCGGGGTAGACGCGCGCAGCGACGGCGCGCACGACAAACGCGGTGGCAATGACGAGTAGCGCCGAGGACAGGGCGAGCGCCAGCCCGGCGTTGGCCTCGGAGAAGCCGGCGAGGTGCAGGGCAGCCATCCACAGCGTCCATAGAGGGTTCGTGAAGCCCTCCACCGGAGCTTCTCCCGGGTTCCAGGTAAGCCCGTGACCCTCCGCCAGGTTGCGGGCGTAGCGCATCGAGATCATCGCGTCATCGAACAGGGGGTAGAAGCGGCGTCCCGCGTAGCTGAAGGCTGAGCGCTCGATCAGGATCCAGTAGCAGAGGAGCAGCGCGCCAGGCGGGAGCGCCTTCAGCAGGATGGCGGCGAGGTCTGACGGCGCCGGGCGTACCGCGACGCGCGGCCGGCTGAGGATCTCGCTCATGCCGCCAGCGACTCGAGGCCGAGCGTCTGGCGCATCTGCGGTTTGCGCACCTTCCAGATCACGCTATCTACGATGTAGTGGTGGAAGTTGATCGTCTGGTACGCGATGAGCGTGAGCGGCAGTGCCGTCGCCGGCAGGGCGAGGATCACGCTGTTCAGTCCCAGATAGGCAACCAGCGTCAGCCCTAGCGTCACGCCGAAGTACTTCGCCAGGTTGGCCGGCTGGGCCAACGTCGAGAGCCAGCGGTGCTCCTGGCTGACGCCGGCCTTGAATCGATTGCGGTTGAACATCCACACGACCAGCATGTACTGGCTGTTGTGCCATATGTTGATCGTCAGCCAGCCGTAGTTGATGTTCGGGATCGCCAGGTAGCCGATACCGAACACCGCGACGTGCGACGCCATGTAGAGGTTGTAGGCCAGCGGCAGCTCGCCTTCCCGCCAGGCGCGGTACTGCTTCACGACCCACCAGCACAGGGCGATCGCCGCCGCCGCGCCCGCAGCTTCCACCGCGAACAGCGGCACCGGCAGGACGCGCAGCTCCATGCCGAGGAACTTCTCCGGCGCCTGGTATGAGCGATAGAGGATGCCGGTCAGCGGCAACAGATACAGCGCCGCCTTCATCTCCCAGCCGCTGTCTCTGGCCTGGGGCGTCTTGAGCCTGTACATCTGCGCCACGCCGTAGCTCTGACGCGTGTAGTGCCACCATTGCCAGTACAGATACAGCGTCGGCAGCGTCCAGGCGCCGACGCCCAGCGTCATCGCCAGCACCAGCGCCACCACCGCGACCGGCAGCCAGGTGACCAGCCATCGATAGCGCTGGAAGCTCTCCGTATCGAACGTGAGGCGCGTGAAAGTCGCGATCACGTGGTGGTAGCCCAGCAGCCAGAGGTCGGCGACCAGGATGGCGCCGAAAAGGGACGGCGCCAGGTGACTCATCAGGCCCGCCGTGAGGCCGATCGCCGCAGTCCCGGCGACGAACAGCAGGTCGAAGCGCACGCCTGAGAGCCAACCCGGCTTCTGCGAGAAGCCACGGCGCAGCCCTGACGCCTCGTCCCTGACGTCGATCGCGTGGAGGATCGAGACTCTGCTCATTGCCCATTTAATAATCGACCCGTCCGGCGCAGTCGTGGAGTCTCGCAGCTAAACTGGCGACGCTTGCGAAAGCCGCGCGAGTGTACGAAAGTCATCGCGTCAGCAGCGCGATTCGGGGCCTGGTCTGCGAGGAGGCCGCTGGAGTCTCAATCCGAGCCCGATGTCCAGGAGCGCGGCAGCGCCCTCGAGGTGCTGTGGGTGGCAACGCGCCTCGGGTTGACGTCGTTTGGCGGGCCGGTCGCGCATCTCGGCTACTTCCACCACGAATACGTGGAACGCCGCCGCTGGCTCTCGCCGGAGGCCTACGCCGAGGTCGTAGGGCTGTCGCAGGCGCTGCCCGGCCCGGCCAGCAGCCAGACCGGCATCGCCATCGGCATGATGCGCGCGGGCCTGCTGGGCGGCCTGCTGGCCTGGATCGGCTTCACGCTGCCTTCGGCGATCGCACTAACGGCGTTTGGCTACGGCGTCGGTGAGATCGGCAACGTCGAGACGGCGGAGTGGCTGCACGGCCTCAAGCTTGCCGCGGTGGCGATCGTCGCGCTGGCGGTCTGGAGCATGGCGCGCTCGCTGGCGCCCGACCGCGAACGCGGCACGATCGCGGTGATCGCGGCGATAGTGATGCTGAGCTGGCAGGCGGCCGGGGTGCAGGTGCTCGTGATCGCGCTCGGAGGCGTGGCAGGCTGGCTGCTGTTCATGCGCTCCGTTACGAGCATCCCCGACATCCAGATGAGGCGGGTTGTCGGGCGAAACGTGGCGGTGGCTGCGTGGGTGCTGTTCTTCGGGCTGCTGCTGGCGCTGCCGCTGGCCGCCTCGCTGGTCGAGAGCCAGGCTGTCAACCTGTTCGACAGCTTCTACAGGACAGGCTCCCTGGTGTTCGGCGGCGGTCACGTCGTGCTGCCGCTGCTCGAGCGAGAGGTCGTGCGGCCCGGCTGGGTCAGCCAGGACGACTTCCTGGCCGGCTACGGCGCCGCCCAGGCCGTCCCAGGGCCGCTATTCACGTTTTCGGCCTACCTCGGCGCGGTGATGCAGCCGTCGCCTTCCGGCGTCCTCGGCGCGGCGATCTGCCTCGTCGCGATCTTTTTGCCGTCGTTTCTGCTGATCGCGGGCGGGCTGCCCGTCTGGCGCCTGCTGCGCACCAACCTCTCGTTCCAGGCGGCTTTGCGGGGCGTCAACGCGGCGGTGGTCGGCCTGCTGCTGGCGGCGCTCTACGACCCCGTCTGGACCAGCGCCGTCGGCTCAGCCTCCGATTTCGGCATCGCGCTGGCGGCGTTTGGGCTACTCGCGTTGTGGCGCGCGCCGCCGTGGAGCGTCGTCGTCTTCGCGGCGCTGGCAGCTGAGGCGGTAGCGCAGGTCTGAGCTAAGGGACGTCTGTCTTGTGACTACGCTGCGGGATGAATCCCGCAGCTTCGATGACGAGCCGCCACTACGCGACCCGTAGCCGAGGCTTTCTAGCCTCGGCGCTTCAGCAAGGCGCCGCATCTGAATCACGACGGCGAGCCTGGAAAGGCTCGCCTACGGGTGTCTTGAGGGTTGTCTCCGCGGAGACGGTGTTGTCAGTGCTACTGAGAGGTCGCGCCGCGGCTTACGACGAGGGTAATCGCCGAGTTGTCGTCCGCCCGGGTGCCCGGCCCCGGCGACTGGCTCATCACCAGGCCTGCGGGCGTCTCGCTCGTGTGCACCGCGATGATCAGGAAGTTCAGTTGGTTGTCATACAGCACGGATAGTGAACTCGGCAGGTCGGCGCCGACGAAGTCCGGGTACTGGCCGGGACGCATCGGCCCGATCGCCTTGCCCTGAATCGGTCCCGTGGGGTTGCTCACCGCCGGCGCCTGCACAGAGCCGCCCGATGCGGTTTCGCCGCGGGTGGTGGTAGTGTTGCTCGGCAGCGTGCCGGTAGTTGCGGGGCTTTCGCCGCCGCGCAGCAGCAGCAGGCCGGCGCCCAGCAGGAAGATCGCCACGAGGCCCGCGACCAGCCAGTTGACGTTGATCAGCTCCGCTTGCGGTCTCATGACCGAGGGCAGCGGCGCGATATCGACGGTCAGGTCGCCGTTGGGGAAGATGCGCAGCAGCTCCTCCGGGTTGAGGCCCAGGTAGCGCGAGTAGGTGCGCAGAAAGCCCCGCGCGTAGACCGGCGCCGGGAAGATCGTGAAGTCTTCGTTCTCCAGCGCTTCCAGGTAGCGCTTGGAGACGCGCGTATCGCGTTCGACGTCTTCGAGCGTGATCGCGCGTGCACGGCGCGCCCTCGACAACGTGTTGCCGAGCTCGCCGGTGCGCGGTCTTGCTTGCGGGGAAGGCCCGTTAGACGGGCGTTCTAGTTCTATCGTCAATCTTGCTAAAGCTTCGCAATCTTGGCTTTATCGACGGGGTCCGGGGCGGGGGTCAACCCCAACTTAGCACATCAAGCGCAGAGCGCAACCCACGATCATGTTCATCAGACTCGCGGAGGGGCCGTGCTAGAATCGAACTCCCGCCTTGTTTATGAATCTGAAACTCGAGGGAACGCCATGGATCTGGGCCTCAAAGACAAGGTTGCCATAATCACGGGCGGCAGTCGCGGTATCGGCCGCGCTATCGCCCTCGGGCTCGCCGCCGAGGGCTGCAACGTCGCGATCTGCGCCCGCGGCGAGGAGAAGCTGCGCGAGACCGAGGCTGAGCTCAAGGCGAAGGGCGTTCGCGTCCACGCGGCCGTCGTGGACGTGGCCCAACCCGGCGCTGTCGAAGCCTTCGTCGACGAAACCGCGAAGGTGCTGGGCCGCGTCGACGCGCTGGTCAACAACGCCGGCGGCGCCGGCCCCGGCGACACCGACGAGGCCTGGCAAGGCGCGCTCGACCTCAACCTCATGGCCGCCGTGCGCGCCAGCCGCGCCGCCGTCGCCCACATGCGGGCCAACGGCGGCGGCTCCATCGTCAACATCACGTCGATCTGGGGACGCGAGGGCGGCGGACCCGTGACCTACAACGCCGTCAAGGCCGCGATGACCAGTCACGCCAAGAACCTGGCGCTGCAGCTGGCGCCGGAGGGCATCCGCGTCAACTCCGTGGCGCCGGGCTCCATTCGCTTCCCGGGCGGCGGCTGGGACCGTCGCGTTGAGCAGGACCCGGAGGGCATGGCGGCGTTCGTGAAGCAGAACATCCCGTCGGGGCGCTTCGGCAGGCCGGAGGAGGTCGCCAACGCGGTCGTGTTTCTGTGCTCGCCGGCCGCGAGCTGGGTGACCGGCGTCGCGCTCAACGTCGACGGCGGCCAGTCGCGTTCGAATATCTGATGACCCGCGCCCGAGAATACGCCGCACGCCTCTTCCTCGCCTGGCTGAACGAGCGCCACCGGCGCTCCTTCACGCCCTCCGGCGACTTCGCGGATGTCTGGCAGGTCTCCGACCCCGAATCAGGCGCCCTCAGCATCGCGTCTGCCGAGCTGTTCGAGGCGACTGACGCCTGGCGCGGGCGCTGCGATGAGCTGGCGGCCCGCCTGGACGCGACGCGGCCCGGCTCCTACCTGCTGTGGCAGCCTCCCGGCGGCGACCTGCCGGACGGCGAGCCCGACGAGTCGGAGTGGGTGCGGCGCGTTGTTCTGGCGGCCTCGAAGCTGGCCTCGGGACGCGGCGGCGAGGTGCGCCTGCCGGTGCGCCTGGCGCTGGGCAAGCTGCGCGAGGAGGGCGGCCACGCCTCCGTAACGGGCGGCCTCGGGCGCCACTGGACCAGCATCTCGGAGCGGCTCAACGGCAGCTTCTACCTCGATAGCCGCGGCCTCAATCGCTTCACGAAGGACGAAGACGAGCGCACGGAGCTGTACGACCAGATCGGCGCGCTGAGCCAGGGCCTCGAGGTCGGCGACGTGGTCGAGTTCGAGCACGAGGACGCCTGGTCACTGCAGCGCCTGCCGCGCGGCGCCGCGGGGGAAGGCATGACCGACGGCTGGGCGATCGCCGGCTGCCCGCCCGGCTTCGAGCCCAACGACGGCGGCCTCACCCGTCGCATCCTGCGCCGCCGCATCGCCGAGGCGACCGAGGCGCTGTCCGGCGTGGGCGACGCCGCCCGTGTCCTGGTGCTGCTCGGCTCTTACGAGTACATGGAGCTCGAAAACGCCGGCCCCTCGCTGCGCGGCTTCGACCCGGCGCTGGCAGCGTCGTTTGACGTGATCGCGCTGGTCGCGGACGCCGAGGTCAAGGCGATCCGTCTCAGCCGCGCCCTCTCGTTCGTGCGGGAGGGCATCGGCGCGTGACTTCGGAAGCTGAGACAGAGGGCGCCCTCGAGTCGCTGACCATCCTCGACCTCTCATCCGGCATTGCCGGGCCCTACGCGGCGCAGCTGTTCGCGATGTACGGGGCGCAGGTGATCAAGGTAGAGCCGCCGGTCAGCGGCGAGGCCTCGCGCTCCTGGGGCCCCTTCGCCGGCGGCGAGCCTGGTCTCGAACGCAGCCTGAGCTTCGCGGCTCTCAACGCCGGCAAGCTCAGCCTGACGCTCGATTACGAGACGCCGGAGGGCGCCGCTGTCCTGCGCCGCCTCGCCGAGGACGCGGACGCGATCATCGAAGACCACCCGACGCGCCGACGCGACGGCCTCGGCCTCGGCGCCGATGAGCTGATCGGCCGCATCCCGCGGCTGGTCATCGTCCAGGTCTCCGGCTACGGCTCCACGGGCCCTTACAGCGACCGGCCGCTGGCCGGCCTGACGCTGGCGGCGTCAATCGGCGTGCTACCGCCCGACGTGGACGGCCCGACCTTTGACCGCGGCCTCGAACAGATCCTCGGCATGAACGCGTTCGTCGCGGCGCTGGGCGGGTTGCTGCGCGCCGCACAGACCGAGCACGGGCAGGTCGTCGACGTGGGTGGCATGCCGGTGCTTGCCGCGTTCGGCGGCGTCCGCCCGCCGGGCGTTGCCTCGCCGGACGTGGACCTGGCGTGGCTGCGAGAACGGGGGCTCGTAAGCACCATCGAGCACCCCGAGGCGGGCAAGCTGGACTACCCGGTGGCGCCCTTCGAGATGTCTCTGACGCCGGCGGCTACCCTCTCGCCGGCACCGTTGCTCGGCGAACACAGCGGCTACGTGCTGCAGGACCTGATCGAGATGGACGCCGCCGAGGTCGAAGCGCTGCGCGGGCGGGGGATCGTCTGATGCTGCCGCTGCCTCTGCCGCTGATCCGCGTCCTCGACCTGACAACCAGCGTCGCGGGCGCCTCTGCCTCACGCATGCTGGCCGACTTCGGGGCGGAGGTGATCGTCGTCGAACGCCCCAGGGCCGCCCGTGACGTCGTGGCGCAGTACGGCCGCAACAAGTTCAGTTGCGCCATCGACGTTTCGGCGGCTGCTTCGCAAGACCTGCTGCTGCGACTCGGCGCCGCCTGCCACCTCGTGCTGGTCGACGCCGGTGAAGAAGCCGGCATCGGCTACGCGGCCTTGCGGGCCCTGCGCGACGACATCGTCCTCGTCTCGATCGGCGAAGGCGGCGCGCGGCCGGGCGTCGGCAACGTCGCGGCTGCCGCGGCGATGACGGCGCTGTTCCACGTTCGATTCCGCGGCAAAGGCCAGCAGGTCAACGTCAGCTTGCCGGCGCTCGGGGTCAGCATGCGCAGCGCCGCGATCGTCGCGGCCAGCGCGGGTGCAACCACGAGTTCGCCGGACCTGCCGCCCAGCGGCTGCTACGCTTGCAGCGACGGCCTGCTGGCGCTGGTCGTGCGCAGCGTCGAGCAGCTGGCGGCGCTCGGAGAGGTCATCGGTCGTCCGGAACAAGTAGACGCAGTGACCGGCGGCGAGGAGCTGCGCGAGGCGGTCGCGGCCTGGGCTGCGCCGCGAAGCGCACGCGACGCCGCGGCGGCGCTGCGTAAGGCGGGCATCGCGGCGCAGGAGCTGCTGACCTCCGTCGACCTGCGGGACGACCCCCACCTTCGCGCTCGCGGCGTCTTCGAGCCCGTCGCCAGCGGCAGCGGCGTCAGCGAGGTCGAAGGCCCGCGCCGGCGCTTCACCGATACGCCGCTGCACACGCGCCTGCCCGCGCCTGCCTACGGCGAGCACACGGCGGCCGTCCTGCAAGGCGCCCTCGGCCTCTCCGATGCCGAAATCGTGGTGCTTGCGGCCTCCGGCGTGGTCGGCAGTGCTCCCGAGGGCGCACAATAGCCCCAGGCGCTCCTTTACGCGAAGGACGCCGAGGGGGCGGCACAATGGCGACAGTTCAGGTCATCCTGCACGGCATGCCCGGCGGCACGCTGCACGATACGGACAACTACCCGGTGATCCTCCAGTTCGACGAGCGGCGCAGCTACGCCGGGGCGGTCTGGGTGATCCCTTCTTACCCCGGACACATCCCGGCGGGCATGCTCTCCGAGATCCGCGTCAACGCCGGCCCGCTGACCGTCTTCGTCGAAGGGCCGGAGGGCTTCAGCTCCGGCCCGCACGACACCGACTGGGTGCGCAGCGAGTACCCGCGCGGCAAGTTCTGCTCGTTCCTGCAGATGGATGCTTCCACTCAGAAGATGGGCGGCGTCAGCGTCGAGGTCGTCGAAGGCTCTCTCATCGTCGACCCCGTCAATCTGGGTGGCAAGCCGCAGGAACCCGCGGCCACTTAGAGCCTTGAATGCGTAGGCCCTGAATGCGTGTGCTCGTAAACACGTAGGCGAGCCTTTCCAGGCTCGCCGTCGAGATTCAGATGAGGCGCCGTGACGGGACGCCGGGGCTGGAAAGCCTCGGCTACGGACGGTTGGGCAGCGGTGCGTCGGCGAAGCTGCAGGATTCAGCCTGCAGGGTTGTATTCAAACAGACGCTGCTCTGGTTGACGGTTCGCGTCAGATCCGTTCGTGGTGAGCTTGTCGAATCCACGCGTCGTCCGACCACGCTTCGTGTTCAGGCGTTGAGCACCGCGTCGGCGCGCACGATCAGGTGCGCGTGGCCGAGCTCTGAGATCGCGCCAGCGACGGCCTTGGCGAACGACGGCGCGTCGTCCGCCGCGAGCGTCACAACCGTGGAGCGGCGGCCGAGGGCCCAAATCTCGTTGGCGATTGAGTGCAGGGCCGCTTCGGCTGAGAGGTCGTCGCCCGTAACGCCCGCGACGGCGACGTCCGCCCCGGCCTGCGCCAGCGCCACGGCGACGGCCCGGTGCGCCTCACCGCCGCTCCCGAACACCACCGCAACCTTGCCCGCCAGGTAAGCCGGCATCAGGTCGCTTGTCCTAGCGGCGGCTCGGGATAGGATGTCTGCATGACGATCGTTGGCTGGATCATGATGGCTGTCGGCCTCATCGCCTATCTCGCCGCCTTCGGGCTCGGCGCCGGTCCGACGATGGGCGACAAGCCCCTGCAAGCCTCGCTGTTCACGCTCGCGACCATCCTCATGATCGGCGGTTTCCTCGTCCTCGTGCTCTAGCGTCCCGCATCATGCTAGTACATCGCCACGATGGTCCTGCAGAGTTGCCGCTACGCATCTGCCGGCTGCTTCGCTCCCGTCTTAGAAAAGGAGACGTGGGGGACACCCCCACGCCCCCGGCAGGGAGCTCGCCCCTGCACCCGGCTTCAGATCCTTCACCAAGAGTTGCCGGAGTCGCCTATTGGCCCAGCGCCTTGGCCCGAGGCATGAGCCGTCGTAGCATGAGCCCGTGCGCGTAGACCTGCCCTTCGGCCGCGAGATGCTGCCCGTCGAGTTGCCGGACGGCGCCACGGTGCTGCTGCCATCCGCGGTCCAGCCGCTGGCCGATCAGGCCGGCGCCGTGCTCGCCGCGTTGCGGGCGCCGATTGCCGGTCCGCCGCTGCGAGAGCGTGTGCATCCCGGGCAGAGCGTCGCCATCGTCATCTCCGACATCACACGGCCGGTGCCCAACCAGCTGCTGCTCCAACCCATGCTCGCCGAGCTCGCGGCCGCCGGCGTGGCCGACCCCGACGTCACGATCGTCAACGGCACCGGCCTGCATCGAGGCAACACGGACGCTGAGCTGGCCGAAATGCTTGGCGCCGCGATCCCGCGGCGATACCGCATCGTCCAGCACGACGCGCGCGACCGCTCGACGCTGGCCGAAGTGGGGCGCAGTCCTTCCCCGGGAAGGATGCCGGTCGAGCTCTGCCGCGCCTACGTCGAGGCCGAGGTGCGCATCGTGGTCGGCTTCGTCGAGCCGCACCTGTTCGCCGGCTACTCGGGCGGCGCCAAGGGGGTCATGCCGGGTGTCGCCGGCGCAGACATCGTCATGAGCAACCACGGCGCGCCCAACCTGGCGCACGCGAAGGCCTCCTGGTGCGTCACGCACGGCAACCCGGTGTTCGACGAGATCAGCGCCATCGTCGACCTCTGCCCGCCGCAATTCCTGCTCAACGTAACGCTGGACAGCAAGCGGCGCCTCAGCGGCGTCTTCGCCGGCGACCTCGCCCCTGCGCATGCGGCGGCCGTCGAGCAGGCGGCGCGACAGTACCAGGCGCCTCTGAGCCACCCCTACGACGTCGTGGTCGTGACCAACATGGGCTACCCGGCGGACACGACGCTGTATCAGTCGGTGAAGGGCATGTCGGTGGCCGCCGAGGGCGTGCGCGAAGGCGGCGCCATCCTGCTGGTCGCCGGCTGCGAGGAGGGCATCGGCAGCCGCGACTACGAGGAGGGCCTGCGCGCCGCCGAATCACCCGCTGCGCTACTCGAGCGTATCCTGCACACCGAGCAGCCGCGCCACGACCAGTGGCAGATCCAGTGCCAGGCGATGGTGCAGACGAAGGCGCGGGTCCTGCTGCACTCGAAGCTGACGCCGCAGCAGACGCAGGCCGCGCACCTCGAATACGCCGCCGACGCCTCGCAGGCCGTGCGTGACCTGGTCAAGCACGCGCAGACGCAGGGCCGCGACGGCTCCGTGCTGGTCCTGCCCTACGGTCAGCTAACCGTGCCCGTGGTGCGCTAGCCAGATGCGTCGATAGCGCGGCGTGTTCGTGAGAAAGTCCGTTCGTCGTGAGCTTGTCGAAGGACGCGAGCGCCGTCTAACTTCGCATGGTTCGATAGGCTCACCACGAACGGAGGATTGATGTCAGCAGAGTCGAGGTCGGTCCGCACACCTACCCTCGAAATCGCCTACGAACAGAGCGGGCCCTCTGACGGCGCGCCGGTGGTCCTGCTGCACGGCTTCCCGGACGACCCGCGAGCCTACGACAGTTGTATAGCCGGGCTCGTGGCGCTGGGCTGCCGCGTCCTGGTGCCCTGGCTGCGCGGCTACGGCGGCACGCGCTTCCTCAGCGCCTCGACGCCTCGCTCCGGCCAGCAGGCCGCCCTCGGCGCCGACCTGCGCGACTTCCTGGACGCACTGGGGATCGACCGCGCGATCGTGGGCGGTTATGACTGGGGCGGACGCGCGGCCTGCATCGTGGCAGCGCTGTGGCCGCAGCGAGTGCGGGCTCTCGTTACGGTTGGCGGTTACAACGTCCAGGACATCGCGGCCTCGGGCAACCCGGCGACCGCCGCCACCGAGCATCGCCTCTGGTACCAGTGGTACTTCCACACCGATCGCGGGCGGGCCGGCCTCGATCAGAACCGGCGCGAGATCTGCCGGCTGCTCTGGCGCCTCTGGTCGCCCAACTACGACTTCGACGACGCCACCTTCGAGCGCACGGCGCAAAGTTTCGACAACCCCGACTTCGTCGACGTGGTGGTCCAGTCGTACCGGCACCGCTACGGCAACGCTCCCGGCGACCCGGCCCTGGAGCAGATCGAGCGGCAGCTGGCTGCCCAGCCGGCGATATCGGTGCCCACGATTTCATTGCTCGGTGAAGCCGATGGCCTCGGCGCGCCGGGTGCCAGCGACCGCCACGCCCACCACTTCACGGGACGCTACGAACGGCGCATCATCCTCCGCGCCGGCCACTTCCTGCCGCGCGAGGCGCCGGAAGCGGTGGTAGCGGCGGTGCGGGACCTGCTGACATAGCGACTTCGCGTGAGTACGTACCGGCCGGTCATTGCGAGGCCCGGAGGCCGGCGCGGCAATCTCACGAGTTCTGTGGCGTCTCGTTCGCGCGTGAGATTACGTCGCTGCGCTCGCAATTGCCGGGAATCTAAACCGAGGCTGCGAAGTCACGCATACGACGACGAGGCTGGAAAGCCTCGGCTACGCCTGAGTGACGGCGCGTCCGCGAAGCTGCGGGATTCATCCTGCAGGGTTGTCACCCGACAATCGCCTCGTGAACAGACGGCCCCGTTAGTTGTCTACGCGCGCTGCCTTGAGGCGCTGCAGCAGCCAGCCGTCGAGCGCGTCCGTGTACTCGCGGCGCCGCTCGATGTAGGTGCCGCGCAGGATTTCGTTAATCTCGCGTTGCAGGATTATCCGGCGCTCGTAGCTCTGATCGCCGGGGTTGTCGGCCAGGGAGCCGACCTCGGCGACGTAGAAGCCGTCGTAGACCGTGGTGCCGGCCGCCAGCTTCTTGTTCAGGGTCGTGGCTTTGTATACGAAGTGCCCCAGGTGCGTAATCGCCGGGTCCTGGATGCCCACTTGCTCCAGCAGCAGACGCCGGATCGCGGCCTCGGCGCTCTCGCCTTCGGCGACATCGCCTTCCGGCAGCAGCAGCTTTCCGTTCTTCCACGGCACCACGCCGCGTTCGCGACGATAAGGAATCACGGTGACGTGTCTGACGTTGGCGCCTTCGGGCAGCTCGTCCGTGCTCCAGAAGGCGACCCACTCATCGCCGATCTTCTTGGTCGTGTAAATACCGCGCTCGGATTCGCGCCTGCGAAACTCGAGTGGCGATGGCGCCCTTTCGGGCTGGCCGTCATAGCCGGGTGGCATCATTGGCGGCACCTCCTCAACATTGGTACATCCTATTCTGAACAGTACCACGGGCTGAACCCCGTGGCATCTCGTTCAGCCTGACGGCTGCACCGGCTGCTGGACAGTACCGGAGGTGAACCCCGTGGCATCTCGTTCAGCCTGACGGCGCCGCAGGCTGCCGAACAGTACCACGGGCTGAACCCCGTGGCATTTTGTTCAGCCCAGCGGCTGCACCGGCTTGCGGACAGTACCACGGGCTAAACCCCGTGGCATCTTTGCTAGCCTGATGGCTGCACCGGCTGCCATTTGCGGTGTCCCTGCTCGTTGCGGCTCATGCGTCCCATGCCGGGGAACGGCAGGTGCGCCGTGATGATTAGCGAACCCTCGGCGATCGCCTTTTCGACCATGGTCTTCTTGGTCTCCATGGTCACCAGCGGCAGGATGTCGAAGGCCGAGACCCAGGCTGTGCGCTCCAGTTGCACCGCCACCTGCGCGATGTCGCCGGTGTAGATGCCGGTGTCGCCGCCGGATGACAGCACGACGTGCGCATGCCCCGTCGCTTGCGGCACGCGCGGAACCTGTAACCAGGAAACGCTCACGTGCGACTGCAACCTCGGCTACTCCGGCTCGGGGTGCACGAGCTGCGCGGCGGGCTTCGTGATGCAAAATGGCGCGTGCGTGCTCCAGAACGACGGCAACGCCACGGTCTGGCCGAACCAGTTCAGCAAGGCGAACAGCGATCCCTGGCTCGCCGTCCACCACGATCAAGTGACGCTCGTGAAGCCGAACCTCTTGGTGCTGCTCTACGCGAACCCGGGATCCTTCGCGGACGAAACAGCGCTGGTGCAAGAGGTTGCGAACGGCTTCGCCGAAGGCTCGAAGACGCAGGGGCTCAGAAACGCGAGCGCGCCCGCGCAGATCCAATACCGGATCACCGTGCGTGATCTGCGCGACGGCGTGAACGGCCGCCCACCAGCGCCCGTCGGCTGGCCTTACGAGAACAGCACGCTCTTCCCGCGCAAGTTCGCGCCCGACGGCACCCCCACGGTGTTCGACTACGCGGCGCTCTTCCGGCCCGAGTACGCCAAGTACCTCGGCTATCCGAATCCGTCGCAACCCGGGCAGTTCATCGACCTCTGCACGCTCGTCAATCAGGGTCTCGTGAACGAGCTCTGGTTCGTCGGCTCCGGCGACGTGCCGGACGCGGGCGCCCTCGAGGT
>Ga0209640_10003200_pt1 | contig 14322 bp, 14 predicted proteins | sample RifCSP10_1_FD_184018 | JGI IMG/M metagenome (GOLD analysis project Ga0209640, IMG submission 184018) | Soil microbial communities from Rifle, Colorado - Rifle CSP2_sed 10_1 (SPAdes) (version 2) | ecosystem: Environmental > Terrestrial > Deep subsurface > Rock core/Sediment | place: Rifle...
AGGAAGTCTACGAGCGCGTGCGCGCGGAGTATGTGCAACAGTTTGGGCTCGAGGTAGAGCCACCGCTGGGCTTCAACAACACCTTCGCCATGGTCATCCGCGGCGAGGACGCGCAGCGGCTGCACATCAAGACGCTCTCCGAAGCCGCGGCCTACACGCCGCAGTGGCGCGCCGGCTTTGGCTACGAGTTTCTGGAGCGCCCGGACGGCTACAAGGGCCTGGCCGAGACCTATCACCTGCGCTTCGCCGAGCCGCCGCGCATCATGGACCTGGGACTGCTTTATCGCGCGCTGCAGCAGAAGCAGGTGGACATGGTGGCGGGCAACTCGACCGACGGCGTGATCGACGCGCTGGGCATGGTGACGCTCGAGGACGATCGGCAGTACTTCCCTCCCTATGAAGCCGTGCCGGTGGTGCGGCGGGAGACGCTGCAGCGGCATCCCGAGGTGCGCAAGGCGTTGGAGGAGCTGGCGGGAAAGATCTCCGAGCCGGAGATGCGGCGGATGAACTACGCCGTGGATGGCGAGCATCGCGACGTGAAGGAAGTTGTGCGGGAGTTCCGGAAGGCCAAGGGGCTGTAGGGCGTTCCCCCGGGTGGGGCGGAGTTGGGTTTGGGGAGTCTTTCCCCGGGGGGTTTTTCTCCCCTGCTCCCGCAGGAATGGTAGATTGAGGGCGAACGGGCCTGTAGCTCAGCGGTCAGAGCAGGGGACTCATAATCCCTTGGTCCCAGGTTCGAATCCTGGCGGGCCCACCGATTCTCTTAAGCATTTGGACTAGTGGACGGCCTCGGTCAAGGCGGCTTCCTTCACCGTCGCGAGCTTCAACTGCTCCACATCGAGAAGCGCTTTCTGCCATTCTTCGCGGTCCTTCTTTTTTGCGATCACGCGAGTGCGGTCGGCGTAAAAGTGGACAATATTTTTCTGTAGCTCCGGGGTCAGCCCCGCGAACTTGCTATCAACGAGCTGGCCCACAAGCTTGGCGTAAGCGTGGTTCGTCATTGCGTACTCGCCGGCTTCGGTCGGCCCACCGGTATCCAGATTCCGATTCGGCAAGGCGATCTCCCGGGTTTTCAGCTGCTGAAGAAGAATCCGATACTGGTCCACCGTGTCGTTGACGCTCTTTTCGTACATGGCTTCGGTTTCGCGAGTAGGAACCTGGAACTTGATGGCCTTGAAGGGGCCGATCCCGGGGAGGATCCGGAAGGGCACCCCCAGGAGTTGCGAGCCGAAGCCCGGCTTCTGGTAGCCCTTGCCCCAATCGCGCTCATATTGCGCCCGGCTGAGATTGTAGAGAAACTTCCTCTTGTCAAACGACGGGTTCTCTTTGATCAAGTCCGGTTCCTTTAACTTCAACGCGATGCGCGTCATCTTGGGGATGATGTGGCTGATGGAATAACGGTAACTTCCGATGCTCAGATCCAGGTTCATGAAGACGTCTTTCAACTCGATGCCGTAGGTCTTGAGAAAGGCCCGCTCCAGCACCGGTTTGGCGACCTGGAAGCCAATGAAGTCGTGGTAGGAATCGGAGGTGTAACGCTGCTTGGCGATCTGAATCAGATCAAACCCGAACTCGGTGCGGATGTGGGATCTTGCGTCCTCGCCGAATGTGACTCGCGGACCATACTTGGCGGCTAGTTTTGGGAACTCGCGCGCTACGGCCGTGTTCACGTAAGGATGGCCGGCAAGATCGGAGGCGTAGTGCGAAAGCGCCCCCAAAGCGAAGGCATATTCGTTGAGGTCCGAAGCCTCATCGAGCAGCGCGACAACGAAGTCTCCGCTGCGCACGTAGTGGACCAGGTCGCTGAAATGCCGGTTGCCGAATGGGTAATAGCCGATGTCCTGGATCAGGGATCCCCCATAGGCATAGGCATGGGCTTCGCGCAGTTGCTCTTCCGTCGCGCCCGGATACTTCTTGAGCAGCAGCGGCCTGATCTGATCCGCCCAAAGCAGATCCACGATCTGCTCATGGGTGAGAACGGAGTAGCCGGAGCTCAGCTGGCTGGTGCTGCCGATGAACAACACGAGAATCAGGACGCTGCAGAAAAAGGGCCTGAGACGCGTGATGGAGATCCAGGACGGGATGGTGCGCCGCCCGACTGGATTGGTGGATCCGGATTTGCTCACGTTGTACATCCTTTCGCTGACCACTGCGCTGCTTGGCGGGGAGCGCTGGGGGCTGGGGCCGTTCGCGCGCGAGCCAACCCTGGGACCCCGCGCCGGCGCCAACCGAACCAGAAATCATCCGACGCGGATTCTGGAGATGGAATGGAAGAGCCCAAACACATTCAGAAGCCACAAGACCACCCCTATGACCACGACCGCATTCAGGATCGACTTGATCGAGCCCGCCATGGGCACGAAGCGGTTCACCAGCCAGAGCAGAACACCGACCACGACCAGGACCATTATCAGTTGAAGTAAGGGCATGGCTCACACGTACCTTTCTGTTTCCGGAGGCAGACGCGCACACCTCCGTTCGAGCGGAAGCGATTCCTGCGATTCCTCACGCGTGGGACCATCATCCGTCATCGAGGCCTCGAGGTCTGTCCAATGTTGCACATCGCGAGCGCTCGGGCATGCGGCGGGATGGATCGCCCGGCGCCGTTGTGTGCCCTGCTGTCGCCGGCCAAAAAAAACCGGCGTCCAGGTTTGAACGCCGGCGATGGAACTGTCGAGCGGCTCAAGTGAGCCGTCGCAGCGGTTAACGTAGCGACTGCAAGTTAAGAATCGTCCCCAGAATGGCGCCGAGGATGCTACGGTTGCCGTTCGAATACTGGCCATATTGATACTGGCCGTTGTAGCCATCCTGATAGCCCCGGTTGAAGCCCTGGCGGAAGTAGTAGTTGTAGTCGCCCTGGTTCACGTACATGCCGTTATAGCCGAGGTTCGCATCCTGATAGGCATACGAGTTCTGGTAGCCGCCCCCAAAGCGGTCCTGCCGGTCGGCCTCTCCGGCGCGGTAGCCTTCCGCATAGCCGTTGTTTACGGCCGCACGGAGCATGTCCGCACCGTACTGATTGGTTTGGTAGTTGTTGCCGCCCCAGCTATACCTATAGTTCGAGGCAGTATAGAAGTACGGGTCATTGTTGTAGTTGTAGTTGTTGTAGCGCTGGAGATCCTGCTGCTGCTGACGCATGCGCGCCCAATAGTCTTGCTGGTAGCGGTAATACGTCATGCGCCTCTGTTGCTGTAGCGTCGCCGCCCACTGCCGCTCGCGAGCCCGCTGCTGGTCCAGGCTGCGACGGTAGTCGACCCAGCGCCGCCGCTGCTGAGTAATGAGCACCCGCTGACGTTGCTGTGGGAGGCGAGCCTGATGTCCAGGAGGCACGTCGCCACCCTGCCAGCCCACCTTCTTCCCTTTGTCCCAACCTGGCGGCCGATTGTCCGGTTGCTGTGTCACTACCTGCGCCGCACGCCTCCGGTCTTCCGTCTGCCTTTGCTGAGTGACCTGGCGCTGCCGGGCCGCGTTCCGCCGGTCCGTCACCTGCTGTTGCTGATTGGCCTGCCGTTGCCGGGCCGCGTTCTGCCGGGCCGCGTCCTGCCGGTTCGCGTTCTGCCGGTCCACGTTCTGCCGGTCCGCACGCTGTTGCTGTGCCTCCTGTTGCCGGCCGCGCTGCTCCTGCTGCGCCTGCCGTTGCTCTTGATTTCGGTTCGGCTGCTGTGCTCTCTGCGGCTCTTGTTCGCGTTTCGCCTGCGGCGCAGCTTTCTGTTCCTGTTGCTTGCTTTGCTGCGTTCCCGCTTTGGCTTTGCCTTTGTCTTTGGCTTGCTTGTCGGACTTGGCCTGCTCTCCAGCCGGCTTCCCGTGCTGTGCCCACAGAGGGACTGTGGTCCCAAGAAGCAGCAGCAGAGCTGCGGTTCCGATGATTCCAACTCTCTTCATCATTTATCTACACTCCTTTTTTCCGTGCGACTAGTGCAATGACCCTTCGCGTCAACCATCATGCTAGTAGGCTCCAGCCTGGCGGTCTGTGCACAAAAGGACACTCCGCACAATATCGGCCGGGATGGCGTTCTCCAGGCTTTGCAGGTACCCAGGCAGTCCGGGAAGGACGGATTCCGGTCTCCTGCCCAAGGCCAGCAGCGCGCGCAGCCAAGCGTCCCCTGCTCTCACGTCGGAATGGAGGCTCCCGGTGTCCGCTTTTGGACAGCATTGGTTTTCCGTGTGTGCGACCTTCTTCCGGTTGAGGTTTCTTCATGGCACACAGGGCTATGCCGAGCAGCGTCGCGCGCCGCGGAAGCCCGGAGACGCCTGCGGCCTCCCCTGAATCGCGCGCATCTTTCTCCGCGCTTGGGATAGCGGTCGTGCTGATCCTGGCCTCCGCGTCGGTTGGCGTCGCCATGGGTCAGCCTGGCGAAGAGCCTCCGTGCCAGCCGGTGGCCGCGCCCTTGCCGGTGGAGCAGGTGGTCGAGAACCTGGCGCAAAGGAATGCCGAACGGGCGCGGGCCTTGGAGCGTTACGTGAGCCGGCGCCGATACCTGCTGGAGTACTCCGGATTCCCGGGTGACCGGCGTGCGGAGATGGTGGTGGAGGCAAGGTACGCCGCACCCACCACCAAGGGATTCACCATCGTGTCGCAAAGTGGGTCCGCAGCCCTCATCAACAAGGTGTTCAAGAAGCTGCTGGAGGGCGAACAAGAGGCGCTGGAACCGGAGAACCAGTCGCGCACCGCATTGAACAATTCGAATTACGAATTCTGTTTGCTGGAGTACCAGCATGCCGGCGACCTCGGCGTCTACGTGCTGAGCCTGACGCCCAAGCTCAAGAACAAGTTTCTCTATCGCGGCAAGATCTGGGTGGATGCCAAGGACTTCGCGGTTATCCGCATTGAGGCCGAACCGGCCAAGAACCCTTCCTTCTGGATCAAGAAGAGCCAGATCCAGCACGCCTATGCCCGGGTGGGCGAGTTCTGGCTGCCTTCCGAGAATCACACCACCAGCTGGGTGCGGCTGGGCGGGCGGGCTGTGCTGACCATTCTGTACACGGATTACACGGTGGTCTCGGTCCGGGGTGCGGCGCAGTTGCAAAGCAGCCTGACCGGCGGGCAGAGCAAGCCGTGAGGAACCCGGTCCCTGAGGCGGCCGTCAACTCTTCGTCGCGCAGGCAGTCGACGCCATCCTCCTCGATTGCTATCTGGAGTTGCTGGATGGCGGCGTGGTGGCGGATGAGATCAAGCGCGTAAAGCCGGAAGCCCGGGTGGGGATGCTGACGGAGCATGGGGAAGTGCCCCGCGAAGCGCTGAACTCAGTGGATGCGTTCGTGTTCAAGTCCCATGGACCTGAGGCCCTGCTGGCCGCGCTTCACGCCGTCTTGGAGGCCAGTTCGGATTCCCCGCCCGCCTTGGCTGACTGCCGGACCGGCAGCAAGGTCAGACCCGCGTGACGCTTGCCAAAGAGAACCTCTTCCAATCGACGGCCTTCAAGCAGGCGGGTGCGCGCGTACCGGATACCGCCGGCCAGTTTCCCTGCCGCCTTCCAGGCCAGCACACTCCCCCCCATCAAGACCACCAGGGCCGCCGCCAACAGAACGCAGCAGGCAACTTCCTTCAAGAGGTAGAGACTCATCGAGTCATCCCTTCACTCATGCCGGCACGCGCTAGTGAACCTTCATGGCACGAGCGACTCTCACCTTACCGGACTGGGAATCGGCAAGTCTGTTCAAAAGAGCGCACTCTCCCGGGGCTCGCGACGAATCGCCGTTCCGGGGATCGGTTCGGACCCCCGCCCTTCACCCACGTGATCTTTCTGGGGGAGGGTGTTCAAGAATGGACAGACATCCCGCCCCGGCGCTTCTAGCATCTGGAAAGATGCCCGCTGCGAGGGCCAAAACGACTACCGGATTGAAACTCTTACATTGGGCAGTCCTGGCGGCGGCCGATCGAGTTGAGGGCGTGGGATCCTTATGACCCGGAACCCCACAAAGCGAACTGCAGCTCCGCCCGAGTCGCCCGACTTGGCGGGAAGGGTTGTGCAGTTCCGCAGAAACGACACCCTCTTCTCTCAAGGCGATGACGCCAGAAGCATCCTGTATATCCAAAAAGGCGGCGTGAAGGTCACCGTGGTCAACAAGGCCGGCAAAGAGGCGATCGTGGCCATCCTGGGACCGGGCGATTTTCTTGGGGAGACCTGCCTGGCCGATCAACCGCTGCGCGTGGCAACGGCGGCCGCCACGACCCCGTGCACGGCCTTCGTCATTCAGAAGAAGGAGATGGCCCGTGTGCTCCACGCGAAACATGCCTTCTCCGACCGCTTCATCGCCTACATGCTGGCGCGCAACATCCAGATCGAGGAGGACTTGGTCGATCAGTTCTTCAACCATAGCGAAAAGAGGCTGGCCCGGACGCTCCTGCTGCTCGCCCACTATGGCCAGGAAGACCAGCCCCGCAGAGTGCTTCGCAAGATCAGTCGACAGATGCTGGCCGGCATGATCGGCACCACCCGGTCCCGGATCGATTTCTTCATGAACAAGTTCAGGAAGCTGGGGTTCATCACGTACAACCGCGGGCTCCACGTAAACAATTCCCTGCTGAGCGTGGTGCTGCACGAGTAACCCGCAACCTGTGTCCGGCATCCAACGGACCAGCGCTCCCATGGAGACGACCATGGGGTTGGAATCGGGAGCTGCCGCAAGGACCGGATTCCAGTCCCAGGCGGAGGCATTCATGAACCGGAAGAATCCCGCGGAAGATAGCGTGGGCCGGGCAGGAAGCATCGGCCCAAGGCTGCATCGGACCGTAGCGCTGGCCGCCACCTTGGCGTTGGTGCTGGTTCCCATGGCCCGGGCCCAGCGCACACCGATGAAGGCCGGCTGGAACATGTTCTCAGCGCAGCAGGATGTCGAAGTGGGCCAGCAGGTGGCGCGCGATGCGGAGCGGCAACTGCCCCTGCTCTACGACTCGCGGGTGGACGATTATCTGAACACTGTGGGGCGCCGGCTCGCCGCCCACGCGCCCGGCCAGCGGTTTCCCTACACCTACAAGCTGGTGAACGACCGGACGATCAACGCGTTCGCGCTGCCCGGAGGGCCGGTGTACATCAACCGCGGCGTGATCGAGGCCGCCGACAATGAAGCGCAGCTCGCCGGCGTGATGGCGCACGAAACCTCGCATGTGGCCCTTCGCCACGGAACCAACCAGGCCTCCAAGGCCTACATCGCCCAGGTCCCGCTGGCTATCCTGGGGGGCGTGATGGGCCGCAATTCGGCGGGGGCGATGCTGGCGCAGTTGGGGGCAGGATTCGCGGCCAACTCCCTGCTCCTGAAGTATTCGCGAAACGCGGAAAGCCAGGCGGACATCCTGGGCGCGCAGATGCTCTACGATTCCGGTTACGACCCGCGGGCCATGGTGCAGTTCTTCGAAATCATTCAAGCAAGGAGCCCGGGCGGGCGCACGGCGGAGTTCTTCTCCAACCATCCCAACCCCGACAACCGCGCCGGGCGCGTCAACCAGGAGGTCCAGAAGCTGGGCGGTGGCTCGCGCAATCTCACCCATGACTCCCAGGAGTTCCAGGATATCAAGCGGTATCTTCAGTCCCTGCCGGCGCCTTCGCCAAGAGGCAGCGCACAACGCCTGCAAGGGGGCACCGGGGCCCGCGGACAGGCCGGCAGCCAACCGGAGTGGCCGTCCGGCCGCTCCCAGTCCTTTGAGAACTCTGCTTTGCGCATCCAGCACCCGGACAACTGGCAGGTTTACGGGCAGGGAGATGCGGCCATTGCAATCACGCCCAACCGGGGCCTGGTGGACGATGGCCGGGGCAATCCAACCATGGTGTACGGCGTCCTGGTGAACCTCTACGAGTCTCAACCGGACTCCTATGGGCAGCCCTCCCAGTCCGAAGACTACGGAACGTCCCAAGGGGACGCACAGCAACGCCGGCTCCTCGAACAATCGACGGAACGGCTGCTGGAAGAGCTCCGGCACTCCAATCCCGGGATGAGAATCCTTCGCCGCCAGGATGAGATCCGGGTGGATGGGCAGAGGGCGATTTCCATCTACCTCTCCAGCGACTCGCCGCTGGGAGGTCGCGAGACCGATTGGCTGGTCACAGTGCAGCGCCCGCAAGGCTTGCTGTTCTTTGTTTTCGTCGCGCCCGATCGCGACTTCCAATCCTTCGACGACACCTTTCAGTCCATGCTGGAGTCGGTCCGCCTTCACTGACGAAAGCCGGCCACCGCCTCCCTCCGGGCGCGCCCCTTCCCTGGGTGTCCCCCACTCCTGGATGACGCTGTGCGTGCCGGACGCAGTCGCCTCCACCCCTGCCCGATCCGAATGCGAATCCAGGTCCGCATCGTGTGCTGTATTGAACTGATGCGCGAAGCACCCATGCGTATAAGTGAGGTTGTGGCTCCGGCTGCCCGCCAGGTTCCTGGTTGGAGGCGAAGCCAAACGAGCAACAGGTTCGCCAACGCGGGTTGCGACGACAAAGCGTCTTAACCTCCCGTCACGGCGGCTCACGTTGCGAACTTACCAAGGGTTTATCCAAATCCGTACAAATTGAGGAGATCCACAAATGAATCGATTCAAGGTAGTGGCAATGAGCTTGGCGTTATGCCTGCTGGTCGTGGGTGTTTCCACGGTCGCGCAGGCAGACGAATGGAACAAACAAACCACGGTCACCTTCACCCAGCCGGTCGAAGTTCCGGGCGCCGGTGCGCAAGTGCTGCCAGCGGGTACCTATGTCTTTAAGCTGGTGGACTCGATGACCAACCGCCACATCGTCCGCATCACGAACGCGGACCAAACCCACGTCTTTACCACCATCCTGGCGATTCCGAATTCCCGTTTGCGCCCCACCGACAACACGGTGATGACGTTTCGCGAACGGGCGGCCGGACAGCCGGAAGCCATCCGGGCGTGGTTCTATCCTGGCGACACCTATGGCCAGGAATTCGTCTATCCCAAGTCCAGGGCTCTCGCGCTGGCCAAGGTAGTAGGTGAGCCGGTTCTTGCCATGCCCTTGGAGGAGGAACCGACCGTCGAGGCCCTGAAAACGGTGCCGGTCGAAGCGGTCACACCTGCAGGAGAAGTGGTTCCAGCCGCTCAGGTGGTTGAACCTGAGACGACGGTAGCGAGCTTGCCGCAAACGAGCAGCCTGTTGCCCTTGGTGGGACTGCTTGGCCTGTTGTCGTTGGGCGTGAGCTTTACGCTTGGGGCTTTTGCCAAGCGCACGGTCTAAGCCTGGAGAGCGTCTTATGCGGGATCTGACCATCTGGGGGCCTTCAGGGGGGCGCGTTGGGGCGGGCCAGTTTCTTGACCCGCTCGGACCGGCCCACCGCGGCCTCCGGGTGATCAGGAGCTCGCAAAGTCGAAACCGAGGTCTACTATGCACGAAGAGTGGTTTTGCCTGGACTGTTATGCCCTGACCGAACTCGACCGGCACGGGCGCTGCCCGGGTTGTGGATCCGAAGCCGTGGTTGCCGAGAGACTGCCGAGGAGAGATGAACGTCCTTTCAGCCGCCATCAAAGGAGGGGTGCTTCTGCTCCTGATGGCTCTGCCGAGCGTGATTCGGCCTTACGAAGCTCCGTCAGCGCAGCTCCGCGACAATCCAACCTCTATCATCCGGGTGAATGTCGACGTCGTGGTCTTGCACGCCTCCGCACGGAATCACAAGGGCGTTCTCGTTTCCGGACTCGGTAAAGAGGCCTTCCGGGTCTACGAGAACGGGGTCCTGCAACAGATCAAGTCGTTCAGCCACGACGACATCCCGGTCACGGTCGGCCTGGTGGTCGACAACAGTGGAAGCATGCGACTGAAGCAGGCGGAAGTGATTACCGCGACCCTGGCGTTTGTCCGCTCCAGCCACCCCGCAGACCAGATGTTCATAGTCTCTTTCAACGAGAATGTCTCGTTTGCTCTTCCCCCCGACGCCCCATTCACGGATCAGCCAGAGCGACTGCAAGCTGCCCTGTCCAAGATGCGCCCCAACGGCAAGACGGCACTCTACGACGCGGTGGGGGCTGCGCTCCAGCTCCTGAAGAGGGGCAACCGGGACAAGCGAGTGCTGATCGTGGTCAGCGACGGGGCCGATAACGCCAGTCAACTCCAGCTGGAGCAGGCCTTGACCCTGGCCAGCCGGTCCGACGCCATCATCTATACCATCGGCATTTTTGAGGAAGATGATCCGGACCGCAACCCCGGCGTGCTCAAGCGCTTTGCCGAGGCCACCGGGGGCGAGGCCTTCCTGCCGCAGTCGGTCAAGCAGGTTGTCCCGGCGTTTGAACGGATCGCCCAGGACATCCGCAACCAGTACACCCTCACCTACTCCCCTGCGAATCGAAGTCAGGATGGGACTTACCGAGCCATCGAGGTGAACGCGTGGGCGGCGGGTCGCGGCCGCATCACCGTCCGCGCGCGCGCCGGTTACTACGCACCTTTGCGGCCTCAACCCACGCCCGGCGGCGGGAGCAACCCACGGTGATCTCCCGAACTCCACAGCGTCCGAGACGAGTCCACTGGCTGGACCGTTGGACCCGGTACTTCTTCCTCATGGTTGGGGTCCTGGCGCTGGGTTACGTCGCCTACGTGCTGCTGGATACGGAGTTGTTCCAGACCTATGAGAATTGGCGATTCCAACGGGCATTGAAGGAAGCGAGAGAGTCGAAGAGCAGCCAGCCCGCCGCCCGGCCGCCCCTGCCTCCCGTGGTTGTGGATCCGGAGAGTGTGCGGCGGGAGCGGCTGCGCGCGGCCGGCCCCGAAGGCTCTCCCCTGGGGCGCATCGAGATCAGCACGCTCGGCCTGGGGGCGATCATCCTGGAAGGCGTGGAGCCGCGAACCCTGCGGCGGGCGGTGGGGCACATTCCGGGCACGGCGCTGCCGGGTCAACCGGGGAACGTGGCCCTGGCAGGACACCGGGACACGTTCTTCCGATCCTTGCGCGATATCCGCAAGGATACTGAGATCACGCTGACCACGCTCCACGGCTCGTATCGCTACCGCGTGGATTCCATCGCGCTGGTCGAGCCCCAGGCGGTCGAGGTGCTGGCCGATTCCCCGGGTGCGACCCTGACCCTGGTCACCTGCTACCCCTTCGACTTCATCGGTCCCGCGCCCAAGCGATTCATCGTCCGCGCGCACAAGATCCCCGGATCCGGGTGAGGAGGCGACCCCATGGCCCACGACATCCAAACCGGAAGCCAGTGCCAGACGCTTACCGCGAAACTATGCACTATTGGACAGATTGGTTGATTCTGGCGGGTCCAGCCCACTGAGGTCCGCTCGACCGCTATCTTCCCGCAGACTATGATGAGCCTGAGTTGGCTGTCGTGGTTGTCTGCGGCGTCAGCGGAATGCTGGAGAGGGCTCGGGCCGGGAAGTCTACAAGGAGGTAAAGCCATGCAGGAAGAAACGGAATCCAAGCACTCGGGAAAGGCGCTACGAGCTTCTGAGCTTAGATATCGCCGGCTCTTCGAGACCGCCAAAGATGGCATCCTGATTCTCGACGCGAAGACAGGACAGATAACAGACGTGAACCCATTCCTGATTAATCTGTTGGGCTACACCTATGACGAGTTTATTGGGACGCGACTCTGGGAGATCGGCCCGTTCAAAGACATCAAGGAATGCAAGCTGGCTTTTGTGGAGCTGCAGGACAAAGAGTATATCCGCTATGAATCTCTCCCGCTGGAAACCAAAGACGGCCGCTCCATTGCCGTGGAGTTTGTCAGCAACGTCTATGGATTGAATGGTGGGACGAGGGTCATCCAATGCAACATCCGTGACATCACCAAGCGCAAGCAAGCGGAGGATGCGCTGCACCGAAGTGACGAGGCAACCCGGCGCTTTTTTGAGGCAAATCCGGCGGGCAGCTACGTCGCCAGCCCCGATGGAAGGTTGGTGACCTGCAATCCAGCCTTCGCGCGCATGCTCGGCTTTGCCTCGGTCGAAGAGGCGATGAAAGTCGATCTGCTCTCACTCTATCCCGACCGCGCGTCGCGAGACATGTTCCTGGGGCTGCTCAAGAAGAAGGGGCGGCTGGAATACAACCAGGCTGAACTCCGCCGCAAGGACGGCAGCGTGGTCCACGCCGTGGAGAATGCCGCCGGAACGCTCGACGAGCGGGGTGAACTGGCCGAGATCCATGGCTGCCTCATGGAGGCTGGTGAGCAGCAGACAGAGCAGCCGTTGCGCCAGGCTGATAAGAAACCGCCCTTCCATGTTAAGACTTTTCTCTCCAACGCCGGCGCAGGCAGGACGATTGTCTATGTACCGGGGAGACAGATCTTCCTGGAGCAAGGCAAACGGTGTAATGCTGTCTTCTATATCTTGTCGGGCGTGGTGAAACTCACGGTAGTCTCTCAGGGTAAAGATGTCACAGTCGGTTTGCTCGGCCCGGGGAACTTCGCAGGCAAGGAATGTTTAGCGACAGTCCGGCCACGGGGCACGACGTCAGCCAGAGCGCTCACAAATTGCACAATCCTCAGAATTGAACGAAAAGAGATGTTGCGCGTGATCCAAGAGGAAAAGGCCTTTGCAAACTTTTTCCTTGATCACTTGCTTGCCCGCAACAGTCGCTACCAGGAAGTCATAATGGATCAGCTGTTGAACGCCGGTGAAAAACGGCTGGCCCAAGCTCTTCTCTTACTTGCTAACTTTGACAACGGAGGCAAACCGGAGGTGGTTGTTCCGAAAATCCATCAACAAGAACTGGCGGAAATGGTCGGCACAACCCGGTCCCGAATCAGTTTCTTCATGAATCGCTTCCGCAAGCTGGGCTTCGTTGCCTACAAGGGGCAAAGCCCTATCACCGTCCGTACTGCCAAATTGTCGGGGTTCGTGAGCGCTTGATTCATCCCGGGTGCAGGGACGACGCGGCCACTCAATCGTGCAGGACCACGTTGAGCAGCGAGCTGTGCACTTCCATCTCGCCGTTGTACTTGATGAATCCCAGCTTCCGGAACCGGTTGAGGAAGAAGTTGACGCGCGAGCGGGTGGTGCCCACCATCTCGGCCAGGGTTTCCTGCGTGATGGCGGGAATCACCGGCTCCGGCTTTCCTTCTTTGCCAAAACGGGCCAGCAACAGCAGGATCCGGGCCAGGCGTTTCTCGCTCGAATTGAAGAGCTGGTCGACCAGGTCTTCTTCGTACCGGATGTTGCGCGCCAGCAGATAGGCCACGAACATGTCGGACATTTCGTGCTGCTGGTGAAGCACCTGCATCATCGCCTTTTTTTCGATCCGGACCACGGAGCACTCGCTCATGGCAATCGCGGTAGACATGCGCAGCGACTGGCCCGCGATCGAGCCCTCGCCAAAGAAGTCCCCGGGGCCGAGCAGGCCGATGATTGCCTCCTTGCCCTGCTTGGACACCACCGAAAGCTTTACCTTGCCCTTCTGCAGATAAAAAATGGAGTCCGCGGGCTCCCCTTGGGCATAGATGCTTGTCTTCTTGCGGAACTCCAGAATCCGCCTGCCCTGCCCGATGTTGGCAAGGAACGCCTTGGGGTCAAACTTCTTCTCAATCGATGGGACCCGGATCTTGAGCATGGTCTCCGTTGGTGTTGGAATATCTCTTGCGCGTGCCATAAACGCCCCCCAAAAAAACCAATCTGCTCCCTTCAGACAGCAAGCTAGCACATCACTATTCCTGCGGGGAAAGTCTTTGAAATCCGGGGAAAATCTTTAAGCGATTGAACAACGGTCCAGCTATGGTAAGGCGAAGACTGTACCCGAATGTTGTTTTTGGGTAGGAGGACCATTTAGGGATAGGGTAGGGATAGACTGCTATTCCGCCATGGGAACTATATAAATTTTTAACTTGACAGTAGCATCCGAGGAAGCTTATGTTTATACTTTATTTAGCAGTACGTTTTCAGGAGGTGGGCCAATGCCGATGAAGAGAAACGGCAACAACAACAGCAAAGACAACGGGGAGACCCTCAACTTCGCCAGCGTCTTGCAGGTGGACGTTCCCCATGGGCGGAGAGGCAAGCACAGAAAGCTGGTCTCCCAGATCGTGGCGGATCTGGAGCGCGCCACTGCGGACACAGCCGTCCGCGTCCCGTTAAGCGGCCTGGACGGGGAGAAGATGCAGAACGTGCGTTCGGCTCTGAACCGGGTCACCCGGGCGAAGAGCCTGGAAGTGGCCACGGCCGCCGACGAGAAGTACCTGTACGTCTGGCGCAAGGCCCCGCAGTAGCAGGAAGGCGAGACGCGCCCAGGCCGCAAGCGGCAGCAGCCCGGCCTGTGGATTGACGCGCGAACCCCCGAGGTCCAATCCTCCCAGCCCAGGCCTGCCCTGCCCGCTCGACCCCACCCCCACCTTCACCCTACTGGCCCGGGCCCCGGCCCCTCCCTGCCCCCAAACGGGGGAAGGGACGGCAGTTTCAGGAC
>Ga0209640_10003201_pt1 | contig 14321 bp, 12 predicted proteins | sample RifCSP10_1_FD_184018 | JGI IMG/M metagenome (GOLD analysis project Ga0209640, IMG submission 184018) | Soil microbial communities from Rifle, Colorado - Rifle CSP2_sed 10_1 (SPAdes) (version 2) | ecosystem: Environmental > Terrestrial > Deep subsurface > Rock core/Sediment | place: Rifle...
CGCCCCAGCGTCGGCGTGCCGTCGGCGATCGAAGGGAGCGCGAAGAACATGGCGGCGACGAGCGTGTTGTTGAGCACCGGCGTGAAGGCGGGTGCTGCGAACGAGCGCCGCGCGTGCAGCAGGGCGGTGATCAGGGCCGTCATTCCGTAAAAGAGCATCTGCGGCATGAGGAGGCGCAACAGGTTGGTGGCCACCTCTTCTTGCGCTATGGCGTCCGCGCCCTCGAGGCGGAGCGTGTACATCCGCACGATCCACGGCGCGAGGAGGATGCCGGTGACCGTGATGGCGGTGAGCGCGACCGCTGCCATCGTCACCACGGCGGAGGTGGCCTCGTCGTCGTCGTCCTCGAGGTGATCGACGAACACGCGAACGAGGGGAGCGGACAGCACGCCGCCGAGCAGCAACTCGTACACGATGTTGGGCGTCGTGTTGGCGAGGTTGTAGGTGTCGGTCAGGCGCGTGAACCCGATGGCGTAAGCGATCGCGGCGAGCCGCACGAAGCCGGTGACGCGCGACAGCGCCGTTCCGAGCCCGACGAGCGCGCTGGAACGCACGATCCCTTCAGGGGTCGCCCACGGTGCAGGTCCGGCGACGGCCGGCGTGCCCTCAGCCGGCTCGGTCGGCCTCATCGTCCTCGCGTCGCGCCCGTCGGGACTTTCGGAAATGGTTGCCCCACCAGCCGGCCAGAAACAGGCCGGCTCCTATGGTGACGGTCAGGGCCACCCCGCTGACCGCGGTGCTCCTGATCGTCATCTCGAAGCTGCCGATGGCGAGGTTGCCGTCGGGAGAAGTGACCTCGACCACCATCGGGAAGCTGCCGGAGGTGCGGGCCTCGACGGTGAACCGCTCGGTCGTGCTGCGCGGGGGCAGGACGAGGTCGTGGGTCGCTCCGCCGGGGAACAGCAGCTTGTCGCTCGTCAACGACAGGCGCACCCGCAGCGGTCGGCCGGAGTCGTTGACGAGGGTGAGGGGGATCGCGCCGCGCTGGGCCGTGAGGGTCACCGACGGCGCGTCGGGAAGCCGGACCGAGCCGATGACGCTGCCGATGACGCCGTCGACGCCGGCGAGGTAGTCGATGGCGTCGGGGTCGGCGCCGCGGCGTTGGAAGGGCTCGGCCTGCGCGAGCAGGAGCCGCCGGGCGGCGAGGGCGGGCTCGGTGGCGGTCGGCTCGAGCATGGTGGCGAGCGAGGCGATCCGGGCGCGTGCCCCCTCGATGGCTTCCCTCGACAGGGCGAGGCGGCGGGCGCCGCTCGGTTCGAGGTCGCGCTGCGCCGTGTCGTCGTCGGCGACGTCGACCCCCGAGAACAGGGAATCGAGGGTGACCGGTGACAACGCGGGATGCGACGAGAGGCCGCGCAGCGCGAGGGTCAACATCGTGGTGGGCGGCGTCCAGGTCAGGGGGGGCACCACCACGACGCCGCGTTCGCTCGACGGCGCCTCGAGCGCTACCACGGCGAGGCCGGCAAGGAACCGCTGGGCCGTCTCCGCGTCCGACGGAATCTCGTCGCCCTCGGGTGGGCCGAGGATTCCGCTGATCAACGGGTCGGGTGAGGCCGAGCGGAACGGGCGTCCCCGGGTCTCGATGTCGAACGGCCGCGCCGGCGTGAGCTGCTCGAACACCGGCTCGAGCGAGGACCGGGGGATGACCAATCGGTCGACGCCCGCCTGGCGCAAGACCGACAGCGAGCGCTCCTCGAGTCCGCCCGACACGAGGAAGGTCCGGGGATCGGGCCGGATGCCGAGGGTGGCGCGCAGGACGTCGGCGCCTTCGGCCAACTGGGCGGCGATTTCCCCGGCCAACCCGCCCCGTGCCAGCGCGGGCAGGTCGACGCGGGCGTACGTGCCGGCGAGGAACTGTCGGGTTTGGAGGGCGGCCTGGGCTTGCAGCGCCGCCAAGCTCGTTGCCGCCAGCGTCGCGGGGTCGGTCGTGGTCGATCCAGGCGCCGCGGCCGTCGCACCTGCGGCCAGCTCGGCCCAGGCGTCGAGGGCCGCGCCACGCGGCGCCAGGGTGACCGGCAGGTCGGGGAACCCCGCCAACGCGGCGACCATTTGGCCGATGCGGCCTGACGGTGCCACCGCGTTGCCGAGGCCGGCCCCGACCGAGCCGTCGGGGAGTCGCGGCGCGTCGACCGCCATCGGCCACACCCACGCGACCGACAGCGGGGTGCGTTGGGCGGCCGGATCGAGGGCGACGACGTAGGTGACGAGCCGGTCGTGCGCTTCCTCGGATCCGCTCGGGCGCAACTCGATCACGAGGGGGTACACGCCCTCCTGGGTTACGGCCAGGGAGGGCAACGGGGGCGGCGCGGGCGTGGTTGTGGTCGTGGTCCTCGGGGTCGGCTCGTCGGGCGACGGTGTCGGTGGCGGGGGTGGTTCGCCGATGAACACGCTGGCGCGATGCGTGCCGGCGGCCCCGGCGACGCCGGTGGCGAGCGTCGCGGCCGGCAGGGTGACCGAGGCAACCGTTCCGCGTAGGCCTTCGCCGTCGAGCGTGCGGTCGAAGGCGGTACGCGATTCGAGACGCGAGCGCACCGAGACGAAGAGCTCGAGAGACGCCGCGTCGCCCGTGATGGCCACGTCGAGGTCGAGCGAAGACCCGATGGCCACCCACGCCGGGGCGCCGGCGAGCGCAAGCGACGGAGGACCCCCTGCCGTTTGGGCTCGGACGGGATTCGTTCCGGACACGGGTGCAGCGAAGGTGAGCGCCGCGGCGAGCACGGCGAGCGCGGCGGCGGGCCGGCGACTCATGGGAGCGTCCTTGTGAGGATGCGCAGCGGCGTGGGGAGGAGCCGGAATCCGCACCGCTGATACAGGCTGAGCGCGGCGTCATTGCCGACGTGGGTGTTGACGAGGGCGCGCCGTACCCCGCGCGCCCGCATCCACCCGAGCGAGTCGGCGACGAGCGCCCTGCCAACCCCGGTGCCGCGGGCGCCGACGTCCACGCCGAGGCGCTGGAGATACCCGCGGGTCGCGGACCGCCCGCTCACGGCGTACCCCACGGTCGGGCCGCGCGCCTCGGCGACGCGGAACCGACTCCACGGCGTGGCGTGGATCGCCTCGTCGAGGCCGGCGTCGTCGAAGGCCCAGAACGGATCGAAGCACCGGTTGTCGATTTCGAGCACCGTTGGTCGGTCGGCACGCCGGGCGCGACGCGTCTCGATCGACGATTCGGGAAGGGAGCGCAGGTCGTGCTCGAGGAGGTGCAACTCCTCGTGGAGCCGGAACCCGGCGTCGATGAAGCCGAGCGCCTCACCGGGGGTGAGGGCGCCGGTCACGATCGAGCGGTACCCGTGGTCCTTCACCCGATCGACGATCTCGCGCACGAACTCCGCCGTGAGCGCCGGACCTTCGGGGAACGGCGTGACGTACGCGGTGCCGTCACGTCCGCGCCACGTGCCGAGGCGGGCTCGCTCGCCGTGGCGCCGCAGCACCTTGCCCCGCAGGGTGCTGCGAAGGCTCCGTCGTCCGGTTCCGGTATTCATCGCTTCCGACACTGCCGCGCAGCGTAGGCGTGGCCCCCTCTGGGGGTCTCGACGGTGGCGGTAGCCTCGAACCGTGCTGCTGTACGGCGCGGATCCCGCGTTCCTCGAGCACGACACCGGGCGTGGACACCCGGAGCGACCCACCCGGCTTGGGGCCGCTCGGGCCGGCGTCGCCGCCGCCGGTCTCGAGGAAGCGGTCGTGGCCGTCGAGGCTCGCGACGCCACGCGGGCAGAACTCGAGCGCGTTCACACCCCCCGCTACCTCGACGCCCTCGACGCCTTCATCGAAGGTGGGGGCGGCCGCCTCGATCCCGACACGGTGGCCTCGGCCGGGTCGCTGCATGCGGCCCGACTCGCGGCCGGCCTCGGCCTCGCGGCCGTCGAGCGTCTGCGAGCCGACCCCGCCTGCGGCCCGGCGTTTCTCGCCGTGCGACCACCCGGTCACCACGCGGTGGCCGACCGCGCCATGGGGTTCTGCCTCTACAACAACGCCGCGGTGGTGGCCGCGTCGTTGGCCGCCGCCGGTGAGCGCGTCGCCGTGATCGACTGGGACGCCCACCACGGGAACGGGACCCAGGACATCTTCTACGAGGACGGCCGCGTCCTCTACATATCGCTGCACCAATCCCCGCTGTATCCGGGGACCGGCCGTCTCGCCGAACGGGGCACCGGCGCGGGAGCGGGAGCGACCCTCAATCTGCCGATGCCCCCTGGGTCGACGGGCGACGTCTACCTCGCGGCGTTCGACGAGGTCGTGGAGCCGGTCGTCGAGCGCTTCGCCCCGGAGTGGGTGCTCGTGTCCGCCGGCTTCGACGCCCACCGCGACGACCCGCTGACCGACCTCGGGTTGACCTCGGGAGATTTCGGTGACCTGGCGGCGCGGGTGGCTTCGCTGGCGCCGTCGCCGAACCGAATCGTGGCGTTCCTCGAAGGGGGGTACGACCTGGAGGCGGTGACGGCGTCGGTGGCCGCCACCCTGCTCACCTGGGCCGAGGGGTCGGCGGCCCATCCGGAGCCCCCTTCGAGCGGCGGCCCCGGCCGGTCGGTGGTGGACGCAGCGCGCGAACTGACCGCGATCTGACCCATCTCGGCCCCCTGGTCGCCACGCTCAGCGGGGTTCCCCGCGTCGGGATCAAGGCGAGCCCCGTGCCGGTCGATACCCATGCGAACGATCCGTAGGGGGTTTCCTTGTGGTTGACCTGAATCAGTTGCTGCGCGCCACCGTTGAACGCGGTGCCTCCGACCTGCACGTGAAGGTCGGCGCCACGCCGTTCATCCGCATCGACGGGCGCCTGGAACCGATCGAGATCGAACCGGTCTCGGCCGAGGACACCGAGCGCATCGCCTTTTCGATCATGCCCAAGGACCGCGCCGACGAGTTCCTGTCGACGAGCGAAGCCGACTTCGCGCACGGCGTGTCTGGCGTCGGCCGCTTCCGGGTGAATGTCTTCCGCCAGCGTGGCTCGATCGCGCTCGTGTTCCGGCGCGTGCTCGCGGGAACGCCGGACTTCGAGACGCTCGGGCTGCCACCGGTTGTGCAGCGCCTCGCCGAAGAGCCGCGCGGCCTCGTGCTCGTCACCGGCCCGACCGGCTCGGGGAAGACGACGACCCTGTCGGCGATGGTCGACCACATCAACACCACCCAGCGCAAGCACATCGTGACCATCGAGGACCCCATCGAGGTCCTCCATTCCGACAAGATGTCGATCGTCAACCAGCGGGAGGTCGGGAGCGACACGTCCGACTTCCATGCCGCGCTGAAGCGGGTGCTGCGCCAGGACCCCGACGTGATCCTGATCGGTGAGATGCGTGACCCCGAGACCGTGTGGGCCGCCCTCTCGGCCGCGGAGACCGGGCACCTCGTGCTGTCGACCCTGCACACGATGAACGCCACCGAGACGATCAACCGCATCATCGACTTCTTCCCGCCGTTCCAACAGAAGCAGGTTCGGTTGACCGTGGCCGGCGCGCTGCGGGGGATCGTGAGCCAGCGACTCCTCGAGACCGAGGGCGGCACCGGCCGGGTGGCCGCGGTGGAGGTGCTCGTCAGCACCGGGCGGGTGTTCGACAAGATCGTCGACGCCGAGGAAACTCACGGCCTCGAAGAGGTCATCGCCGAGGGCGAGTACTACGGCATGCAGACCTTCGACCAGTGCCTGCTCAACCTGTGCAAGCAGGGTCGGATCACGGTGCGGGACGCGCTCGCGACGTCGTCGCACCCACACGACCTGCGCCTCGGCCTCAAGCAGGCCGGCCTGCTCGACGAACGCTCCGCCTAGATCGCTGCGGTCCTTGGGTGGGCCCTCGTGTGGGGCGCACAAAAGGACAGAAGCGAGGGGTGGGTGCGCGACGATGGGGCCCGTGTCCGCCGCCCCCTCGCCGTCGCCGCCCGGCGTCCCCGACCGCCTCGCGCCCCTCCTCGCGCCCGAGTCGCCGGTGCAGCAACTCGCGGCGCGCCTCGCCGAGGGGGGCCACTCCGCGTATCTCGTCGGCGGGACCGTGCGCGATGCCGTGCTCGGGGTGGGGACGGTGGGAGAGCCCGACGTCGACCTGACGACATCGGCTCGTCCCGACGACATCGAGCGAGCGGTCTCGGGATGGGCCGACGCCGTGTGGCTGCAAGGCCAGCGGTTCGGCACGGTGGGGTGCGAGAAGGGTGGCCTTCGTCTCGAGATCACCACGTTCCGCGCCGACGTCTACCACCCGGATTCTCGAAAGCCCGAGGTCGCCTTCTCCGACGACATCGAGACCGACCTGTCGCGCCGCGACTTCACCGTCAACGCCATGGCCATCGAGCTGCCCGGGGTCTCGCTCGTCGACCCGTTCGACGGCCTCGCGGATCTTGCGTCCCGCCGGCTCCGCACGCCGCTCGAACCCGAGGTCTCCTTCCTCGATGACCCGCTCCGGATGCTGCGGGCGGCGCGGTTCATCGCCCGATTCCAGATGCAGCCGGTGCCCGAGATCACCGCTGCGGTCGTGGAGCACCGCGCACGCCTCGAGATCGTGAGCGCCGAGCGGATCCGCGACGAGCTGAGTCGACTGCTCGAGGTCGACGATCCGTCCGACGGCCTGTGGTTCCTCGTCGACACGGGCCTCATGGAGGAGTTCCTCCCGGAGATCCCCGCCCTGTCGCTGGAACAGGACCCGATCCATCGCCACAAGGACGTCCTCGCCCACACGATCGCCGTGGTCGCCAAGACGCGCCCGGAACTCCGTGTACGCGTCGCCGCGCTGTTCCACGACATCGGCAAGCCCAAGACGCGCGCCATCGCCCCGCAAGGCGTGACCTTCCACCACCACGAGGTCGTGGGCGCGCGCATGACGCGGGAGCGCATGCGCGCCCTCAAGTTTCCCAACGAGATGATCGACGACGTTGTCGATCTCGTCTATCTCCACCTGCGTTTCCACACCTACCGGATGGGCTGGACCGATCGCGCCGTTCGCCGCTACGTGCGCGACGCGGGGCCGCTGCTCGACGACCTCAACCACCTCGTCCGATGCGACTGCACGACGCGCAACCAGAAGAAGGCCGAGCAGTTGTCGCGCCGCATGGACGAACTCGAAGCCCGCATCGACGAACTCCGCAAGCAAGAGGAGCTCGACGCCATCCGGCCGCCGCTCGACGGTCGTCAAGTGATGGAGCATCTTGGGGTCGGGCCGGGCCGGGTGGTGGGCGATGCGCTCGACCACCTGCTCGATGCGCGTCTCGACGACGGCCCGATGGACGAGGCCGAGGCCTATCGCCGCCTCGACGAATGGGCGCGCGAACGGGGGATCACGGGCGAGCACTCGTAGGGCTCGTCGAGGGTTGCGCCACAGCGAGCAGCGACGCGGCGCTCGTCTATGAGGGTCGAGAGCGCGCCTTGGTGCGGGTCGGCACCGCGATGGCCCGCCGGCGCGTCCGCGTTGCCGCCGGCGCGTCCACGATCACCTCGAGGTCGTCGGTCGGATCCGCGACGTTGCCTTTGGCCGTCCCGAACATCTCCTCGATGACGTCGCCCGCCGATGATGCGGGGTCGATCACCATCACGTCGCCGGCGAGGTCGATCAGGTCGTCGTCACCGGAAGCGTCGGAGGGTTCGGGCGCGAAGTAGCGGAAGTACGCCCAGAGGGCGATGGACCCGCTAGCGAAGACAGCGGCGAGGCCGATCACCATCGTCCAGGATGCGGTCGGAGCCGACTCGTAGCCACCCTCTGCCGGGCGCAAGAGGATGTGGAAGAAGAGGAACATCCCAACCCCGTACAGCGCGAACCACGCCTTGAGATTCCATGCCTTGACCTTCTCGCCGTCGAGGAAGCGGAGCGGGAACAGCCCGAAGACGAGGGCTTCGATGGACGCCACGAAGATGGTGGCCAGCCCGGCGTCGAGGGTGAGGCGCAGGACGTTCGACCCGGCGCCGGTTCCCGCACCGATCGGCACCCAGAGGAGCCAGGCGAGGAAGCCCACCGCGAGGAGGGCGCAGGCGGCGGCGCCGATCGCCTTGCCCTCTTCCTCGTCGGACAGACGCCCGGCGAAGTCGATCCCGGCGACGATGCCGTAGAGGTAGCCGGGCTGGAAGTCGACGAGACGCGAGAGGGTCACGCAGGCCAGCGCGATGCCGAGCGCGCCGGGTGACAGGGCCAGGGTGCCGGACTGGCCGTGCCATCGGTTGGAGAACCAACCGGCGCCGTATTCGTAGACCATGGTGACGACCCAGAAGGCTGCGGCGATCCCCCCGACGTTGGCGATCACGAGCGGCAGGCTCCCCGGGAAGTCCGGGTCGAGCAGCGAATACAGCAGGCCGCTCGCGACGAGGAGGATCGTCATGGCGTTGCGGCCGGTCGTGAGCCCGTGGACATTGGCTCCGGCCTTCGAAACGAAGGAACGGATGGCGGCGACCCAGGGCCAGCGTCTGATCGCCTCGCGGTTCTCTTCGACGGTCTTGTTGAACAGCTCGGCTGGGAACGCGATGAGCAATACCGCCGCGGCGGCGAGGAGGGCGTTGGCAACGACGAGGCCGAGGTCAAACGATACGTCCCCGGGGTCGATCAAGCTGGCCGCGAGCCGCGACCGGCCGGAGAGGGCGGAATCGCCAATGCTGACGGGGGTCGACGGCGGGGCGTCAGGGGCTGTGGTTTGGATCCCTCGTACCTGCGTGGGCGGGGCCGGAGCGCCAGGAGCGCCGGCGTCGCTCGCGGGGCCGGGGAGCGCGGGGGCACCGGGCACGCGTGGCGTTCTGAGCGACGGGAGCGGGGTGCCCGGGACGTCGAGCGGCGCGGCGACGCCGGTCGTCACCGCCTCGGGGCATGACGGCGGGGTCGTCGGGGTCGGGGTTGGCTCTGGCGTCGGGGTCGGGGTTGGATCTGGCGTCGGGAGGGGCGGCGCCGGGGGCGGCGCCGGCACCGAGAACACGGTGAGGTCGGTCGGCCAACCCGCGCCCCAGGTCGCGTCGGGCGCGTAGTTGGTCGAGTTCCCTCGGCGGTCTCGCACCGAGAGCGTCGAGACCGTCCAGTTCCCGGGCTCGACACCCGGGGGAATGGTCAGCGTTCCCGCCAGCGCCCCGGTCTGTGTGACCGAAAGATGCGCGGAGTCGCCATGGGTTGCCGAAGGGCTCATGAAGCTCACATACGCCGAGCTGACGCCCGAGAGGTCGTCGCTGGCGCTGGCCGTGACCGACACCTCGGCGGCCTCGGCGGTGGCGTCCGCGACGCGAGGTTGAAAGTCGAACGAACTGATCGTCGGCGGGGTCGTGTCGTGGTTCGAACTGACCGTCAGCGTCGTGGGCCATGCTGGAGACCAGTCGGGAGCGGTGGGGGCATACGTGTGGCTGTTGCCGTCGCCGTCGAAAACGCGGACCGACGACACGGTCCACGTGCCGCCTTCGACGAATTGCGGGATCCTCAGGGTGCCGGAAACGTCGGCGTCCGTGATCGGAGTCGAGGTCGAGTTCGCGTCCGCGACGTGCATCGATGTGCCGGCGGCGTCCGAGCCTTCGGGGCTGCGGAAGGTGACGTGGACGGATCGCACGCCGGACGCGTTGTCGGTGGCGTGGGCCGAGACCGGCACCTCGCCGGGCGCGGCGCGGACGTCGACGGCGCGCCCGAAGTCCAGCGCGGTCAGGACGGGCGGGGTCTTCTCTCCGCAGTCAGCCTGGGCCTGCGCTGTCCGCGTGGCGCCCGACGCTCCGAGGCCTAGAAGCAAGAAGGCGAGGCAGATGAGGCGCAGGATCCGCCCCGGTGCCGATCCGCGTCCGTTCCCGCGTCCGCCCTTGTGTGTCGACGTCCCTGCCGATGTCACTGCGCCCACCCCCGTGTGCCGCCGAGGCACCGATGGGGTCATTCCACGGGCGCTCCCCCGATTCCTCCCGAGACGCCGGAATTGGCCCTGTGAATCGTGGCACGAAGCGGCGTTCGTGCCGGAGCGGAGGTTCAGACGCCTTCTTTGGTGGCCCGCCAGATGATGGTCGTGGGGTGCGCCTGGTCGCCGAGGACGGGCCGGGGCTCGGCGATGACCTCGATGCGAAAGCCGGTGCGAACCAGGGCCATGTAGACCTCGGAGATCGGACGCGGGTACTGATCCACCGTGGCGCCGTCGACCTCAATCGGGATGGGGGCGTCGTCGAAGTACGACCGCCCACGTGCGACGAGCGCGACCGGGTGCTCGTAGCTGAAGGCGAAATCGGCGCCCTGCTTCAAGACGCGGTGCACCTGACGGAAGACGCGGCTGAGGTCGGGGACTTCGAGAATGGCTCCGGCCGAGAAGGCGAGGTCCATCGAGTCGGCCCGCAAAAAGGCGAGGTCGGCGAGGTCGGTTTGGTGCCACTCGACCTTGACCTCTTCGTCCTCGGCGAGCACGCGGGTCTCGGCGAGCCGGTCGGGGTTCGAATCGACGGCGATCACGTGCGCGCCCTGTTTGGCGAGGGCGACCGCGCTCGAGCGAGAGCCGCTGCCAAGCTCGAGGACCCGAAGGCCCTTGACGTCGCCGAGCAGCTTGAGGTCGCCCTCGGCCGGGACGTCGGGGCCGTAGCGAACGACCTCCGTACGGGGTCCGTGGTAGGTGCGCACGTCGGATTGTTTAGCCCGCCGACGGGGCTACCGCTTGCGCGTGCGGTCGGGGGGCGGTTTCTTGCGGGTTGCCTTGGTCGCCGCGGTCTTCCTGGCGGGCGACTCCTTGGCGGGCGACTTCCTGGCGGTGGCGGTGCGCTCGCCCGTCTTCTTGGCGGAAGCGGCCTTGGACGCGGCGGGCGCCTTACGGGCCGGGCGTGGCTCGTCGCGGTCGTCGTCGGGTCGCTCGACGGCGCGCTCGACGGGTCGCTCGACGGCGCGCTCGACGGGTCGCGGACGGTACGGGGCTGCCCCGGCGATGCGGGCCCGCTCGGGCCGCGGTCGGCGAGCAGGGGCGAACCCACCGGCGCGGCGTTTCACGACGACCATCCCAAGGCGGATCACGAGCGTGGCCCCGCTGACGATGAGGCCGATGTAGACGAGGAACCCGCTGTCGGTCGGGACGTCGGCGCCGAGCGAGCCGAGCGCGAGCCCAAGGGCAAACCCGATTCCCACGAACAGCGCCCACCCCACCGCCCCGGCAAGGTCGCGACTGAGGGGAGTTTCCGACGGTGGCGCCACGGACTCAGTATCGCATGGAGGCTTCCCGCACCCGTCTCCGCGAGCGATGGATCGGGGTCAGCCTGCGATGGCGATCTCCTCGACCATCTGGCGGGCCTGCTCGTCGGTGTACTGCACGGGCGGGCTCTTCATGAAGTAGGCCGAGGGGCCGAGCAGGGGACCACCGACGCCGGCGTCGAGGGCGAGCTTGGCGCAGCGCAGGGCGTCGATGACCACGCCGGCGGAGTTGGGCGAGTCGTGGACCTCGAGTTTCAGTTCGACGTTGAGCGGGATGTCGCCGAAGTTGCGGCCCTCGAGGCGGATGTAGGCCCACTTGCGGTCGAGCAGCCAGGGGACGTGATCCGACGGGCCGATGTGCACGCTGTCGGGGGCGATCCCGTTACGCAGCTGGCTGGTGACCGACTGGGTCTTGGAGATCTTCTTCGACTTCAGGCGGTCGCGCTCGAGCATGTTCATGAAGTCCATGTTCCCGCCGAAGTTGAGCTGGTACGTGTTGTCGAGCGAGAGCCCGCGGTCCTCGAACAGGCGGGCAAGGGTGCGGTGGATGATGGTCGCGCCCACCTGGCTCTTGATGTCGTCGCCGACGATCGGCACGCCGGCGTCCTCGAACTTCTTCGCCCACTCGGGGTCGGAGGCGATAAAGACCGGGATGCAGTTGATGAAGGCCACGCCGGCGTCGATGGCCGCCTGGGCGTAGTAGCGCTGCGCTTGTTCCGAGCCGACGGGGAGGTAGGAGATGAGCACGTCGGCGCGGGCGTCGCGCAGGGCCTCGGCGACGTCGACCGGCTCACGCGGCGACTCCTCCGAGACCTCTTGGAAGTAGTGACCGAACCCGTCGAACGTGGGCCCGCGCTGCACTTCGACGCCCAACTCGGGGACGTCGGCGAACTTCACCGTGTTGTTGGGGTGGGCGGCGATGGCCTTGCCGAGATCCTGGCCGACCTTCGACGCGTCGACGTCGAAGGCGGCGACGAACTCGACGTCGCCGACGTGGTAGCCCCCCAGCACGACATTCATCAGGCCGGGAACGGTCTCGTCGGGCGACGCGTCCCGGTAGTACTCGATGCCCTGCACGAGGCTGCTCGAGCAGTTGCCGACTCCGGCGATGGCGACACGGATTTTGCTCATCGGTGGTTTCCTCCCAAACCCGGCGCTATGCCGGCTGTTCCGCCCCGGGTTGCCCCGAGATCTGTCGTTCTTCTGCGATCAAACGCTCGATCCACGCGAGGTCGCGCTCGGTGGCCTCGTCGTCGTGCTCCATCAACGAGCGCGTGTAGAGGTCGCGCCGGCCGGGCCCAGCACCCGCGCCGAGGGCGCCGCGCACCCGCGCCAGCTTTTGCGTCAGCCAGTCGCGGCGGCGTTCGAACAAGGCCATCCGATCCTCGGGCGCGAGGTGGCGACAGAAGGCGAGCTTGAGCGCGAAGGCGCGCTCGTCGCCGGCGTCCTCGCTCGCCTTGAGGAGCCCTTCGAGCACGTCGGCGCCCCGGTCGGTGATGCGGTACTCCTTGCGCTTGCGGCGCGACGGCGTGAGGACCCGGCGAACGCGGGCGGCAGCGGTCTCGCCGCCGATCGAGCCGGTCATCGGAATGGGGGACGGGCCGCCCTCGGGCTCGACGACCTCGATGTCGCCGGCGCGCTCGAGCCGGCGCAGCGCGGGGTAGAGCGAGCCGTAGGACACGCCGGTCACCGCGCCGAGGGTCTCGTCGAGGCGCTTCTTCAGCTCGTAGCCGTGCATCGGCTCCTCGTGCAGCAGCCCGAGGATCGGCAGTTCGAGCACTTCGTCCCTTTCGGAGGCGGGTGCGGGCCCCGGGTTGCGGCTCGCGTTATTGCTCTACGATATATCGCCTCGATATATCGATGCAACACTATCGAGCCGGGAGGTCCCGAACCCTCCGGCGCGGGGTCGGCGCGGGGTCGGCGCGGGGGCCTGCCTGGCCGCCGTTACACTCGCCCCCGATGGGTGGACAGGTCGACTACAGCCTCAAGCGGCGAGCGGTCCTGCGGGAGTACCAGGAGGGCGTGAAGTCGCGCCTCGACATCTGCGACGCCCACCCCGAGCTCATGCGGGCGGCCCGCTATGTCGGCCGCGACTCCGGCGAGTCGTGTCCCGTGTGCGAGACCGGGCGCCTCCGGCTCGTCGCGTACGTGTACGGCGACGGCCTTCGCCGCCACCACGCCAACGGCCGCTGCATCACCACGGCGGAAGAGCTCGAGCGCTTGGGCGAGAAGGTCGACGAGTTCACCTGTTACGAGGTCGAGGTGTGCACGGGGTGCTCGTGGAACCACCTCGCCCGCAGCTACCTCCACGGTCGCCGCCACGCCGGCTAGGCGTCCGGCACCTCGTTCGTCCCGTCATGACGCCGTACGTCGTGAGCACGGCGGTGATCCTCCTCAGCGGCCCGCTGGCGATCCCGGCGGCCCGGATTGCCGGGCTCGAATCCCGCGCGGCCCTCGGCGCCACCGCCGCGCGCAGGGGCGCCGACGTTCTGCGCGCCCTCGCCGCCTTCGCCGCTCTTCCCCTCCTCGTCGGCGCGACCGGCGGCGACCTTCTCGTCGCCGGGGTCCTGTTAGGTGCCGCGCTCGGCCGGCGGGCGCCGGCGGTTTCCATCGCGCTGGTGCTCGTGGCGTCGGCAGGTGCCCTGCGGGTCGGGTCGACGGCCATGGACGACATCACGGGCGCGCACCGTGTCCTCGGGTCGGCGATCACGTCGCCCGCAGCGGCGGTGGCGCTCGCGAGCGCGTGTGCCGCGCTCGCTTGTCTCGCGGCTGCGGCTGCGCTCGTGCCGGCGCCGCGCCGCGCGGGACGCGTTCGCGACGCCGTGACCCCCGGCGCGCTCACAGACGCCGTCGCCCCCATTGCTGTGATCCTTCTGGGCGTCGTGGTCGCGGTGGGACCGCCGCTCGTCGACGGCGAAGGGTCGACGTGGAGCGCAGCGCGCGGCGGGGGCGTGGTGATGGCCCTCGTCGGGGCGGCGGCCGTGCGCCGCATCGCCGAGCGCGTGAGGCCGGGGTCGTTGGAATCCGCCGCCGCGGTGCTCGGGGCCGCGGCGGTGGTCCTCGCCCTCGTGGCGCGATGACCGGGTTGGTCGCCCGCGACCGGGGATGGGAGGCCCGATGGGTTCGATGACCCCGCTGAGCGTGATCGGGGGCCTGCTCGCGGCCGGGTGCCTCGCCCTGTGTGTGCGAGGCCGGTCGCGATGGTCGTCGGTGGCCGGAGGCGCGGCGGCGGGCGCC
>Ga0209640_10003202_pt1 | contig 14317 bp, 18 predicted proteins | sample RifCSP10_1_FD_184018 | JGI IMG/M metagenome (GOLD analysis project Ga0209640, IMG submission 184018) | Soil microbial communities from Rifle, Colorado - Rifle CSP2_sed 10_1 (SPAdes) (version 2) | ecosystem: Environmental > Terrestrial > Deep subsurface > Rock core/Sediment | place: Rifle...
GGGTGAGGGAGTTTCCATGCGAGTGACTCTACTTACCGACCGCGACCGTACGCCGTTCCTGGTCGACGAAGCCGACCTCGAAGTCGTATCGCGGTACACGTGGCGCATCAACCCCGACGGCTACCCCGAGACGACGATCGGCAAATGGCCGAACAACAAGAGTTTGACGCTCCATCTCTTCCTCCTGGGCCACGCTCCCGCCGGCCTTGAGTGGGATCACGAGAACCGCAACCGAATCGACAACTCGCGGTCAAACTTGCGGGCCATCACCCATAAGGCCAACACCAGAAACTTCGGACTCCGACGGACCAACAAGAGCGGCGTGGCTGGCGTCCGGTGGCATCGGCGTCTAGGGCGATGGCGCGCCGAGATCACCGTGAACGGAAAGACCAAGCATCTTGGGCTTTTCGACTCGATCGATGCCGCTGCTAGAGCAAGGCGCGCCGCCGAGGGTCTCTATTGGGGGGCCACCGCATGAGCGCGCCCGCGATCCTCGACCCCCGCGCGGCCTGGCTGAAGGAGCGCCGCCGCTACCTGGGCGCGAGCGATGTCGCCGCCGTCCTCGGCGCAGATCCCTACCGCGGCCCCCTGGCCGTCTACCTTTCGAAGGTGGGCGAGGACGACGCCGCTGAGAAGCGGTGGATGCGCTTCGGTCGGCTAGTGGAGGGCGCGATTGCCGAAGGCTATCGCGAGGACACGGGACGGCCGGTCCGAGACCTCGGCGCCCACGAGATCCAGGTGCACCCGGATGTCGGCTTTCTTGCGGCCACGCTCGACCGCCAGACCGAGGGCTGCGACCTTTCCCCGGCGCCAGCGGGCGGACCTGGCCCCCTGGAATGCAAGGCGGTGGCGGGGATGAAGGCCTCGGACTGGAAGGACGAGCCGCCGCTCCACTTCCAAGTCCAACTGATGGCCCAGATGGCGTGCACTGGCGCGCAGTGGGGGAGCCTGTGCGCGCTCCTTGGTGGTGTAGCCATTCGATGGATGGACCTACAGCGGCACGACGCATTCCTGGCTCGCGCACTGCCGGTGCTTGAGACCTTCTGGCTGCGGGTCCTTCGGCGCGAGCCGCCCGAGGCGGATGGACTTCCTGGCACCACGATGGCGCTCAGGGCGCTCTACGCGTACGAAGACGGCGAGACCGTGACCCTCGATGCCGAGGCGCTCGCCCTGGTCGAGACGATGGATGCGCACAAGATCTCGCGGTCGGCAGAGGACGAGGTGATCGAGTCGGCCGAGAACAAGCTCCGCGCGCGCATGGGCCAGGCTTCGTTCGGCGCCTTGCCCGACGGCTCTCTCCTCACGCTTCGGAAGATCGAGCGCGGGGCCTACGTGGTCAAGGCGACCAGCTACAGGACGCTGCGGCGCATTCGGCCGCGGCTTCGATTCAGATGAGTGTTTCCCCTCGTCCGCTGATAGACCGCTTCACTGAAAAGGTTGAGAAGACTGATGGCTGTTGGATATGGAAGGCTGCCGACAACGGTAATGGGTACGGAGCCTTTTCAATCTCCAGGGGGCGCGCCAAAACCGCACATCGCGTTGCTTACGAAATGGCGATCGGGCCGATCCCAAAGGGAATGTCGGTTTGTCATCACTGTGACAATCGCCGCTGTGTGAATCCTTCGCATCTATTCTTGGGGACGCTCGAAGACAACATGCGAGACATGGTCTCGAAGGATAGGCAGGCGAAGGGTGAGAGCAACGGTCAGTGCGTTTTGACTGCCATGCTTGCCTGTCAAGCCAGAGCCGAGCGAAAGCGGGGCAGAAAGCTACGCGAGATAGCGCGCGATCTGGGCGTTTCGCAGAGTTGTGTTTGGAAGATCGTTCATAACAAAACCTGGAAAGGACGATGACGATGGCGACAGCGTTGACGGCGGTGCAGAAGGCGGCGACCGAGAAGAGGATGACTCTCCGCCACCTGTTCGAATCGCAGAAGCCGGAGCTCGAGAAGCTCCTGCCGAAGAGCATGAGCCCGGACCGGCTCTTCCGGCTGGCGCTGACGGAATGCGTCAAGAACCCCGACCTGCTCCAGTGCTCCGCCGAGTCGTGGGCGCTGGCGATGCAGGTCTGCGCGGCCCAGGGGCTCTACCCGGACTCGGGCCTCGGCCTCATGTACCTCATCCCCCGCGGCGGGAAGGTGACCGCGCTCCGCGGCTACCAGGGCGACATCGCGCTCGCGCGCAAGAGCGGCGAGGTGGTCGACATCTGGGCTGAGGTCGTTTACGAGCGCGACACCTACAAGGTGGTCAAGGGCCTCGACCGGAACATCGTCCACGAGCCCTACGCGGGGGACGACGACCCCGGCGCGCTGAAGGCGTGTTACGCGGTGGCGAAGCTCCGCGGCGGGGAGACCGCCTGGGTCTCGCTCACGAAGCGCGACGTCGAGCGGCACAAGCGGAGCGCGCAGGGGACCGACAGGGCGGACAGCCCGTGGAAGGTCCACACGGAGCAGATGTGGAAGAAGAGCGCGATCCGGGAGCTCTTCCGCTGGCTGCCCAAGTCGACCGAGGAGCTGGAGCGTAGCTTCCGCGAGGACGACCCGGACGCGAACCGCGGCGCCGCGATCGACATCCAGACGGTGTCGGTGCCCTTGGAGCCGAAGAAGGGCCTCGACCAGCTCACGGAGAAGCTGGGGGAAGGCGAGCCCTGCCAGCACCCCGCGGTCCCGCCGTCGAAGGTGGCCGCGACCCCGAAGGGGCACACGCTCGCGTGTCCGGATTGCGGCCAGGAGTTCGAGGGCGAGGCCGAGCCTCGGGAGCCCGGCGCGGAGGGGCCCGACGACCCCAAGGCGGCGGTCGGCGCTGTCGTCGCAGCGGCGGACCGCAAGGGCCAGCGGAGGCTCGCGTGAAGCGGAAGCCCGCCCAAGCCGGCCTGCTCGACCAGGAGCCGGCCGTTGATAGAAACGTCACCTCAAGTGAGGTCGCGAAACTACAAAGCCCCGCCGACGCCCTGCACGTGTCCCGCGTCAGCTTGCGCCGCTACGGAGGGGTCGGCGACGACGAGCGCAGCTACGACTTCCACGAGGGAGCGAACGTCATCGCGGGGCCGAACGCGAGCGGCAAGACCTCGGTGTTGGCCGCGATCAAATGCGCCCTCCGGATCGACCGGGCCTCCGCGGGGGGAAACTCCCACATCGGCTCCGCCCTCGGCCCCGAGATCCGGCTCGTGCTCCGCGGCCAGGGCCGCGAGGTCACGGTCGAGTGCATCGGGGACAAGTCCCTGCGGGTGGTGGAGAAGATCGGCCAGGACGTCCACGAGCGCCCCCGCGCGGTGGAGTTCCTCCGGGACCTGGTCGACGTCGCCGGGGCGAACCCCGCGGCCTTCGAGACCGCGAAGCCCGACGAGCAGGCGGAGATGCTGCTCGAGGCCCTGGACTTCCCCGGCTACTCCCGGGCCGGTGCGCTCGAGGCGGCCGGGCTCCAGGCGTTCCGGCTCCCGCCCATCCCGGCCGGGCTCCATCCCCTCGAGGAGCTGGAGAAGCTGGTCGGCGCGGTCGAGGACTCCCGGCGGGCGGTGGGGAACGAACGGGACACCGAGGCGGCGACCGCCACGAAGCTTCTCGCCGACCTCCCCGCCCAGGCGCCGAAGCCCCCGGGCGGCCTGGACGGCCAACAGCAGGCCATGGACCGGCTGGCCGCGGACATCGCCCGGGAGACGGAAGCAGCGGCGGCGGCCCACCGCGAGGCCGAGGCCGCCATCAAGGCGGCGTTCGAGCAGGAGCGCGACCGCCTCAAGGCAAAGCACGAGCAGAAGGCCGCCGAGATGCGCCGCGACTGCGAGTTCCACATTGCGCGAGCTGCGGCCGAGGTCGAGACCGCCATTGACGACAGGCGCACCAAGGGCGAGGCGGAACTGAGCGCTGCGGACTCGGCACGCGATGCCGCATTGAAGGCGATCGACAAGCGCAAGGCCATCCTTGCCGGGGGCCGTGAATTGCTCGCCGCGCTCCGCCAGGCGCAGACCAGCGCGGAGACCGATGCCCGTGTCCGCGCCCTTGCCCTGGAGGCGAAGAGCAAGGCCGAGGGGCACGACCACCGCTGGAAGGAACTCGACGTCGCCATCCGTGCGCTGAAGCGCTACGCGACCGAGCTCGCCGGCAAGGCCCCCATCAAGGGCCTCGAGGTCTCTTTCGACGAGAAGGGGAAGCGGGTCGTCCGGCTCGACGGGAAGCCGCTCGAGAAGCTCTCGGGCTCCGAGCTAACGGCGCTCTCGGCCCGCGTCGCCGCGCTGCGGTCGCGGCAGGGGGGCACCGAACGCCCGCTCAAGCTCATCCTCATCGACGAGATCGGGCGGACGACGCTGAAGCGGCGGACCGCTCTACTGGCGGAGCTGACGGCGGGCGGTGCCCAGGTCATCGCCTGTTTGGCCGAGGAGGACGTCGAGCTTGGCGTCCAGGGGGCGGCGTGAAGGCCAAGCCCCGTTTCTGCGCCTCTCTTGTCCGTGCCAACCGCGGGCAGCGCGGCCTTGGCCGGAGGAAGTAGGGACGGCGTGTGGCCGACGAAGAAACCAGCGAACCCGAGCCGGTTCCATTCCTCTCGCTCTTCCCTTGGGACGTCGAGCGGTGGTTTGGCTCGATGACGAGGGCTCTCCTCAGCGTCGCGGCCCAGGGCGCCTACATGAACCTGTGCTGGTCGGCCTGGCGCCAGCAGCCGGAGTGTGTCCTGCCCGATAACGACCAGGCACTCGCGAAGATGGCCGGCTGCGCGTCGGTTGTGGAGTGGGTGTCCATCAAGTCGGCGGTCTTCTCGATGGAGCCCTGGACGTACTCCAGCCGGGGCTGGATCCACGATGTCGTCGTCGACACCTACCTCGAATCCGTGACGAAGTACCGGGCCCGGCTGGCGTCTTCAAAGAAGGCTGGTCGGGAGTCTGCACGCGTAAGACGTTCTCAGCAAAAGAGTAAGGCGAAGGCAACGTCCGTTCAACGAACGATGAACCCTCCGTCGCCGTCGCCGTCGCCGTCGCCGTCAGACGGACAACAACGGACCCCCCCTTCCCCCCCCGCTTCCGCGGGGGGCGCGGCACTGGAGGCGTTGGTCGAAGGAGCAGCAGCCTACGTGATCGAGAAAGGGGACCGCGCGTGGCGACCGGTCCGCCGGCGGTTGCGAGAGTGGGCGAAAGCCGGGCTGGGCTTGGCCGAGATGAAACGCCGTATCGACGCAGGCGACCACCAGCCGAGGCCACCGCTATGAGCGCGGGATACCGCTGGTGCACATCCGGGACGTGTGGCCGTTACCTGCCGCTCTCGGAGTTCCACCGTGTCGGTGCGGGTCGTTGGCCGGACTCGAGGTGCAAGCTCTGCCACCGGCACCGCGAGCGGGAAAGGTACCGGCGGAAGGCCAGGAGCGCGATGTTCCTCCGGGCCGAAGCCGCGAGGAAGCGGACGGCCTACATGCCGCGCCGTCGGGCGGTGGCCGCGTGAAGCTGACGCAGGACCAGTGGGAGCGGTTCGCCGCGCTGAACCCGCCGCTGGAGGGCGAGACCAGGACGGACTGGGTGGCCCGGCTGGAGCGACTCGCCGCGGCCAGGACGCCACCGCCGGCGCAGAACAGATTGCCCTACCGCGAGGTGGGCGAGGAGGGTTGAGAGATGGAGCTGTTCGTGACGTTGAGCATCGAACGCAAGGCCGAGCTGATGGACGAAGCCGCGCGCCACTACGCCACCATGGAGGCCTTGGAGGCGAAGAAGAAGCGCGAGGCCGAGCTCGTGAACGGGGAGATCAAGATCGAGGAGGAGCACGTCGCACGGATCATGCGCGTGGTCCGGAATCAGGGCGAGAACAGGGATCAGATGAGCCTGAGCTTCGAGGAGAAGCAACAGGCGACCGAGGCGCTGGCGCAGCTCTACCGGCGGGCGGAGTGCACGCCGGTAGACGACCGATGGTGCGCCGTGCACGGCGCGTGCACATGCAACCAGGAGACGCCGGACGTGCACGACTCCGCGTGCGCGCTACACGGGGTCGACGCTGCGCACGCGAAGGACGCGCCACCGCCGGAGCCCGCGGGCATTCCGAGCGAGGACGAGGAGATCCAGGCGACCGCGCGGGCGTTCGTGGAGTCGCTCAACGGGCAGCTGCCGGAGAGCGTGAACGAGACGAACCACTTGCTGACGGGGTTCTTCGCCGCGACCGAGGTCCCGCAGAAGCGGAGGGGCCGGGTGCGGAAGGCGGTGAAGGCGCTGCTCGGGGACGCGCCGCTGCTGCCGGCTGGCGCCGGTGCGGGGGAGCCCGCAGAGGACGAGGCCGAGGGCGAGGAAGCGCGGCCGTGACCGCCCCAGCCCAACCCGCGCCCCAGCCCGACCCGCACGAGGCGACGGCGAAGACGTGGCTCGCAGCAACGCCAAATCCGAGAGGCGCGCCCGCCTCGATTGGATTCGAGCGGCTCGCGTTGTCCCTCGCCGCCCTACTCCGCGAGCGAGAGGCAGCGGCGGAACGGAGCGGGGCGAAGGCGATGCGCCTCGATGCGCTTAGGCGGCTCGACAAGGCTGACCCAGGGCCGGTCTACAAGATGGGCGGAGCCCTGGTGCTGGACGCCTTCGACTACTGTAAGAAGCTGATCGCGGCCCTTCCCCTCCCAGGAGACAGCCCCGACGTTTCACGCGGAAGCGGGGACGCCGCGTGATCGTGCTGGGGATAGACCCCGGGCTGAAGGGTGGGATCGCAGTCCTTCAGCCCGGCAGGACGCCGCGCGTCGGAGCGATGCCGAGCCTCCGGCCGAAGAAGGGTGGACGCGAGACCTACGACTTCGCGGAGATCGCGAGCCTTCTCCGGTGGTTTGTGTCCGGCGGCGGGGTGACGGCGGTCCTCGAGCGGCTGGCGCCCATGCCCCCCTTCCTCGCCCGTGGCGGGGGCGCGCTCGCCGGTGCCGGTGGCTCGATCGCCAACTACCACCGAGGCCTCGGCCGAGGGCTCTTTGAGGGGATCTTGACCGCGCTCGGGATTCCTTACCATCTCGTCGGCCCACGGGAGTGGCAGGACGAGATGCTGCCGTTACGGGGCGGCGACACGAAGGCGCGGTCGATTGCGCGGGCGCGCGAGCTGTTCCCGGATGTGAGCCTCTACCCGACGGCGCGGAGCCGGAAGCCGTCCGACGGCCTGAGCGACGCGCTGCTGATCGCGGAGTTCGGCCGGCGGAGGCTCGATGGGGGCGAGGCAACGAACCCGGCTTGGAGGCGCGCATGACCGAGAAACGCCGGGCCTACGCCGAGGGCACCACGGTTGCCGTGGAAAAGACCCGCATCGAAATCGAGCAGACGCTCGACCGCTACGGCGCGACCGGCTTCGCCTATGGGGCCGAAGGCGGCGGGGTGGACGGCGGCCGCCGGCGGGTCGAGTTCGTCGCTCACGGGCGCCGGGTCCGCTTCGACCTAACGATTCCGGCCCTGAAAGACAAGCGTTTCGTGGGCGCACGAGACCCGTGGTCGGGCCCGAACGACTCCCTTCGCCGTGACCGCTGGGAGTCAGAACAGCGGCGGCTCTGGCGCGCCCTCCTCCTGGGGATCAAGGCCAAGCTCGAAGCCGTAGAGAGCGGGATGGCCATCTTCGAGGAGGAGTTCATGGCCAACATCGTCATGCCCGACGGGCGAACGGTGGGGCAGCACGCGATGCCCGCGATTGCCCGCGCCTACGAGACGGGCCGCGTTGTCGCGCTGCTGCCCGAGACGCTGCTGCCCGAGACAACGAATTGACCGAGGACCTGGAGCGGATCGGCCGGCGGCTGGCCCCTGAGGTGCTCCGGGCCCTAGCCGACCACCTCGACCACGTAGGGCAGCCAGGCCAGTCGGAGGCCGTCTTCCACCATGGGCTCGGCGGACGCGTCGTAGGGATGCGGACGAGCGTCACTACCACAGTCCTTGACGTTCGTCCACCGAAAGGCGTAGCATCTCGGTAGTTCGTTCGTTCAGGGCCGGCTCAGAGGCCACCCCGGAGCACCCGTCTAAGCCCGGGCCCGGACTTCCAAGCGCACCATCGGAGGTCCGGGTTGTCCACAGCCAGGCCGAAGCACCAGCCGAACATCCGGGACCGGGCCTGATGCGTTTCGTCCAGGCCGCCCATTTCACGCTCGGCCCTGACCCCAGTCGTGTCATCCGCTGGATCGTCCTGCACTCGATGGAGTCGCAGGAGAAGCCAGAAACCGCCGAGAACGTGGCCGCCTGGTTCGCGGGGCCAGGCGCGCCGCAGGCGAGCGCGCACTACTGCGTCGACGGCGACTCGATCGTTCAATGCGTGCTCGACAGCGACATCGCGTGGCACGCACCCGGGGCGAATCGCAACGGCATCGGCGTGGAGCTCGCCGGCCGTGCCTCCCAGACGTCGGCCGAGTGGCTGGACAGCTACAGCTCGCGCGTCCTCGAGCTGGCGGCCGCGCTCGTGGCCGACCTCTGCCGGCGGCATCGCATCCCCGCCAGACCGATCGGGGCCGCGGGCCTGCTCATGGGCTCGCCCGGGATCGTGACCCACGCCTCCGTTTCGGTGGCGTTCAAGAAGAGCACCCACACCGACCCCGGCGAGGGCTTCCCGCTGAATGCCTTCGTCGAGATGGTCAGGAAGCGAGCTGTCGCGTGAACGTCGCGACCCGGGGTGGTGAAGGACGGCCTACAGGCTGGCCGTGATGCGGGCTTCTGGCGAAAGGGCCAGGGGCCGAAGTGAAAGGACGGACATGAAGAAACTGGCGACGTTCCTGGCGAAGCGCGGGCCCGTGATCTCGGTGATCTACGTGGCGGCTGTGGCGCTGCTGAAGGCGTTCGGGGCGACCGTGGCCGCGGCGAAGCTGGCGACCATCGGCACGGCGTTCGATCTCGGGCTGGGCCTGCCCGATGACCTGGTGCTCTCCATCGCGGCGGGCGCCGCCGGGGCGGGCGCGCTCTACAAGGCCGGCAAGAGCGTCGTGGCCTGGGCGGCGAAACCGAGCATCGCTCCGTTGATCCTGCTCCCGCTGCTCGTGCTGGTCCTTCCGGCCTGTTCGATCATCAACCCTCCGCCGGAGGTTCCATTCGTCTGCTCGTCTCCTGCACCAGAGCCCGGCAAGCTTGTCAAGGCCAAGGAGCCGGCTTCCGACGGGCGCGTGCTCGTGGTACTGAAGCAGGGCGGTAGCCCTGGGCAGACCCGCTCGATCGGTAGCGCCGTGCAGGTGGCTGCTCGCAATCCCAGCCTGTCATCTTTCCGCGTCATCGGAAAGCGCGGCCTCTTGTTTTCGGCGAAGGCCGACAAGCCCGCGCTCGCCGCGCTCCTGAAGGACCCTTCGGTCGCCCTCGTACAGGAGAACGGGATCAAGCGGATCAACGTCGGCTGGAACTTGGACCGCATCGACGGCCGCACCCGCGTGCTCGACGGCAAGTACGAGCCGCTCGGGCGTGGCGCGCGCGCCCACGTCTACCTGAACGACACAGGGGCAAACAGGGGCTCCGAGTTCGAGGGTCGGATGGGCGACGGTCACTCGGCGATCGGCGACGGTTCCGAGGGTTGGACCGACGGCAACGGGCACGGCTCGCACGTCTCCGGAACCATGGTCGGGAAGACCTTCGGCGTCGCGAACGAGGCGACCCTGCACCCCTGCAAGAGCCTCACCGCAGAGGGCAGCGGGACCGACGTCGAGGTTGCCGAGTGCATCACCTGGGCGACCGACCACGCCGAGGAGCACGGCTGGATCGGTCAGAGCGTCGGCAACATGAGCCTCGGCGGCGGCAAGGCCCCGGCCCTCGACGCCGCGCTCTGCGACTCCATCGACCGCGGGATGTTCTGGGCCGTGGCCGCCGGGAACGACGGTGGGCCGGCGTGCGCCGGGGCTCCAGCCGATACCGATCAGGCGTTCACGGTCGCGGCCGTGGACCGCATGGATGTCCTTGCCACCTTCAGCAACCGTGGCGCGTGCGTGGACGGCTGCGCCCCAGGAGTCGCGGTCCCCTCAATCGGAGGCGACCTCTCCGGTACCTCGATGGCCTCGCCCCACGTGGCCGGCGTCGGCGCCGTGCTGCGCGGACTCTTCTCCGAGCTGACTCCTGCTCAGGTCAGCGCGCGGATCTTGTCGATGGCCACGAAGGACGCCATCTCCGGGATTCCCGCCGACACGCCGAACCTCATGCTGTACATCGGGAAGGAGTAGCCGACCAATGAAGCGCGCCCTCGCACTCGTACTCGCCTTGTCCACTGCCCTCTACGGGTGCGGGGGCCTACTCGTCTTCGCCCGAGTGCTGGTCGCAGGTAATGGCGTCGCGACCATCCGTCATTCGGCAGCCACAGGCGAAGGTCTGATCGGGGGTCTCGTCATCACGGGAATGCCCACAGCCGGCCGCGTCGTTGGCGCAGAAACTACCGTCCGCGAAGGTATACCCACAGGCCAGTCGTTCGATCATCTCTCAACCCTCCAGCGCGAGAGCATCGCGCAAGACGTCCTCGCCCCACGTCTCGCGGATACCGGCCGTGATGGCGCATACCCGAGCACGCGCATCCTCGTAGGTCTCTGCGCGGTCGATGAGGCGGGCCGCCAGAATAGCTCGCTTGGCCGCCTTGACCCTGCGGGAGTGCAGGGCCTTGGCCTGGGTGGCGGCGTACTGCTCGGGGGTGCGGCGCTTCGAGGCCCCGGTGGCCTTGCCTCCGATTTTGCCTCCCCGGCGGCCGAGCGCGGCGGCGGCACGGCGGACCCTGGGCGGGATCTCGCAGCAGTCGTCGCGTACCAGGGTGGGCGCGGCCGCATCTCCGCGCGCAAGGAAGCGGTGCCGCAAGGATCCATGATCGTACTGGCCCGCCGCAGCGTCTACGACGGCCATGCAGACGCGGTATCCAGGGACGTAGCCGGCCTCGTACCAGACGATGGTCTGCGTGCAGCCCTTCACCGGGCAAGGCACGTCGCTCACTGCCGCCCAGTAGTCGTGCCCGTACTCGCTCGTGACCGGGCCCATGTCGTAGACCTCGTGGTCTCGATCGCCACGTCCGTGCAGGTTGTGCTCTTCGATCTTCATCATGCCCTCCGCTTAGAAACCGTCGCAGTCCCAGCCGCCGCACGACCGGCCCGAGCCGAAGCTCGAGCAGTTGCCGTCGGTCTTGCACGCCCTGCGGTAGCCGCCGGTGGGCCGGCCGTAGCCATTGAATCGGCCGGGATCCCAGTTGCGTCCCTTGCCGTTGCTCTGGCCGGTGGTGGCAGCGGTTGTCGTGGTGTAGAGCGCCACGCCCTCGCCGGCCCAGATCTGCCGAGCCAAGGTCACGGTCGAGGATCCGCCGCTCTTCTTGGCCACCGCGATCGTCTGCCCGGTCAGGCCGGCCGCCGTGCGTACCAGCAAGTCGCCGTTGCGGCCCTTGGTCCGGGTCGCTTGTGTCGTGGTCATCTTGGCCTCCATGGCTACCAATATAGCAGCAAGGCGCTTTGCTGTCAAGGGAAAAGCGACAAGCCCGGGAGGAAAACCGCACATGCTGCGTAAGTCCTTTGTTTTGCTTGCACTTCTGGCGCTGCCGGCGTGCGGTGGCTTCCCCTGGCCCATCCCTGGGCCGACCCCCACGCCTACTCCCACACCGACTCCTGCGCCGCCTTCACCCGTCTGCCAACCGCCTGACCTGGTGACCTCGTGCTGGCACCAGCCCCCCGGCTCTCCCTGGCTCTACATCTGCCCCGGGGGCTCGCCGCAGGTGAGCGACCCGAAGGAATGTCCGACCGTCGTCCCCGGGGAGCCGCCGCAGATCGTCGACAACCGCTGGGCGGGGCCCGAGTGGCGGGGTACGACGACCACGCACCACGGGTGGCCCTACTGCGACGCCGACTGCACCACCGCGATCAAGGCGGGTGGCCACACCCACACCGAGTGGCGGATCGCGGAGCTCGGGGACGATCGGCCGGGCTACGAGCCGTTCCTCCGCGTGCCGGGGCAGACGTCCTCGGCCTGGCGCTTCCCTGGCGGCCAAGAGGCGGTCCTCGGTATCCTCGCGGCGCGCTCGAAGGAGGAGGCCCAGGCGGCAATCCTGCTGAACCAGGCGCTCCACGTGACGCCAGCCCAGCGGCTCGCTCTACGCCGAGGGGTGCAGCTCCCCGCGGAAGCACCGGTCTGGGATCTCACCAAGTACAACCCAGCCCACGACGCGATGCTGGAGGCGCTGCTCAAGGACCACCACGAGAAGGGCATCACGATCCTCTTCGGCTTGGAGGATGCCTGGATCAAGATCCACCGCGAGGAGTTCCCGACGCCCTGGCGCGTGGGGATGAACGTGCAGGGCGTGGACCTCATGCGTCCCGACGACGTGCAAGGGCCGCTCCAGCCGCTGCGCCGCGCGTTCCTGGAGCACGAGCTTTCGATCATCCTGCGCTACCCGAACGTGGTCCTGCAGCTCGGCAACGAGGCGTACCGCTTGCCGTCGTCCGAGGCGTTCGTCAACGAGGTCCGCGGCCTCGTGCGTACTGTCGAGGCCAAGCACGGGTACAAGCGGCACCCGTGGTCCCCCGGCTCTCTCGGCGACCGACCGAGCGCACTCGGGAGCGAGTACGACTTCAAGAGCGCCCATGGTCTTTCGCGACCGGCCGAGGGCGTGCCGGTCCAGGTGGACGAGTACGCGCCGATCCCGTGCGCGACCTATCTTCAGCGGCTCGCGCAGGCCAAAGCCGCGGGCACCTACTACGCGCTGTGGCACGACGACAACCCGAGCGGTGGCTCCTGGGAAGACCCGGCATGGGAGGAGGACTGGCCGAGGTGCATGGCGCAGGCCACCGGCACACTGCCCACCACCGGCTGCTCGACGGTTCCCAACGAAGACGCGATCAAGGTCGAGCCTCGGCCGGCCTCGAGGTACCACGAGCAGGTCAACAAGGTCCACCTCGCCCTGAACCCGATGTGCGCGTCGGCGTTCGCGGTCCACCAAGCGCGGCTGAAGCGGCAGGCGGTCAGCGGAGTTGTGGAGGCCGAGGGCGTGGGCGAGCGCTGCGACATACCGATGCAGGCCAACACCTACCGCTTGGCATTCGCCCAGCGGGCCCGCGAGATGTTCCCGGACCTCTGCACGGGGATCCAGACCGACAGCGAGGGCCCCGTGGACGAGGTGAGCATGGGCTCACGGCAGGAGGCGCAGAACTACCACGTCTTCGCCTGCAAGAAGGCCGACTGCCCGCCCGAGCACCCGGACTGCGGGTGCGACTCTGGCACGGTGGCCTGGGCTCCGGGCAGCGTGCGCGACACCTGGAGAGGGCCGACAGGTCCAGAGCCTCAATGCGCACCGGCGGTTTCCAGGCTATCCGGCATGGCGGTCATGAGCCACGTCGGCAACCGGTTCAACATCAACGTGACCCCGCAGTTCTGCGGTGCGGACTGGTGTAACGCCAACGGGTTCCCCGGGCGTCAGTGCTGCCCGTTGGGTCAGGAGGGCAGCGACCAGAGGCTGCAGTGCGAACTCGCCCTCGTGGGTGACACCACGTGGACGCCTGTGTCCGGCGCATTCGACCGGATGCAGAGCCAGGGACCGCCCGGAGGTCTAGGCGCGGTGTGGGTCAAGCCGGAGTTCACGGCCGGCCGCCTGCGCGCCTGCGCCATCAAGGCACCGGCCATCTGTTCGGAGCTGGACCTCCCGTGAAAGAAGCGACAGCGACACCGACTCATCCCGTGCAGTACGCACCGAAGGCTCGGGACAGCGTGGCGCCGCAGGTCGTTACGCTGCGCGCGTATGAGGTCTATTGCCACGTGTTCGGGCCGCAGGAGGCGATGGTCACGGGTGGCTGCCGTGGCGGATTCGGAGTAGGAGAGCTGATCGCTTTTCTGTACGCCCGCTCTTTCCCGCGCGAGGAGTGGGCCGCGCGAGTAGACGAGGCGTTCCTTGGTATGGATCTATGAACACCCCCAACGGCCCCTCGGCCAAGAAGGCTCACGTCTACGCCGAAGCCAAGGCGGAGGAGCTGGACCGTGAGGCGTGGGCGGAACTAAAGGCCGTCATCGCCCAGCTATCTCCGGGCATGCGCAAGGCGTGGGCCAGGGGTTTCGACGCGGCGCGGAAGGAGTCGGAGCGGTGACGCAGGCCGACGCCATCGTTCAGGCGGCCCCGTGGCTGCTCGCGGCCCTCGGCGGCGGCGGCATCCTCCGCGCCCTCTACGTCGCCCACCGCGCGGCCAAGGCCATGGAGACCGTGGAAGCTCTGGACAAGCTCGTCCGAGGCAACGGTGGCGACGACTGGAGTTTCCCCGAGACCAGACGTCAGGTCGCAGACCAGGTTATCCGATCGAACAAAATCGAGGCCGATCTAGACCGTGGACTCGAGAGCGTCCGGGGGGAGCTGCGGGCGCTCAAGAGCCAGGTCGATCGGCAGGAGGGGCGCATCCAGGGCCAGGATGCCGCGCTCGCTCGCCATTCCAAA
>Ga0209640_10003203_pt1 | contig 14317 bp, 10 predicted proteins | sample RifCSP10_1_FD_184018 | JGI IMG/M metagenome (GOLD analysis project Ga0209640, IMG submission 184018) | Soil microbial communities from Rifle, Colorado - Rifle CSP2_sed 10_1 (SPAdes) (version 2) | ecosystem: Environmental > Terrestrial > Deep subsurface > Rock core/Sediment | place: Rifle...
GCCTGGTCGCCAGTGTGGAACCAGCCGTCGCGCAGCACCTTCGCCGTCTCCTCGGGGCGGTTCCAGTACCCCGGAAACACGTGCGGCCCGCGCACCAGGATCTCGTCGTTCTCTCCCAGCTTCATTTCTATCCCCGGGATCGCCGGCCCCACCCGCCCGGGCTCAACGTTGCCCGGAACGTCCATCGTGCAGATGGCCGTGGTCTCCGTCAGGCCGTAAACCTGCAGCACCGGCAGTCCCAGCATCAGGAAGAACTGCTGCGTCTCCACCGCCAGGGGCGCTGAACCGCAAATGAGCACCCGGAGCCCCGGGCCGAGTTTCTTTCGAATCGCGGAAAAAACGACTCGCCGCGCCAACCACAGCCAGAGCGCAGCGGCGAAATTCACCCGCTCGGCCTGCTGGCGCAACCACGCTGCTTGTCCCTTGGCAAAGAGGAAGCTCGCGAGCCCGCCTCGCTTGGCCACCTGTTCTTCCACCCCACGTCGCACTCGCTCCAGCAGCGCCGGAACATTCAGGAAGTACTGGGGCGACGCCAGAGCCAACTCCTCCATCAGCTTCGTCAGGTCGGTCGAGAGCGTCAGCACGCTGTGGCGGGAAAGACAGGAAAGCATCAGAATCCACGACCCCGCGAAGCAGAACGGCAGGTAGTGAAAAACCCGCTCCGGCTCGCTCTGCCGGCCCATCAACTGGTCGAGCCGCTCGGTGGTGCAGGGCAGCATGTGATTCACATTCCCCACCGTCAGCACCCCACCCTTGGCCTCACCCGAGGTGCCGGACGTATAGATAATGGTTACTGGATCGTGGTCTTCCAGCTCCACCGGGACATCCTCCAAGTCCGCGGCGCTTCCTTCCCGCAGGATGACTTCGCTCAAGAGATAGCGCGGCGGCGCCTCCGGCCACAGGCCCACGATGGCGTCGCGTAGAGTTGTGTCCCCACAACAGAGGAGCTTTGGCGAGCAGTCCCGCATGATTGCCACCAGCTCCGAAGGCGCCTGCCGGGCATAAAGCGGAACCACGACGGCACCTTCGGCCATCAACGCCAGGTCCACCGCCACCCAGTCAATGCTGTTGTGCGCCAGCAGGACGCAGCGGTCGCCCTTCTGCATGCCTGCGCGCCGGAAAAAAACGCGGGCGCGCCGAATGGAGCCCAGTAGCTCGCCCCCGGTCACCGCGAAGACCTTCCCCGCGCGTGCCTCCCCCAGTACCGGGCAGTCCGCGCTGCGCGTCAGATTCCAGAAAGTGTTTTCGAGAAAGTTCATCCGTCGTACGTTTCCACCAGCGAGCGAAGCGTCGGGCTGAGCAGCGGCAGGTAATCCTCCCAAGAGTGTACTCCGGCGCGCCCCTGAAACTCCGGGTAGCACTGCTGCACCTCGCGCTCGAAATAAACCCCCATGCGGGCCATGGTCTTCAGGTTCTTTACCACTGTGCGCCCGATACCGTCCCGGATGCGGTCCCGCTCCCGCACCAGCGTCCGCATCGCTTCCACCAGCTTTCCCTCCAGCTCGGGGTCATCTACCGTGAAGAGCAGCTCTGTGTGTCCGCGCTCGCGCATCAGGTTGCGGATGCGCTCGTCCATCGTCACCCCGGCGGAGGGCACCAGCGCGGGCATGGTGGTAACGATGCCGTGGTAGCGGGAGGAAACCATCAGCTCCCCGCAGCGCAGGATGCTGACCAGCTGGTACATGTCGTACTGCTCGGAGGTGAGAACCGGCGCGCCTGGCAGCCGCTCCGCCATCCACTGGCAGGCGCGTGCATCCAGCCGTTCCATCGCCACCAGGATGGGAAACACCAGCCTCTCTCGGCGAAACGCCTCCACGGCTCGCGCGAAAGCCGTGAGGTAACGCTGATAGGCAGCTTCCACCTTTGGACCGGAATTGTGGAAATAGATGGTCCGATAGTGGCTCTCCTTGTAAGCGCCGGTGAGCAGCCGGAGTGCATACTTGGTCACCGAAGCCCGCACCGGCCACCAGAATGGGTTGATGGGGCACAGCACTAGCACCGGTGTCTTGCCGTCCCAGCCGGCCCCGCGCAGGACCTCGCGGCCGTACTCGGGCCCCAGCGGCTCGAAGGTCCAGGCGGTGTCGGTCCCGAGCTCGGTGGAGACGCCCAGGTCCCGCAGCACGGCGCGCGACTCCTCGTTGCGGGTAATAATCAGCGACTGGCCGCAGTAGCGTCGCACCATGTTCCGCAGCGTCGTGTCCATTTCCCCAGCCTCGGCCCCAAAGCCGACCGACAGCTTGTTCTGCGCTGCCGCGATGCCCAGCGAGCCGATCATCATCGTCGTCAGGGCATTGGCGAACTTACTCTTGAACATCGAGCCTTCGCACGCCACCACACCGTGATGCCGGGGCACTTCGCGGTAGAGAAAAGTCGGGAAAACGTCCGGCAGGTGCACCTGCCGCGCCCCGGCGAAGTAGTCGCGGGTGAAGTCGAAGTTCTGCGTCATCACGCTCAGCTCGGTGCGCTCCTCCCCCAGGATGCGCCGCACCTGCCGCAGCATCTCTTCCACGCGCACGTCCGAGCCGGTGTTGCGCGTGCCGTTGTAGCCGGCGAAGAGCAACCGTAGCTTTTCTCCCGGCTGCCACGGCCGGCCCGCGCCCAGCATCCACTTAGGCTTGGAGGCTTCGATCAGCAGGCTGACCCAACCCTCCAGCACCAGGTCCATCATCCCGTAGCTTCTCCGGCGGAGTTCGGCCAGTCCAGGTAGGGGTAGCTGAAGCGGTGCTCGCTGCTGAACTTGAGCAGGGGATAGGCGTAGTCGGAAAACGCTTTCGGCTTGCGCCCCAGCTCTGAAACAACCCGCGCGTTGTCAAACACCGTGTTCCACACCAGGTAGGGAAGGAAGACCTTGAGCAACGAAGCCCCGTAGCTGACCGTGGCGCGCCAGCCCCGCCCCTGGCGGGGCCAATCCGCCAGGCGGTCCACCACCCAACGGAAGGGAACCTCCACGCCCGGCGCATACAGTGGCCGGCTCCGCCGCTGCGCATCCGCCAGCGCGTCGGTCAGTTCCTGGTAGGTCTGCGAGCCGGTCCCGGAGGAGAGGTGATAGGTGTCGTGCGCGGGTTTCTCTTTCTGGTGCAGCGCCACAATGGATTCGGCCACAAAGTCGACCGGCACAATGTCAATCTGGTCCGTCGGCCGGAAGGGAAGGATGGGCAGCCCGGCAAGAAACACAAACGCCCGCACCATGTCGAACTGTGTGGTCTCAGCCCGGCGGCTGTCGCCCAGCACGATGCTGGGGCGAAAGATGGTTCGCGGCACCTCCGGCAGCAGCTCGCGGATCATGTGCTCGCAGAACTTCTTGGTGCGGGCGTAAGGGTCGTAGTCGGACCGCTCCCAGTCAATGGCCCGGTCCTCCTCCACGCGCTCGTTCTGCCGGTGCCCGGCCACTGCCACCGTGCTCACGTGGCTGATGCGGCGCAAGCCGTGGTGGTCCTGCGCCTGCCGGGCGAGCTTGATCACCTCGAGCGTCCCGCGCAGGTTGACGTTCAGGCAGCTTCGCTCCGACCGCCGGTTGAGCGAAGCCGCCACGTGAATGACCGAGTCGGTTGACTCCATCAGTCGCCGGTAGTCGGTGGCCGCGAGCCCCAGCCCCGTCTCCGTCAGGTCCCCGCGAAAGATGGTGATGCGAGTGCGAAGGTGATTGTGAAAGCGTGGAAAATCTAGATGAAGCTGCAAGGCCCGCCACAGCCGCCGCTCCGCCTCGCGGACGTCGCGCGCGCGCACCAGTAGATTCAAGGGCTCGCGGTGCCGCTCCAGTAGCTCCGCCACCACGTGCGCACCGATGTAGCCCGTGGAGCCGGTCAGGAAGATGGCCATGTGGCTTCGGAGATCAGGCTCGGCTTGTCGGAGCGGTCCGTCTCAGCGCCAGCCACTCCTCCCCCCTCCAGTCGAAAGGAGCGTCGCGGCCGCGCCTCCAAGGCCTTGCCTTCGATCAAGGGATAGACCCACTTCCGCAAGGCCGGCACGTGGATGTTGATCCAGTACTCCCACCAATCGACGACACTGGCATCGTACCCGAAGTCCTTCTGCTCGGCCGCCGGCAGCGCTGCCGAGAGCAGCTCGACGTTATCGGCCTCGAAGACGTGGTCGTTATGGAGGATGAAGGGCTCGTAGAGCTCGATCAACTTCTCGACCCGCTCCAGGTCGCGCTCCCGCCGCGCTAGAGGCGGCTTGCGGGTAAACGGCGCCGCCAGGCGGTTGATCCTTCGCACCAGCGCTTTCTGCGCCGGCGCCGACAGTGTCTGGTAGCGCTGCTTAGACACCGAGATGGTGTCGAAGCGCGAGCGCAGCCAGTGCTCCAGCCCCTGCTGGGCCCGGTAGTGCTTGCGGTGCGCCAGGCTGGTGAGCTCGATGGAGCGGCGCATATTGCAGGGGTTGGTGCCGGACGTGGCCAACTGATAGAGCGGTTGGTGGCGCCGCTCTACCAGCGCCGCTGCAATCAGCGTCATGCCGCGGCACACCAGGTCCACCGGAATCAGGTCCAAGCACTTACGCTCGTTGCTGGGGAGCTGGCGGAAGTAGGTTCCCAGCAAGTAGGAGAGAGGCGCCGAAGTATTGATGCCCTCGTTCCAGCCGCGGAAGGGCTTGTCCAGAGAAGTCTCCACGATCGAGGGCCGGACCACGGCCACCGGTAGCCCGGCGGCGCGCTTGAAGAGGAGGGACTCGGCCAGGCTCTTGGTAAGAGTGTAGGTGTTGGGCCAGCCCAGCTCCCGCGCCCGGCGCGTTGCCGCCTCCATCAAGTGCGCGCGCAGCCAGCGGCTCCGGTAGCGGCGCACGTGCTCATCCAGCGCGGCCGTGGCGAGCTTCCTGCCGCCCGCGGTTTTCTCCTCCGCCAGCCGCCGCAACTCCTCGGTCAACTCCGCGCTTTGCGAGCGGGCCTCCGTCTGCCGGATAAGCTCGTGCAGCGAGCGCCACTCCTGCTCGGCGTCGAAACCGGGAATCCTCGCCGGGGTGTAGTCCGGCTGAACCTCTTCTCCCACGCGGCCATCGCGATGGCCAGCCACGTAGCAGGTGGAGAGGTGAAGCAGTGCCGCGTGGTCGCAGCTTTTCTGAAAATCAATCAGGTGCGCAACCGCGTCCACATTGGTCGCCAGCCCCTGGCGGAGCTCGGGGTTGAAGTCCGTCAGCCCGGAACTGTTGATTATCAGGTCGAGAGTTCGCGCCAGCCGCGTCCGGGTTCCCGGCTCCAAGCCTAGTCCCGGCTGGGTGACATCGCCTTCAATCACTTCGACGCGCTCACGCAGGAACGCGCTCAGGCCTTCGCCGTAGCGTTCGTGGAACGCGTCAAAAACCGGTGATTCTTCGACAATCCTTTCGAAGCGCCGCGCCGCGGAGGTCGAGCGCTGGCGGCGGATGAGAAGAGGGATCTTTCCCATTTCGGGCAAGTCTTCGAGCACATGCGCCAGCCAGACTTTGGCGATGAAGCCCGTGACCCCGATCAGCAAAACCTGCTTGCCGGCCAGCACCTCCCGAACGGAGAGCCGCTCCACTCTCTTGGCCGGATCGAGAATCACCAAGGCTCGGGTTCTTGGCTGGAAGCTTCTTTCAGCGGGCGCCCTGGCGGCACGGATAATGTCAGCCCGACCGGCGTAGCCCAAATCGCGGGCGAGCTGTTCAAGTTCCACCCGCCCGTCGGGGTCCTGGCGGAGCAGCCGCGCCAGTCCTCCGCGCGGACGGATGACGGGATCGAGCAGGCGACCGGTGGCGCGCCCGTCGCGGAATTCCAGCCGGTTGGCCACCAGCTCTGGCACGCCCAGATAGTTGGCCAGCGGTCGCATGACGTGGTCGAGCCCCTGGCTCACGAGCACGACCCTGCCGTTCGCCGCCAAGGTTTTCTGAAGCTGCGCAACCCCCTTTGGCTTCAAGCGGGGCTTGATGACGTATTGGAAATATTCTTCGCCCAGCAGGTCCAGCCGGTCGCGGCTCACGCCCCGCAGCAGCGCGTGCAGGACGCGGGTGGCGAAAATGCGGTGGCTGGCGTACAGAAGGGGCCGCAGGAAGGTCAGCAGCGTGAGTCCGCTGCGGCGCGCCCAGCGCTCGGCAAAGCTGTGCGCGTTCCAGGTGAAAAACGCCACCAGGTGGACAGCGCTCAGGTTGAGCAGGCTGCCCTCGACCCGCCAGTAGACTTCACCGACGGCCGCCTCCGCCCGCTGGGCTTCACTCGCTGGTTGAACGCCCGCCATCCCTCTCCCCATCCCCGGTGCCGACACTCCCGCGCGGCGCGCCGAGCTTGCGTCTCAGTGAATGGGCCTCCAAGGGCCAGAGATGCCAGAACTCGTTTGCCGCTGCATCTGTGCTTCGGGGCGGCTGCCCGCCATTCTACTACCGGAGCGCGGCGACCACCAAGACGCCGGAGTCAACGGGCGCCGAAGCGGCGTGCTAGACTCAGCGGCCGGGCCTCCCGGAGGCGGCTTCGATGAACGCAATCACCTCTCTGCCTGCCACCTCGCTCGCACGGGAGATCCGTGCAGGAAAGATCTCGCCCTGCGAGGCGGTGGAAGCGCACCTGCAGCGGATCGAGAAGCTGAACCCTCGCCTGAACGCGTTCGTCAGCCTGCGCACAGACCAAGCCCGGGAGGAAGCGCGAGCGGCGGAGGCGCCCGTGCAGAGAGGGCACCCCTTGGGCCCGCTGCACGGCGTTCCGATTTCGATCAAGAGTTCCATTGACGTTGCCGGCCTGCCTTGCGAGAGCGGCTCGCGGCTGCGCGCCGGCCACATCCCCTCCGCGGATGCACCGCTGGTGGCCCGCTTGCGATCAGCGGGCGCCATCGTGCTCGGCAATACCAACGTCCCCGAGCTGTTAATGGCCTACCACACGGAGAATTCGATCTACGGACGGACGAACAGCCCCTGGGATCCGGAGCGCACACCGGGCGGCTCCAGTGGGGGCGAAGCGGCCGCCATCGCCGCTGGCTGCGCCGCGGCTGGCGTGGGCAGCGACGGCGGCGGCTCCATCCGCGTCCCGGCACACTTCAGCGGCATCTGCGGACTCAAGCCCACCCCGGGCCGCATTCCCTCTACGGGCCACTTTCCCCCCAACGTCGGCCCCTTCACGTTCCTCGGCGTTGTGGGACCGATGGCGCGGACGGTGGCTGACTTGACCTTGCTGCTGGAAATCATGGCGGGGCCGGATAAAGGCGACCCGGGCGCAGTCCCGGTCCCTTTCCATCGCATCAATGACCTGGATGCCCGTCGGTTTCGCATCGGCTACTTCGAAGACGACGCCCGCACGCCCGTCACGCCGGAGACCCGCGCCGCCGTCCACACCGCCGCCGAGGCGCTGACCAGAGCAGGTTTTGAGGTTCGCTCTTTCCGGCCAGCTAGGTTGGAAAAAGCGCGTCAGCTCTGGGAAATCTTTTTTTGCCGCGGCGCGGCCATGGTGCTCGCGCCGACTCTCCAGGGCGCCGAATGGGAGCTGCCCATCTTGAAAGAGTATCGGAAGGCCGCTGGAGCCCTCGCTCCACTCACGGCTGAGGCACTGCTCGACGCCTGGCTGGCGCGCGACGCTTTGGTGGTTGAGATGTTGAGCCAGATGGAGAGCGTACCTGTTCTGCTTTGTCCAGCTTGTGCCGTTCCCGCCTTCCGCCACCCGGAGCGCGAATGGATTGTGGAGGGAAAGAAGGTTACTTACCTGGATGCGATGAGTTACACGCAGTGGTTTAATCTGCTTGGCTTTCCTGCTGCGGTCGTTCCGGTTGGCCGCTCGCCCGAAGGGCTTCCCATCGGTGTGCAGGTCGTCGGTCGCCCCTTCGCAGAAGCGGAGGTGCTGGCAGTCGCCGCTTGGATTGAGCGCGAGTGTGGCGGCTGGCGGGAACCGCCTTCTACCAAGAGTTGACCTAGAGTTTTCCACAGTAAGGACCGGCTTGTTTTCCGGCAGCGAAGCTAGCGGCTTCTGCCACCAATCCCGCCGCGCCGAAGATTGACCACCAGCTGAAGGGCAACCTCCGCGCGGGGCGCACTGTGCGATAATGGGCCGTAGCCTCGTTTACCGGAGGAATTCCATGCGTTCTCATTTGCGCGGCAAGGCTCTGTTCCTCTTTCTCCTGTCTGGTCTTTTGCTTCTCCCATCCCTGCCTCTTAGAGCAGGGCAACCCATCACCTTCGACGACCTGATCGGCTTCGGCCGAGTGAGCGAACCACAGGTCTCGCCCGACAGCGAATGGGTAGCCTATGTGGTGGATTCCTATGACAAGGCCAGCAACGCGCGCAGCTCTCGCATCTGGCTGGCGTCGATCGAGAGCGGCGAGAACCGGCCTTTGACCCGCACCGACAAGCGCGACCGCAACCCGCGCTGGTCGCCCGACGGAGAAGTTCTTGCCTTCCTCTCCAACCGCAGCGGGAGCTGGCAGGTGTGGACTATCCGGCCCGACGGCGGCGAAGCCACGCAGCTCACCGAGTTGCCCGTAGAGGTGGCGAGCTTCGAGTGGTCTCCCGACGGCAAGTGGTTGGCCTTTACGGCCGAGGTCTACCCGGACTGCAACGACGCCGGCAGGCCGGGCGCAGCGCTCGCCTGCACGAAGAAGCGCGACGACGAGAAGACCAAGAGCCTGGTCAAGGCGCAACTCTACGACCGCTTGATGATCCGTCACTGGAACGCGTGGTACGAGGGCAAGCGCAGCCACGTCTTTGTTCTGCCGGCGGCGGGCGGCGAGGCGCGCGACATCACTCCGGGGGAGTGGAGCGTACCGCCGCACTTAGGCAGCGCGCAGGAGTACGACATTTCTCCTGACGGCAGCGAGCTGGCGTTCGCCCGCAACACCGACCCCGGCGAAGCCACCAGCACCAACAGCGACGTCTGGGTGGTGCCGCTGGCCGGAGGCGAGCCCCGGCGGATTACCGGGAACCCAGCCTGGGACGGCACTCCGCGCTGTTCGCCCGACGGCCGCTGGCTCGCGTATCTGGCCATGGCCCGGCCGGGCTTCGAGGCTGACCGTGTCCGCTTGATGCTCTACGAACGCGCGACCGGCGAGCAGAAGGAGCTTACGGCCGGCTTTGACAACAACGTGGGCGATTTCTTCTGGGCGCCGGACAGCCAGAGCCTGTACTTCACATCTTCGGTGGGAGGCTATTCACCCATCTTCCAGGTTCGCGTGACCGACGGCTCTTTGCGTGCCGTGGTGGATAAGAGCACGAACACGGCCCCGACCATCACGCCTGACGGCGGGACGCTGGTCTTTCTGCGCCAGTCCTTCAACCGGCCTGCCGAAGTCTTCCGCGCCGATGCCCGCACCGGCGAAGCGGCGCAAATCTCCGCCGTCAACGACGCCCGGCTGGCCGCGCTGGAGCTGAATGCGGCGGAATCGTTCACCGTGGCGGGCGCCGGAGGGACGCCGGTGCAGAGCTGGGTGGTGAAACCGCCGGGATTCGATGCCGCGAAGAAGTATCCGGTGGTGGTCTTGATTCACGGCGGGCCGCAGGTGCCCTTCTCCGACGACTTTCACTACCGCTGGAATGCGCAACTGTTCGCCGCGCCGGGCTACCTCGTGGTGATGCCCAATCCGCGCGGCAGCCCGGGCTGGGGCCAGCAGTTCGTGGACGAAATCAGCGCCGACTGGGGCGGAAAGGCCTACGAAGACATCCTGCGAGTGGTGGCGGAGGTGGAGAGTTGGCCCTTCGCGGACATGAGCCGGATGTGCGCGGCGGGCGGGAGCTTCGGCGGCTACATGGTGAACTGGGTCCTGGGCCACACCGAGCGCTTCCGCTGCCTCATCTCGCACGCCGGCGTCTACAACCTGACCAGCGAGTACGGCGCCACGGAGGAACTGTGGTTTCCGGAGTGGGAGTTCCGTGGCGCGCCGTGGACGAACAAGGAAATGTACGAGCGCTGGTCGCCGCACAACTTCGCCGCCCGCTTCAAGACGCCCACGCTGGTCATTCACGGCCAGCTCGATTACCGCGTGCCGGTCGAGCAGGGGCTGGAGCTCTTTACGGCGCTTCAGCGTCAGGGCGTGCCCTCAAAGCTGCTCTATTATCCCGATGAGGGCCACTGGATTCTCAAGCCGCAGAACGCCGCGCTCTGGTATCAGACCGTCCACGGGTGGCTGGCAGAGTATCTGAAGTAGCATCTCCGGCGGAGCCTGGCTTTAGGCAACAGCTCGCGCTGGTGCGGGCGCGCGGGAGCGCGCACTAGGCGATATCGAGCTGGCCGAGAAGCTCTTCGATGTTTTCCGGGTTGACTTCGACGGCGAGCCGCTGCGCCTCCCAATCTTCGCTCTCGTCGAAGAACCGAAAAAGGCGCATCTTGACGACCGCGTAGTGTTCCGAGCCAGTAAGCTCCCGCCCGTGCCCTGCGGTCCAGGCCTGCAGCGCATCCTGGCGGAGGAAAATAGCCACCGGAAGGGCGGTCTTGCGGTCGCGGGAGACCATGAAGATGTATTCGCTGCCCTGCCGATCGGCACGGACATGGGGTGAGCGCAGCTCTTCGAAGTAATACTGATAGACGTAGCCCGTCTCCGAGGAGTAGGTCTTGATGCGACGGACGCTCACGACAAGCCCTCGAAGGCGATTATTCCGGGCAGCCCGAAAGGAGTCAAGGCGAGGCGCGTGCTAAGATGCAGCTTCTTTTTCTGGTGCGAGGCAGTCCTTGGACACTCATTCGGTAGAAATTCTTTTTCAGATTTTCGTGATGTTCACTGCGGCCAAGGTGTTGGACGCGGCGGGCCACAAAGCACACGTGCCGACGGTGATCTCGGAGATTCTTGCCGGCATCCTTGTCGGACCTTCCCTGCTGAACCTGGTGCAGATCCAGGAGTGGACGCTGGCCCTGGCGCAGTTGGGGGCCATTGTGCTGCTTTTCAGCGTGGGCATGAGCCAGAAGCTCACCGATCTGCTGGCGGTGGGCGGCACGGCGATGCTGGTGGCAGTACTGGGGGTTGTGGCGCCGTTTTTTCTGGGCTGGGGCCTGATGGTTCTCTTGCACCACAACCAGATCGAGTCGGTTTTTCTGGGGGCGGCGATGGTGGCCACGAGCGTGGGCATCACCGCGAGCTTGCTGAACGAGCTGGGGGCGTTACGAACCGTGGTGGCGTCGGTCATCCTGGCCGCGGCTGTCATTGACGACGTGCTCGGCATTATTGTGCTGGCGCTTGCCAGCACCCTGGCGCTGGGGGTGGGCTACGTCGAGGTCGTCAGCATAGCTGTGCTGGCGGTGGGCTTCACGCTGTTCATCGTGCTGTTGGGGCATCGGCTGGCCCCGGTGATGAACCGCTACGTCGCCGGCGAACCGGCCTTCGCCTTGGCGATGATTCTCTGCCTGGGCCTCTCGCTGGCGGCGGCCAAAGCCCGCATCGCCGCCATCATCGGGGCCTTTCTGGCCGGGTTGTTCTTTTCCGAGGAAGAGTTATCCGGGGGAGTCAAGGACAAGGTCCACGCGCTGCACGAATTCCTGGTGCCCTTCTTTTTCGTCACCATGGGGATGCAGATGAACCTGGGCGTGCTGGGGCAAGGCAGCATCCTGCTGCTGGCCGCGCTGGTCACTTTCCTTGCCATCGTCGGCAAGCTAATCGGCTGCGGGTTGGGCGCTTATCGCCTCGGGCGGGAGCAAGCCCTTCAGGTGGGCGTAGGAATGGTGCCGCGGGGGGAAGTGGGCTTGATCGTGGCCTCCATCGGGCTGGGGCTGTCGGCCATCTCCGATGAAGTCTATGCGGTGGTCATCATCATGGTCTTGATTACGACGCTGGCCGCACCGCCTGCCCTGCGGCTGCTTCTGTCCCGCCACCCCGCGCCACTGCGCGAGAGCTCCTGAACTCCATCCACTGCGGCAGGAATCAGGGCCGGCGCAGAGACTCCAACTCAGCGGCGCCCTTGCGGGTCAGGAAGGCGACACTGTGGAGGAGGTTCTGAAGGGTGACGATTCCCACCAGGTGGGAGCCGTCGAGAACGGGGATGACGGAGAGGCCGCGGTTGGTGAAGGTCTTGAAGGCGGCGGCCAGCGTGTCGCGGCGTTGGGCCACTTCGAAGCGCGAGTTCATGACTCCCTGGACGGAATTGTTCCAGTCGCGGCCGGCGAAGGCGCGCAGCAGGCCGCGGCGGGTGACGACGCCGACGACGCGGCCGTTATCCACCACCGGGAAATCATCCTGGAGGGAGTGCAGGGCGCGGTCGAGGGCGTCGAAGAGCGAGTCGCTGGGCGCCAGGGAGTGAAACTCGGTGAGCATGACGTCTTCCAGGTAGATGCGCTCCAGGGCGGATTGCAGGACGGTGACGCGCTCGTCGGTGACCGCCGCCCAGAAGACGAACAACCCAATCACCACCAGCCAGGGAATCCACCAGACCAGCCCCAGGAGAATGAAGAGCAGGGAGAAGGCTTCGCCGACCACCACAGCGTGGCGGGTGGCGTCGATATAGTCCATGCGGCGGGAGAGCCAAGCGCGGAGGACACGGCCACCGTCGAGGGGATAAGCGGGGATGAGGTTGAAGAGGCCGAGGTAGAGGTTCGACCAGAAGAGGCTGGGCAGGAGCGCATCGCCGGAGAGCACCGGGCGCAGGGGCGCGGCAGGATTGAGAACAAAGACCAGCACGCCCAGCCAGAGGGCGAGGAAGAAATTGGCGGCGGGGCCGGCGAGAGCGATGTGAATTTCCTGCCGCGCGTCGCGGGGGAGGTCATCGAGCAGGGCCAGCCCGCCGATGGGCAGGAGGATGATGGAACGGACGCGAAGGCCGTAGTGGATGCTGACGTAGCTATGGGCGAGCTCGTGCAGCAGCACGCAGACAAACACCAGGAGGATAAACAGCAGGCTGCGCAGGCCGCCCAGCCAGCCTCGTGCCAGCGTGGCCGCCAGGGCGAGAAAGGCCAGAAGAAAAAGGAAGGTGAAGTGCACCCGGATGGAGATGCCGTAGAGGGTACCGAGTCTGAGGGCCCAACGCACTTGCCATACCTCCCTCAGCCAGTATTATAGCGAGAGGGGGGCAAAGGGTTCCATCCAGGAGGGAGGGACAGCAGGTGACGGCGACGCATCAAGCGAAAATTCTGCCAGCCGTTCTTTTGGCGGCGCTGCTGGGAGTGGGCCCGGCGGCGGCGCAGTCGCTGGCCGAGGTAGCGCGCGAAGCCAGGCAGAAGAAAGAGGCCTCCACCCGCGCGGTGTGGACGAACGAAGACCTGGGCGAGCGGCTGCCGGAGCTCAAGCTGCTGCGGGCGCCGCGAGAGCACCCGCCCTCGCTGGCCCCCTACGTGAGCTCTCCGCTCGAGCAAGTCCGGCTGATGCTGAGCGTGGCGAAGGTGAAGCCGGGCGAGCTGGTGATTGACATCGGCTCCGGGGACGGCCGCATTGTTATCCTGGCGGCGGAGGAGTTCGGGGCGCGCGGGATCGGGATCGAGATTGACGCCGAGCTGGTGGCGCACAGCCGGAGCGTGGTGGCGGCGCGAGGGCTGGAGAACTGGGTGAGCATCCTGCACGCCAACGCGCTCGACGTCGATCTGAGCCCGGCCGACGTGGTGACCCTCTATCTGACACCACAGGGATTGGCTTTGCTCCGGCCCTACCTGGAACGCACACTGCGAAAAGGAACGCGCGTAGTGAGCAATGTTTTTCAGATTCCGGGTTGGGAGCCGGCGGCGGAGTCGCTGCCGAAAGAAGAGATCTGGCTCTACCGGGTGCCTTAAGGTTCGGGCGGCGGCTCTTTCTTCGGGATGGGCCCGCCGCCGGGCATGACTACCTCGACAGCGCCTTCTTTGACGGGAGTGCCGGGCGGTCCCTGGGGTCCCTGCGCCTTGCGGGCAGGGCGCTTCATCCCCGAGGTGAGCTGCTCCAACTCTGCGATGCGGGCTTTCAAATCCGCCACGGTTTGTTCCCTCTGCGCGAGGTGCTGCTCGGCGACCTCCATAGAGATACGGTAAGCGTCGCGGTCGTAGTTGTTGTCGGCGTCGCGCTTGCGCTGGAGCTGGCCTTCGTACTGCTTGCGATCCAGCTCCACTTCTTTCTCCTGAACGGCGAGGTCCATGCGCGCCTGGTCGAGCTCAGTAAAGAGCTCTTCCGCCGACTGGACAGGCTCACCGGGCGCGGGGGCTTCTTTCTTCTCCTCGGCGGGCCGGGAACCTGAATCAAGGTCGTCGTTGGTCCAGACCCTGCCGGTTTTCTTCTTCGCCTGCTCCTGCTTGGGCTGCTCCGCAGCCTGGGCGAAGGCGGAGGCGGGAAGGACGAGGGCGACGGAAACCAAGGAAATCAAGCAGAGAACCAGTTTGGTGTGTTTCATAAGTTCAGTCTAGTACGGAATCTCCCGGAAAGACAACTGTCCAAAGGGGCGGTTGCGGAAGAGGTCGCGCTGGGCACAACTGTTGTAGCGGTAGCACATGGAGCCGCCCAGGTCGGTGGTAACG
>Ga0209640_10003204_pt1 | contig 14316 bp, 9 predicted proteins | sample RifCSP10_1_FD_184018 | JGI IMG/M metagenome (GOLD analysis project Ga0209640, IMG submission 184018) | Soil microbial communities from Rifle, Colorado - Rifle CSP2_sed 10_1 (SPAdes) (version 2) | ecosystem: Environmental > Terrestrial > Deep subsurface > Rock core/Sediment | place: Rifle...
TCGTGATCGCCGCCGTCAATGTTGTCTTGCCGTGATCAACATGGCCTATCGTGCCGACGTTTACATGCGGTTTCGTGCGTTCAAATTTTTCCTTGGACACGGGAAATTACCTCGTTCTATTAGATCAATTTTTAGTGATAATCCCTTCCGCGATATTCGGAGGGACCTGGTTATATTTCGCGAATTCCATGGTATAAGTGGCTCTTCCCTGAGTTGCCGACCGCAGATCCGTGGCATATCCGAACATTTCAGACAAAGGCACTTCCGCCCGGATAATTTTTCCGGCGGGAGAACTCTCCGTGCCCTGCAATATACCCCGGCGTCGGTTCAGATCACCCGTGACCGCGCCCAGGTGATCCTCCGGCGTGACGACCTCCACTTTCATGACTGGCTCCAACAGCACCGGATTGGCCTTGATGGCACCGGCCTTAAATCCCATGGAACCAGCAATCTTGAATGCCATTTCACTGGAATCGACCTCGTGATAGGAACCATCGAATAAGGTCACTTTGACATCGACAACGGGAAAATTCGCGATAATCCCGTTCTGTAATTGTTCTCTTATTCCCTTGTCAACTGCGGTGATATATTCCTTGGGGATGGTACCGCCGACAATGTCATTAACGAATTCATAACCCGTACCCAGTTGCTGGGGCTCGATCTTCAGCACTACATGGCCATACTGGCCCCTGCCACCGGACTGGCGTATGAACCGGCCTTCGGCCTTTTCCACGACTTTACGGATTGTTTCCCGATAAGCAACCTGTGGTTTGCCGATATTGGCCTCGACATTAAATTCCCGCTTCATACGGTCAACGATGATTTCAAGATGCAACTCACCCATGCCGGAAATAATCGTCTGGCCGGATTCGGCATCGGTATTAACCCGGAAGGAAGGGTCTTCCTGCGCCAGTTTGCTCAAGGCAACCCCCATTTTTTCCTGATCGGCCTTGGTCTTAGGTTCCACCGCTACCGCGATAACCGGTTCCGGAAACACCATCCGTTCCAGAGTGATGACTTTATTCAAGTCACATAAAGTGTCACCGGTAGTGACATCTTTCAAACCTAGTGCCGCGGCTATATCACCGGCCCTGACCTCCTTAATTTCTTCCCGGGCATTGGCATGCATCTGCAGGATACGGCCAATTCGCTCCTTTCTACTCTTCACGGGGTTATAAACTGTGTCGCCGGATTTCAGATAACCCGAGTAAACCCGGAAAAAGGTCAAGGTGCCGACAAAGGGGTCGGTGGCGATCTTGAATGCCAGAGCGGCAAAAGGTTCGTCATCGGCAGCCTTACGGAAAGCTTCAGTAGCTGCTGCATCATCCAAAGTGCCCTTAATAGACGGCACATCGGTGGGTGCTGGTAAATAATCAATTACTGCATCCAGCATGCTCTGCACACCCTTGTTCTTAAATGCGGATCCACACAAAGCAGGGATGATTTCGTTGGCCAGAGTACGGATGCGAATACCCTGTTTGATTTGATCTGCGTTTAGTTCCTCGTTCTCAAGATAAGAGGCCATTAATTCTTCACTGGCCTCGGCCGCGGCTTCGCTCAGTTTGCTACGCATAGCCTGACACTCAGCCAGCATATCTTCCGGAATCGCTTTTTCCTCAACCGTTGTGCCCATATTGGTTTCGTCCCAGTACAGCGCTTTCATCTTGACCAGGTCCACCACTCCCTTGAATCTTTCCTCGGCGCCAATCGGCAATTGCACCGGTACCGCTATGGCGCCAAGCCGCTCTCGGATCTGCGCTACTACACGCATAAAATCCGCACCTGCTCTGTCCATCTTGTTAATGAACGCCAGCCGGGGAACCTGATATTTATTAGCCTGACGCCAGACCGTTTCCGATTGTGGTTCAACGCCGCCGACGGCACAAAAAACAGCACAGGCTCCGTCCAGCACCCGCAAGGATCGTTCTACCTCGATGGTAAAATCGACATGTCCAGGTGTATCAATGATATTAATGCGGTGCTCGGGATATTGCTGCTGCATCCCCTTCCAGAAACAGGTGGTTGCAGCTGAAGTGATGGTAATGCCTCTTTCCTGCTCCTGTTCCATCCAGTCCATAACGGCTGCGCCATCATGAACTTCACCAATTTTGTGAGACACGCCGGTGTAAAAGAGTACCCGTTCCGTGGTAGTGGTCTTACCGGCATCGATATGCGCCATGATACCGATATTGCGATAACGTTCGATGGGGGTTGAGCGTGCCACTTCTATATATCCTCTTCCGGCTCATGTACTACCAGCGGTAGTGCGAAAAGGCCTTGTTCGCTTCAGCCATTTTATGGGTATCCTCACGTTTCCGTATGGAGGTGCCTCTGTTCTCCGCCGCATCCAGCAATTCACCAGCCAGACGGAATCCCATATTTTTCTCACTCCGGTTTTTAGCGGCGTCTACCAGCCAGCGCATAGCCAGCGTCATGCTTCTGGCCGGTCGGACTTCGACCGGGATCTGATAAGTGGCGCCGCCAACTCGCCTGGATTTTACTTCGACGATAGGCCTTACGTTACCCAGGGCCTTATTAAAGACTTCCAGGGAATTGCTCTTGGTCTTTTCGCCGATCTGATCCAGAGCGCCATAGACGATTTTCTCCGCAACTGACTTTTTCCCGCTGCGCATGACCACATTAATAAATTTGGCGAGAGTCATATCACCATACTTGGGATCGGGTAAGGTTTCTCTCTTTGCGGCAACTTTGCGTCTGGACATGGCTGATTCCTGAAAGGTTACGACTTGGGCCGCTTGGCGCCGTATTTAGAACGTCCCTGCCGCCGATCATTGACACCGGAGGTATCCAATGTACCCCGAACCGTGTGATAGCGGACACCGGGCAAATCCTTGACACGACCGCCACGGATAAGAATTACTGAATGTTCCTGCAGATTATGACCCTCACCACCGATATAGGTGATGACTTCATAACCATTGGTGAGCCGGACCCGGGCAATTTTTCTTAGTGCGGAATTCGGTTTTTTGGGTGTGGTGGTATAGACGCGTGTGCAGACACCCCGCTTTTGAGGACAGCCCCCCAAAGCAGGAACTTTCGTCTTACTGGCCGGACGCCTGCGAGGCTTCCGGACCAGTTGGTTTATCGTCGCCATAACCTTTTATATTTCAATAAGTTACTAATAATCTCAACGCGCATCCAAGGCTGCCCCGGGAAGATAACCGGTCATGTGTGCCAGTCAACACGTGAAATTAGTTAGGATTGATAGTGGACCCAGCCCGTGGTGGAACGGTAATGACTAAAAACCGTCCCACCCTGGGCCCTATATTGACTGCATGCAGCTGATAACACCCAGTCAAAAGAAGCGGGATTCTATGTCCTAATCAGCTGCCCGTCAAGGCACATGTGTATCAGATAGCGGCAGATCCCTGGGCTTTATCAGGATCCGTGGCTCCGGTATCGATCACGGATGCATTAACTGCTTGGATCATTTGGGCAGAAGCCGATTCCACCGTCATTGCTTCCACCACTTCGGTCGGCTTCTTGCGACGTCCGGCATGATAGGCAAGTCCTGTCCCGGCCGGGATCAAACGACCGACAATAACATTTTCCTTAAGTCCACGCAGTTCATCCGACTTACCGTTGACGCTGGCATCAGTCAGTACCCTAGTCGTCTCCTGGAAAGAGGCCGCGGAAATGAACGATTCCGTCGACAGCGATGCCTTGGTAATTCCCAGTAATATCGGTTCGTAGGTAGCAGGCTTCTTGCCTGCTGCCACGGCAACCTCATTGTCCTCGAGTACCCTGGCCCGTTCAACCTGTTCTCCGACCAGATATTGTGTGTTACCTGGCTCAGCAATCTCAACTTTGCGGAGCATCTGACGGACGATGACCTCAATATGTTTGTCGTTAATTCTGACTCCTTGCAGACGGTAAACCTCCTGGATTTCATTCACGATGTAACTGGTCAAGGCATGAACACCCATAAGCCGCAGGATGTCATGCGGGGTTGGCGGTCCATCGACTACCGGTTCACCTTTTTCTACATGTTCGCCTTCGAAGACATTGATGTGGCGCCACTTTGGAATTAATTCCTCGTGATGTTCCCCGTCCGGACCTGTGATGATCAGACGTTGCTTGCCTTTGGTATCTTTACCGAAGCTAACCGTGCCGCTGATTTCCGCCAGGATGGCTGGTTCCTTGGGTTTCCGGGCTTCAAACAGATCCGCGACCCTGGGCAAACCACCGGTGATATCGCGTGTTTTCAGCGATTCTTGCGGCAACCGCGCCACCACATCACCGATCTTCACTTCATCTTTGTCCTTGACGGTTATTATTGCGTTAGGTGGTAATGGATAATGCGCGGGAATATCCGTCCCTGGAATGGTCAGGTCCGCACCCTTGTTGTTAACAAGTTTGATCACTGGTCGCAGATCCTTGGCGCTGCTGCTGCGCAGTTTCGGATCGATGACAACAATATTGGTCAAACCGGTTATTTCATCAACATGCCTGCTAACTGTGACGCCTTCGACAATATCCACGAATTGGATACGTCCGGCCACTTCGATGATGATTGGATGCGTATGCGGATCCCAGGTTGCGACTTGCGCCCCTGGTTTCGCTACTTCGCCGTCGGAGGCCGTGAGGACGGCGCCATAAGGCACTTTATAGCGTTCCCTCTCGCGACCCACATCATCCTGCAAAGTCAATTCGCCGGAACGCGAAACAACCACCAGATTACCCCTTTCCTGTTTTAATAACTTGATGTTATGTAATTTGATAGTGCCGCCGTATTTTACCTCAATGCTGCTTACCGCCGCCGCTCTGGAAGCCGCGCCGCCAATATGGAAAGTCCGCATTGTTAACTGGGTGCCCGGTTCGCCGATGGATTGGGCGGCCACGACACCAACTGCCTCGCCGATTGTAACCAGATGGCCACGGCCCAGATCCCGGCCATAACAATTGGCGCAGATACCAAATTTGGTTTCACAGGAGATCGCTGAGCGTACGGTTACTTCGTCAATACCTGATTCATCCATGATTTCCACCCAACTCTCATCCAGCATCGTGCCGGCCGGTATGACAACTTCATCGTTGCCCGGTCGCCGCGCATCGATGGCTAAAACACGTCCCAACACCCGCTCCCGCAACGGTACCACCACGTCACCGCCCTCAATAAAGGACGTCATGGTGATGCCTTCAGAGGTTTGACAATCTACTTCAGTCACCACCAGATCCTGTGAAACATCTACCAGACGTCTGGTCAGGTATCCGGAATTGGCCGTCTTCAAAGCAGTATCCGCCAGACCTTTACGGGCTCCGTGCGTCGAGATGAAGTACTGCAGAACATCGAGTCCTTCCCGGAAATTAGCGGTGATCGGGGTTTCGATAATGGAGCCGTCAGGTTTGGCCATCAAGCCACGCATACCGGCCAACTGCCTGATTTGTGCGGCGGAACCGCGGGCACCTGAATCCGCCATCATGAAGATAGAGTTAAAGGAGGTTTGTTTTACCATATTCCCTTCTATATCCACGACTTCATCAGTACCGAGTTTGTCCATCATGGCCTTGGCGACCTGATCATTGGTATGCGACCAGATATCCACGACTTTATTATATCTTTCGCCATCCGTGATCAAACCTGAAGAATACTGGTTTTCAAACTGCTTCACCTGCTCCTCCGCCTTGGCGATAATTTCGCCTTTCTCCTCCGGGACTTCCATATCCTCCACGCCTATGGATATACCGGCCCTGGTCGAATAATGAAAACCCGTGTACATGATGCGGTCGGAGAATATTACGGTGGCCTTCAAGCCAAGTTTCCGGTAACAGATATCGATCAGCTGCGATATCGTTTTCTTGGTCATGGGTTTATTCACCAGCGCAAAAGGCAAGCCATCCGGTAACAGCCTCGATAACAAGGCGCGGCCAACCGTGGTTTCCACGCGGATGATACTTTCCCGGAGCAAGTTATCTTCAGTAAACGTTGCTTCACGAATCCTGCTCGTGATACGGGTATGTAAATCAACAAAGCCATTACTATAAGCCCGATAAACTTCATCGACATCTGCGAACGTCATGCCCTTGCCTTTGGCGGTGGCCGATTCACGCGTCATATAATACAGGCCGAGCACGACATCCTGCGTCGGGACGATAATAGGTTCGCCATTGGCCGGTGAAAGTATATTATTGGTGGACATCATCAAAGTCCGCGCCTCTATCTGGGCCTCAACGGACAGGGGGATGTGCACCGCCATCTGGTCACCGTCGAAGTCGGCATTGAATGCCGTACATACCAGAGGATGTAACTGGATGGCCTTGCCTTCAATCAACACCGGTTCGAATGCCTGGATACCCAGCCGGTGCAGTGTCGGCGCGCGATTAAGCATAACCGGATGTTCCCTGATGACTTCTTCCAGCACGTCCCAGACCTCGGGTCCCTCGCGTTCGACAAGTTTCTTGGCTGCCTTAATGGTTGTTGCCAGTCCACGCCGCTCCAGTTTACTGAAGATGAAAGGTTTGAATAATTCCAGTGCCATCTTTTTCGGCAAACCGCATTGGTGCAATTTCAGTGTCGGGCCGACCACGATCACGGAACGGCCTGAATAATCGACGCGTTTGCCGAGCAGATTCTGCCGGAATCTGCCCTGTTTGCCCTTGATCATGTCCGCCAGCGACTTTAGCGGCAACTTGTTCGTGCCCGTTATTGCCCGACCGCGCCTGCCATTATCCAGCAGTGCATCCACTGACTCCTGCAACATGCGTTTTTCGTTACGAACGATGATGTCCGGTGCGTTCAGATCGAGCAGGCGCTTGAGGCGGTTATTGCGATTGATGACGCGGCGATACAGGTCGTTTAGGTCTGATGTAGCGAAACGTCCGCCATCCAAAGGCACCAACGGCCGTAATTCCGGAGGTAACACCGGTAATACAGTCATCACCATCCATTGCGGTTTGTTTCCTGACTTCTGGAAGGCTTCCAGTAATTTCAATCGCTTGGTGATCTTGCGCAGTTTGGTTTCCGATTTTGTTTCGGGTATCTCATTTCGTAAAGCGGTAACTTCCGCATCAATGTCGATGGTAGACAAGAGAGCGTGTATCGCCTCCGCGCCCATCTTGGCTTCAAACTCATCACCATAGCGTTCGATCGCCTCCAGGTAGCTATCATCAGTGAGGAGATCTCCCCGCTCCAGATCAGTCATCCCGGGTTCAATAATAACGTAGGCTTCGAAGTAAAGTACCCTTTCAATTTCGCGCAAGGTCATGTCCAGCATCAGGCCCATCCGAGATGGCAGAGACTTGAGGTACCATATATGCGCTACCGGGCTGGCCAGTTCTACGTGTCCCATGCGTTCCCGCCGCACCTTAGACAGCGTCACCTCAACACCGCATTTCTCGCACACAACGCCACGATGTTTAAGCCGTTTGTACTTGCCGCACAGGCATTCGTAATCCTTTATCGGGCCAAAAATCTTCGCGCAGAACAGTCCGTCCCGCTCTGGTTTGAACGTACGGTAATTAATGGTTTCCGGTTTCTTGACCTCACCATATGACCAGGAACGGATTTTCTCGGGTGACGCCAGGCCGATGGTTATGGAATCGAATTCCTCTACCTGTCCCTGCTGCTTCAGAAGCTTCAATAAATCTTTCAAGTTAAACTACCTCCGGGTTACGGTGTGCGGTCGAGAATTAATGTTAATCACTGGCGTTTTGCGCGAGTTCAATATCGATACCCAGTGATCGTATTTCCTTTACCAGCACATTAAACGATTCGGGCATCCCGGCCTCCATGTAATGATTGCCATCAACAATGTTTTTGTACATTTTGGTTCGGCCGTTGACATCGTCCGATTTGACGGTCAGCATTTCCTGCAGGGTATAGGCGGCGCCATACGCCTCTAATGCCCATACCTCCATTTCACCAAACCGCTGGCCGCCGAACTGAGCCTTGCCGCCCAACGGCTGCTGCGTCACCAGACTGTATGGTCCGGTGGAACGCGCATGCATCTTGTCATCCACCAGATGATTTAATTTCAGCATGTACATATAACCGACGGTGATTTGCCGATCAAAGGCATCCCCGGTACGGCCATCGTAAAGAATTGTCTGGCCGTTAAGCGGCAGGCCAGCAAGTTCCAGCATCTTTTTGATTTCCGCTTCGCTGGCGCCGTCGAATACCGGTGTTGACATCGGCACGCCGGCCCGCAGATTATTTGCCAGTTCCAGGATTTCCGCATCGCTTAAGGAATCCAGGTCTTCCTTCTTGCCGCTGCTGTTATAAATCTTGCCTAAGTATTTCCGCAAATCCAGCATGTCAGCCTGCATATCCAGCAATTTGCCGATCTTAAGCCCCAGCCCCTTGGCGGCCCAGCCGAGGTGAGTTTCCAGAACCTGGCCGACATTCATACGGGAGGGAACGCCAAGAGGATTAAGCACTACATCCACTTGGGTGCCATCCGCCATGAATGGCATGTCTTCAACGGGAACAATGGTAGAAATAACTCCCTTGTTACCATGCCGCCCCGCCATCTTGTCCCCGGGCTGGATACGGCGTTTGACTGCCAAATAGACCTTAACCATCTTCAACACGCCAGGCGCCAGGTCGTCACCGGAAGTCAGCTTGGATCGCTTTTCCTCGAAACGTCGATCAAACTCCGTTTTTAATTGTCCAAGTTGTTCAACCGCCTGTTCCAGTGCCTGATTGACACTCTCATTCTTCAATCTGATCTCAAACCATCGGTCGCGTGGTATTTCATTGAGATTTTCGTGATTGATCCTGGTCCCAGATGTTAAACTACCGGGACCGCCTTCCACCATCTTGCCGATTAGATGTCTTTCAATTCTTTGATAAACACCGTCTTCCATGATACGCAATTGGTCATTGAGATCCTTTCTGGCACGGTTCAACTCGGCCTCCTCGATTTCGAGAGCGCGGGCATCCTTCTCAACTCCGTCGCGGGTAAATACCTGGACATTGATAATCGTCCCGTTCATCCCCGAGGGAACGCGCAAGGAGGTATCTTTTACGTCAGAGGCCTTTTCGCCGAAAATCGCTCGCAGCAGTTTCTCTTCCGGAGTTAACTGTGTCTCACCCTTGGGAGTTACTTTACCGACCAGGATATCACCTACATTCACCTCGGCACCGATGTAAACCACTCCCGATTCATCCAGCTTGTTCAGTGCCCCTTCGCTGACGTTCGGGATGTCGGCGGTGATTTCCTCCGGACCGAGTTTCGTATCCCGCGCCACGCAGGTCAGTTCTTCAATGTGTATCGTGGTGAACCGGTCTTCTTCCACCAGGCTTTCTGAGATCAGGATTGAATCCTCAAAGTTGTAGCCATTCCAGGGCATGAACGCGACCATCAGATTCTGGCCCAATGCCAGTTCCCCCATGTCCGTCGATGGGCCATCGGCGAGCACATCGCCATTGGCTATGACATCACCGGTTTTCACCAAAGGTCGTTGATTGATACAGGTATTCTGGTTTGATCGCGTATATTTGGTCAGATTATAGATATCGACCCCGGGTTCGCCAGCTGTCACTTCGTCATCTTTGACTCGGATTACGATACGGCCGGCATCCACGGAATCGACTATACCGCCACGTTTTGAAACCACCGTTACGCCTGAATCCTTGGCCACGGTTAGTTCCATACCGGTACCTACCAATGGTTTATCGGTAACCATCGTAGGCACGGCCTGCCTTTGCATGTTCGACCCCATTAAAGCGCGGTTGGCGTCATCATGCTCCAGAAAGGGAATGAGAGAAGACGCAACCGACACGATCTGCCGCGGGGAAACGTCCATATAATTGACCTTGTCCGGTGTCGACATCGTGAATTCATTTTGATGACGGCAGGAAACCAGTTCATCGATGATATGCCCTTTGCCGTCCAGAGTGGAATTGGCCTGGGCGATTATGAACTCGCCCTCCTCAATGGCTGAAAGGTATTCGATTTCATTCGTAACCTTGCTGTTCACAACCTTACGATACGGAGTTTCCAGGAATCCATATTCATTGGTCCTGGCATAAACGGCCAGGGAATTGATCAAGCCGATATTCGGTCCTTCCGGCGTTTCAATCGGACAAACCCGGCCGTAATGGGTAGGATGCACGTCGCGCACCTCGAAGCCCGCTCGTTCCCTGGTCAAACCACCAGGACCGAGGGCTGAAATGCGCCGTTTATGGGTAACTTCTGACAAAGGATTATTCTGGTCCATGAATTGCGACAACTGGCTGGAGCCGAAAAATTCCTTTACAACCGCCGATACCGGTTTGGCATTGATGATTTCCTGTGGCATCAATCCCTCTGACTCCGCCAATGTCAGTCGTTCCTTTACAGCTCGCTCGACCCTTACCAGACCGATTCGGAACTGATTTTCCGCCATCTCGCCAACGCTCCGGACGCGCCGGTTGCCCAGATGGTCTATATCATCAATCACGCCCTTACCATTTCTGATGTCGACCAGCGTTTTCAAAACATCAATAATGTCCGATGACTGTCCGAGTTGTTTCAGTAATTCCTTGGAGACATCATCATTCCGCTCCGCAAAAAACTTGCCGTCATACAATATGCCCGGTCCCGTCGTATCCTTACGACCGACTCGACGGTTGAATTTCATCCGTCCGACAGCAGACAAATCATAACGGTCCGAGCTGAAGAACAAGTTCTTGAACAGGTTTTCCGCGGCATCCTTGGTTGGCGGTTCACCGGGCCGCATCATGCGATAGATTTCAATTTGGGCTTCCAGCTGATTAGCTGTGGCATCGATGCGCAATGTTTCAGAAATATAGGCACCCCGATCCAGATCGTTGGTATACAAGGTTTCCAGTTCCAGGTTTGTTAATGCCTGTAATTTTTCCAGCAGCTCGCTGGTGATTTCCTCATTGGCATCAGCAATCAATTCCCCGGTCGATGTATCTATCAGCGCCTTGGCTACCACCTTGCCCAGCAAATATTCAGGCGGAACGGCCAGTTGCTCTAAACCTTCCTGCTCGATTTCACGAATATGCCGGGCTGTGATCCGCTGATCCTTTTCGACGATGGTTTTGCGTTTCGCCTTGATATCGAATGCCGCCGTTTCACCACGTAACCGTTCCGGGACTAATTCCAGGGATATCCCCTTTTTTGAAATGTGAAATTTATTAGTTTCGAAAAAGCGATTGAGTATGCCCTGGGTCTCATAACCCAAGGCCCTGAGTAAAATTGTTGCCGGTATCTTGCGTCTGCGATCGATGCGGCAAAACACCAGGTCCTTGGGATCAAATTCGAAATCCAGCCAGGATCCACGATAAGGAATGACACGGGCGGAATAAAGCAACTTGCCGGATGAATGGGTCTTCCCTTTATCATGTTCAAAAAATACACCTGGCGAGCGGTGCAACTGTGACACTATCACCCGTTCCGTACCGTTAATAACGAAGGTCCCCGTGTCGGTCATCAAGGGAATTTCACCCATGTAAACATCCTGTTCCTTGATGTCCTTTACGATCTTGTTATTCAGTCCGGCATCCTTATCATAAATGACCAGGCGCACTTTCACCCGCAGTGAAGCAGCGTAGGTCAAACCACGTAACTGGCATTCCTTGACATCAAATACTGGTGTTCCGAGACTATAACTGACGTATTCGAGGACAGCGTTGCCGGAATAACTGGATATCGGAAATACTGACTTGAACGCCGCGTGCAATCCGACCTCAGTACGCTGCACACCCGCTACAACCGGTTGCAGAAACTGTTTATATGAGTTGATTTGTGTCGCCAGCAGATAGGGAACTTCCAATACGCTCTGCCGCTTGCTAAAATCTTTTCGGATACGCTTTTTTTCAGTATATGAATAAGCCATTACATTCCTCTCAATCCACTACACCTTGCAAGTTATGAGTAACGACGATCCTTTGCACTTGCAGAGTCAAGGTCTTCATTCCAGCCAAATTGAAATGAAATAGGACTGACATGCAGACCATGTCAGTCGCTTCAGGTTGCATTGAAACAATCTCGGCAAGTTATTTAACTTCGACCGTAGCGCCCGCTTCTTCCAATTGCTTCTTGATATCCGCCACCTCGGCCTTGGCGACACCTTCCTTAACGGTTGATGGAACGCCTTCAACCAGGTCTTTAGCTTCTTTCAGACCCAGTCCGGTTAACGCACGTACGACCTTGATCACACCAACCTTATTAGCACCGAAGCTGGTCATCACAATATCGAATTCAGTCTGTTCTTCAGCTGCCGGCGCACCTGCCGCAGCACCGGCTGCCGCAGCCGCGATCGCCACCGGAGCGGCGGCGGATACGCCCCAGTCTGTCTCCAGTTCGTTGATCAACTCCACCAGTTCCATAACCGGCATTTTACCAAGTGCTTCTTTTATCTCGCTTTTTGAAAGGGACATTTTGATACTCCAATAGTAAAAATAAATCGACGTTGAATTTTGTGGTTAATTTAAAGTCTATGCCGCTGACTGTTGCTGATCTTTTTTCGCTGCCAGCAGACGGACAAATTTTGCTTCCGGCTCAGACAGCAGGCGGAGGAACTTGGCCATTGGCGCCTGTAACAGTCCCAGCAACATTGCGCGTGCTGTATCCAAAGAGGGGATATTCGCTACGCGTTCGAGATCCGAGGCCGATAGCAATCTGCCATCAAGGGCGATCAGCTTAACGACAAGCTTTTCATTATTTTTTGTAAAATCGCGTATGACCTTGGCCGCTGAACCTGGTTCATCATTTGAAAAGGCCAGCAGCAAGGGACCGCTCAGGGATTCCCGCATGCATTCGAACTTGGTACCTGCAAGCGCCCTACGGGCCAGAGTGTTTCTTACAACTTTCAGGTAGATACCGGCCGCCCGCGCCGAGCGACGTAATTCCGTCAATTCAGCAACAGTTAGTCCGATATATTCGGCTGCGATGGCGGTCGGAGCGATTTCCGCGACTTTGGCAACCTCACTGACGATTGCCTTTTTTTGCTCTATATTCATACTCACAACTGCTTTCTCCAATACCGTGAAGGTGTGCAAAGAGTACATGTCTCAACCAACATCCATGCCGGCACACCAGTTAAAATCACGGTGACCTTCTCAGGCATAACCTGTTCGGGTAACACCGTCTGCGCAGGCAAACTTTGCAGTAATATTAAACGGAAACACTTCAACACAGTCCCGTACCTGCGGTCTTTGACGTTCGGTGTAATCCAGTCACCGATCCCAAAGTCTTGCGTAAAACCCCGAATTATACTGGTTTCACTAAATAATCATCGATCCTCTGCTTCCTGGTCCGGTAAGGATCTGTTAGCCAATCGTTAACGTCGATTGATCGACTGTCACGCCTGGACCCATGGTTGTGGACAGACTGATCTTTTTAATATAAACACCTTTTGCCGAGCTGGGCTTGGCCTTGATCAGGTCGTTCAATAACACCTGCAAATTCTCCAGCAGGGCAGATTTATCGAAGGATGCCTTGCCGATTGCGCAATGAATAATGCCATTCTTATCGGTTCGGAACTGCACCTGGCCGGCTTTGGCATTGGTCACTGCAAGTTTCACGTCCTTGGTCACCGTACCAACTTTCGGATTGGGCATAAGCCCCCGTGGACCGAGAATTTTGCCTAGTTTGCTGACCACCGGCATGGCATCCGGCGTGGCGATAAGGACATCAAAGTCCATCAAACCACCCTGAATCTTATCCGCCAGGTCATCGAAACCGACCAAGTCAGCACCGGCCTGTTTGGCCTCCTCGGCCTGATCGCCCTTGCATAGCACCGCGACCCTGACAGTCTTGCCTGTTCCTTTCGGGAGTACTGATGAGCCGCGTACTGCTTGGTCAGACTTTTTAGGGTCGATGCCTAGATTAATCGCCACATCGACTGATTCATTAAATTTTGCCGTGGCGCGGGTCTTTAGCAATTCCATAGCTTCGGTGACGGGATATAATTTAGTCCGGTCCAGCCCCTCACGGATTGCCTTAACACGTTTTGATAATCTGGCCATGACTATACTCCCTCGGTTTCAATGCCCATGCTGCGGGCAGTACCGGCGATAGTCCTGACAGCCGCCTCGAGATCAGATGAGGTCAAATCCGGGGCTTTACTCCTGGCTATTTCTTCCAGTTGTGCGCGTGTCACATTGCCTACCTTATTGGTATTCGGGGTACCGCTACCAGTGGTGATACCAGCCGCTCTTTTCAACAGATGTGATGCGGGAGTGGTTTTGGTGACAAAGGTGAAACTTTTATCTGCATAAACAGTAACGACAACTGGCACCGGCAAGCCCTGTTCCATTTTTTGTGTTTGGGCATTAAATGCCTTGCAGAATTCCATGATGTTCAGTCCATGCTGGCCCAGTGCCGGTCCGACCGGCGGACT